>Ga0316605_10000048_pt1 | contig 181621 bp, 170 predicted proteins | sample OWC_soil_day20_n_FD_207666 | JGI IMG/M metagenome (GOLD analysis project Ga0316605, IMG submission 207666) | Wetland soil microbial communities from Old Woman Creek delta, Ohio, United States - OWC_soil_day20_noCT | ecosystem: Environmental > Terrestrial > Soil > Wetlands | place: USA: Ohio...
GGCGCCGGCGTCGGCAAGACCGTCAACATGATGGAACTCATCAACAACATCGCCAAGCAGCACTCGGGTCTGTCCGTGTTTGCCGGCGTGGGTGAGCGTACCCGTGAAGGTAACGACTTCTATCACGAAATGAAGGACTCCAACGTTCTCGACAAGGTCGCGATGGTGTTCGGTCAGATGAACGAGCCGCCGGGTAACCGTCTGCGCGTCGCACTGACCGGTCTGACCATGGCTGAGCGTTTCCGTGATGATGGTCGCGACATTCTGTTCTTCGTCGACAACATCTATCGCTACACGCTGGCCGGTACGGAAGTTTCCGCACTGCTCGGCCGTATGCCTTCCGCCGTGGGCTATCAGCCGACGCTGGCTGAAGAAATGGGCCGTCTGCAAGAGCGTATTACCTCCACCAAGGTTGGCTCGATCACCTCCATCCAGGCCGTTTACGTGCCTGCCGATGACTTGACCGACCCGTCGCCTGCTACCACCTTCCTGCACTTGGACTCCACGGTTGTGTTGTCGCGTGACATCGCTTCGCTGGGTATCTACCCGGCTGTTGATCCGCTCGACTCCACCTCCCGCCAGCTCGATCCGCAGATCGTTGGTGAAGAGCACTACTCTGTTGCGCGCGCTGTTCAAATGAACCTGCAGCGCTACAAGGAACTGCGCGACATCATCGCCATTCTGGGTATGGACGAACTGTCTCCTGAAGACAAGCTCGCCGTTTCCCGCGCTCGTAAGATTCAGCGCTTCCTGTCCCAGCCGTTCCACGTTGCTGAAGTCTTCACCGGTTCTCCGGGCAAGTTCGTTTCCCTCAAGGATACGATCAAGGGCTTCAAGGGCATCTGTGCCGGCGAATACGATCACCTGCCGGAACAAGCGTTCTACATGGTTGGTGGTATTGAGGAAGTGATCGAAAAGGCCAAGACGCTGCAATAACGCGCCGTCAGGATAGGAGCTTTTATGGCTATGACTGTTCATTGTGATGTCGTCAGCGCTGAGGAGTCGATCTTCTCAGGTCTGGTCGAAATCGCAGTGTTTCCCGGCGAGTCCGGGGAACTCGGCATCCTGCCGCGTCACACGCCGCTGCTGACCCGCATCAAGCCGGGCACCATTCGTTTGAAGGTGCCCGACCAAAGCGAGTTCGAGCTGGTCTATGTGTCCGGTGGCATGCTTGAAGTTCAGCCCGACATGATTACCGTGTTGGCTGACACCGCGATCCGCGCCCACGATCTGGATGAAGCGAAGGCTCTTGAAGCCAAGAAGCGCGCCGAGGAGGCTCTTGCCAACCGGAACGCCGAAATGGACTATGCAGCAGCCGAAGCCGAACTGGCCCAAGCTGTCGCTCAGCTTCAGGCGATCAACCGTCTGCGCAAGCACACTCACTAATCCGCATCTGGAACCAAAAAAGGCAGCCTTGAGCTGCCTTTTTTATTTTTGTCTTCCCGGATGCAAACTGATCACAATCTGGCGATTCGTTTTTCCAGCCGAGCTGTATCGTCCCGGAGCTGATTGACCGACGCGGAAAAGTTGCCGACCTCACGTTTTGCCGCAAGAATCCGGGATTCCTCGACCGCGTATTCACTCAGGTTTTCAACGCCTTTGCCCAGCGCGTCGTGAAGCGAAAGCGCAAACGCCTTCCCAATCCGGGTTGAACGCTTGGCAACGATATCGCCAAAAATCTGGGCGAGATCGGCCTCGACATCCCATTTCAGATTGCGCAGCACAAAGGCGAAACTCTCGGCAACATCTGCTGCCCCACCCAACTTTACCGAAGAGAACAAACTCGAACGATCAAGGAGGAGGCGGGCCGGAAGATCCGGGGGCAGAGTGACCGTCACATCGCATGGAGCACCATCGTCTACCGAACGAAACATGCCCTGCTCGTCGATGCCCAGGTTGAAAGTGAACGGACCGGATTCGATTTTGACGACAGCACCGGCATGGCTGGACAGCCTGTGTTGCGCCCAGCTTTCAGCCTGAATCAGGTGATTCAGGATTTTGATTGCCAGCGCATTCAACACGTCCATCATCGCAGCAGCCTAAAATTTATAGCCGCGATGCAATGCCACGACGCCGAGCGCAAGATTGAAATACTCCACCTTTTCGAGCCCGGCCGTTTCCATCATCCGCTTGAGCTCTTCCTGGCCAGGATGCATGCGAATGGATTCGGACAGGTAACGATAGCTGTCCGAGTCGTTTGTGACGAGTTGCCCCACCTTCGGAATGATATTGAAAGAGTAGAAATCGTAGATTGGCGCCAGGGGCTTCCAGATCTGTGAGAACTCAAGGACCAGAAGGCGCCCGCCCGGCCGGAGGACACGACGCATTTCAGCGAGGGCGGCATCCTTGTGGGTCATGTTGCGCAAGCCGAATGCGACCGTTACACAGTCAAACCAGTCATCGGGGAATGGCAGTTTTTCAGCATCACACTGCGCAACGGGCAACATGTACCCCTTGTCGAGCAGACGATCGCGGCCCCGGGCAAGCATGGCATTGTTGATGTCCGTCAGCCAGACCTGGCCGCTCTTGCCCACGCGTTTGGAGAAGGCCAGCGACAGGTCGCCGGTTCCGCCGGCCACATCCAGAACACGGGATCCTTCCCGTACGCCACTGCGCTGAATGGTGAATGCCTTCCAGAGGCGATGCATGCCGCCCGACATGAGGTCGTTCATCAGGTCGTAGCGACTGGCGACGGAATCGAAAACGTCGGCGACGCGACGGGCTTTCTCCTGCTCGGCTACCGTTTCGTAGCCAAAATGGGTTTTATCGTTATTCATGATGTCAGTGATGATGTCCGCAGCTACCGCCGGCCGGACGTGATGAGGTATCGATATCGCGGGACAGACCCTGCTTCTCGATTTGATTCAGGTATTCCTGCCAGAGCTCGGCCTGATGCTTGCCCAGGTTGTAGAGCAGATCCCAGGAATAGAGCCCGCTGTCGTGGCCATCGGAGAAAACGAAACGCAAGGCATAGGTCCCGACCGGCTCGATACGCTCAATATCCACGTTGCGCTTTCCCGTTTGCAGGGTTTCCTGCCCGGGCCCGTGTCCGCGGGCCTCTGCGGAGGGGGTATAGACGCGTAAAAACTCGAAATCGAGCGAATATTGCTCGTTGTCGCCGTAAATCAACTCCAGGCGGCGGGATTTCTTGTGCAGCTTGATTTCGCTGGGTATCGGGGTGTCCTGTTCAATACCGGCCATGGTTCTCTCCAGAATGAGGCGCTAGTTTAGCGCACTCGCCAGCCCGCCCATTCAGGAAAGATCAAATCGCCTGATAGCTGACGCGGTCGTAATCGGTACCGCGATGCAGGATGTGGTTCATCCTTAGCTGCCACGTATCGTCATCGCCCGAGGATACCTCGAGTATCCGGCTGGCCTGGTACATGCCCGGCGGCAACACGATCGAACCTTCTTCATTGATCGCCGGGACGGGCGGAAGCATGAAAGCACGGACGAAACGTTCCTGATTGCCGGCCTTCAGTGCGGCCACGCGGACACCGATGCCGGATGGCATGCCGGGGAGGGTCGCCACACCGACAATCAATCCGCCGTCGTCTTCCTGCATCAGCCAGGTCGCCTGCACGAGCAGGAAATGCTCGCCATCGTGCGGGCAAACGGCCATGAGCTGGCCATGGGTAATCCGCATGCCGGCGCAACTGCGGCCGAGGCGGAAACCGTTTGCCGAATGATTGATGACCGACCATTCATCGACCGGGAAACTGATCTGTGGCTTGATGGCCAGGGTATGACCCGGGTCGACGCGTTCGCCGAAGGTGAACAGCTGGTCGAATTCACCGCGGGAGAAGGCGGCGGCCGAATCCGGCTGCTCGAACTCCTTGCCGGTAATGCAGAAATGGATCGCATCGAAACCGACGGCCACGCGGGCGATACCCTCCGTGGCAAAACGCCGAAAGCGACGGGGCGAGGCCGATTGCGACCACGGCCGCGAGAGGTGGTCGAGCAGTCCGATGACATGACCGCTGGTTTCTTCGCCAAGTCCCAACTGTGATGGTGTGATGCGTTGGCGCAACTGGCTGAGCATGTGGTTAATCTGCAGGGCCAGACGCGTCGTGTCGAGCCGTCGCGTGTCACCGGTGGGATCCTCGGCAACCGAAGACGGGTGCATGGGAACATCCTTCATCAGTTCGATGACGTAGGGCGGAAGCTCGAGATCGTCCTCCAGACGGTGAATGGAGACGAGGGGCGCCCACATGCCCGCCCAGCGGCGAATCAGGTTGAGGTTGCGCACGCTGTTGCTGTAGGGACTGGCCAGGTCGATGAGAAGCAGCGTGCTGTAGGCGGCCGCGCAGTGCGTCGACTGAAGGGTGTTTTCGAGCGCATCCTCGACCGGTGTGTAGGCGATCCCCCATTCCTCTGCAGTTTCGTAAAAACCGTGCAGATCGAGCCAGATGCCGGGCGGCAGGTCCCGGCGCGCCCGGTAATGCTCAAGGATCACCATGCCCGTGTAATAGAGGCAGCGGTGGAGAACGGTGGCCATCATGCCCTGGTATTGCGCGTTTTCGGTATCCGGCTCGGTCAGGTTGGCGCACAGCGCATAGGCTTTGCCCATTTTGCGCCAGGCGGTGACCACCATCTGGAAGTAGGACTCTTCCTCGTCGGCGAGCGGCAAGGCCTTGTTGTGGTAGCGCCGGGCCATTTCTTCTTCGACAAAACACATCGGCGCCCGCGACTGCTCGAGCAGCGCCAGCAGGGTCGAAGGATCAGGCGGGGTGGCGAGCAGGGCGTCGATGAAGCTCATCAACTGGCGCTCGGCAACGATGGGGTTGGCCAGCGACAGTTGCGAAAGATAGTCCAGTCCGGCTCTGAGATCCGATATTGCGGGTGCTTCGATGACGGTCGACATGATTCATCCAGCCTTATTCGATTTCTGCCAGCGCTTCGGACACGGCTTGCGCCAATACCGCGTCACTGACTGCTGGCCGTTGCGTCAGACCCTCCCGCCGGACGCTCCCCCAAATCGGTTCCGGAAAATGGCGATCATCCTGCCAGCGCGGAATGATGTGCCAATGCAAGTGCGGAACCACGTTGCCAAAACTGGCAAGGTTGATTTTATCTGGATTGAATAGTCGGCGCACAACCGTTTCGACGGTGATGACGACGCGCATCAGCTTCGAGCGAAACTCGGGCGGCAGGTCGCTCATTTCGCGCACATGATCGTTCCAGATGACGCGGCAGAAGCCGGGGTAATGCGGATCATCGACCCGGACGACGCGACACCAACGGGAACGCCAGAGGACGAATCCACCGTCGTTCGCGCACAATTCACATGCCTGACTGCCCACCCCCATGCTTCCGCTCCCCCATCCGGACAAAATCCAACCGGACCTCTTTTAGCATTCGCTCCCGGCCGTGTATCGGGACAATCTCACGGTCAACCGGAAAAAACGGCCAAATTACAAAAGTACGCGTTCGATTCCACCCGTATTTGCCTTGGCCACGTAATCCGCCATCCAGTTTTCGCCGAGCAGATGCTTGGCCAGTTCAACCACGATGTAGTCGGCCTGGGTGCCGGCATCGTCATCGTAGCGCGACAAGCCCTGCAGACAGGCCGGGCACGAGGTCAGAATCTTGACGTCGCCCTTGAAGCCGTCGGCACGCAGTTTGGCTGCCCCGCTCTCGATTTCCTGCTGCTTGCGGAACTTCACCTGCGTGGCGATATCCGGCCGCGAATAGGCGAAGGAACCGGCATCGCCGCAGCAACGGTCGGTCAGCGGCACTTCCTGGCCCATCAACGACTTGGTCACGGCCAGTGGCGCGTAAGCCTTCATAGGCGTGTGGCAGGGATCGTGGTACATGTAGCGCGTCCCGCTAACACCTTCGAGCTTGACGCCCTTTTCCATGAGGTATTCGTGGATGTCGAGCAGGCGGCAGCCCGGGAAAATCTTCTCGAACTGGTATTTCTGCAGCTGATCCATGCAAGTGCCGCAGGACACGATCACCGTCTTGATGTCGAGGTAGTTGAGCGTGTTGGCGACGCGATGGAAGAGCACGCGGTTGTCCGTCGTGATCTTCTGCCCCTTGTCTTCGTCACCGGACGCCGTCTGCGGATAGCCGCAGCACAGGTAGCCCGGCGGCAGCACGGTGGTCGCACCGGTTTCGTAGAGCATCGCCTGCGTCGCCAGACCAACCTGCGAGAACAGGCGCTCCGAACCGCAACCCGGGAAGTAGAAGACGGCATCCGATTCCTCGGTCGTTTTCTGCGGATTGCGGATGACCGGGATGACCTTGTCGTCCTCGATGTCGAGCAGGCCACGCGACGTGCGCTTGGGCAGGTTGCCCGGCATCGGCCGGTTGAGGAAATGGATGACCTGCGTCTTGACCGTCGGCGCGCCCAGGGTGGCTGGCGGATGCGCCCGGCTGTCCTGGACCAGACCGAACGCCTTGGCCGCCTTGTGGGCGAGACGCTGGGCCTTGAAGCCGAAATCCATCATGACCCCGCGCATGACCTTGATGGTCGCCGGATCCTTCAGGTTCAGGTAGGTCAGCGCCGCCCAGGTTCCCGGGCTGAAGCGCTTCTTGTCCTGCTTGCGCAGGAAATTGCGCATGGCCACCGACACGTCGCCAAAATCGATATCGACCGGGCAGGGCTTCAGGCAGCGGTGGCAGACCGTGCAGTGGTCAGCCACATCGTTGAACTCGTCGAAATGCTTGAGCGAAATGCCGCGCCGGGTCTGTTCTTCGTAGAGGAAGGCCTCGACCAGCAGCGAGGTCGCCAGAATCTTGTTGCGCGGCGAGTAGAGCAGGTTCGCGCGTGGCACATGGGTCGAGCAGACCGGCTTGCACTTGCCGCAGCGCAGGCAGTCCTTGACCATGTCGGAAATCTTGCCGATCTCCGATTGCTCCATGATCAGCGATTCGGTGCCGAGCAGGCTGAACGACGGCGTGTAGGCATTGCCCATGTCGCCGCCGGGCATCAGTTTGCCCTTGTTGAAGTGGCCGTCCGGGTCAACCTTCTGCTTGTAGGCGCGGAAGGGGCCGATTTCCTCCTCGGTCAGGAACTCCAGCTTGGTAATCCCGATTCCGTGTTCGCCCGAAATCACGCCGTCCAGGCCGCGCGCCAGGTGCATGATGCGTTCGACGGCCTTGTTGGCGGTCTGCAGCATCTCGTAGTTGTCCGAATTGACCGGAATATTGGTGTGCACGTTGCCATCGCCGGCATGCATGTGCAATGCGACAAAGACGCGACCACGCAGGACTTCCTTGTGGATGGCCTCGATGCGTTCGATGATCGGACGATAAACGCCACCGTCGAAAATCTTGCTCAATCGCGCCCTGAGTTCCTGCTTCCAGGACGTGCGCACCGAATAATCCTGCAAGCGGTGGAAGAGCCGGGGGGCGCTGGCCTTGTTGGTCAGCTCGCCGGCCACCACGCCATAGGACATGAAGCGCGACTCGGCCTCGGCCAACGGCAGGTCCAGGTTATCCAGCAGCCATTCCCAACGCAGGCGCACCGCCTCGACGTAATCCAGCGCCGCCTGCCGGCGGTCGCCGATCAGGACGTCCTTGTCGAGATTGGCATCGCCGGCATGCAGGGGCAGCTCGCCCTTGAGGAATTCGATCAAGGCATCGCACAGCGCCAGCTTGTTCTGCGTCGACAACTCGATGTTGATGCGTTCGATGCCGTCGCAGTAGTCGCCCATGCGCGGCAAGGGGATCACCACGTCCTCATTGACCTTGAAGGCGTTGGTGTGACGGGAAATGGCGGCCGTACGCGAACGATCCAGCCAGAATTTCTTGCGGGTTTCGGCATCGACGGCGATGAAGCCCTCGGCGGCGCGCAGGTTGCACATGCGAACCACTTCGGACGCCGCGGCCATCACGGCCTTTTCATCATGGCCGACGAGATCGCCGATCAGCACCATCTTCGGGCGACCGTGGCGCTTGGCCTTGGTCGCGTAACCGACGGCCTTGACGTAGCGCTCGTCCAGATGTTCCAGACCGGCCAGTTGCACACCGGCCGCATGACCGGCACCGCCCGGCTTGAAGTAGTCGGTAATCTCGACGATGGCCGGCACCGCTTCGCGGACCTGGCCGAAGAATTCCAGACAAACCGTCCGCGTAATCGGCGGCATCTTGTGCAGCACCCAGCGCGCCGCGACGATGATGCCGTCCGTGCCTTCCTTCTGCACGCCCGGGATGCCGCCGAGGAACTTGTCGGTCACGTCCTTGCCCAGGCCGACCTTGCGGCAGGCGGCGCCCGGCATGACCAGGATTTCCTCGCCGAGCAGCTTCTTGCCGCTCGGGTCGAAGCGCTTCAGACGGAACTCGACGTTTTCCTGCTCGTGAATCTTGCCGTAGTTGTGATTGACGCGTTCGACTTCCAGCCAGTTGCCGTCCGGATCGACCATCTTCCACCAGGCCAGGTTGTCGAGCGCCGTGCCCCACAGCACGGCCTTCTTGCCGCCGGCGTTCATGGCGATGTTGCCGCCGATGCAGGAGGCCGACGCCGAGGTCGGGTCGACGGCGAAAACGCGGCCGGCCAGCGAAGCGGCTTCGGACACACGGTCGGTCACGACGCCAGCGCCGGTGCGAATGGTGGCGTAGGGCGTTTCATGCCCGGCCAGCACCATCTCCTCGACGGGGCCGATGTCGATGAGCTTTTCGGTGTTGATCACTGCGGAATGGGGCGTCAGCGGCACGGCGCCGCCGGTGTAGCCGGTGCCGCCCCCGCGCGGAATGATGGTCAGGCCGGCTTCGATACAGCCGCGCACCAGATGCCCGATCTCTTCCTCGGTATCCGGGTAAAGCACGACGAAGGGGTATTCGACGCGCCAGTCGGTCGCGTCGGTCACGTGGGATACGCGGGCCAGTCCGTCGAAGGCGATGTTGTCCTTGCGCGTGTGCTTGCTCAGGATGCGCGTGACCTTGCGGCGCAGATCCCAGGTTTCACCAAAGCGCTCGGCAAAGCGGTTGACGGCGATGCGAGCGGCGTCGACGAGGCGCTTGACCTTGGCGGCGCGCTCCTGATCCTCGCCCTCGGTCGCTTCACGACGCTTTTCGACTTCGGAGAGGCGGTGGTGGAGGGCATTGACCAGCGCGTCGCGACGTTCGCGATTGTCGAGCAGGTCGTCTTCCAGGTACGGGTTGCGCTGCACGACCCAGATGTCGCCGAGCACCTCGTAGAGCATGCGTGCCGAGCGGCCGGTGACGCGCTCGCTGCGCAATTCGTCGAGCACCGCCCAATTGTCGGCCCCAAGCAGGCGAATGACGATCTCGCGATCGGAAAACGAGGTGTAGTTGTAAGGTATTTCGCGCAGGCGGGCAGTCATGAGGCGACCAGAATCGAGAGCATTAAAGACAGGATTTTAGCGTACCCGAGGGGGACGCAACGAGGAGCGGTAACTTCGGACAGAAATAAGCGTCAAATGTTCTCCCAATCTTTCCGACGAGAGTAAAATATTACAAAAGTTATAGGTATTACAAATGCATCGACGGCAAATGCTCGGATGGCTAGGCGCTCTTCCCTTCTCGCTGTGGTCCAGCGCAGAAGCAGCGCCGGCGCGCCCCCTCCGTCTGGGCATCATGCCTTTCAATTCGACGCTGGCCCTGTTCAAGACCCACCAGCCACTACGTCAGCACCTGCAAAACGAACTGGGCCGGTCAATTGAGTTTTATACAGCGCCCGACTATTTCACCTTCCTGAACAGTTCACTGGCGGGCGAGTACGACATCCTGATCACCGGCCCGCACTTCGGGGTCATGTGCCTTGAGGCCTATGAGGCGCTGGTCAGATACAAGGCCGTGCTGCAGCCGGTTTTCGTCGTTCGCCCGAATGCCGGCATTCAATCGCTCAACGACCTGAGAGGCAAACGCATCGGGCTTTCCAGCCGGCTCTCCATCTCCTCGATCGGTGGCGTCAAATGGCTGGCCGATCAGGGCATGCAGATGGGTCGCGACTACCAGCTGTTCGAACGGACCACGCACGGGGCCGCCGTGGCGGCCGTGGCCGTCGGCGAACTGGATGCCGCACTGACCACCCACACGCCGCTGCGGCAAGTGCCCGAGGACGTCCGGGCCAAGGTCAGCATCCTGCCCATCGAGGTTCGCGTTCCGCACCTCATGACGCTGGCCCACAAACGATTGGGCAAGGTCGATATCAAACGGATTCGCGAAGCCCTGCTGAAATTCGGCCTGACTGCCGAAGGCCTGAGCTTTTTTAAAGAGACCGGCTACGAGGGCTATGCGCCAATCACAGCCGAGGACGTTCAGTCCCTGCAGCCCTATGTTTCATTGACCCGGACGCTGCTCGGGCACCCCTCCTGATGCTGAACATCCGTCGATCCATCCGGGCCAAGCTGCTGTTGGCCAGCGTGGTTGTCGAGGCGCTGATGCTGGCGCTTCTGGTCAGCAACAGCGTGCGACTGATCGAACACCATCTCTCCGAACAGCTCGATGCCCGGGTTCAGGCCGTCGAGCTGGCCTACAAGACCGCCGTGGCCGTGCCGCTGGCGTCGCGCGACTACGCCACCCTGCGCGACATCCTCGACGGCTGGCGCAAGGCGTCCGACATCACCTACCTGGCGGTCACCGATCCGGACGGCCGCATCCTTTCCTCGTCGGGCTGGTCGGCGGACGATGCCTTGCCGCTGGTCAATCGCAGCGATGGCCATATCCGCCACGTCCGCTTCCCGGTCGACTACCTTGGCCAGGTCTACGGCCACATCCATTACGGGATGTCGACGACCTTCATGGACAAGGCTTCGGCCCAACTGCTCTGGCAGAGCGGGCTGATCGCCCTGTCCGAGGTCGCCCTCTCGGTCTTCCTGCTGTCGATCATCGGTTACCTGCTGACCCGCCACCTGATCAAGCTGGCGGAGGCCAGCATCAACGTGGCCGAGGGGCATTACGAAGAGCGCATGGAAATTTCCGGCGAGGACGAAGTCGCGGTCCTGGCGCGAAACTTCAACACCATGACCGATGCGGTGAAAAGCCGCATTGCCGATCTGTCCTACCAGGCCAACCATGACTCGCTGACCGGCCTGTTCAATCGGCGCGCCTTCGAGACGCATCTGGAGGCTGTCCTCAAGGCAGACGATCTGGCGGAAAACCCGGCGACCCTGCTGTATCTCGATCTCGACCAGTTCAAGGTGGTCAATGACACCTGCGGCCATGCGGCCGGCGATGAGCTGCTGATCCGCCTGACGCAGATGATCGAGGACCGTTTTCCCTATGGCTTCATTTCCCGGCTGGGCGGCGACGAGTTCGGTATTGTCATGCGCGACTGCAGCCCGCAGGAGACCGTGCGCCGCGCCCGGCAGCTCATCGACGAAATCTGTGCCTTCCCGTTCTTCTCGGATGGGCGGAGTTTCCGGCTCGGGGCCTCGATCGGGGTGGTGCGCTCCGGTCCCGACATGAAGAACGTCACCGATCTGCTGATCGCCGCCGATACGGCCTGCTATGCCGCCAAGGAACGAGGGCGCAACCGGGTCGAAATCTATACCCCGACCGATGAATGGTTCCAGCAACGCAACGAAGATTTCCGGACCATGCCGCAGCTCACGCGGGCCATCGCGGAAGGGCGCTTCATGCTCTTCCACCAGCGTCAGGAGCCGCTCAAGCCCGGCCTGCCGATCACGGCCGAAGTCCTGCTCCGCCTTTCCGACCCGCTCGGCAAGATCAACTCGCCCAGCCGTTTCATCGCGACGGCCGAACGCTACAACCTGATGCCCTATATCGACCGCTGGGTGGTCGAGAACGTCTGCCGCTACATGAGCGACTGGCAGAAAAGCGGGCAGCCTTTTCCGTTCAGCCATCTGGCCGTCAATGTCTCGGGCGCCAGCCTCAGCCTCAACGATTTCCCGGCCTTCGTCCGCCAGCAGATCGAAAAGCATGGCATCAACCCGGCCAAGCTGTGTTTCGAGATCACGGAAAGCTGTGCCGTCGCCAACCTCGATCAGGCCCTCGATTTCATCGAGCAGATGCGGGCCATCGGCGCGACGCTGGCGCTTGACGATTTCGGCAGCGGGCTGTCTTCATTCGGCTACCTGAAGCGTTTCAAGGTCGATTTCCTGAAAATCGACGGCATGTTCGTCAAGAACGTGGATCAGGATGCCCGCGACCAGGCAGTGGTCGAGGCCATCGTCCAGCTGGCCCGCGCCCACGGCTTGATCACCGTCGCCGAATTCGTCTGCAATCCGGAAGTCGAGCGCGTGGTTCAGGACATCGGCGTCGATTACGCCCAGGGCTACGTCCGGCACGTCCCCGAACCGCTGCCCAAGCTACCCACGCTCTGAGCCAGCTTTCCCGCTGTCACGCCGCGAGCGCTGTCTGGGCGACCAGCCAGTAGCGCGCGAATTTGCCGATGGCCATGAACAGGCAGCACGGCAACCAGTGCAGCCTGAGCCAGCCGGCGGCGATACAGAGGGCGTCGCCGATGATCGGCGCCCAGGCGAGGAGCAGGGCGGGACTGCCCCAGCGTTCGAGCTTGTCGCGATGGGGTAGCGTTTCGAGTTTCCGCCAGCGCGGCAGGAAGCGCCCGCACCACCACGAGGTCATGCCGCCGGCCGTGTTGCCGAGGGTGGCGAGCGCCAGCGCCGGGCCGTATTCGGCCGGATGCAGGCGCAGGAAGCCCCACAGCAGCGCCTCCGAGCCACCGGGCAGCACGGTCGCCGAGAGAAAACTGGCCGCCAGCAGGCCCCAAAGGCCGTTTTCCGCCGTGACGTTTAGCCACTCCACCCGTAGAATCTCCCTTTTGCCTTAATGAGTTGCGCGCAATGCACCCGGATTATCTCGAAAAAGTTCTCAACGCACAGGTTTATGACGTGGCGGTCGAAACGCCGCTCGACCTGGCCAGCAACCTTTCCGCCCGGGTCGGCAACAAGATTCTGCTCAAGCGCGAGGACATGCAGCCGGTGTTTTCCTTCAAGCTGCGCGGGGCCTACAACAAGATCGCCAGCCTGTCGCCGGAGAAGATGAAACGGGGCGTGATCTGCGCCTCGGCCGGCAACCACGCCCAGGGCGTGGCGCTGTCGGCAAGCAAACTGGGCTGTCGGGCGGTCATCGTCATGCCGACCTCGACCCCGGGCATCAAGATCAACGCCGTCAAGTCGCGTGGCGGCGAAGTCGTGCTGCACGGCGACTCCTTCGATGAAGCCTACGCCCACGCCGTCGAACTCGAGAAATCCGAGAAGCTGACCTTCGTCCATCCCTTCGACGACCCCGAGGTCATCGCCGGGCAGGGCACCGTCGCCATGGAAATCCTGCGCCAGCATTCGCGCCACAACGGTCCGATCACCGCCGTCTTCTGCGCCATTGGCGGCGGCGGCCTGGCCGCGGGCGTGGCTGCCTACATCAAGCGCCTGCGCCCGGACATCAAGGTCATTGGCGTCGAAACCTTCGACGCCGACGCGATGAAGCAGTCCATCGCCAAGGGCCATCGCGTGCGCCTCGAGCAGGTCGGGCTGTTCGCCGACGGGACGGCCGTCAAGTTCGTCGGCGAGGAGACCTTCCGCCTGTGCAAGGAATACCTCGACGACATCATCCTCGTCGACACCGATGCCATCTGCGCTGCCATCAAGGACGTTTTCGAGGACACCCGCTCGATTCTCGAACCGGCCGGCGCGCTAGCCGTGGCTGGTGCGAAAGAGTACGCCCGCCAGCACAAGCTCAAGGACAAGAACCTGGTCGCCGTGACCTCGGGCGCCAACATGAATTTCGACCGCCTGCGCTTCGTCGCCGAGCGGGCCGAGTTCGGCGAGCAGCGCGAGGCGGTTTTCGCCGTCACGCTCCCCGAAAAGCCGGGCGCCTACAAGAAATTCCTGTCGCTGATCGGCAAACGTAGCGTCACCGAGTTCAACTACCGCTACAACACGGCCAGCGAGGCGCATGTTTTCGTCGGCATCCAGGTCACCGACCGCAAGGAATCGCTCAAGCTGATCGAAAGCCTGCAGAAGCACGGCTACCCGACGCTCGACCTGACCGACGACGAGATGGCGAAGAACCACATTCGCTACATGGTCGGCGGCCATGCGCCGGCGGTCTGCGAAAAGGGCATGCACGAGCTGCTCTACCGCTTCGAGTTCCCCGAGAAGCCGGGCGCGCTCATGAACTTCCTGACGCAAATGAGCGCCGGCTGGAACATCAGCCTCTTCCACTACCGCAACCACGGCGCCGATTACGGGCGCGTGCTGGTCGGCATGCAGGTGCCGCCGGGCGACATGGGCAAGTTCAAGGATTTCCTGAAAAATCTCGGCTACGCCCACTGGGACGAGAGCCAGAATCCAGCGTACAAGCTGTTTCTCGGCTGAACCCGGCTTTCCAGTTGCCACGCCGTTCGTAAAGAAATTGCCCGTTGATTCGTCGTTCCCGCGAAAGCGGGAACCCAGCCAACACACGACGCCTGCATTCCCGCTTTCGCGGGAATGACGCTTAACTCAAGCGCATTGGCTTTCTGGTTGGCTTTGACGGTCAACCGGAAATTTTGCCCAAAATTGAAATCCGGCTGACCGGCGTTCAGGCCAGCCAGCCCTGCATCACCCACAGCGCCGCCATGCCGGCCGCGATGGTGGCCAGCACGGAGCGCGTCAGGCGGGCGACGATGAGTGCAACGAGCGCCGCCCACAGGCGTGGATTATCCGGAGCGGCGTTGAGACTGCCCCCGGCCACGAAAATCTCCGGCGCGATCAGGGCACCCAGGATCGCTGGCGGCACGTAGCGCAGCACCGCCGTGATGCGCGGATCGTCCGGCAGATGATGGCCGAAGGCGATGAACGACAGGCGGATCAGGAAGGTCACCAGGCCGCAGGCCGCCATGGTCAGGAGCAACACCGTCGTGCTCATGGCGCCTCCCGGTCGAATCGGCGCATGAACAGGCCGAAGCCGATGCCGACCCCGGCCGCCACCAGCAAGCCGAGCTTGTGCGGCAGGACGAGGGCCGGCAGCACGACCGCCGCCGCGGCAATCGCCGCCCACGCATCGCTCCGTCGCTGCACCGACAACACCAGCAGGGCGATGAAGGTCAGCGCTATCGAGAAATCCAGCGACCAGCTTTCCGGAATCGCCGCCCCGAGCAGCACGCCGCCCAGCGTCGACAACTGCCAGCCGGCCCACAGCGTGAAGCCCGTGCCGAGCAGGAAGAAATGGCGATTCGCCGTCGCCGGACCGTCGCGCAGGCGGCCAATCGCTGCGGCAAAGGCTTCGTCGGTCAGCAGATAGGCCAGCAGCAACTTCCAGCGCCAGGGCAGGGCGCGCAGATAGTCGGCAACGGCCGCGCTGTATAGCAGATGGCGCAGATTGACCACGCCCACCGTCGCCACCATGACCGGCGGCGGCGTAGCCCCGCCCCACAATTGCGCGAATACGACCTGCGACGACCCGGCAAAGACCAGCGACGAACTCAGCACCACGGCCCAGCCCGGCATGCCGACCGCCAAACCGAGCACCCCGAAAATCAGGCCGAACGGCACCACGCCGAGCAGCAACGGCAGCTCGGCCCGGACACCACTCAAGAACTCGGCACGGGAAGAGGGTTCGGACATGAACAAGGCGGGCGACAGCAAACGAAGGCGCTATGCTAATCCATCGCCCCGCTCATCCCGCCCGCCAATTTCTGCAAGCAAAGCGGCACGGCACGACGACCATCGCGGCATTTCGATTTTGGCCAAAATTTCCGGTTGACCGTCAAAACCCCAAAAACGCCCCAAAATTACCCTATCTTTTTAATTTTCGTTGGGTAATTTTTACCGATGAATTACACTTACCCCATATTTATCAATTCCATTGGGTAAGACATGAAAGCGCAGCCGCTCTTTCGCCCCAACCAGGCTGAATTCGCCCAGCAATACGCCGCGCTCCGCGAGCAGTCACTCACCGCCGGGGCCTTGCTGCCTGGCACTCCCGGCACCTTGCAGCGGCGTACCGGCACCGGTTACGCCTACTGGTATCGCGTCTACTATCCGGTCCCGGGCAAGCAGGCCGAAACGCTCGTCGGGCGCGAAAACGACCAGGATGCCGAAAACGCCATGCGGGCACAGATGGCGGGCGCCGAATCCGTGGCGAGACAAGTCGGCATGCTGCGCAAGCTCGGCTATTTTGTCGCCGACAAGATCACCGCCCGCGCCCTCGTCGAACTGCACAACCTCGGCGCCTTCGATGCCGGCCTGATCCTTACCGGCTCCCTCGCCTGCCTGGCCTGGCTCAACGAATTCGGCGCCCGCGTACGGCCACCGACGGGCGAGGGCGCCGCGTTCCACCCCGAACTGTTCGCCACCCAGCCATTTCTCGATGGCCCGCTCGGCGGCACACTGCCGCTGACGCCCGATCTCGTCGTCACGGCCCAATCTGGCCTGCACGTCGCCATCACCTTGCCCGGCATCGCGCCCATCCCCTGCGAAGTCATCGTCGCCGGCGACGACGGCGGCACGCCGCTGTCGACCTCACCGCTGGCCTGGTCGGCCATCACCATCCCCGACCACGACTACCTCACGACCAACGCCACCCGAGGCGTGCTGCTCGCCGGCGGCCAGTGCATCCCCGTCCGCCTGCCGGACCCAGCCCACCTCGTCTGGCACCAGCTCTACGCCAGCACCCAGCACAGCGCGGCGCGCGCCGACAACGAACGCCGTCTCGCACTCAGCCTCGCCGCCGCCCTGCTCGCGCATGACCCCTGGCCGCTCCTCACCGCCTGGGAAAGCCCGCCCGCCTCGATCACCGAGCCCATCCGCCCGCTGCGCGAAACCCTGCTCGCCAGCACCGCCGCCCACCCCGAGCTGCGGGACCTGCTCGCCGACTGCCTGAACACCTGATTATCGACTGAGGATTGAATTCAGCGGCGAAACCGGTCTCCAGAGCTGTCTTGTCCAAAAGGCGGATATGACCGTCAGGGCACCGACGGTATCAGCGTTGCGCCAGATCCTTGGCCGGCGGAACCGGCATGACCTGCCGCCCCCAAAGCTGGTAGACCTTGCCGGTAGTCGAGACCACCACGAGGGGGCTGTAGTAGTTCTGGCGCATGATGGCCGAATCCACTTCGATGCTGATGTGGCCCGCCGTGGCGCGCTTGGCGGCATGGCCGTCGCCGGCGGCAAGCTGGACGGGGTTGAGACTCATGACCAGATGAACGACGACGCCTTCGGGAACGGTCGACAGATGCTCGATGCGCACGTTGAGCCCGGGTGTCGGATGTTCGTTTTTTTGGCCGTCGGCGCCCAGTTCGACGTTGGCGACCCGCTGGCAATCCGTGGCGCTGTCGCAGGCCAGCAGGTAGAGATCGTAGGCGGTGGGCGCGGCATGCGCCTGGCTGGCGAATAACGCGACGAACGCGATGGCGAGGAGGGTACGCATTTCCGGAGTCCTTTTCGACCTCGGCCACCCTGGGCATGGCAGCCGGTTCAGCTACGCCCGTAGGGCAGGCGCGGCGCAAATTCGAGGATGTCAGGGCAGTCTGGCGTCGTCAATCAGACGAACGTCATAAGCAATCCTGCCCGCGAACCTCGCGCCCGCCCGACGATGCACCCTGCCTCGAATTCCTGCCTCAGCCAGCCTTCATTCCTGTTCGTTATATTTTTTTATCAATTAATTCTTTTGTTGAATATCCAGGGCTCGCTAGACTGCCAGCATGATCTGATTTTCATGCCGGCCACGATGGGCCGCCCCGTTCTGGACAACCATGCCGCTAACCGACCTCATCCACTATTTCAACGTCGCCGATAATTCCGGCGAGAGCACCTTGTACCTCGACGGCAAGCGGGCGGCAGCGTGGCACCATGGCCTGCGCCTGGGCTCGCTGTTTCAGCCCATTGTCAATTTGCAGCAGGGCAGGGTGGTCGGTCACCAGGCCGTCCTGCTTGCCCGCCGGGACGACGGGGCGCCGGTCAGTACGGCGAATGCTTTTGCCGCGTGCGAAACGCCCGAATCGGTCGTCCATTTCGACCGCCAGTGCCGAACCCTGCACGCCCTCAACTTCCTTGCCCAGCAACAGCACGCTGGCGGCTACCTGCAACTGGCCGTGCATCCCCGCCACCTGCTCGCCGTGCAGAACCAGCACGGCCTGGTCTACGAGGCAATCCTCAAGCGCTGCGGGCTGGCGCCCGAGGATATCGTGCTGCAGATCGACGCCTCGGTCATCGGCCACCATCCGCGTCTGGCCGATGCGCTGGCCAACTATCGGGCACGCGGCTACCGGCTGGCCCTGGCCGGCACTATCGACGAAGCCGATGTACTCGCCCTGCAGCCCGATATCGCCCAAGTGGCGCCGGAAAGCGGGCACGCCTTGCTGGCTTGGGCACACCACGCGAACATCCGCATCGAGCTGACCGGCGTGAATACTGCCGAACAGGCTGCCGCCGCCCGATCCGCCGGATTCGACCTAGCCCAGGGCGCCCGCTTCGGCGAGCCACAACTCGACTGCCTTGCCACCCACGGCAAGCGGACAGTCGCCTACAATTCACCACTACCATTTGGGAGCCGCCCATGAACATCGCCAACAACATTACCGAACTTGTCGGCAACACGCCGCTGGTTCGCCTCAACCGTGTCACCGCCGGCAGCGCCGCCACCGTGCTCGCCAAGCTGGAATTCTTCAACCCGGGCAGCAGCGTCAAGGACCGCATCGCGGTCGCCATGCTCGACGCCGCCCAGGCCGCCGGCAAGATCGGGCCGGACACCGTCATCCTGGAGCCGACCTCGGGTAACACCGGCATCGGGCTGGCCATGGTCTGCGCGGCGCGCGGCGTCAAATGCGCCTTCGTCATGCCGGAAACCATGAGCCGCGAACGCAAACTGCTGCTCAAAGCCTATGGCGCCGAGCTGATCCTGACCCCCGGCCCGGACGGCATGGGTGGCGCCATTAAGAAAGCGGAGGAACTGGCGGCCAGCGACGCCCGCTATTTCATCCCGCAACAATTCGAGAATCCGGCCAACCCGGCGGTCCATCGCAAGACGACGGCCGAGGAAATCTGGCGCGACACCGACGGCCAGGTCGATATTTTCATTGCCGGCGTCGGCACGGGCGGCACGGTGACCGGCGTCGGCGAGGTGCTCAAGGCGAAAAACCCGAAGGTGCAGGTCATCGCCGTCGAACCCGATGCCTCGCCGGTGCTCTCCGGCGGTCAGAAAGGCCCACACCCGATCCAGGGCATCGGCGCCGGCTTCGTCCCGGCCGTGCTCAACACCACGGTTTACGACGAGGTCATCCGCGTCAAGAACGACGATGCCTTGACCACGGCCCGCCGCATGGCGACCGAAGAAGGCCTGCTCGTCGGCATTTCCTCCGGCGCCGCCGCCTGGGCCGCGCTGGAAGTCGCCAGGCGACCGGAAAACGCCGGCAAGACCATCGTCGCCATCATCCCGTCCTGCGGCGAGCGCTATCTGTCGACCGTGCTGTTCCAGCACCTGGAGGTTTGAGCGTTTCCTGGATTCCCGGTCAGGCCGGGAATGACGGCGAGCAAACACCATGACGACACCCTTCGACACCCCCATCGACCGGCGTGATTCCGACTCCATCAAATGGAGCAAATTCGCCGGTCGGGACATCCTCCCGCTGTGGGTGGCGGACATGGATTTTGCCGCGCCGCCCGCTGTCATCGCGACGCTGCACCGGCGCATCGACCACGGCGTCTTCGGCTATGGCGGACCGTGGCCATCGCTCACTGAGTCAGTACTCGCTCACCTTGAAACCGAATACGGATGGCGCATCGAGCCGGAATGGATCGTCTGGCTGCCGGGTCTCGTCACCGGCCTCAACGTCGCCTGCCGGGCCGTCGACGGCGAGGTTCTGACGGCGACCCCGATCTACCCGCCATTTCTCTCCGCCCCGCATTTTTCCGGCCGCAAACTCAATCGGGCCGACCTGGCCTGCACCGATGAGGGCTGGCGTTTCGACCTCGCCGCGCTGCAAGCCACCGTCACCGCCCAAAGCAAACTTTTCCTGCTCTGCCACCCGCACAACCCGGTTGGCCGCTGCTGGAACCGGGACGAACTCCTCTCCCTCGCCGCCTTCGCCGAGGCCAACGACCTGATCGTCTGCTCCGACGAAATCCATTGCGGCCTGGTCCTCGACGCCGACAAGCGCCACATCCCGTTCGCCAGCCTGTCGCCCGAAGCCGCGAAACGCAGCATCACGCTCATGGCGCCGTCGAAAACCTTCAACATCCCCGGCCTGGGCTGCGCCTTCGCGGTCATTCCCGACGCCGGCCTGCGCCGCCGCTTCGAGCACGCCATGCACGGCATCGTCCCGCACGTGAATGTGCTCGGGCTGGCCGCCTGCGAAGCGGCTTATCGCGACAGCAGCGACTGGCACCGCGAATTGATCGCGTACCTGCGCGCCAACCGCGATTTGGTGGATTCAACGGTCAACCGGAAAAAAGGCCCAAAAATGAAATCCGTCGAGGCCACCTACCTGGCCTGGATCGACGTCCGCGACCTCGGGCTGGCCAAACCGGCCGCCCATTTCGAGGCCCATGGGCTCGGCCTCTCCGACGGTGCCGACTTCGGCGCACCGGGCTGGCTGCGCCTCAACTTCGGCTGCCCGCGCAGCACCCTGGAACAAGCCCTGGAACGCTTCGACAACGCCTGTCAGGCCGCATGAACACCTACCTGCTGAGCATTTACTTTCTCTTCATCGCCGCGCTGAGCCAGGCGCTGCTCGGCGGCTACGCACTGAAATGCTCGCTGCAACGCAATCAGACGACGGATCGCCGCCGGATGTGGGCCGCACTCAGCATCGGCACGCTGCTCCTCGCCCTGCACCACAGCCACACGCTGCGTCTGGCATCCCAGACAGGCCTTTACGATTTCCAGCAGGCGACGCTGGTCATGCTCGCCGGGCTGGCAAGCTGCCTGGCCATCTGGCTGCTCAGACGTCAGCCATCCTGACCGCCCCGGCCTCGGTCACGATCCAGTCGAGGCGCTGATCGTGGCTTTCCGGGCGGATGCTGTCCAGCCGATTGATCTCGAAGCCGACCCCGACCGCCAGCGGCCGCGGTGTCAGCGCCGCCAGCGTGCGGTCGAAATAGCCGCCGCCGTATCCCAGCCGATAGCCGTCGCCATCGAAGCCGTTGAGCGGCAAAAGAATGAGGTCGGGCTGCACGAAGGCCCCCGCCACCGGCGTCGGAATGCCGTAGCGATCCGCTTCCAGCGGCGTATCGGCCGTCCAGATCCGAAATGCCAGCGGCGCATCCTCGGCCACGACCACCGGCAGAGCGGCCTGCGCACCGGCTTCAGCCCAGCGCGCGACGACTTCCCGGACATCCGGCTCGTGCTTGATCGGCCAGCAAAAAGCCACCACCCGCGGTACCGCCAGGGCGCCGAGCAGGTGCTCGACCATGCGCGCCGACAAGCGGGCATGCTCGGCCTCGCTCAGCGCCGCACGCCGCTGCACCATATCTCGCCGCAATGCCCGACGCCACGCCGTGTTATGCTCGTCCGATTGATTCATCGCACTAATCTAGCATGAAGTTTCGCCTCCTCCTCGTCTGCCTGTCCCTTCCGTTTTCCCTGTTCGCCCAAAGCAACGGCGATGCTGCCTTCCTCTCCGCCCGCGAGGCGTTCCGGACCGGCGACATCAACAAGCTGGAACGCGCCGCCAGCCAGCTTGGCAATCATGAACTGGCCCTCTACGCCGAGAGCTATCGGCTGCGCATGTGGATGGACAAAGGCGACCCGAGCGGCATGCGCGAATTCCTGCAGCGCAACGAAGGCAGCTACGTCGCCGAAAAGCTGCGCGCCGACTGGATCCGCTGGTTCGGCAAACGCGCCGCCTGGAGCGAGATCGACACCGAATTCCCGAAAATGCTGGCACCGGAACCGGACGTTACCTGCTACAGCCAGCAGGCCCGCCTGGCCCGCGCCGACCAGACCGTCTTCGCCGATGCCGACAAGCTCTGGCTGAGCATGCTCGAACCGCCGGAAGCCTGCCGACCGGTGCTCGATGCCCTCGTCACCAACCAACGCGTCGGTGCCGACGACGTCTGGGCCCGTGCCCGTCGGCAACTCGAAGCCAATCGCCCCGGCCAGGCCAAGGCCACGCTGAATTACCTGCCGGAAAGCCAGATGCCGGACAGCCGCGCCTTCGACAGCGCGATCAGCAGCGCCATGAGTCATCTCGTTCGCCAGCCGGCGACCTGGAGCGGCAGCCGGGCAGGGCGGGAGCTCGCCGCCTTCGCCATCCAGCGCCTCGCCGCCAACGACCCGCGCACGGCCGCCGACGAACTGGAAAAGATCAAGGCCAAGCTGCACGACAGCGAACGGCAATGGGCCTGGAGCCAGATCGCCCTGCAGGGCGCCAAGAAGCACATGACCGAAGCCGTCGGCTGGTACGCCAATGCCGGCAAGTCGCCGCTCTCGGAAGAGGGCGCCCAATGGAAGGTCCGGGCCGCCCTGCGCGCCCAGGAGTGGGGCGTCGTCCGCGATGCCATCCTGGCCATGCCGCCCGAACTCGCCGCCCGACCGGAGTGGGTCTACTGGCTGGGCCGCGCCCAGAAGGCCGGCGGCCGGACGACCGAAGCCGACGCCCTGTTCGAAAAGATCGCCGGCCAGCCCAATTTCTACGGCAATCTGGCCGACGAGGAACTCGACCGCAAGATCGTCGTCCCGCCCAAAGCCAAGGCGACGAGCAATGAAGAGCTGCGCGCCGCCCAGGACACGCCGGGCATCCGCCGCGCCATGGCCTTCTTCCGTCTCGACCTGCGTACCGAAGCCGTGCGCGAATGGAACTGGTCGCTGCGCGGCATGGATGACCGCCAGCTGCTCGCCGCCGCCAACCTGGCCAAACGCAACCAGATCTGGGACCGCGCCATCAACACGGCCGACAAAACCCGCAACGAGCACGACTACACGCTGCGCTTCCTCGCCCCCTACGGCGAAACGGTGCGCCCTGCCGCCCAGAACCAGTCCCTCGACGACGCCTGGGTGTACGGCCTGATGCGCCAGGAAAGCCGCTTCATCACCAACGCCAAATCCAATGTCGGCGCCTCGGGGCTGATGCAGCTCATGCCGGCGACCGCCAAATGGGTCGCCCGCAAGATCGGCCTGCGCGATTTCAGCCACAGCCGGGTCAACGATACCGAAACAAACGTCCTGCTCGGCACGACCTACATGCGCCTGGTCATGGAAAACCTCGACAACCATCCGGTGCTGGCCTCCGCCGCCTACAACGCCGGCCCGGGCCGCGCCAAGAAATGGCGCGCCGACAAGCCGCTCGAAGGCGCCATCTACGCCGAAACGATCCCGTTCAGCGAAACACGGGATTACGTCAAGAAAGTCATGAGCAATGCGGTTTATTATTCCGCCCAGTTCAACGGCAAGACCGATTCCCTGAAAACGCGCCTCGGCGTGGTCGGCGCCAAAACCGCCGATGCCATGAAAGACGCAGACCTACCCTAGGAATAAGCATGGTGCTGGCAGACTCTTTTCATACCCTGAGTGATACGAGAGCCCTCTATCTCAAGCACCTCGGCGCATTGCTCAGAGACGCAGACCTTATTTCTCCACCCGCCATCGAATCGATCCAGAACGGGGCGGCTGCCTATTTCGACGAAATGACCTCGACCAACCGACGCGGCACCTTTGCCGAGGAAGTCGACGGACTGACCTCGTCGCGCATCACGCTGGTCGGCGAAGAGGATCTCGAACTAGGTATCCGTCTCGACAACATGACCGCAAGGCTGTTCGAATCCACCGGCGGCAGCCTGTGGAAGACCCATCTGCGCTTTGTCACGCTGCTCCGCCGCCCGGACCTGCCCAAAAGCGCCAACCCGGTCGGCCCGAAAGGCGTCGTCGAAGGACTCAACGCCATGTTCGAGGCCGCCGGCGCCGTTGCCATCAGCAAGAAACTGGAGTTGCTCGACCGCATCGAAGCCTGCCTGCTCGAAGGCCTGCCCGCGCTCTATGCCGAAATCAACGATTTCCTTGATCGCAACGGCATCGATGCAGCCCAGCCGGCCATCATCACGGCCAAGGAAGGCGCGGTAGCAGCGACCGCCCCGGATGCCGCTCCCGCCATCCCCGAAAACGCCTTGCTCGCACTGCAGCAGACCCTGCTCGCGAGAGTGCCCGGACTGGCCGACGCACCGGCAATGCCGATGGGCGGCAGCGGCGGTGGCGCAGCGTCCTCGCTGCTCAACCAGGCCATGCTCGAGCGTCTGGTCACGCGCCTCGACGAACTCGACCGCCAGGGCGTCCTCGAGCAGAGATTCGCCTCGCCCAAGGGTGGCGACGGCATGATTCCGGCGCTGTTCTCGTCCGACGGAAATTTCGCCAGCCATCCCAAGGTACTGAAGTCGGCGGAACTTGGCATTCCGACCACGGCCGGCGAAGGCCTGGCCATCGACACGCTGGCCATGATCTTCGAAGCCATTTTTGCCAATCCGGCATTGCCGGACGCCCTCAAATCCGTCATTTCGAGCCTGCAGATCACCCTGCTCAAGGTCGCGATGAAGGACAACTCCCTGTTCGGCAATGCGCAGCATCCCGCTCGCCTGGTCATCGACCGCATGGGCCAGGCGGTGCTTGGCCTGCCCCAGGATGTCTCGGCCCGCCACCCGGTATTCTCCCGCCTCGCCGCGATTGCGACCGCCCTGCGGGCCGACCCGGCGGGCGAGCTGGACGCCTTTGAAACTGCATTGCAGCAACTGGATGCCCTGATCGACGAACGCGGTAACGCGCTTGCCGAGGCAGCCAAACCCTATATCCCCGCCATCGCACTGCTCGAACGCGACGATGAGGCCGCCATTCGCGCCGGCCAGGCCCTCGAAAAATTCCTCGAATCGCGCCCGCCGGCTTCCATTCGCAGTTTCATCGAGCAATCCTGGAGCAAGTTGCTGCAAAAAGTCTGGCTGGCCAATGGCGAACAAAGCGCCGAGTGGCAGGAAGCTCTCTCGGTCATCGAAGACCTGCTGTGGACAATTCAGCCCAAGGCCGACGCGGACGAACGCAAGACCCTGGCGCGCCGCCTCCCCGACATCCTGAAGCGCCTGAAAGACGGCATGGGGCGGATTGGCCTCGCACCCGACGCCGAAGCAGCCTTCCTTGACGAATGTTTCGAGTTGCAAACCCGGGCGCTACGCGCGATGCCCGCGCCGGCGCCGGTTGATGACCCCGGTGCCGCCCTTTTTGCTGGCAATGTCGCGGTTGAGGCCGGCACGCCGCTCAGCGGCAAGCTCGGTCTGGATGAACTGACACTCGATACGCTGGACTTTGCCGAATTCCGGCCCCCCCCCTCCCGACCGCTCGCCTGCAAGGTCGGCGACTGGCTGGAAATGCCGTCGGCCAGCGGCGACAAGTGCATCGGCCGTGTCTGTCACATCAGCCCAATCAGCAAGCGTACACTCCTGCTGAATCCGGAATGCCATCTGGCGCTGGCCGTCCACCCGGCCATTCTCGACCGCCAGTTGCGCAGCGGCGAGGCGCGCGTCGTCTCCGCCGTTTCCCTGTTCGAGACCGCCGCCAGCAGCGCCCTGCACCAAACCAGCGTACGCTGATGGCATAGCACGCCGGCGATCACCTACAGGGCTGCCCGGAAAGCAGCAAATTGCCTTAAAATCCGGGTTTTACGTCTTCAGTTTCCGGGGTTGCAAATGGTCATCAAAAAGGTCTTGCTGCTGGGGGGTAGCGGTTTCGTCGGTACCTATATCGTCAACCGTCTGTCGCAGCGCGGTATCGAAGTTACCGTGCCAACACGTCGCCGCGAGCGCACCAAGGCGCTGATCATGCAACCCGGCGTCAGCATGCCGGAAGCCGACATCAGCTGCGAAAAGACCCTGACCGAACTCGTGCGCGGCCACGATGCCGTGATCAACCTGGTTGGCGTCCTGCACAGCCGCGACGTAGTCCTGCCCTACAGCCGCGATTTCGCTGAAGCCCATGTCGAACTGCCGAAAAAGATCGTCGCCGCCTGCAAGGCCACCGGCGTCCGTCGCCTGGTGCACATGAGCGCGCTCAATGCCGACCCCAAGGGCCCGTCCGAATACCTGCGCTCCAAGGGCGACGGCGAAGCCATCGTGCTCGCCGCCCAGGGTGAGCTGGACGTCACCGTTTTCCGTCCATCGGTCATTTTCGGCCTGGGCGACTCTTTCCTGTCGATGTTCGCCAGCATCCTGAAAAAGGTTCCGTTCTTCCCGCTCGGCTTCGGTCACGCCCGCTTCCAGCCGGTGTGGGCGGCCGATGTGGCCGATGCCTTTGTCGATTGCCTGGGCGATGTCGGTACCTACGGTCAGGCCTACGAACTGGTCGGCCCGAAGATCTACACCCTGCGCGAACTGGTCGACTACGCCGCAGAACTGTGCGGCAGCACTGCCCGGATCGTTCCCTTGTCCGAAGGCTGGGCCTACCTGCAGGCCGGTCTGATGTGGCTGGCCCCCAGCCCGATGCTCTCGCCGGACAACCTGCGCTCGATGGAAAAGGACAGCGTTTGCGAAGGTCCCTCGAATACCCCGGCCAACTGGCGCCCGACCGCCCTGGAAGCCATTGCGCCGAGCTATATCGCGCTCAATACCCCGAAGGGCAAGCTCGACACCTTCCGCTACCGCGCCGGTCGCTGAAGCGACTGAATCGCCGTGCAGATATTCGTCGTTGGCGGTGCCGTCCGCGATGAACTGCTCGGCCGCCCCAACGCCGACCGCGACTACGTGGTCGTCGGCGCCACCCCGGAAGCCCTCCTGAAAGAGGGATTCCGGCCGGTTGGCAAGGATTTCCCCGTATTCCTCCACCCCCGGACACAGGAGGAATACGCGCTGGCCCGCACCGAACGCAAGAGCGGACACGGTTACCATGGCTTCACCTTCCATGCCGCCCCCGACGTCACGCTGGAAGAAGATCTTGCCCGCCGCGACCTGACCATCAACGCCATGGCCAGAGCCGCTGACGGCACGCTGATCGACCCCTTTCACGGTCAACGGGATTTATCGGCCAAAATCCTAAGGCATGTCGGACCGGCCTTTGCCGAAGATCCGGTCCGCATTCTCCGCATTGCACGCTTTGCTGCCCGTTTCAGCGACTTCACCGTCGCGCCGGAGACGGTGGCGCTCATGCGCCAGATGGTGGAAAGCGGCGAAGTGGATCACCTGGTAGCGGAGCGCGTCTGGCAGGAGCTGGCCAAAGGGCTGATGGAGGTTGCGCCGTCCCGGATGTTCCAGGTACTGCGCGATTGCGGCGCACTGGCCCGCCTGCTCCCCGAACTGGATGCACTTTTCGGGGTCCCGCAGCGCGCCGACTACCACCCTGAAATCGATACCGGCATCCATACCATGATGGTCATCGACCAGTCGGCACGGCGCGGATCTGAATTGCCCGTACGCTTCGCAGCCATGACGCACGATCTCGGCAAGGGAACCACACCTGCCGACATCCTGCCCCGGCACATTGGCCACGAAGATCGCAGTGTCCATCTCACCGAAAACCTGTGCGCCCGACTGCGCGTGCCGGGCGATTGCCGTGAGCTGGCCCTGCTGATGGCCCGATATCACGGCAACATCCATCGTTCGGCCGACTTGAAGGCAAGCACCGTCGTCACGCTGTTCGAGAAAACAGATGCTTTTCGCCGCCCGGAACGCTTCCGTCTACTGCTCGAAGCCTGCCTGTGCGACTTTACGGGCCGTCTGGGCTGGGAAGACCGGGCTTACGACAGCCCTCGTTATCTGCAAGCCGCGCTGGCTGCCGTCAATGCGGTCGACGCCGGAAAAATAGCGCTTGCCTGTGCCGACAAGGCAAAAATCCCGGAACGCATCTACGAAGCACGGGTCGATGCGCTCAAAACCTTGTTAAATGAGCCGGGAGAGCAACCAGAGCAACAATGAAAAAATGATCGTGGTCGTGACGGGAAAGGTATACAGACGACCACGAAACCGAAAGGCAAAGTCCCCCGGCAACTTGCCAAAACGAACAAAGCGCGCCAGATGGGGGCCGATGATACCCAGCAGAAAAATCGCGACCACCAGCGTCAGAATCCACTTCAACATTTTGCCTTGCACCGCAGGGTGAAAGTCGCATTTAATCACGCAACCCAGAACAGAGCCCATGCTGAAAACCCAAATTGTCGAAGGCATCGAAGTATTTTCCTGCCTACCCGCCCGCAAGTCCGCCAAACCGGCTCTGCTGTTCGTGCATGGTGCCTTCGCCGGCGGCTGGATGTGGACCGAGACCTTCATGCCCTATTTTGCCAAGGCGGGCTATCCCTGCCACGCCCTGTCATTGCGCGGCCACGCCGGCAGCGACGGACGCGATGGCATCAACTGGCACTCGATTGGCGACTATGTCGATGACGTCAAAACGGTCGTTGATTGGCTGGGCGATGATCCGATTCTGGTCGGTCACTCGATGGGCGGCTTCGTCCTTCAAAAATATCTGGAACATCGCACCGCCCCCGGCGCCGCTCTCATCTGTTCGGTCCCTCCGCAAGGCCTGATCGCCTCGCAGTTCCACCTGATGTTCAACAAGCCGCACCTGTTTCAGGAAATCAACCAGATCATGGCGGGCAAATACACCGACACCAGCACGCTGCGCGAAGCGCTATTTGCGGGAGAAGTCGATGAAGACATGCTGGCCACCTGGCTGAACCGGATGCAACCGGAATCGCATCGCGCGCTGTGGGACATGTCGATGTTCAATCTGCCCAATCTTTACGCCATGCACCGCCCGCCAATGCTGATCCTTGGCGCCGAACACGACATTCTGGTGCCTGCCTTCCTGGTTCAGACGACTGGACACACCTATCAGGAGCCCGTACACATTTTCCGCAACATGGGCCACGCCGTCACCCACGAAAAAGAATGGCCGCTTGTCGCGGCCAGTTTGCAGGCATGGCTGGAAAGAATTACACCTTGATGTCGACCGAGTTGCCAAGGTTGGGTGGATTGCTCGCCACCGGCGGAAGGGCTTGCAGCAACTGCATGGCACTCTGCGCCTGAATATCCATGGCCTTCTTCAGAACCAGCATACCGACCGCATCACCGGTCTGGGCCTGTGACAGCGCGGAACTCAAACCGCCTACAGAGGAAACATCCATCTTGCGCTCACTCCAATTCGGACACATTATTACTCTACTGTAGTCGAAACCTTTGCCAAATCAATGAGCGATTCGGAAAATCCGGGACCATCGTCCTCCATCCTCCAAGCCATCCGCGCCAAGCGCGACCGCAAAACCGGCGTCGCCAAGGATATTGCCGACCTCGAGGCCTCCTTGCTCGCGGATATCGAGACATTCGACCTTGACGCAGCCGAACGGCGGGCGCGTCGGGAATACCTCGCCAACTCCGGCGCCGGCATGGCCGATCCAACGCTGGTATTTCCCGAAATCGCACCGAGCCGTCCTGCCGCCAATCCGACAATCGAAAAAGCAGCAGAGCCCAAGGCAGCCCCATCGGTAACAACAAAGAAGGAACCGGAACCCGAGGCTGGCAGCAGTTTCCTGGACCAGCTGCGGCAGCGTGCCGAAGTGCGACAGCGGGAGATTCACAGCGCCCTGACCGAGCGTACATCGACCAACGAGGCCATCGATCAGGCCCTGAAGCACCTGTTTTTCTATCTGCACGAGCTGGTCCAGCAACTGAACATTCTCAAACCCGATATTCCACGGAACTACCCGCTCATCGAGCAATTCGAACTGGGCAAGCTAACCTGGCAGGAAGGCTTTGCCGACTATAGGACACAGTCGCAAAGTGCGGGAGCACTGGTTGAACTGGTCACGTTTTCCTACCACCTCGGCAGCAGCAACGCGTTGCATGTCGAACGGGATGGGCCATCCGTGGAACGCTTCCGGACGATGCTCTTCGACTTCGGCCTGCCGTTTACCTACAAGGAATTCAAGAACGAACGCAGCTATGTCGAGCGTGCAGAGTTCGAGATTCGCAGTGACGTCAGCGTCAGTGTGCGCTGGCGTGCGGACTATTCCAAAGGGGTCATCCTCGTCGAGACACGCAATCTCGAACGGCTGGGCAGCGCCCTTTATCAGGTTCGCCCACAATGTGTCGACCAGGCCTTGCTCGACGATTTCGGCAGGCTCGTCCTCGGCCAACCCAACCGTTTCCGCGAACTGGCCAAGCGCTAGCGCCCTTTGGCCCTTTAAAGGCGTCGACTCTGGTCGCCGCTGGAAAACCCGACGAGGGGATCTTCCAGCCCGCGGCCAATGGCAATCACCTTGAAAAGCTCGCCCATTTCGTGCGGCATCAGCAGCTTGCCGACAGCGGCCGATGCCCGGATGTAATCCGGCGTTCCCTGAGGGATCTCGGCCAGCCGATCAAGAATCCCGCAGTTGAGCAGGAACTGCCCCTGGCTGGTGTAACCGAGCAATTCCAGCCCATTGCCATGCGCTGCGGCGATGATCGCCGTGAAATCGACATGAACCGTGACGTCTTGCAGGCCCGGCAGATAGAACGGGTCCGGGTGGGCATGATGGCGATAATGGCACATCAGCGTGCCTCGCCCGCGTTGCTGGTGATAGAACTCTCGACGCGGAAAACCATAGTCGATCAGAAGGAGGGCGCCCTGTTCGAGACGATGCCCCCATTCGCCAGCCCAGGCCCGGGCGGCAAGACTGATTTCACTTTCAAATCCCGGCGGCAGACTGCATTGTTCGCCAATTTCCTTGGCGGCCAAGAGCAGAGCACCGCTTGCCGGGCGCTCGCGCCATTCGAAACTTCCGGACTCGTTGATGCCTACGCCGCGCTCAAAGGTTCCCTCGTCCCGCCAGGCAACGATGTTTGCCGGCATGGCATCCAGCAGTTCGTTGGCTACAACGACACCGGAAAAGCGCTCGGGCAACCGATCCAGCCATTCCACACGAGAAAGCAGATGAGGCACGCTGGCGGCAATTGTTTCCCGTTGGCGCTGACGAAGGTCCGCCGACAAATCGAGAATGAAATAACGATCTGGCAATCTGCCAGCGGACTCCAGTGCGCTCAACAAGTCTGACGCCAGGCGTCCGGACCCGGCGCCCACTTCAAGGATCACCGGTACCGACGCGGCCATGACCTGCAATACCTGAGCTGCAAGCGCCTTTCCGAATAATCCGGTCATTTCCGGGGCGGTGATGAAATCACCCGCTGCTCCGAACTTGCGGGCACCGGCCGCGTAATATCCAAGCCCGGGCGCATAGAGAATCTGCTCCATGAATCGCGCAAAGGAGAGCCACCCGCCGGCATCCCTGATTTCGTCCACGAGAAACTGTTGCAGGCGCTGACTATGAGCAAGCGCCTCAGGCGCCGGTGTTGGGAGATTGTTCATCAAAGATACAAAAAAGCTCAAAATTATGGGCTAAGCGAGAAAGTCGCGGCCGCCTATGCTATTTTGGCATTCTGCTACAAAGGAGGAAACCGATCTTGCGCATCAAACAAATAATCAATCGCAAGCCAAATGAACTGGGCGCCAAACTGGATGACCTGCAAAGCAGCGATGCCAATTTGCTGCTCGTATTTGGCAGTATCGAGCACTTTTGCTCCCCGGGTTTGCATGACGCCCTCCGCGCGACTTTCCCCGATGCCTTGCTTATCGGCTGCTCCACCGCAGGTGAGATCACAAATGACGGCGTCGACGACGGCTCCTGTACTATCACCGCAATCAAGTTCGAAAAAACCAGCCTAAAGCATGGCAGTACCCATCTGTCAGGGATGGACGATTCGTTTTCGGCAGGCGAACGACTGGGCAAGCAGATCGTTTCAGCCGATCTCAAAGCCATTCTGGTTTTCGGGCCGGGCGTGAATATCAATGGCAGCGCCCTGGTGAACGGCATCACCAGCGTCGTTGGTGTCGATGTTCCGATTACGGGTGGTTTGGCTGGCGATGGCGGCGCTTTCAAGAAAACATACACCCTCGGCCCCAATGGGATAGCGGATGATCAGGTCGTGGCGATAGGCCTGAGCGGCGAAGCCCTGCGCTTCGGCCACGGATCCTTTGGCGGGTGGGAGCCTTTCGGGCCGGCGCGCAAAGTGACGCGTTGCGACGGAAACATCCTGCATGAGCTCGACGGGGAACCGGCACTTGAGATTTACCGTCGCTATCTCGGAGAACACGCCAAGGGTCTGCCGGCATCGGGCCTGCTCTTCCCGTTTGCCATGCTGGGCGAGGATCATAGTGCGGTCGGCTTGATCCGGACGATACTCGGCATCGACGAATCCACGGGAAGCTTGATCCTGGCGGGGGAAATCAACGCGGATGGTTATCTGCGCCTGATGCATGCCAGTACCGACAAATTGGTCAATGGCGCCGAATCGGCCGCGGAATCTGCGGCTGCCATGCACCAGTCAGCAGATGGCAGTCTGGCCATTCTGGTCAGTTGCGTCGGACGGAAACTGGTGATGGGAAACCGGGTGGACGAGGAAGTCGAGGCTGTGGGCGAAGTGCTGGGACAGACAAGCGTGTTAACCGGCTTTTACTCGTATGGGGAAATCAGCCCGTTCATGCCCGGCGCATCGTGCAAGCTGCACAATCAGACCATGACCATCACCTGCCTGAGCGAAAACTGACCAGCCTGCCATGCAGAAAGCGCTTCTTCGTCAGCTAAAACGCAGCCTCGGCGTAGGTAGCGAGGCCGATCTGGCTGAATTGCTCGGAACGATGCGCACAGCTGCAGCGACGGCAGATCCGTCTTTGCGGACGGCACTTGAAGGGTTTGGCGACTTTCTGGCCCGTGTCGACAATAGCTATGAGCAGTACGAACGCGACCTTGAATTGCGCACGCGCAGCCTTGAAATCTCGTCGGCTGAGTTGTCCGAAAGCAATGAAAAGCTTCGCTTGTCACTCGCGGATCGGGAGAATGCACTGCGCTCGCTGCGCATGACGGTTCGCGATTTGCTGCCCGACAGTCATCCTGACCATCATGCCGATACGTTCGCGGATGAGGACATTGCCGAACTGTCGTCGCGAATCGCACTCATGGTTGCGGAAAGTGAGCGCGGACGGCGTGAGTTGGCTACCCAGAAATTCGCGCTGGACCAGCATGCGATTGTCAGCATCACGGATACGTCGGGCACGATCCTGTATGCCAATGACCGGTTTTGTGACATCAGCGGATATACCCGCGAGGAGCTGCTGGGGCGGAACCACCGGATCATCAATTCCGGAAAACATCCTGCGGAAATGTTCCGCGAGATGTGGCAAACCATCTCTCTTGGTCAAGTCTGGCGTGGCGAAGTATGTAACCGGGCACGTAATGGCAACCTGTATTGGGTCAACGCCACCATCGTTCCGCTGCTCAATGCGGCCGGCGAGCCAGAGCGTCACATCGCCATTCGCACCGACATCACCGATCGCAAGCGAATCGAAGCGCAACTGTCGGAGCAACTTCATCTGGTCGAGGAACTGATCGAAGCGATCCCGCTTCCGGTTTACCTGAAGGACAACGGAGGACGCTACATTCGCCTGAACCGGGCTTTCGAACAGTTTTTCCATATCGATCGCAAAGCCATTCTCGGGCAGACGGTGAGTAAGCTGCTTACCAGGGAGGAAGCGCCACTGCACCTCCAGAAAGATGCCGAACTCCTGGCCAGCAAAGGCATGCAGACTTATGAAGCATCCGTGCATAGCCGCGATGGCGCCATTCACGATACGGTTTATCGCAAGGCGGCGTTGACCAGGCGGGATGGAAGCGTCTCCGGCCTGCTCGGGGTCATTGTCGACATCACCGAACGAAAGCGCGCGGAGCATGAGGTTTTGCGGGCGAAGGAGGCAGCAGAAGCGGCCAGTCGCGCGAAAAGTGATTTCCTGGCCAACATGAGTCACGAAATCCGCACCCCGATGAATGGGGTGATCGGGATGACGGACCTGGCCTTGGAGACCGCGCTCACCGGCGAACAGCGGGAATATCTGAATATCGTCAAGTCGTCGGCCGAATCGCTGTTGACGATCATTAATGACATTCTCGACTTCTCGAAGATCGAAGCGGGAAAACTGCTCGTTGAAGAAATTTCCTTCGATCTCTATCGTCTGATTGCCGAACTCCTCAAGCCGCTGGCGCTAAGAGCGCACGAAAAGGGTATCGAACTGCTCAGCGAAGTCCTGCACGACGTTCCCCGCTATGTCCAGGGCGACCCAAACCGCATCCGGCAGATACTGATCAATCTGATCGGCAACGCCATCAAATTTACCAATGAAGGCGAAATCGTCCTTCGCACCGAACTGCTTCAACTACAGGATGGCCACGCCATCGTCCATTTTGCCGTTCGGGATACCGGCATCGGTATCCCGCAAGACAAACAGGATCTGATTTTTGACGCATTTTCGCAGGAAGATACGTCGACTACCCGCAAGTACGGCGGGACAGGGCTCGGCTTGTCGATCTGTCGCCGTCTCGTCGAATTGATGGGGGGGCGGATATGGCTGCACAGCCAGCCCGGCCAGGGGAGCACTTTCCATTTTTCAATACAGCTGCAGCTCGCGACGCAGTCGACACCCATTCTTGGAAGCCAGGTCACCCTGGAGAACCGGCGCATTCTGGTCGTCGATGACAATGCCACCAATCGGCGCATCCTGAGCAATATGCTGACACTGCTCAAAGCCATTCCGCAGGATGTGGACTCTGCCCAGGCCGCGCTCTCCTTGTTCAAAAACGGGAATGCGGATTTCGATTGCATCCTCCTCGATGCACAAATGCCGCAAATGGATGGCTACGAGTTGGCCCGTACCCTGCACGCGACGCACGACAACCTGCCGCCCATGCTCATGCTCTCCTCCGGTGCACTGCGCGGTGACGCCAAGCGCTGCCAGGAAGCAGGAATCGCCGGATTCTTCGCCAAACCGATTTCGCTGGATGAATTACATGCTGCATTGGGACGCCTGTTCGACGGCTCGCACAGCGCCGTCACGCAGCATGCCAAGCAACTGGTCACTCGCCACTCCCTGCGTGAAGAACACCGCGCCCTGAATATCCTCCTCGTCGAGGATCACCCGACCAACCAGAAACTCGCGCTCGGCCTGCTCGGCAAATGGGGACACGAAGTCACACTGGCACAAAACGGTCAGGAAGCGCTCGATATTTTCGACGCATCAGGGGATTTCGATCTGATCCTGATGGACATGCAGATGCCCGTCATGGGCGGAATCGAGGCAACGCAGCTGATTCGCAAACGCGAAACCGAGCGTCAATTGCCCCATATACCGATCATCGCCATGACCGCAGCTGCGATGCAGGACGATCGGGATGCCTGCCTGGCAGCGGGAATGGACGACTACCTTTCCAAACCGATCCGGGTCAAGGAGCTCCAGGAAAAGCTGCGCAGGATTGGCGGAAGCCTCTGATTCGACGCCGATTTTTTCCGCGTCCGGCGCGACAATTGGTAAACTGGCCGTTTTTTCCGGTTGACCGTGAAATCCTGCTTCACGGTGCCAAAACCGCTTTCCCCCTGCGCCATGACCGAATCCCACAACCTGCAAAAACTGCGTAAATTTCTCGAGGGCCGTACCGGCAAGGCCATCATCGACTACAACATGATCGAGGATGGCGACACCGTGCTGGTTTGCGTTTCGGGCGGGAAGGACTCCTACACGCTTCTCGCCATGCTGATGGCGCTGCAGCAGCGCGCCCCGGTCAAATTCCGTCTGATCGCGATGAATCTGGATCAGAAACAACCAGGATTCCCCGCTGATATCCTGCCGCGCTACTTCGAGTCCATCGGAATTGAACACCGTATCGTCGAAGCGGACACCTATTCAGTCGTCAAGGAAAAGATCCCGGAAGGCAAGACGACCTGCTCGCTCTGCTCGCGCCTGCGCCGCGGCATCATCTACCGCACGGCCAAGGAACTGGGCGCCAACAAGATCGCCCTCGGTCACCACCGGGACGACATGGTTCATACGCTCTTCCTGAACATGCTCTTCGGCGGCAAACTCAAGGCCATGCCACCCAAATTGGTCACCGACGACAAGGCACATGTCGTCATCCGGCCACTGGCTTATTGCGCCGAAGCCGATATCGCCAAATTCGCCCGCGGCATGGCGTTTCCAATCATTCCCTGCAACCTCTGCGGCTCACAGGACAACCTGCAGCGGCAAAAAATACGCGAAATGATGCAGGAATGGGACAAGCGCTATCCAGGTCGCACCGAATCGGTATTTACGGCCATGCAGAATGTCGTTCCATCCCACCTCGCCGATGGCAAGCTGTTCGATTTCCGCAGTTTGACGCTAGATACACCGGTCGAAGAGGGCGATATAGCATTCGATACAGCGGAAATGCCGATGACGGGAACCATACCGATCAGCGTATCGGCATAATGCCAAAGTTCTCTGATCATCATATAATGGGCGGTCGTTAATTCATGGACTCCCAGCAGACAATGAGCACCACGCAACGAAAATTGATCGTGATGTTCGCCGATGTCTCCGGCAGTACCGCGCTTTTCGAGCGCCTCGGGGACAAAGAGGCGATGCACGCGGTTGAACGTTGCCTGAAGCGCATGAAGCGTTCTATCGATGGCTACAAGGGAAAAACGATCCAGGTCGTCGGTGACGAATTGCTGGCTGCCTTCGATACCGCAGAAGATGCATGCCAGGCCGCGATCGACATGCAACAGCGAATCGCCGATCTTCCACCGGTTTCCGGGCTCAAATTAACGATTCGTATCGGTCTGCACTACGGTGAAGTCACTGACGATGGCATCAAGTTGACTGGAGCAGCCATTGCCACCGCAGCCCGCATCGCGGGCATTGCCCGCCGCGACCAGATTTTGTGCAGTTCGGTCTTGGTCAAGGTCTTGCCCCAGCCCAGCTATATTTCCGCCGATCCGCTCCCCGATTTGGGGACCGTCCCCGAGGATGGCGAAGCGCTATCGCTGTTCCAGATCAATTGGCCCAGCTACCAGGGTGCCGGTTCGAGCGCACCGCTGTCCACCTTCGGCCACCCGCCGATCGTCTCTTCCGACCGACTCTGCGTGCGTCATCGCGGCAAGGCTTTCCTGCTTGACGATAAAACGCCGGTCCTGACCATAGGCCGCGATCTCGGCTGCAAGCTGGTCATCGACGACCGCAAGGCCTCACGACAGCACGCCCGGGTGGAAAGACGCGGTGATGGTTACTATCTTGTCGATACCAGCACCAATGGCTGCTTTGTCACCCTCTCAGGGCGCCCGGAAGTCATGATTCGGCGCCATGAGATTCAACTCGACAGTCGTGGCCAGATCAGTTTCGGAAACTCTGGCAACGATCCGGCATCAGAAATCGTCGAATTCGAGTATTTATAAGAATTACGGCCTTCCGCGGAAGGCCGTAATTTTTTGTTCCCGACAGATCGGGTTATTTTGCTGCAGCGTCGGCGCTACATTTCTTCATGAAACTGTTCTTGGCGGCGCCAGCCAGTTTCTTTTCCTTCGCAGCAGCGGCACATTCCGCATTCTCGGGCGCAGCGCCTGCATCACGCGAGCATTTCTTGATGAAGCTGTTTTTGGCCGCACCGGCCAGCTTCTTTTCAGCAGCCTTTGCAGCACAATCGTCTGCCGCATAAGCGGAAGAAGCAGCGAACGCAACAATCAACAGACCGATCAGTTTCTTCATTGGGAGTCCCCTAGTTTGGTTTGAGATGCCGATGAACTATCAGGCATTCAAGCGTCATCGTCAAGCATCGTTCGCTGCTGGCGATCCATGAAATCCTGCATGCTGTCGATCCCGCGCAACTGCAATATCGTGTTGCGTACGGCAGCCTCCAGCAGAACTGCTAGGTTGCGGCCTGCTGCCACGGGAATGACTACCTTGCGAATGGGCACCCCCAGCACTTCGTGCGTTTGCGCATCGAGCGGAAGGCGAGGGGCATCGGCAGCGGTCGAAGTCTTTTGCAGATGCACGATCAACTTGAGCTTCATTTTCCGGCGCGAAGCGGTTTCACCGAAGATCGTCCGGATATTGAGCAAACCCAGGCCGCGCACTTCGAGGAAATCGCGCAACATGCCCGGGCAACGCCCCTCGATGGTCGTCGGGGCAATACGCGCCATTTCGACAACATCGTCGGCCACCAGACCATGCCCCCGTGAAATCAGTTCCAGGGCCAATTCCGATTTGCCGACGCCGGAATCGCCGGTAATCAGGATGCCCATTCCCAGGACATCCATGAACACACCGTGCAGGCTGACCGTATCGGCCAAACGCGCCGACAGGTAGATGCGCAGCAGATCAATAATCGCCGAACACGGCTTGGGCGAGAAAATCAGTGGCGTCGTGAATTGGGTACAGGTTTCAACCACGATGGGTGGCGGCGTCAGGCCGTCCGCCACGATAACCGCCGGCGGTTGAGCCCCCAGCAGGTCACCGAGCATTTGAGCGAAACGGCGTTCGCCAATACGCATGGCCCACTCATATTCCGCCAAGCCAAGGACCTGCAACCGTTCCGGGTGAATGATATTGATGTGGCCGACCAGATCGGCCCCATAGTTATTGGAACCCTTGATCTCGATACGGCGATCTGCCTGTGGAACGACGTTCCAGTTCAGCAGGAGCTTTTCGCGGTTATCCTCGTAAAGCTGAACCAGGCTTACGTGGCGCACGAAGGCAACTCAACCCTGAAACAGGGAAATGATGGCCGCAGCATCTGCCGCAGCATGCAATTGCTCGCGGAACGTCCGATCAGAAAATTTCTGCGCCAGCTCGGAAAGGATCTGCAGGTGCTGCTCGGTCGCCTGTTCGGGGACGAGGAGAACAAACAGCAGGTCGACCGGGCGGCCGTCCGGCGAATCAAATGGTACGGGCGTCGCGAGACGCAGAAATGCCCCGACAGCCTGCTTCAACCCCTTGATTCGACCATGAGGAATGGCCACACCCTGGCCCAAACCGGTAGAACCGAGCTTTTCGCGGGCAAACAGGCTATCGAAAATCACCGAGCGAGCCAAACCAAGACGGTTTTCGAAAAGCATGCCAGCCTGTTCGAAAACCCGCTTTTTGCTGCTGGCCTCAAGATCGAGCAGAACTTGATCGGCTGATAGAAGATTGGTTAAGGGGTTCATAGGGAAGGTATAAATACAAAGGCCGCAACCCGACTGGGTGCGGCCTGTTCAACGCTTATTCAGCGACGTTGTGCAGTCCAGGCTTGTCACCACGATGGTGGTCCTGAACCTTCTGCTTGTACTTCTGAACCTGACGATCCAGCTTGTCGAACAAGGCATCGATAGCGGCGTAGAGGTCGTCACCGGACTCTTCGGCATGCATGTCCTTACCCGGAACGTGCACAGTCACTTCTGCCTTCTGCTTCAGCTTTTCAACCGAAAGAACAACGTTGACACCGGTAACCTTGTCGAAATGACGGACGACCGGATCCAGCTTGTTTTCAACGTATTCGCGAAGTGCCGGGGTAACTTCAATATGGTGACCACTAATCTGCAGATTCACTTTTTTCTCCTCTCTCTACAGGGTCTTGCGTAAATTGACCGGGGGGATGTTGAGCGACTCGCGGTATTTGGCAACCGTCCGTCGGGCAACTACGATTCCCTGCTGGCCTAGTATTTCGGATAATTGACTATCCGACAAGGGCTTCTTGCCATCCTCCGCCGAGATCAATTGCTTGATCAGGGCGCGAATGGCCGTAGCAGAACATGCACCACCGGTATCGGTGGCAACGTGGCTGCCAAAGAAGTATTTGAGTTCAAAGATGCCACGCGGCGTCGCCATGTATTTCTGGCTGGTCACACGCGACACCGTGGATTCGTGCAAGCCGAGAATATCGGCGATTTCGCGCAGGACCAGCGGACGCATGGCGACTTCGCCGTGTTCGAAGAACTGGCGCTGGCGATCCACGATGGCTTGCGTGACACGATGAATGGTTTCGAAGCGCTGCTGAACGTTCTTGATCAGCCAACGCGCCTCCTGCAACTGGGTCGACAGGTTGCCGTTGCCCCGCCGCTGCTTGGCCAGGATTTCAGCATAGAGCCGATTGATGCGCAGGCGCGGGTAGGCATCCGGATTGATATAGGCCGTCCATTTGCCTTTCAGCTTTTTGACGATCACATCCGGCGTGATGTAACGGGCCTCGATCTGCGAGAAGCGTGCTGCCGGGCGCGGATTCAGACCGGTAATCATGCTCTGCGCCGCCTTCAGCGATTCGTCGTCGCAACCGGTCAGACGACGGATTTTCGTGAAGTCACGGGCGGCGAGCAACTCAAGATGCTTCTGAACGATGGTCAGGGCGAGATCGCGAACCTCGCATCGGCCAGGCAATGCCTTGAGCTGGAGTGCCAGGCACTCCTGTAGATTGCGCGCACCGATGCCGACCGGATCGAAGTTCTGGATGTGGCGCAAAGCGATTTCCAGTTCTTCGACTTCGATTTCATACTCCGGCGGCAAGGTTTCCCAGAGTTCTTCGAGTGGTGCGGACAGATAGCCATCATCGTCCAGCGCTTCGATCAGGAAGCGAATCAGGCTGCGATCACGCTCCGACACCTGGGTCATGCCGAGTTGCCAGCCCAGATGGTCGCGCAGGCTGACCGTCGTTCCGTGAATATCCTGCGAATCGCTGTCGTCGTCTTCGTCCCGTCCGGCGCCGGTAAATGTTCCCGCATCTGCGGCCCAGCGATCGTCGTCGACATCCGAAGGGGTTGAGGGGACTTCCTGTTCGCGGTCGTCTCGCGCATCACGCTCTTCGCGCTCAACGCGTTGCTCGCGTTCGGTTTCTGCCGTTTGAGGCGAATCGAACTGCTGGGCACCCGCAAAATTCTCACCGCCGTTTTCATCCTCGCGCTCGAGCATGGGATTTTCGAGCAGATAACGCTCGATTTCCTGCTGCATTTCGATCGTCGACAGCTGAAGCAGTTTGATCGACTGCTGCAACTGTGGCGTCAGTGCCAGATGCTGGGAGAGTTTTAGCTGGAGTGCCGGCTTCATTTATTGGAAGTGGTTTCTATATGTCGGTCAGAGCTTGAAGTGCTCGCCGAGATAAACCTTTCGTACGCTTTCATTATCAACGATTTCGTCCGGCCGTCCAGCCGCCAGGACATTTCCGGCGTTAATAATGTACGCATGATCACAAATACCGAGGGTCTCACGGACATTGTGGTCGGTGATCAGAACCCCGATGCCGCGCTCCTTGAGGAAGCGGATGATTTTCTGGATTTCGAGCACGGCAATCGGATCGACGCCGGCGAAGGGCTCGTCAAGCAGGATAAAGCGCGGATTGGTCGCCAACGCCCGGGCAATCTCGACACGACGCCGCTCTCCGCCGGACAAGGCCGAGGCATTGACGTGACGGACATGACTCACATGCAATTCGTTGAGCAGCCCCTCGAGCCGATCATTGAGCTCCGCTTCGGGCAAATTGAGCAGCTCGAGGATGGCGCGAATGTTCTCTTCGACGCTGAGCTTGCGGAAGACCGATGCTTCCTGCGGCAGGTAGGACAGGCCAAGCCTCGCGCGGCTGTGCATGGGCAGGTGGGTCAGCCGATTTTCGTCGATATAGACCTCGCCGCCATCGGCTGCCACCAAGCCGACGATCATGTAAAAACAGGTCGTCTTGCCCGCACCGTTCGGTCCCAGAAGGCCAACCACCTCGCCCGACTTGACCTCGAAGGAGACATCCTCGACCACCGTCCGCGCCTTGTAGCGCTTCTTGAGATTATGGGCAGACAGCTTGGCCGGGGCGTTCATTCATCGCCTCCCTGCAGGGCGCGACGAATGGCATCGCCGGAGAAGCCGCGGTATTGGAGAAAGCGCATCTGCTTGGCACGCTCTTCGGCCGATTCGGGCGGATGGCCGAATTTCCTGGCCCAAATGGCACGGCAGCGTTCTGCTTCGTCACCGGCCTCAGGCAGTGCAGCGGCGATATCGGTGTCGCTGACGCCTTGCTGGCGCAACTCCTGGCTCAATCGCGCATTGCCATAGCGACGACCGCGGGCGGCAACCCGCTGGGTGGCGTAGCGGCAATCGGATAACAGACGTTCGGCCTGCAGCGAATCGAGCACCGCCGCGAGTTCCTCGGCCGACTCCGCATGCGGCGCGAGCTTGGCCTGCAAGCCGGCCCGGCTGTAATCACGCCGGGTCAGCAGTTGCAGGGCGCGGACGCGCAGGTCAGGCATCGGCCTTCGCTGCCTTCACAGGCTTGATGACATTGGTGCTGGCGGCCTCGCGGATGCCGGCTTCGATTTCCTGGGCGATTTCCGGATTGGCTTTGAGGAATTCGCGGGCGTTGTCCTTGCCCTGGCCGATCTTTTCGCCCTTGTAGGCGTACCAGGCACCGGATTTGTCGACCAGCTTGTGGGCGACGCCCATTTCGACGATTTCGCCGTGACGGGAGATGCCTTCGCCGTAAAGGATGTCGAAGATGGCTTCGCGGAAGGGCGGGGCGACCTTGTTCTTGACGATCTTGACCTTGGTTTCGCTGCCGATGACTTCGTCGCCCTTCTTGATCGCGCCGATGCGGCGGATGTCGAGGCGGACGGAGGCGTAGAACTTGAGTGCGTTGCCGCCGGTCGTCGTTTCCGGCGAACCGAACATGACGCCGATCTTCATGCGGATCTGGTTGATGAAGATGACCAGGGTGTTGGTCTTCTTGATGTTGGCGGTGAGCTTGCGCAGGGCCTGGGACATCAGGCGGGCGTGCAGGCCGACCATCTGGTCGCCCATTTCGCCTTCGATTTCGGCACGCGGGGTGAGGGCGGCGACGGAGTCGACGACGATGATGTCGACCGAGCCGGAGCGCACCAGCATGTCGGCGATTTCAAGGGCCTGTTCGCCGGTATCCGGCTGCGAGATGAGCAGGTCGCCGACATTGACGCCGAGTTTCTGGGCATATTGCGGATCGAGCGCGTGTTCGGCGTCGATGAAGGCGGCAACGCCACCGAGCTTTTGCATTTCGGCTACGACCTGCAGACAGAGCGTGGTCTTGCCGGAGGATTCCGGACCGTAGATTTCAACAACGCGACCGCGGGGCAGGCCGCCGACGCCCAGCGCGATGTCGAGACCGAGCGAGCCGGTCGATACCACCTGAATGCCTTCGTCGATCTCGGCATCGCCCATCTTCATGATGGAGCCTTTGCCAAACTGCTTCTCGATCTGTTGCAGCGCCGCTGCGAGCGCCTTTGCCTTATTGTCGTCCATGGAGTTACCTCGGAAATTTGAGCGGATTATGGCACAGGGGCCAGAAGATGGAACAGAAATTGCTGCGCTTGATCGACGGGCTGATTGATCCGGATATGCAATCGGCAATCGACAAATTCAGCGATCGCACGGAAAGGACGCGGTATATTTCCAGCCCGTTCCGTTCTTACTCTCGATACTGTGTATAAATACAGTACATTCTGCATGACTGCTTGGCAAGGACATTTTTCATTCAAATCAATGCTCGCGCGTTTCGCGCTGGGCGCCATGCTGATTGCGCCCGCAGCCGAAAGCCAGGCCAGACCGGCGCCCTGGTACTGGTGGGTGAGCGCGGTCGGCGATGCGCGCATCTGCGCCCAGACCTCGCCCGGCGCCGCCTGGCAGCGCGAAAACACCGCATTCCGTGACAGCCAGTGCAGCATCCGGGTGAAACCGTTTTGACCGCGTATTTCCCGCCGCCCGACCTCGGCTTGTCGGTCATCCACGTCGACGACGCGATCATCGTTGTCGACAAGCCGGCTGGACTCTTGTCCGTCCCCGGTCGTGGCGCGGGCATGGACGATTGCCTGGCCTCGCGCGTCCAGGCACGTTTTGCCGATGCGCTGATCGTCCATCGCCTCGACATGTCGACCTCGGGCCTGCTCGTGCTGGCGCGGGGAGCCGAAATGCACAGCCTGCTGTCGCGCTTTTTCCGGGAGCGCCAGATCGACAAGCGTTACGTCGCCGTCGTTGCCGGCCAAATGAAAGAGGACAGCGGGGAAGTGAATTTGCCGCTCATCTGCGACTGGCCGAACCGGCCGCGGCAGATCGTCGATTTCACCATCGGCAAGCCGTCGCTGACCCGCTTTCGCGTCGTCGACCGGAATGCCGGGCGCGACACGACGCGCGTCGAACTCGAGCCGGTCACCGGCCGCTCGCACCAGCTGCGCGTGCATATGGCCTCGCTCGGCCACCCGATTCTAGGTGACGACCTGTACGGCGGGCACGCCACGGCGCTGGCCGATCGCCTGCTCTTGCACGCCATGGATCTGGGCTTCCATCACCCGGTCAGCGGCGAGGCCATGCAATTTCATGCGGCGCCCCCGTTTTGACGCCGTGAATCCGCGCAAGGACCGTATAATTTTCGCGTTTTGAACCTTTTTTCCGGTTGACCGTAAGACCATGCTCATCTGGTTCGTCGTTCTCTACCTCATGGTGTCCATCGGCATCGGCCTTTTTGCCGCGACCCGCGTCCATAGTGCCAAGGATTTCGCCGTGGCCGGCCGGCATTTGCCGCTGCCGGTCGTCACCGCCACCGTGTTCGCCACCTGGTTCGGGGCCGAAGCGGTGTTCGGCGTTTCCGCGACCTTCGTCAAGGAGGGTCTGACCGGCGTCGTCGCCGACCCCTTCGGTTCGTCGATGTGCCTCATCATCGCCGGCGTCTTCTTCTCGCGGAAACTGTACAAGCTCAACATCCTGACACTGGGCGACTATTTCCGCCTGCGTTACAACCGCACGGTCGAAGTGCTGACCACGCTGTGCATCGTGGCCAGCTACCTCGGCTGGGTCTCGGCCCAGATCAAGGCGCTCGGGCTGGTCTTCAACGTCGTCACCGGCGGCTACATCAGCCAGACGGCGGGCATGATCCTCGGTGCCGCCATCGTGCTGACCTACACCACCTTCGGCGGCATGCTCTCGGTGGCCATCCTCGATTTCGTGCAGATGGGCGTCATCATGGGCGGCATGCTGTACATCGGCTACGTCGTCTCCGGCCTGACCGGCGGCGTCGAACTGGTCGTCAACCACGCCTCGGCGGCCGGCAAGCTCGATTTCTTCCCGCCGCCCGACCCGTGGCTGTGGCTGACCTTCCTTGGCGCCTGGATCACCATGATGCTCGGCTCGATCCCGCAGCAGGACGTCTTCCAGCGCATCACCTCGGCCAGGACGCAACGCATCGCGCTGTGGGGCTCGATCCTCGGTGCCTCGATCTATTTCTGCTTCACCTTCGTGCCGATGTTCATCGCCTATTCGGCCACGCTGATCGACCCTGAGCAGTTCAACGGCCTGCTGCAGACCGACTCGCAACTCGTCCTGCCGACGCTGGTGCTGCAGCACACACCCATCTTCGCCCAGGCCATCTTCTTCGGCGCCGTGCTGTCGGCCATCATGAGCTGCTCGTCGGCCACCTTGCTCGCGCCCTCGGTCGCCTTCTCGGAAAACATCGTGCGCGGCTTCTACCCGCACATGGGCGACCACCAGTTCCTGCGCGTCATGCGCACGTCGATCGTCGTCTTTGCCGGCATCGTGCTCGGCTTCGCGCTGTATTCGAACGCCAGCATCTTCAAAATGGTCGAGAACGCCTACAAGATCACGCTGGCCGGCGCCTTCGTGCCGCTCTTCTTCGGCGCCTTCTGGAAGCGGGCGACGACGCAGGGCGCGCTGGCGGCCATTTTCGGCGGGCTTTCATCGTGGATCCTGGTCGAGGTGCTGGTCGGCACGGCCGGCGAGGGTAGCGGCCAATACGCCTACGCCCTGGCCGGAGCGGGGCAGCTGGTGCCGCCGCAATTGATCGGACTGGGCGTCAGCATCGTCGGCATGATCGCCGGCTCACTGCTGCCACAATGGGTCGGCCACCCGATACCGCACGAGGACATCCACGAAGCGCTGCATCACCGTGCCGCTGCGGAAACCCACCACGCGGCAGACCATCCGCACCATCACTGAGCCGCCTTTCCCGCCGAATATCCGGTGACAGTGTGGCGCCCCGGGCGCCACGAACCGGCCATGCCGTCATCACTGTCACAACACATTAAGGCTGACGGGCCGGACATTCGCCCCTAAAATCAGGGCATGCCTCATTCCGGTCGTGGCCCCATCCTGCTCTCCCGCTACCTGGCGCTGGCCTGGTTCGGGCTGGTTGTCTACGGCAGCCTGCATCCGTTCACAGGCTGGCGGGATACCGGCGTGTCGCCGATTGCCTTCCTCGAAGGCGGCTGGCCGCGCTATTGGACGGCCTTCGACCTGCTCGCCAACGTCGCCGTTTACCTGCCGCTCGGCTTCTGCCTGACGCTGGCGCTCAGCACCTTGCCGGGTCGTTTCAGTGCCCTCGTGCTGGCCGTCGTGCTGGGTGGCGGCGTGAGTTTCGGGCTGGAAACGCTGCAAACCTGGTTGCCGTCGCGCGTTCCCTCCAACCTCGACCTCGCCTGCAACACCCTGGGCGCGCTGCTCGGCGCCTTGTGGGCGCAGCACGTCGGGCCGCGCATCTTCGCCCGGCTGGCCGCGCTCGAACACCGGCTCATCGCGCCCATTCCGCACGCCGAAATGGGCCTGACGCTGCTCGGCTTGTGGCTGCTCGTGCCGCTCTCGCCGGAAACCCTGCTATTCGGCGCTGGCGACCTGCGCCAGATGTTCGGGCTGACCGGCGCCGTCCCCTTCGCCGCCGACAGTTTCGTCATGATCGAGGCCAGCATCACGGCCGCCAACGCGATCGCTGTCGGGCTGATCGTCCGCATGCTGTGCGCGCGCCTGCTCTTTGCCTACCTCATCGTGCCGCTCTTCCTGCTCCTCACCCTGGCTGTCGCCACGCTTGCGGCAGCCGTTCTGATCAACCCGGCCAACGCGCTGGCCTGGCTGACACCGGGCGCCAAGTTGGGGCTGATGGTGGCCAGCGGCATTCTCGTCGTCGCCGTCGCCCTGCCGGCGACACCGCGCCTGATGATCACGGCACTGGCCCTGATGGCCGGCACGGTCCTCGTCAACATGGCGCCGCCCAACCCGTATTCCGACGCCGCGCTGGCTGTCTGGCGACAGGGGCACTTTCTCAACTTCAATGGCCTAACCCGTCTGGTTGCCACCCTATGGCCCTTCCTGACGCTCCCCTTCCTCTTCCTGACGACGCGCCGGCATTAGCCTGGCACGCTGACACCGCCGAATCGGTCGCCCGGCGACTGGGGGTTGATCACGCCACGGGCCTAGCCGACGACGAGGCCACGGCGCGGCTTTCCCGACATGGCCACAACCGGCTGACCGAGCGACCGGGCAAACCGGCCTGGCAACGCCTGGCTGCCCAGTTCATGCAGCCGCTGGTGCTCGTGCTGATCGCCGCCGGGGTGGTGACGGGCCTGCTCGGCGAGTTCGTCGACGCCAGCGTGATCATCGGCGTCGTCATCACCAATGCCCTCATCGGCTACTGGCAGGAAGCCAAGGCGGAGGGCGCCCTGGCGGCGCTGGCGAAGAGCGTCGCGACGCCGGTCACCGTCCGTCGCGGTGGCCACCGCAAGCAGCTCGACGCCACCCAGCTGGTGCCCGGCGACGTGGTCATGCTGGCCGCCGGCGACCGCATTCCGGCCGACCTCCGGCTGATCCAGCAGCACGAACTGCACACCGACGACTCGATGCTGACCGGCGAATCGCAACCCGTCACCAAGCACAGCGCGCCGCTGCAGGCCGACACCGTGCTGGCCGACCGGCTCAACATGGTCTACGCCGGGACCACCGTGGTGGCCGGGCAGGGCAGCGGGCTGGTCATCGCCACCGGCGACGCCACGGAAACCGGGCGCATTGCCGGCCTGATCGCTGCCGCGCCCGATCTCGTCACGCCGCTGACGCGCAAGATGGCGCGTTTTTCCAACTGGTTGCTGTGGGCCATCGGCGGGCTGGCGCTGCTCACCGTGGGCGTCGGGCTGGCCCGGGGCGGTTCGGCCTTCGACATGTTCATCGCCGCCGTCGCGCTGGCCGTCGGCGCCATTCCAGAAGGCCTGCCCGCCGCCGTCACCGTCACGCTGGCCATCGGCGTCGCCCGCATGGCCCGGCGGCGCGTCATCATCCGCCACCTGCCGGCGGTCGAGACGCTGGGCAGCACGACGGTCATCTGCTCCGACAAGACCGGTACGCTGACCGAAAACGCCATGACCGTGCGCGCCCTGTGGTGCGCCGGCGCGGGCCACGCCGTGGGCGGCCATGGCTACGCGCCGGAGGGCGCCGTCACCCGCGACGAGATGCCGGCCGAGATTGCCGGTGCGCTGCGCGAATGCCTGATCGCCGGCGCGCTGTGCAACGACGCCTCGCTGCGCCACGAACACGGCCAGTGGAAAATCACCGGCGACCCGACAGAAGCCGCGCTCATCGTCGCCGCCCGCAAGGCCGGGCTGGACGAGCACACGCTAGGCCAGCTGTTTCCGCGCCGCGACGTGCTGCCTTTCGACGCCACACGGCAGTTCATGGCCACCGCCCATGAGGGTGACGGGCAGGGCGTGGTCTACGTCAAGGGCGCGCTCGAACGCCTGCTGCCGCTGTGCGTCGATCAGCTCTCGGCCAACGGCCAGCCGGAAGCCCTCGACCCGGCGGCCATCGAGAAGGCGGCCCACGCCTACGCCGGGCAGGGCATGCGCGTGCTGCTGGTGGCCCGGAAACATTTCGATTTTGGGCAAAATTTCCGGTTGACCGTCGAAGGCATTGAAAAACTCACGCTGGTCGGCCTCGTCGGCATGATCGACCCGCCGCGCAAGGCGGCCATCGGCGCCATCCGCAACTGCCATTCTGCCGGCATCCGGGTCAAGATGATCACCGGCGACCACGCCGTCACGGCGCTGGCCATCGCCAAGCAGATCGGCCTCAATGCCGAAAAGGCGCTGACCGGCCGCGAACTGGCCTTGCTCGACGACCTCGCGCTGGGCGAAGCGGCCCACGCCACCGACGTCTTCGCCCGCGTCGAACCGGAACAGAAGCTGCGCCTCGTCCGCGCCCTGCAGGCGCGCGGCGAAGTCGTCGCGATGACCGGCGACGGCGTCAATGACGCGCCGGCCCTCAAGCAGGCCGACATCGGCATCGCCATGGGCCTGGCCGGCACCGAAGTGGCCAAGGAAGCCGCGGCCATGGTCCTCACCGACGACAATTTCGCCAGCATCGAGGCGGCGGTTGAAGAGGGCCGCGGCGTCTGGGACAACCTCGTCAAGTTCATCACCTGGACGCTGCCGACCAATTTCGGCGAAGGCCTCGTCATCGTCGCCGCCATCCTGTTCGGCGCCACGCTACCCATCACGCCGCTGCAAATCCTCTGGATCAACATGACCACCGCCGTGCTGCTCGGCCTGCCGCTCGCCTTCGAACCGATCGAGAAAGGCATCATGCGCCGTCCGCCACGCCGGCTCGACCAGCCGGTGCTCGACGCTGCGATGATCCGCCGCGTCGTCCTCGTTTCCTTCCTGCTGCTCGCCGGCGCCTTCGGTCTTTTCCTCGTCGAACTGGCGCAGGAGCACAGCCTGGCCGAAGCCCGCACGGTCGCCGTCAACGTCTTCGTCATGGTGGAAATTGCCTACCTCTTCAACTGCCGTTCGCTGACCGGCGGCTTCTGGCAGCAGGGCCTCTTTTCCAACCCGTGGATCTGGGCCGGCATCGGCGCGATGATCGTCCTCCAGCTGGCGATGACCTACCTGCCGGCGATGAACCGGGTGTTCGCCACAGCGCCGATCGGCCTCACCGAATGGCTCGAAATTCTGGCCGTTGGCCTGACCTGTTCGCTGATCGTCGGCATCGAGAAGCGGCTGACCCGCGCGCGGCACTGAAAAGCGGCGCGCCGGCCGATGCATCGGCGCTTTCTAGTCGATCAGGTCGTGAAAAGCTTCATGCACATCGTAAAAGGCGGCATCGACCTCGCCCTTGCCGTCCTCGCAACTCGTTTTCAGGCGAGCCAGCGCGGCGACCAACCCGGACGCATCGCGCGACCGGATGTTGCCAGCCAGCGCCGCCATCTCCGGGCGCTTGGCGCAGGCATTGCGCGTGCGCTCCGGGCTCGGCCGCGCATGCCAGACCGGCGCCAGCACGGCATGAAAGGCATCGACATCCTTCGCCATGCGATGGTGCGAATGACGCGTCGCCTCGACGCTCATCGCCACGCTGCAGCCCACCGCGAGGAGCACCCCGATAAACCCCTGAAATTTAGTCGCCAAGATCGTCCCCGCAAGAAAAGCCTGTCGCACAGGCGGCACGCCCGAGGATAGCAAATTCCCGGCGGCGCCCGGCAAGCCCTTCGCTAACCCGGCTTGCACGGTCAACCGGAAAAATCGGCCAAAACTGAAATTTCCGCCTCGTTATAATGCGGGTCTGCACAGGAGACCCGCATGAGCTACTTCAAACACCACGTATTCATCTGCACCAACCAGCGCGACGGCGGCGAGCAATGCTGCAACAACGTCGGCGGTTCCGAGATGTTCGCCTACGCCAAGGACCGCGTCGGCGCGCTCAAACAGAACGGCGCCGGCGCCATCCGCATCAACAAGGCCGGCTGCCTCGGCCGCTGCGATGTCGGCCCGGTCATGGTCGTGTATCCCGAAGAAACCTGGTATTCCTTCATCGACAAGGAAGACGTCGAGGAAATCATCCAGGAACACCTGATCGGCGGCAAAGTCGTCGACCGTCTGAAAATCTGACGCCATGCGCGCCCCCGAAGAGAAAATTTTCATCGATGGCCCGGTCGGCAAGATCGAGGTCATCATGGAGCGCCCCGATGCGCCCAAGGGCATCGCGTTGATCGCCCACCCGCACCCGATGGGCGGCGGCGCCAACACCAACAAGGTCGCCTACACGCTGGCCCGCACCTTCGTCAGCCTCGGCTACGCCGCCTTCCGCCCGAATTTCCGCGGCGTCGGCGGCACCGAAGGCGTTCATGACGAAGGCCGCGGCGAGGTCGATGACCTGCTCGCCGTCATCGAAGACGCCAAGTGCCGCTGCGGCAACCTGCCCGTCGCGCTGGCCGGCTTCTCGTTTGGTGCCTTCTGCCAGACGCGCGTCGCCAAGCGCCTGGCCGAAGCCAACCACCCGGCCCAGCGCCTCGTGCTGGTCGGCACCGCCGCCGGCCACGTCGAAGGCAGCCGCCAATACGACACCGAAGCCGTGCCGCACGACACCATCGTCATCCACGGTGCCGACGACACGCTCGTGCCGCCGGCCAACGTTTACGCCTGGGCCCTGCCGCTCGACCTGCCGGTCGTCGTCGTGCCCGGCGCCGACCACTTCTTCCACCGTCGCCTGCACCTCATTCGCGACATCATCACCCGCGCATGGCGGCACTGAGCGCCAGCGAACTCCGCAAGACCTACACCGGCAACGAAGTCGTCGCCGGGCTGTCTTTCGGCGTTGAAACCGGCACCTGCTTCGGCCTGCTCGGCCCGAACGGCGCCGGCAAGACGACGACGCTGCGCCTCTGCCTCGGCCTCACCGGGCCGGACAGCGGCACGATCACGCTCAACGGCCACGTCATCCCCGACGATGCCCAGGCCGCCCGGGCGCGCATCGGCGTCGTGCCGCAATTCGACAACCTCGACCCGGATTTCACCTGCGCCGAAAACCTGCTCGTCTTCGGCCGCTATTTCGGTTTCAAGGATGCCGACATCCGGGCGAAGATCCCGCAACTGCTCGAATTCGCCGGCCTGTCGAGCAAGGCCGACGCCAGGATATCGACCCTTTCCGGCGGCATGAAACGCCGGCTGACCCTGGCCCGCGCCATGGTCAACGACCCCGACATCATTTTCCTCGACGAGCCGACCACCGGCCTCGACCCACAGGCCCGCCACCTGATCTGGGACCGCCTCAAGCAGCTCAAGTCGGCCGGCAAGACGCTGATACTGACCACCCATTTCATGGACGAAGCCGAGCGCCTGTGCGACACGCTCATCGTCATCGACCACGGCCGCAAGATCGCCGAAGGCAGCCCGCGCCAGCTTATCGCCGAGCAGATCGAACCGCAGGTCGTCGAGGTTTTCGACGAATCTCACGGTCAACTGGAAATTTTCGTCAAAACCGAAAAACATCTGGCCGAGCGCGTCGAAACCAGCGGCGAAACCGCCTTCTTCTACTGCCGCGACCCGCGCGAGCTGCTGGCCCGACTCGCCGAGGCCGATGGCCTGCGCTACGTACACCGCGCCTCCAACCTCGAAGACGTGTTCATCAAACTGACCGGTCGCGAACTGCGCGATTGAGCCCGCCGCCTGCTTTTACAGGCATCCCGGCCGCTCCGAGCGCATGCCAAATCCATGTTTTGATTGGAAATTTCCAAAAATATGCTAGAATGATGCATTGACTTGGATTGGAATTGGCAATGCGCCGGTGGTTGGTCGCGACAGTGCTCGCATATTCGACGGTAGGCTTCTGTGCATCGGAATCGGTTTCCGACGCACCGTCCATCGTCGACATGTCGGAAGCTGCGCAGGGCGTCGCCATCTCCGCCATTCCGACGCCGCCACGAGCCATCGAGGTACTGACCCTCGAAGAATCCGACCGCATGCGGGCTGCCCGGAAAGCACGCATCGCCGCCAAGAAGAAGGCCTCAACAGTCCTCATGCTGAGCCGCACCGAGCGGCGCCAGGTGGCCATTCTGGCCGCCAACACGCAGTCCAGCGAGCCGCAGAGTCATGTCTACGATCAGGACGACAATTCGCAGGGCAATATCGACGATCTCGACCTGCATCGTTCGTTCAACCGCCCCCGCGTAGTGGATGAGCCGGATGGCGACAAGGCCGAAGCCGACGATCTGCCTGGCCACGTCCGCGTGCGCCTGATGATGGCCCGCCTCAAGGCTGTCGAGGCCCATGCCCTGAACCAGGTGACCGACGACGGTGAAGCGCTGCCGGATTCGGTCATGGCCCGCCTCAAGGAAGCCCGCCTCAAGGCGGTCGAAGCGCACCAGCGCAAATTCGGCTAAACCGTCGGGCCACCCGGCCTGATCGCGTTCAGCTCAACAATCCCGCCACGGCCGCCGCAAAATCGTCGTAGACCGCCGCCGGTCGAATGTCCGGATGCTGGTCGTCGCCCGCCCTGAACTTGCCCGTCCGCACCAGAATCCCCGGAATCCCTGCCGCCTGCGCACCGCCGATGTCGTCGCTGAGGTCGTCACCGATCAGCACGGCATCTGCCGCTGCCACGCCGAGTTCGGCCAACGCGGCCGCAAAAAAGGCCGGTGCCGGCTTGCCGGTGATTTCCGCCTTGATCCCGGCCGAGTATTCGAGCCCGGCGACAAACGCCCCCATGTCCAGCGAGAGTCCTTCCGGCTCCATGAAATAGCGGTTGCGCGCCATCGCCATGAGCGGCACGCCCTGCATGAGCAGCCGAAAGGCGTGGTTGAGGATGGGGTAGGTGAAATGCGTCCCCATGTCGCCCAGCACGACAACGTCCGGATTGGCATCGCTCTCGCCCATTTCCTCGGCGATATCGGGGTGAATCAGCCAGAGCGGACGCAGGCCGCGACTGCGCACCAGCGTCCTTGCAGCGAGGGCCGCCGTCTGGATTTCACTCGCCGCCAGCGTGAACCCCATGCGTTGCAGCTTGGCAAACAGGATATTGCTCGGTGTCCGCGTCGTATTGGTCAGGAACCGCAGCGGCAGGCCGGAAGCCCGCAGGCGATCGAGCGCGCGGACGGCGCCCGGCAGCGCATCGTCGCCGGTGTGTAGGACACCGGCGAGGTCAATCAGAACCGCCTTGGGTGATGAAATCGGTGCCATCGTCGCTCCCTGATGCGTCATGACAATGATTCGATACGGGTCATGGCTGAAAGTTTAGTCCATCGCAATAATTTGCTCGCCCGCCGCCCCCGCATGGGCATGCCTGTCCTGCCGTTGCGCGAGGGCGCGCGGCTGCCGCGGCGCAGGCTTGTCCCGGTCCTTGAGCAGCCCATTCAGACAGGCCGGGTTGGCGCGGGCGCCGCTGGCCAGGTAATCGGCCAGCAGGGTTTGGCGGATGGATTCCCGGTCGTGGCCGATGACTACAGTCAGGTAGTCGAATAGGCAATCGACCAGTTTTTCCGGCGTCAGGCGGCTGGTCTGGGCCGTCGTTTGCCAAAGCCAGCCGGTGAACGCGAACAAGGCGGCAAACGGCGAGGGGCCGCCGAGCAGGATGGGCAGGGTCCGCGGGAAGCGACCGGAATTGGCGAGCAGATCCCAGTAGCGGGCGAGGCGGGTAAAGGCCTGCATGGTGGCTGCGTCGACGACGGCGGTTTGCTGCACGGTGTAGGGCGGGGCCGTGTCGTAAATCATGCCGTGGGCGGCATCATGGCGGGCAATCGGCGTGCCGCGCAGGCGCTTGAGGACACCCAGCTGGATTTCGTGCGGGCCCAAAGCGTAGAGTCGGTCAAAGCCAGCGGCAAAACTGGCCAGGGTTTCGCCGGGCAGGCCGAAGATGAGGTCGGCGTGCAGGTGGGCGTGGCTGTGCGCAACGAGCCAGGCAAGGTTCGCGCAGGTCTGCTCGTTGTCCTGCCGGCGCGAGATGCTTTGCTGGACCTCGGGATTGAAGGTCTGGACGCCGATTTCGAACTGCAGCACGCCGGACGGAAAGCGAACGATCATCGCCTTGAGCCGCTCAGGCAGGTGATCGGGAATGACTTCGAAATGCAGGAAGAGGTCGGGCGTCAGGCGGTCGAGGAAGAATTGCAGGATGCTCAGCGTCCGGTCGATCTTGAGGTTGAAGGTCCGGTCGACAAACTTGAAATGGCGCGCGCCGCGGCGGTAAAGATTTTCCAGCGCGGCGAGAAAGTCCGCCTCGGGGAAGGCCCAGGCACTTTTGTCGAGCGAACTCAGGCAAAACTCGCACTTGAACGGGCAACCGCGCGAGGCCTCGACGTAGAGCAGACGATGCGTCAGGTCGTCATCAGAAAATTCGGCGTAGGGCAGGGCGATGTCGTCAAGCCCCGGCTGCTGGCCGGGAATGACCTTCTTGATCGGTGGCTGGCCGTCGAGCAGGGCGCGGCACAGCTTCGGAAAGCTGACGTCACCCCAGCCGGTAATCAGGTGGTCGGCCAGCCGGACGATTTCCTGCTCCGCCCATTCATGGCTGACCTCCGGACCACCGACGACGATCTTGAGCGCCGGGCGCGAGGCCTTGAGGCGGCGGATAACCTCCGTGGTCTGCACGACATTCCAGATGTAAACGCCGAAGCCGACGACTTGCGGCGAGCCGTCCGCCGGTTCGCCGAGATCGGCGAGCAGGGCGTCGACGATCTCTGGGACCGGGCGAACGATGGTGAATTCGCGCAAACGGGTTTGCTCGCGCAAGCCGCCGCCACCGTGGCGATCCATGTTGGCGAGCAGGTAGCGCAACCCCAACGAGGCATGGATGTAACGGGCGTTGAGCGTGGCGAGGATGATGGCTGGCGCGGACATGGCGCCATTTTGACAGCTTCCGGCGACCAGCGCGGCGGCGCAGGGTGCCACGAACCAAGCCGGCGCTCACGGCCACCGGAATCCCCTCTCTCACGGTCAACCGGAAAAATGGCCCAAAAATGAAATGTTGCAATTTCCATTCGACCACCCGCAATTCCGTCACAAATTCGCTCTATATTGACAATTGTCAATATTCGTACATTAGAGACGACTAATCTTTACCCAGAACTGTGGCTCCGGCGGGGCCGCCACAGTCCGGTGTTTCATCGTTCTTTGCAGGGGAAATCATGAAGATGATCAAGCAAGCCATGCTCGCGATCGCCACTTTGGCGTTCACGACACTCGGGTACCCGACGACCACGCCGGGTACCCCCCAAGCTAATCAAAAGCTCTTGAAGTCGACGGCCGACCACAGCAAATTCAAGGAATTGCAGCAGGAATTTGCCTCCGGACCCGACGTCACCAAGGCGTGTCTGGCTTGCCATACCGAAGCGGCGAAGCAGATTCATCTCACCCAGCACTGGAAATGGGAATTCCGGAATCCGGAAACCCAGCAGATGCTTGGCAAGAAGCACGTGGTCAACAACTTCTGCACATCGGTCACCTCGAACTACAAGGCCTGCGCCAGTTGCCACATCGGCTACAACACCGACGGCCCGAATTTCGACATGACCTCGGAAAGCAACGTCGATTGCCTGGTCTGCCACGACCAGACGGGCAAGTACAAGAAACCGGCGGGCTTTGCCGGCAACCCGGTGACCAAGGACACGGAATTCCCGCCCGGTTCCGGCAAGATCATCCGCGCGGTCAATCTGGCTGATATCGCCCAGAAGGTCGGCCAGACCAAGCGCACCACCTGCGGCACCTGCCACTTCTACGGTGGCGGCGGCGACGGGGTCAAGCATGGCGACCTCGACAGTTCGCTCGAAGCGCCGGACAAGGCACTGGATGTCCACATGGACACCAAGGGCCTGAACTTCAGTTGCTCGACCTGCCACAAGACCGAAGGCCACCAGGTGCCGGGCAGCCGATATGCCCCCACCGCCCAGGACAAGGACGGCGCCCACATGCGCGGCAAGGCCGATCATTCCAATCCGGCGACCTGCCAGTCCTGCCATGGCCAGGCGCCGCACAAGAAGGAAGCCAAGCTGAACGACCATACCGACAAGGTGGCGTGCCAGACCTGCCACATCCCGGCCTTCGCCCGTGGCGACGTGCCGACCAAGATGTCCTGGGACTGGTCAACGGCCGGCAAGCGCGGCCCGGACGGCAAGCCGCTGGTCATCAAGGACGAGGACGGCTACGAAACCTATCTCGGCATCAAGGGCGATTTCGTCTGGAAAACCAACGTCACGCCGGAATACATGTGGTTCAACGGCAAGGTCAACTACACGCTGACCGACACCAAGATCGAAAAAGCCAATCAGCCGATCTACATCAGCAAGTTCGAAGGCTCCGCCGACGACGGCAAATCGATGATCTGGCCGGTCAAACTGTTCCACGGCAAGCAACCGTTCGACGCCGAGAACAAGACGCTGACGATCAACCACCTGGCCGGGCAGGACGACGCCGCCTACTGGAAGAACCTGAACTGGGACAAGGCCATCGCCGCCGGCATGGCTGCCGCCGGCAAGCCTTTCTCCGGCAAATACGACTTCATCGAGACCGTCGCCATGTGGCCGATTACCCACATGGTCGCGCCGAAGGACAAGGCATTGGGCTGCAGTGACTGCCACAGCAGCAATGGCCGCCTCGAAAAAGTCGATGGCATCTATATCCCCGGCCGTGGGCGCGATCACATCGTACTGCTCGACACCGCCGGCTGGGCGCTCGCCGCCCTCACGCTGCTCGGCGTCATCGGCCACGGCATCGGCCGCATCCTGACTGCCAAGCGCAACCACTAAGGGGAAGAACATGGCACGCGTTTATATCTTCAAGCGTTTCGAACGTTTCTGGCACTGGACCCAGGCCTTGCTCATCATCACCATGCTGGTCACCGGTTTTGAAGTGCACGGCACCTACTCGCTGCTCGGCTGGCACCAGGCCGGCGAGCTGCACACCACCGCAGCCTGGGCCCTGATGGGACTGTGGATCTTCGCCATCTTCTGGCACTTCACGACAGGCGAATGGCGCCAGTACATTCCGACGACAAACAAGATGCTCGATGTCGCGCTGTTCTACGCCTTCGGGATGTTCAAAGGCGAACACCACCCTTACCTGAAGACCAAAAACCGCAAGCACAACCCGCTGCAACGGGTCGCCTACCTTGGCGTCAAGCTGTTCATCAACCCACTGCTCTGGTGCTCTGGACTGCTTTATCTGTTCTACAACCAGCTTGGCGCCGTCGGCCTGGGCGGGCTATCACTCGGCCTCATCGCCGTAGCCCACACCCTCGGCGCCTTCCTGATGCTGCTCTTCCTGATCGCCCACATCTACCTCGGCACCGCCGGCCACACCCCAACCGCCCACTTCAAGGCCATGGTCACCGGCTGGGACGACGACGTGAATGAGGAACCGCAAGGCGCCAAGGTGCAATGAGCCCAAATTCGTGATTGACTATCATGACGAGACAAGACAGGTCGCATCGTCATCAGGCGGGGTTAACCCGAAACGGGATGCTGTGCCATTCCCAAGGGCTTCCCCACAACCTGCAAGGACGCCGCGACTTTCAAGACAAACGACATCCAAATTGAATTAAGGAGCAAGCCATGCGCAAAACACTCTCCCAACTGTTTGTTTCCATCGCGCTCGCCGCCGCAGCGCTCACCGTTTCCCCGATTGCCTTGGCCGACGACGTCAAGATGGTCGGCGTGATCACCAAGATCAAGCTGGCCGGCGACGGCAAGTCGGCTCAGGCCATCCTGAAGGATGGCAAGTCGGGCGAATCGATCACCATCAACATCACCGACGACCTGACCCTGGACAAATTCAAGGACAAGCGGATTGTCGAAGGGGATGAAATCCGCGCCAAATACGACAACGCGGGCGGCAAGAACGAAAGCAAGTCGTTCAAGAAAACGGCTGGCTGCTGAAACAGACAGCCATCAACAACAGCCAGGCGGGGAGATTTCTCCCCGCTTTATTTTTTCAGAATCGGGCGCTATTCACTCCGGGTATATGCCGAAAGTAATATACTGAGATTTTTCGTCAGCGCCCTGCCAAGATGTTTCTGAACGATTCCGATGACCTCCTGACTGACCCGCGTAGCGGCGCGCGCCCGGAAGATGTCGAAGCGCGCATGAAAGTCGAGGTCCGCGACATCGGCATTCCGCCACGCCCGAGCATCCTTGCCGAAATCGAGCAGGAAACCGCCAAGGATGAACCCGACTTCATCAATCTGGCCCGCATCCTGAGCCAGGACGTCGGCCTCGCGGCCAGCCTGATCAAGGTTGCCAACTCTTCGTATTTTTCGCCCGGCCGGCCGGTCCCCACCGTGCAGGAAGCCATGCACGTGCTCGGCCTCAGGATCGTCGTCAATACCGTCGCTGGGCTGGCCTTGCAGCAGGTTTTCAAGAACGTGCCGAACCTTGAGACCTTCTGGGAAACCTCTGCCGCCAATGCCCAGGCCGCCAACTGGCTGGCCCGCAAACTGGGTCAGAAATTCGGCATTCGCCCCGAAGACGCCTATACCTTCGCCCTGTTCCGCGATTGCGGCATTCCGGTGCTGCTCATTCCCTTCCCGGAATATCAAGCGACGCTCGACGCGGCCGAGGCCGAACAGGCATTGTCTTTCACCGATGTGGAAGAGCAGGCGCTGGGCCTCAATCACGCGCAGGTCGGCGCCGATATGGCGCGAAACTGGAAAATGCCGGAAGAGACCTGCCTGGCCATTGCCCACCATCACGGTTGCAACCCGGTCGATGCCGATCAGCACGCGCTACCGGAACGCACCAAGGGACTGATCGCCCTGTCACACCTGGCCGACTATCTGGTTCGTCACCAAACCGGGCGCCAACCCGGCACGGCCTGGCAAAAACACGGCATTGCCTGCCTGGCCTGTCTGAGCATCGACCAGGAAAAACTCGACGCACTCGCCGCCGACTACCTGTCCCGCTACAACAACGACTGATCGCGAACGGCCAGCGAACAAAATCCTGAACCCGGTGGTCAGACGCTAAAATGCGTCCTCCGTCCCGTTCGTTCCTGGCTCATGCTGCCTCAAACCTCCCTGCTTGGCTGGCGCCCCGTCTGGCAACGCAATTTCCTTGTCTGGCGCAAGCTTGCCCTGCCGTCCATCCTCGGTAACCTGGCTGATCCGCTGATCTACATGCTCGGCCTCGGCTACGGGCTGGGCGCCATGCTGCCCAGCATCGAAGGCCAGCCTTACGTCGCCTTTCTCGCCGCCGGCACGGTCTGCGCCTCGACCATGAATGCCGCGACCTTCGAGGCCCTGTACTCGGCCTTCTCGCGCATGCACGTCCAGAAAACCTGGGAAGCCATCCTCAACACGCCACTCGGACTGGGCGACGTCGTCGCCGGCGAACTGTTCTGGGCCGCCACCAAATCACTGTTTTCGGGCGCTGCCATTCTCGTCGTCATCACCGGCATGGGCCTGACCAACGGTCCTCTGGCGCTCTGGGCGCTGCCGGCCATCGTCCTGACCGGGCTGGCCTTCGCCGCCCTCGGCCTGATCTGGAACGCTTTGGCCCCATCCTACGATTTCTTCATGTATTACTTCACGCTGTTCATCACGCCGATGACCCTGATTTCCGGCGTCTTCTTCCCGACCGACCAACTGCCCGGCTGGCTGGCCCTGATCGGCGGCTGGCTGCCGCTGGCCCAAGGCGTCGCGCTGGTTCGCCCCTTGCTCGCCGGCCAGGTGCCACCCGATGCCCTGATCCACATCATGGCGCTGCTCGCCACCGCGGCCTTGGCCTTCACCATCGCCCTCCACCTGACCCGCCACCGACTGCTCAAGTAGACAAAGTAGAATTCGCTAATGGAAATCCTGCTCGTCATCACCAACTGCCCGGACGAAGAATGCGCCAAGGAGATCGCGCTCGCCGCCGTCGAGGCCAAACTCGCGGCCTGCGTAAGCATCCTGCCGCGCGCCCAGTCGGTCTATCGCTGGCAGGGCGAGGTCGAATCGGCCTCCGAAATCCCGTTGCTGTTCAAGACTACCGCGGCCAACTACCCGGCGCTCGAAGCCAATATCCGCGAACGCCATCCCTACGAGTTGCCCGAAATCATCGCCGTGCCCCTCAGCCACGGCTTGCCCGCCTACCTGAACTGGGTGGCGGCAGAAACGATCCAATGACCATGCGCTTCCTTATCCTGATCTTCTCGCTGTTCCTTTCGCTCGCCCATGCCGAGGAATTCCTCGATCCGGCAGTTGCCTTCAAGCCCTCGGTCAGGGCGCTCGACGGGCAAACGCTCGAAATCAGCTACGAGATCGCCAAGGGTTACTACCTCTACCGCGACAAGTTCCGTTTTGCCGTCGAGGGCGAAGCCGTCACGCTGGGCAGCCCGACTTTCCCGAAGGGCAAGGAGCACAACGACGAGAATTTCGGCAAGGTCGAGGTCTATTACAAGACCGTCGCCATCCGCGTCCCGGTCGAGCGGATGTCCTCCGGCCAACTCCCGCTCAGCCTCAAGGTCACGTCACAGGGCTGCGCCGATGCGGGCGTCTGCTATCCGCCGCAAAGCCAGCAACTCGCCGTCAACCTCCCCGATCCAGCCAGCGCGCCGCCAGCGTCGGCCGCCGCAGAAGGGGACGAAAGCGGCCGGATTGCCTCGACGCTCAAGCACGCCGGGTTCTGGGCCAATCTTGCCTTCTTCTTCATCGCCGGCCTCGGCCTCTCGCTGACGCCCTGCGTCTTCCCGATGATCCCCATCCTCTCCGGCATCATCGCCGGACAGGGGCACAAAAACTCGCATGCGCGCGGCTTCGCGCTGGCGCTCGCCTACGTGCTGGGCATGGCCGTCACCTATGCCGCCGCCGGCGTGGCAGCAGGCATGACCGGTACGCTGATCTCCAGCGCGCTGCAGAACCCCTGGGTGCTCGGCAGCTTTGCGCTGGTTTTCGTCGCGCTCTCCTTCTCGATGTTCGGTTTCTACGAACTTCAGTTGCCGACCTCGTTGCAAAGCAAGCTGTCGGAAGAGTCGGGCCACCTGCAGGGCGGACGCGGCATCGGCGTCTTCCTGATGGGCGCGCTGTCGGCCCTCATCGTCGGCCCCTGCGTCGCCGCGCCACTGGCCGGTGCGTTGCTCTACATCGGACAGACCGGCGACGCCGTGCTTGGCGGCACAGCCCTCTTCGTCATGGCCCTCGGCATGGGGGCACCGCTGATTGCCGTCGGCGTGGCCGGCGGCTCGCTGCTGCCCAAGACCGGGCCGTGGATGGAAGGGGTCAAGAAGGCTTTCGGCGTGCTGCTGCTGGCCACCGCCGTCTGGCTCGTTTCAACGGTCGTCCCGCCGGTGGCTTCCATGCTGGCCTGGTCCGCGCTGCTCATCATCCCGGCCATCTACCTGCATGCGCTCGACCCGCTGCCGCCACATGCCAAGGGCTGGCAGCGCTTCTGGAAAGGCATCGGCATCGTCATGCTGCTCACCGGCGCCGCGCTGCTTATCGGCGCCCTGGCCGGCGGGCGTGACCCGCTGCAACCGCTGGCAGCCTTGCGCGGACAGGCGGTCGCTGCCGAAGAAAAGCGCCTGCCGTTCGAGCGCGTGGTTTCGGTAGCCGACCTGGAAGCCCGGATCAAGGCCGCCGGCCGCCCTGTCATGCTCGATTTTTACGCCGATTGGTGCGTTTCGTGCAAGGAAATGGAACGTTTTACCTTTTCCAACCCCGCCGTACAGGCCAAACTGGCTGGATTTACGCTGTTGCAGGCCGATGTGACGGCCAATTCGGATGAAGACAAGGCTTTGCTGGCCAAATTCAAGCTGTTTGGCCCCCCTGGCATCATTTTTTACGACAGCAAGGGGCAGGAAATTCCGTCCGTTCGCGTCGTCGGCTTTCAGGATGCCGAACTGTTTCTGAAAAGTCTGCGTCAAACAGGTGTGTCAGGCTAGTTTTTGGTGAGGTTTGTCCGACTGCAAGATCGGCCTGAACACGATCAGGACCGGGGCAAGTCTTTGGAAAACATGGCTTTTCAGCTAAAATTGGCAGATTATGGAATCTATTGGCCTTATTCGTGACTTTCTCAAGGACCGGCTCGCCGTCGAGCCGGAAAGCGTCGTTCCGGATGCCGTATTGGCTGAACTTGGCGTGGACTCGCTGATGATGCTGGAGTTGATGTTCGAGTTCGAGGATCGTTTCGGCATCAAGCTGTCCAGCGACCTCCAGACCCCCCGTACCGTTGGCGAGATGGTGTCGCTGATGGACGGCTTGATCGCCAAGTCGAAGAGCTGAGCGATGAGCCAGCGGCGGGTGGCGATTACTGGCCTCGGGCTGGTCAGTCCTTATGGCGGCGACCTCCCCGATTTCTTTTCGCGCCTGTGTGCCGGCCAGTCGGCTGCCACCTACCTGCAGACCGACGACGTTCCCCGTCCGCTGTCCATGCCCTTTGTCGGCTGTCCCGGCTTCGATCCCGAGGCGGTGCTGGGCAAGCCGCTGGCCAGCATGATGGACCGCTTTGCCCAGATCGGCATGAGCGCCGCGTTCAGTGCCTGGGACAATGCCGGACTGCCGCGCAAGGCCGATGACACCGCCAGCCGCGACGACTGGGGTGTAGCCTGGGGTACGGCCCTGGGTGGCACGATGGCCTACGAAAAGGGCTATCGCGAACTCTGGCAGAAGGGTCGCGAGCGCCTGTCGCCGCTGACCGTCCTGCTCGGCATGAACAGTTCGGCCAACGCTCAGATTTCCATCCAGCTTGGACTGGGCGGGGTCAGCATGAGCCACACGGTGGCCTGCGCCTCATCGGCCATTGCCATCGGCGAGGCCTTCCGCCGCGTGCGCAGCGGCGAGGCAGCAATCATGCTGACCGGCGGCTCCGACGTGCCACAGGCTTACGGCGTTGCCCGCGCCTGGGAAGCCTTGCGCGTCATGGCACCGGGCAATGCCGAGACTTCGGCGACTGCCTGCCGGCCGTTTTCGGCCGACCGTCGCGGCCTGGTGCTGGGCGAGGGCGGTGCCGCGCTGGTGCTGGAGGACTGGGACCATGCCGTCGCCCGCGGCGCCCGCATTCACGGCGAGATCGTCGGCTACGGCACGACCTGCGACCACACCCATCTCGTCCGCCCCGAAGCCGCCGGCCAGACTCGCGCCATCCGCCTGGCGCTGGCCGATGGCGGTCTGCAGGCGAGCGATATCGACTACGTGAATGCCCACGGCACAGCCACGGCGGAAGGCGACCCGATCGAGGTCGCGGCCCTGCGCGAGGTTTTCGGCGAGCGCGCCGCAGCGCTGCCAGTCAGTGGCACCAAGTCGATGCACGGCCACATGCTGGGTGCCGCCGCTGCCATCGAGGCCATCATCACCGTCCTCGCGCTGCGCGACGGCGTCATCCCGCCCACGGCCCACCTGGCCGAACTCGACCCGGCCTGCGCCGGGGTCGACCACGTTACCTCGGCGCGCCAGGGCCAGCCCTTGCGCGCGGCGCTGTCCAACTCATTCGCTTTCGGCGGCAGCAATGCGGTTCTCGCATTCCGCGCCGCCCACCTGTAACCCCACGGATGCACCACCATGTCTGAAGCCATTTCCCCGGAAGTCATCGAAGCCCTGCTGCCCGAGGTGGCCGAACTGATCGTCACGGCGCTCAACCTCGACCTGCCGCCGGCCGACATCGAACCGGATGCGCCGCTGTTCGGCGAAGGCCTCGGGCTCGACTCGATCGACGTGCTGGAAATCGCGCTCGTCATTTCGAAAAAATACGGCTTCCAGCTCAAGTCCGACAACGAGGACAACCTGCGCATCTTCTCGTCCCTGCGGGCATTGACCGGCCACATCGCCGCCCAGCGCACCAAATGACCCTGTCCCCGGCCCAGCTGCTGCGCGGCCTGGCCGTGGTCGTCTTCATCGCAGTCTGGGCCTTCCTGGCCCATTCCGGCAGTGCCGGCGAAGGTTCCGGCGACCTCTCCGTGCTGCTCGGCGTCGCCCCCATTGTCGCTGCGCTGGGCCTGCTGCTCTGGCGCAGCAGCCACCTCGTGCTGACCGGCACTGGCATCCTCGCCATGCTCGGCGGCCTGGCCTGGTATTGGCCAACCCTGCGCGAGAATATCGCGCTGCTCTTTTTCATCCAGCACCTTGGCACCAACCTGGCGCTCGGCGCCCTGTTCGGGCGCAGCCTGATCGGCGATGGCGAAGCGCTGATCACCCAGCTCGCCCGGGCAGTGCATGAGAGCAATCTCTCCGAACGCAAACGGCGCTACACGCGGCGCGCGACGGTGGCCTGGACGCTGTTTTTTCTGATCAATGCCTTGATCTCGGCCGTTCTCTGGCTGTTTGCGCCACTCGCGGTCTGGTCAACCTTCGCCAACCTCCTGTCAGCCCCGCTTCTCGCTGCCATGTTCATTGGCGAACACATCTGGCGTCTCTATGCCTTGCCGCCGGAAGAGCGACCGAGCATCACCATGGTGGCCCGGGCCTTCCGCATGCGCAGCCAGCAGAAAGCAAAGCAAGCCGGACTCGACCCACAGAATCCGCCCGCCAATCCGTCATGAGTACTGCACCGCTTCTCGCCCACGACAAGCTCGACGCCGTTTTCGCCTGGACGGCCGATGGCCCGGTCAGCGTCGCCGATTACCTCGCCGATGCCGGACAACTGGCCGAACAGCTGCCGGGCGCCGGCTACCTGCTCAACCTCTGCCACGACCGCTACCACTTCGCGGTCGGCTTTGCGGCGGGCCTGCTGCGCGGGATGACCAGCCTGCAACCCTCGTCGCAGACGCCGGAGACCTTCCGCCGCCTGCAGGCCGACTATCCCGGCCTGATCTGCCTGTGCGACGGCGCCGCCGACACCCTCGACCTGCCGCGCCTCGACTTCCCGGCCGATCTCACGGTCAACCGGAAAAAAGGCCCAAATTCGAAAACCGCAATTCCGCAGATTCCGGTCGATCAACTCGCCGCCATCCTGTTCACCTCCGGCTCGACCGGCCTGCCGCAGGCCCAGCGCAAGACCTGGGGCAAACTCGTCGCCAACGGCCGGGCCGAAGCCGTTGCGCTCGGCCTCGACCGCCAGCCGCACGCCATCGTCGGCACCGTGCCGGTCCAGCACAGCTACGGCTTCGAATCGACCTTCCTGCTCGCCCTGCAAGGCGGCTGCGCCTTCTGGGCCGGCAAGCCGTTCTACCCGCAGGACATCGCCGGCGCCCTGGCTGCCGTGCCGCAACCGCGCCTGCTCGTCACCACGCCGTTTCACCTCTCGGCGCTGCTCGCCGCCGAGATCGACCTGCCGCCGGTGGACATGCTGCTCTCCGCCACCGCGCCGCTGTCGACAACACTGGCCGCCGATGCCGAAGCCCGCACCGGCGCCCCGATGCACGAAATCTACGGTTCGACCGAATCCGGCCAACTGGCCAGCCGGCGCACCACCGAAGGGGCCGAATGGACCCTGCTGCCGGGGGTCCACCTCGAACAGTCCGGTGACGAAACCGTGGCCTGTGATGGCCACGTCGAAGGGCGCGTCACCCTGTCCGACCTCATCGAACTGCTCCCCGACCAGCGCTTCCTGCTACTCGGCCGCCACGCCGACCTCATCAACATCGCCGGCAAACGTACCTCGCTGGCCTATCTGAACCATCAGCTCTGCGCCTTGCCCGGCGTCGTCGATGGCGCCTTCTTCCTGCCCGACGAGGAGGGGCCCGACGGCATCACGCGCCTGACCGCCTTTGTCGTCGCGCCCGGCCTGAACGCCCGGCAGGTCACCGCCGACCTGCGTCAGCGCATCGACGCCATCTTCCTGCCCCGGCCGCTCGTCCTCGTCGACCAGTTGCCGCGCAACAGCACCGGCAAGCTGCCACGCGGCGACCTGCAGGCCCTGTACGCCGAGAAAGTCAGTCATGGCGGACGCTGACTTTCGCTGGACGGTGCCGGCCGACCACCCGGCCTTCGCCGGCCACTTCCCCGGCAACCCCATCGTGCCGGGCGTCGTGCTGCTCGACCGCGCCATCCTGTTCGCCGAAGCCATGCTCGATCGGCCCGGCCTGACCTGGCAGGTCGGCAACGCCAAGTTCTTCAGCCCGGTCCGCCCAGCGGAAATGCTCACCTTCACGCTGACCGCCAAGCCCAGTGGCGCCATCGCCTTCGCCGTCCGCGCCGCCGAACGTGACGTCGCCTCGGGCAGCCTGACCCCCGCCGCGCCATGAGCCAGCCGAATCCCTCCGACGCCGACTGGATGCGCCAGCAGGAACGCAGCAATCTGGCCATCCTCAAGCTCATGGTGTGGATTTCGCTGACCTTCGGGCGCGCCATCGGACGCATCGTCCTCTACGGCATCGCCGCCTATTTCGTCCTCTTTTCTCCGCGCGCCCGGCGCTTCAGCCGGACCTACCTGCAGCGCGCCCTCGGCCGCTGGGCCGAATGGTCGGACGGCTTCCGCCACGTCTTCAGCTTCGCCAGCACCATCCACGACCGCATCTACCTGCTCAACGACCGCTTCGATCTCTTCGACATCGAGGTCATCGGTGCCGAGGAAGTGCAGAAAGTCGCCGATGAACACCCCGGCGCGCTGCTCATCGGCGCCCACCTCGGCAGCTTCGAAGTCCTGCGCGCCGTCGGGCGAGGGCAGCGCGGCCTGCGCATCGCCATGATGATGTACGAGGAAAACGCGCGGAAGATCAACGCGACCCTCGAAGCCATCAACCCGGCCGCCAGCCAGGACATCATCCCGCTCGGCCGCATGGATTCCATGCTGCGCGCCCGCGACAAGCTCGACGAAGGCTACCTCGTCGGCATGCTGGCCGACCGCGGTCTCGGCGACGATGCCACGGTCGATTGCGATTTTCTCGGCAAACCGGCGCCGTTTCCGCTCGGCCCCTTCCGCATGGCCGCCATGCTGCGCCGCCCGGTGTATTTCATGACCGGCCTGTATCTGGGCGGCAATCGCTACCGCCTGCATTTCGAGCCGCTGGCCGATTTCTCGCAGACGACGCGCGAGGAACGCGATACCGCCATCCACGCCGCCATGCAGCGCTATGCCGACCGCCTGACGCATTACTGCCGCCAGGCACCGTACAACTGGTTCAATTTCTTCGATTTCTGGCAGGAAAAATGATCAAACGACTCATCGCCAGCCTATTTCTGCTCGCCCTGACCCTGCCGGCCATGGCCGCCTTCGACGTCGGCCAGCTCATGACCGACCTCGCCAAGAACAAGGGCGGCAAGGCGAAATTCACCGAGAAGAAATACATCTCGCTGCTCGACAAGCCCGTCGTGTCGTCAGGCGAAATGAGCTACACGGCACCCGACCGTCTAGAAAAGCGCACGCTGGTGCCGAAGGTGGAAACCCTGCTGCTCGACAAGGACATGCTGTCCATCGAGCGCGAGAAGCAGAAACTGAGCATCAACCTGGCCAACCAGCCCGAAGCGCTGGCCTTCGTGGACAGCATCCGCGGCACCCTGTCGGGCAATCGGGCGGCGCTCGAGAAAAATTACGCCCTGCATTTGTCTGGCAGCCCGGACAAGTGGGTGCTCACACTGCTACCGAGCGACCAGAAAATCGCGGCGCTCGTCCTGCGCATTACCGTGAGCGGCAGCAAGGGGCTGATCCGCAGCATTGAGTACCTGCAGGCCGATGGCGATCGCTCGGTGCTCAACATGGAGCCGGTCGAGGTCAAATGAGCCGGCCGGCCGTTCGCGCCTTCCTGATCTGGCTGCTGGCCATGCTGGCCGGCGCAGTCGTGGTCTGGAACAGCCATTTCACGGCCGACATGTCGTTTTTCCTGCCGGCCAAGCCGAGCCCGGCGCAAAAGGTATTGGTCGACCAGCTCAAGGAGGGCGTCGTCACGCGCCTGCTCATGGTCGCCATCGAAGGCGGCGACGCGCCGAAACGGGCGGCGATGTCCCGCAGCCTGCGCGCCCGGCTGCAAAAACTGCCCGACTTCGTCGCCGTGCAGAATGGTGAGGCCGGCAGCCTCGATGCCGATCGCGATTACCTGTTCCGCCATCGCTACCTGCTCAGCCCGGCCGTCAAGCCGGAGCGGTTTACGGTCGACGGCCTGCGCGCCAGCATCGCCAACAGCGTCGACCTGCTCGCCTCGCCGGCCGGCATGATGATCAAGCCCCTGCTGCCGCGCGACCCGACCGGCGAGTTGATCGAACTGCTCTCCGGCCTCAACGCCGGCGCCCAGCCCAATGTGCGCGACGGCGTCTGGGCCTCGCGGGACGGCGAGCGCGCCATGCTGCTGATCCAGACGGCGGCGCTCGGTTCGGACACCGACGGCCAGGAGCAGGCCATCGCCATCATCCACCGCCAGTTTGCCGAGAGCGCCCGCGAAGCCGGAGTCAGTGACGCCCGGATGCAGCTCTCCGGCCCCGGCGCTTTTGCCGTCAAATCGCGCGAAACGATCAAGAGCGAGGTCAGCAAGCTGTCGACCATCAGCACCGTCGCCATCATCGCCGTGCTGTTCTTCGTCTATCGCTCGCTCCGCCTGCTCACCCTCGGCCTGCTGCCCGTCGTCAGCGGCGCGCTGGCCGGCATCGTCGCCGTCAGCCTGGCCTACGGCACGGTCTTCGGCATCACCGTCGGCTTTGGCTCGGCACTCATCGGCGAAGCGGTCGATTACTCGATCTACTATTTCGTCCAGTCCGGCCGGCTGGGCGCCGACGCGTGGCGCCAGCGTTTCTGGCCGACCGTCCGCCTCGGCGTGCTGACCTCGATCTGCGGCTTCACGGCGCTGCTCTTTTCCGGCTTCCCGGGCCTCGCCCAGCTCGGCCTCTATTCGCTGAGCGGCGTGCTGACTGCCGCGCTCGTCACCCGCTTCATCCTGCCGGCGCTGGCCGGCAACGACCATCCAATCCGCGACCTGAGCCACCTTGCCGCGCCGCTCAACCGGGGTATCCGCCTGCTCCAGGGGCTGCGCTGGCCGGTCCTGCTGCTCACCGTCGCCGCTAGCGTCGTCCTCGTCATCGACCGGAACGAACTATGGCACCCGAACCTGTCGGCCTTGAGCACGGTGAGTGCCGAAGACGGCGCGCGCGATCAGGCCCTGCGCGCCGACATTTCGGCGCCGGATTCGCGTTACATGGTGGTCATCGGCGCCGCCGACCGCGAAGGCGCCCTGCAGGCGGCCGAAAGGGCAGGGCAGCAACTCGACACGCTGGTCGCCCGGGGTGTCATCGGCGGCTACGACAGCCCGGCCCGCTTCCTGCCCAGCCAGGCCATGCAGGCCAGTCGCCGCGCCAGCCTGCCCGAAGCCGACGAACTACAGGCGCGCCTGCAGGCCGCGCAGGCCGACTCGCCGCTGGCCGCGGCCAAACTGGGCGCATTCATCGAGGACATCACCACAGCCCGCACGCAGCCGGCCATCGGGCGCGACGCACTCGACGGCACGAGCCTCGCGCTGGCTGTCGATTCACTGCTGGTGCAACGGCCGGACGGCTGGAGCGTGCTGTTGCCGCTGCGCCCGGCCGGCGGCGACAAGGGGCTGGACATCCCAGTCGACGCTGTGCGCACCGCGCTGGCCGGCAGCGACGCGCTGTTCATCGACATGAAGCTCGAATTCGACACGCTCTACAACGACTACCTGCACGAAGCCACGCTGCTCTCGCTGGCCGGCCTCGCCGCCATCGTCGCGCTGCTCGGCGTGACGCTGCGCTCGCTGCTCCGGCTCGGCGCCATCCTGCTGCCGCTCGGGCTGGCCGTCATCCTCGTCATCGCCGGCGTCCATCTGGCCGGCGAGCAGCTCCACCTGCTGCACCTCATCGGCATGCTGCTCATCGTCGCCGTCGGCTCGAACTACGCGCTGTTCTTCGACCGGGGCGGCGACGAGGACCGGCTCGACCCGCCGACGCTGGCCTCGATGGCCATCGCCAACCTCACCACCGCCATCGGCTTCGGCACGCTCGCCCTGTCCAGCGTGCCGGTCCTGCACGCCGTCGGCATCACGGTGGGGCCGGGTGCCGTGCTCGCGTTGCTCCTGTCGGCCAGTTTTTCGGGGAAAAACCGTGTTTGAACACTCTCTCACGGTCAACCGGAAAATTCGGCCAAATTCGAAATGTCACGTTTCACGTGGAACGACCGCATGAGTACGCCCCTTCGCACCCTGCGCCATGACGGCGGCGGCGACAGCCTGCTCGTGCTGCTCCCTGGCGCCTACATGACGCCCGAGCATTTCGCCGCCAACGGCTTTTTTGCAGATGTCGCCGTGCGCCACCTCAAACTCGACATCGTCACCGTCGACCTCGGCCTCGACGCCGTGTCGAGCGGCGACGCACTGCCGGCCGTCATCGAGCAGATCCTCGTCCCGGCCCGCGCCAACTATCGGCAAGTCTGGCTCGGCGGCATTTCGCTCGGCGGCTTGCTCGCCCTATGCCTCAACGCCGACCATCCCGGCCTCGTCGACGGCCTCTGCCTCATCGCGCCGTACCCGGGCAGCCGGCTGACGACCAACGCCATCCACCGCGCCGGCGGCCTCGATGTCTGGGCGCCGACGGAAGTCGACCTCACCGACCCCGAGTACCGCGCCTATCGCTGGCTCAAGGCACCACCGGCCGGCTTCCCGGTCTTCGTCGGCTACGGCACGGAAGACCGTTTCGCCGAGGGCATGCAGGCCATCGCCGAACGCTTCCCGGCCGCCGCCCGCTGCGCCTTGCCGGGCAACCACGACTGGCCGGTGTGGCGCGATTTGTGGGAACATTTTCTCAACCTGGGCCACTTCGCCGCCTGACATGCCGACGCGCTGGAAACCGACCTTCGCCATCAAAGCCACCTTGGCCGTGCACGCCGCGGCGGCCGTCGGCTGCGTCGTCGCACCGGCCCTCTGGCCGTGGGCGGTGGGCGCACTGGTCATCAACCACGCCATCATCACGACCGCCGGCCTGCTGCCGCGAACGACGCTGCTCGGCCCCAACCTGACCCGTCTGCCGGACGAAGCCGCCGCTCGCCGCGACGTCGCCATCACCATCGACGACGGTCCCGACCCGGAAGTCACGCCACGCGTCCTCGACCTGCTCGATGCAGCCGGCGCCAAGGCCACCTTTTTCTGCATCGGCTGGCGCGCCCGCGAAAACCCGGCGCTGTGCCGCAAGATCGTCGCCCGCGGCCATCGCGTCGAGAACCATGGCGACTCGCATTCCAAGGCCTTCGCCTTCTTCGGCCCCGGCCGCATGAAGGCCGACATCGCCGCCGCCCAGGCCACCTTCACCGAACTCACCGGCCGCACGCCACGCTACTTCCGCGCCACGGCCGGCCTGCGCAATCCCTTCCTCGACGCCGTGCTGCACGGCCTCGACCTGAAGCTGGCGAGCTGGACACGCCGCGCCTACGACACGCGCTGCGGCGATGCCGACACGGTCCTGCAACGCCTGACCGTTAATCTGGCGCCCGGCGACATCCTGCTCCTGCACGACGGCCACGCCGCCCGCACGGCAGATGGCCAGCCTGTCATCCTTGCCGTGTTGCCGCGCCTGCTCGCCACGCTCCGCGACCAACAACTCAACCCCGTCACGCTGCCCGACTTCACATCATGACCAAGCGTTTCCTGAGAACCCTGCTCGACGAGGCCAGCCGCCCCTTCATCGGCGGCGGCCATTTTGCCTACCACTACTCGCGCGGCAAGCTGTCCTCCGACAGCATCTTCCGCGAGATCCTCAAGCGCGGCCTGTTCCCGGCCGAGGCGAATTACCTCGACCTCGGCTGCGGCCAGGGCAGCCTGTTTTCCTGGCTGCTCGCCGCCCGCAAGCTCTATGAAGCCGGCAACTGGCCGGCGGGCTGGCCGGCGGCGCCCAAGGCGCTCAGCATGCGCGGCATCGAACTCATGCAGAAGGACGTCGACCGTGCCGCCCGCGCCTTCGGCGCCGACCACCCGATCCTGCGCATCGAACAGGGCGACATGATCAAGGCCGATTTCGGCAAGGCCGACGTGATCACCATCCTCGACGCCCTGCATTACTTCGACCACGCCCACCAGAAGGACGTGATCAAGCGCATCCGCGCCGCGCTGCCGCCCGGCGGCCTGTTCCTGACCCGCGTCGGCGACGCCTCGGCCGGCCTGCCCTACCACCTGTGCAACTGGGTCGATCACGCCGTCACCTTCGTGCGTGGCCACCGCCTGCCGCGCCTCTACTGCCGGCCGCTGGCCGAGTGGATCGCGCTGCTCGAAAGCTTCGGTTTCACGGTCGAAACCGACCCGATGAACGACATCAAACCCTTCGCCAACGTCATGCTGGTCTGCCGCGTGCCGGCCTGATTCATGCGCCGACCGACCCGCCTCGTTTTCCTGACCGCCGCGCTGCTCGCCACCCTGGCCGGCTGCTCGCTGTTCGAGGAAAGCGAGGAGGAGGGCGGGGCGCTGCCGCCCGACATGGCGCGCCGCGCCGACGGCAAGTCGGCGACGGCGTGGCCGACCTCGATGCCCGAGGCCGAGGTCAGGAAACGCATCGTCCGCCTTATCCCCGGCTATGCCAAGGACCGCGCGGGCTGGGCCGATGACCTGCACACCGCCTTCAGGACGCTGGAAGTGCCGCACGCCACGCAAACCTACTGCGCGGCCATCGCCATCATCGAGCAGGAATCGAGCTTCCAGGCCGATCCGACGGTGCCCGGCCTGCCCGGCATCGTGCGCCGCGAACTGGAAAACCGGGCCGGCCGCTATGGCATCCCGATGCTCATCGTCAATGCCGCGCTGAGCAAGAACTCGCCCGATGGCAAGAGCTACAACGAGCGCATCGACGCGCTGAAGACCGAAAAGCAGCTCAACGCGCTGTTCGAGGACATGATCGGCGAGCTGCCTTTCGGCCGCAAACTGTTCGCCGATTACAACCCGGTGCGCACCGGTGGGCCGATGCAGGTCAGCATCGAATTCGCCACCCAGCACGTCCGGGAACGCGATTACCCCTACCCGATCGAGAAAAAGCTGCGCGACGAGGTGTTTACCCGGCGCGGCGGCGTCTATTTCGGCAGCGCCATCCTGCTCGATTACGAGGTGCCCTACGACCAGATCGTCTACCGCTTCGCCGACTTCAACGCCGGCCGCTACAGCAGCCGCAACGCCGCCTTCCAGCTCGCGCTCGGCAAGCTCACCAGCAAGCCGCTGGCCCCGGACGGCGACCTGCTGCGCTACGAGGACGGCAAACCGGCCGCGGTGCCCAGCAGCGTCGAGGAAGCGGCCATCGCAATTGCCAGCAAGCTCGACATGAGCCGCCCGCAAATCCGCCGCGACCTGCTCCTCGAAAAAACCGCGACCTTCGGCCGCAGTCCGCTGTTCAACCGCGTCTTCGAACTCGCCGAGAAAAACGGCAAGCCGATGCCCCGCCAGGCCATGCCGCAAATAGACCTGAAAAGCCCGAAAATCACCCGCAAGCTGACGACCGAATGGTTCGCCAAGCGGGTGGAAGGGCGTTACCGGACCTGTTTGGGACGCAGCAGCGGCCAATAGGCTGATTCAACGGTCAACCGGAAATTTTGCCCAAAATCGAAATCCGGGCTCAGGCCCGACCGAGCAGGTTGTGCAGCTCGAAGGTCATCATCGCCACGAAGCCGGTCAGGCCGAGGTAGTAGATGCTGTAGGTCAGCTTGTGTTCGGCGCCCACGGCGTAGTACGCCGCGTCGTCGTCGGCGCTGCTGTAGCGGAAGGCCTTGATCGCCTGCGGCAGAGCCATGATGACGATGAGGATGAGCATCGGACTTGGCCGCCAGTAGAACCAGGCGAGCAGGACAGGGATGCCGGCCAGCCAGATGCGGGGCGAGAGGACGGCGGTGATCCGTCCGCCGTCGAGCGGCGAAATCGGGATCAGGTTGAACAGGTTGAGAAAGAAGCCGGCGTAGGCGATGGCGAGCAGGGCCGGACTATCGAGCGAGCGTGCCAGGAAATAGCAGAGCAGGGCAGCCAGCGTACCGACGAAGGGGCCGCCGAAGCCCACATAGGCCTCGGTTTCGGCGTCGTGCGGCATGTCCTTCATCTCGATCCAGGCACCGACGAAGGGAATGAAGGTCGGCGCGCCCACATTCAGCCCGCGTTGGCGGGCAGCGATGAAATGGCCCATTTCGTGGGCGAAGAGCAGGGCGATGAAGCCGAGCGCGAACGTCCAGCCGAATGCCAGCGCGTAGGCGCCGAGCGACAGGATCATCGTGCCGCCCGTCGTCAGCAGCTTGCCGGACTTGAGCAGCGTGAACAGGACGAGCAGCGACTTCATCAGCTATCGGCCGGATCGGCCTTCTTTTTTCTGAACTTGAAAAACGCCAGTCCGCCGGCGCCGAGGGCGATGACCTTGCCCCACTTGGCGAGCAGGACAGCCAGCGTGGCGAACAGGCCGAGCTTCTTGGCCGCCACGCCGCCGACCAGCGCAGCCAGCCCGATCTCGGCGACCTTGTCGGTGCCTTCAGCAAAATCCTGGTAACGCTTGCCTTCCTTGAACTGGATGCCGGACAGCAGGTCGTTGGCCAGCCCCTTGCGCTCGCCGAGTTTGGCCGCTTCGGTGCCGAAGGCGAAAATCATGACGCCTTCGCGGCCGAGCGCTGCCGCGCCGTACATGGCAAAGGCCGTCTCCGGCTTGCCCTTTTCCTGGGTCGATGTCGCCCACAGCAGGCGGTGGCCGGCGTAGTCGTAGCGCGGCGCCTCGACCCAGCCGTTCAGTTCCTTTTCCGGCTGGCCCTTTTCCCGCGCTTCCGCGTTGCGCTCCTCAATACCCTTGCGCTGGCTGTCGAGCAGCTTGCCGTGATCCCAGCCATTGGCATCGTCGTCGCGAATGAAACCCGTCGGCTGGAAAAACACGGCCACCATGCCCCAATCGTCGGTCGGCACTTCGTCACCCGGCAAGCCGGGAATGACCACGCCGAGCAGGTTCGACACTGATTTGACGCCCGATGCGGCAAATATTTTCTGGGCGACGTCCGGCGGCATGAAAGCCTGACCGCGCTGCAAGGTCATCGCGCCCTGCGGCCCCAGATCGACGGTGGCCGGGCCATAGACCAGCCGGCTCTCGGATTCCTTCAAGAGCGCATTGACCTGCGCTTCCTGGGCCGCCCGGTCCGCGGCCGGATCGGCATGGGCCAAGCTCAGCCCGAGGCAGAGCAATACACAGCAAAATAGTTGTTTCACGGGAAGACCATGGTCATTAAATGAAGCGGCGGAGAATACCATGGTTGCATATCCCGACGAATTGCCGCCTCAGTCCGCGACCATCGATCTCACGGTCAACCAGAAATTTTGCCCAAATTCGAAATCAGAAATAAACCTGCGCCAGACCGTAGGCAACGATGGTCGAGGTGATGACGCCGATCCAGCCGGGAATCATGAAGCTGTGATTGAGCAGGTATTTGCCGATGCGCGTCGTGCCACTGCGATCCATATTGATCGCCGCCAGATCGCTCGGGTAGAAGGCGAAGAAGAAGTAGGCGTAGCAGGACGGCATCAGTCCAAGCAGCAGTTGCGGGCTCAAGCCAAGCGCCAGGCCGAAAGGCAGCATGATGGTCAGCGTTGCGGCCTGGCTCTTCACGAACGCCGACACGGCGAACATCGCCAGCGCAAAGGTCCAGGGTGCGTATTCGACCATGGCCTTGATGTTGTCGACGAGGAACACCTCGTTGGCCTTGACAAAGGTGTCGCTCATCCAGGCGATACCGAAGATCGAGACGACAGCAATCATGCCGGCCGTGAATACCTCTGACTTGGCAATGGCCGCCGCCTTGACGTCGGCCGCGAAGAGGATGAAGGCGCCGAAGGCGAGCATGACGAGCTGGACGACCGTCGTCATCGGAATCGGCTTGCCCTTGGCCAGCGGCAGCACGCTCGGGTAGAGGGCGAGGGCGACGATGGTCAGGATGCCGGTGAAGAAGAGCACGACCGACAGGCGGGCCGACTTGGGCAGCGTCTTGTCGAGCGTGGTGACCGATTTTTCGACCGAGGCGCGGAAATCGGGGTCCTGCAGGCGAGCCTGATATTCCGGGTCCTTGTCCAGATCGAGGCCGCGCCTCATGCTCCAGAAAGCCGCCGCCAGCACGCCGATCAGGCCGGCCGGCAGGGTGACCATAAGGATCTGGGCCAGCGTCACCGGTGCATCGGTCTTCGCCGTCATGGCCAGGAAGGTGGTCACGGCCGCCGCCACCGGGCTGGCCGTGATGCCCATCTGCGACGCGACGCTGGAAATCGCCATCGGCCGTTCGGGACGGATTTTCGTCTTCAGCGCGACGTCGGCGATGACCGGCAACAGCGAATAAACGGCGTGGCCGGTGCCGACGCAGACGGTCAGCAAAAACGTCGAGAGCGGGGCGAGGATGGTGATCTGCTGCGGATGCTTGCGCATCACGCGCTCGGCCTGCTGGACCAGCCAGTCGAGGCCGCCCGCCACCTGCAAGGTCGCCGAAGCAGTGACCACGGCAAGGATGATGAGCATGACGGTGATCGGCGGCTCCTGCGGCGCCACGCGGAAGCCGAAACTCAGTACCGCGACACCCAAACCGCCAATCAGCCCGAGCGCCACCCCGCCGCGCCGGATACCGATGAGGATCGCCGTCAAAACCAGCGCAAACTGAATCCAGAAATCAAACATGATGTTCCCCTTCGTAAGCCGATTCTTATATGCTGCAGCGCAACAATTTCAACTCACTATGCCACAGCGAATCCGCCTGCAACAGGCGGTCCGACGGCTATTTCTGCAGGGAAGTTGACCTGAATCAGCCTGCGCGGCGAATCCCACGGTCAACCGGAAATTTTGGCCAAAATCGAAATGCCGGCTCAGCGCCCCAGCACCCAGCCGGCGATCTGCCCGACCACCTCCGACTCGATGCCGTTGAAGCCGTGGTAAGCCATCGCCTCGCAGGGGTCGCCCCGGCTGACGCCGTCGCGGAAGGGCAGCAACTGTTTGCGCGGCAAGGCCGCCAGTTTCTGCATGAGATTCGGCATTTCGCTGAAGGCGCAATGGCTGCAACCGTCGAGTTCATGGTGCGCGACGAGCACGGGGATACTCAGCTTTTCCAGCGCCATGGCCGGCACCGACGGCGCTTTCGGGTCGCTCAGGATGGTCGCCGTCAGCACCAGGCCATCCGGCCCGTCGGCCTTGCCCAGACGCGTCGCCACCGCCGCGACCGACTGCGTCCCTCGACTGGTGCCGACCAACCACACCGGCAAGGCGGCCTGCTGGCGAACCCAGGCAATCGCCGCCTGGACATCGGCCGCATGCTCCGGCCCCTGGCGGAAGCCCGAGAGGAAAGGAAACGACTGCCGATCCGACGGCGCATCGATGATCACCGTCAGCAGGCCCTGATCGACGAACAACTGCCGGCTGCGAATCAGAAAATTGCCCTTGCCCCACCCGAACGCGCCATCCGGCGCAATCTGCAGGCCGCCATGACCGCCGGCAAACAGGATCACCGCCGCCTTCGGGGTAGCCGGGGCGAGCACCAGCAGGCGCTGGGTCACGCCCGGCCGCGTTGGAATGTCAACGACCCGGGGTTCGAACTCGGCCCGCAGGGGCAGCGCGAAAAGCCAAAACAGGAACGGCAGCGCCAGCTTGATGTTCATGCCCATTTTTTCCTCCGCAGCGGGAAGCTTGGTGGATACCGGAAATACTTGGCATCCGGAAACCGGATTTCGGTGTCCAATTCGCGCAGATGGCCAGGCAGCCAGTTTAACCATTTGCCTCGGCGCCTGCCGCATGCGATTCGCCACCGTGCGCTGCGGCACCCTCTGCTAAAATCCGCACCAATCCTTCTCGAGCGCCACCGTGACCCCGCTGCTGCTTTCCGCCTACACTGCTACGACCTGCCTCGGCCGCGGCCTTGATGCCACGCGCGCGGCGTTGCGTGCCGGGCGGAGCGGGCTGGTGCCGTGCACCTTCGAGACGGTGCAGCTCGACACCTGGATGGGCGAAGTCGCCGGCGTTGACGCCGAGACCTTGCCGGAAGCACTGGCCATCTACAACTGCCGCAACAACCGCCTGACCCAGATGGGCCTCGAAACCGACGGCTTTGCCGACCGCGTGCGTGACGCCATCGCCCGTTACGGCAAGTCGCGCGTCGGCGTCTTCCTCGGCACCAGCACGGCCGGCATCCTGCAGACCGAACTGGCCTACCGTCGGCGCGATGCTGAAACCGGCGCGCTGCCCGACGATTTCCATTACCGCACGACGCACAATTCCTTCTCGCTGGCCGAATTCACGCGCGACTATTTCGGGCTGGAAGGCATGGCCATGGCCATTTCGACGGCCTGTTCGTCGAGCGCCAAGGTTTTCGCCGCCGCCGCCCGCCAGCTTGAGCTCGGCACCATCGACGCAGCCATCGTCGGCGGCGTCGATACCCTGTGCCTGACCACGCTCTACGGCTTCGCCTCGCTGCAGCTGACCTCGGCCCACCCCTGCCGCCCCTACGACGCGGCGCGCAACGGCATTTCGGTCGGCGAGGGCGCCGCTTTCGCGCTGCTCGAACGCTGCGACCAACCCGCCGCCGGCTCGATCCTGCTGCTCGGCACCGGCGAATCGAGCGACGCCTATCACATGTCCTCTCCGCACCCGGAAGGCCTCGGCGCCAAACTGGCCATGGAAGCCGCCCTTCGCTCTGCCGGGCTGGGCGTCGGCGACATCGACTACATCAACCTGCACGGCACCTCGACGCCTGCCAATGATGCCGCCGAAGGCAAAGCGGTCAGCGCGCTGTTCGGCAACACCGTTCCCTGCAGCTCGACCAAGGGTGCCACCGGTCACACGCTGGGCGCCGCCGGCGCGGTCGAAGCCATCATCTGCGCGCTGACGCTGACCGACGGCTTCCTGCCCGGCAGCCCGGGCACCGAAAACGTCGACCCGGCCATTCCGCTCGATTACCTGCTGACAACCCGAGATGGCAAGGTCAGTCGCGCCCTGACCAATTCCTTCGGCTTCGGCGGCAGCAATTGCAGCCTGATTCTGGGAGTCGCGAAATGAGCCGTCCGCTGACCGCCTGGATCGAAGGCATCGGTTTCCTGGCTCCCGGCCTGCCCGACTGGCCGACCGCCCGCGCCGTGCTGCGTGGCGAGCAAACCTACGAAAACGCGCCGTCCGTCCTGCCGGCGCCGGCCATCCTGCCGCCGGCCGAGCGTCGCCGCGCCAGCCGCGTCGTCAAGCTCACGCTGGCCGTCGGCCTCGAAGCTGCCGCCCATGCCGGCGCCGACGTCGCGACGCTGGCCACCGTCTTTTCCGCCTCCGGTGCCGACGGCCACAACTGCCACGCCCTGTGCGAACAACTGGCCACCGACGACCGCCAGATTTCGCCAACCCGCTTTCACAATTCGGTCCACAACGCCGCCGCCGGTTACTGGGGTATCGCCACCGGCGCGATGGCGCCGTGCCAGGTCATCTGCGCCTACGACGCGAGCTTCGGCGCCGGCCTGATCGACGCGCTGGGTCAGGTCGTTCTCGACCGCCAGACGACCTTGTTGATCGCCTACGACAGCGAATATCCCGAGCCCTTGTTTGCCAAGCGGCCGGTGCCGGACGTCGCCGGGGTCGCACTGCTGCTGACACCGGAACGCAGTGAGCGCTCGCTCGCATCGATTACCGTGACGCCCGCCAGCACCGTCGCCGAGCCGATCGGCGACGCCGCGCTGGAAGCACTGCGCGTCTCCATTCCGGCCCTGCGCGCCTTGCCGTTGCTGCAAAAACTGGCGCGTGGCGAAGCTGGTCAGGTTTGCCTGGACTACCTGCCGCCCATGCAACTGCAGGTCGACATCGGGCTGTGCTAGACCGCGCCTGGATCGCCGCCCACATCCCGCATCAGGGCAGCATGTGCCTGCTCGATGCGGTGCGTGAATGGTCCGACACCGCCATCGCCTGCCGCGCCACGAGCCACACCGACCCGGCCAATCCGCTGCGCGCCGAAGGGCGGCTCGGCGCCGCCAACGGCATCGAGTATGCCGCCCAGGCCATGGCCATCCACGGCGCACTGCTCGCCCACGCCGACGACAAGCCGCGCCAGGGTTACCTGACCAGCGTACGCAGCGTCAGCCTGCATGTCGGCCGCCTCGACGACCTGCCGGGCGAACTCGACGTCCAAGCCGAGCGCCTGTCGGGCGACGCCAACAACATCCTCTACCAGTTTTCGCTCAGCCACGCCGGCCGCTACCTGCTCGAAGGCCGCGCCGCCGTGGTGCTCGACGCTTCGGCCCTGGGCTGAGCAATCCCACGGTCAACCGGAAAAAATGGCCAAAAAGGAAATGTCATGAAACGCGCTCTCGTCACCGGCGGCAGCGGCGGCATCGGTGCTGCGATCTGCAAGCGCCTTGCTGCTGACGGCCATCACGTCATCGTCCATGCCAACCGTAGCCGCGAGAAGGCCGAAGCCGTCGTCGCCGAGATCGTCGCCGCCGGCGGCAGCGCCGAAGCCGTGGCCTTCGATGTCACCGAACGCGCCGCGACAGCCGCCGCGCTGGAAAAGCTGCTCGAACCGGGACCGATCCAGATCCTCGTCAACAACGCCGGGATCCACGCCGATTCGGTATTTCCTGGCATGAGCGCCGAGCAGTGGCATTCGGTGGTCGACGTTTCGCTCAACGGCTTTTTCAACGTTACCCAGCCGCTGACCATGCCGATGATTCGCACGCGCTGGGGTCGCATCGTCAATATTTCGTCGGTCGCCGGCATCACCGGCAACCGCGGCCAGGTCAATTACTCGGCCGCCAAGGGCGCCCTCCACGCGGCCAGCAAGTCGCTGGCGCTCGAACTGGCCAGCCGCGGTATCACCGTCAATGCCGTGGCACCGGGCATCATCGCCACCGACATGATCGAAGGCAGCTTCGACCCGGAAGCGATCAAGAATCTGGTGCCCATGAAGCGCGCCGGCAAGCCGGAAGAAGTCGCCGATCTCGTCGCCTTCCTGGCCTCCGACCGCGCCGCCTACATCTCCGGTCAGGTCATCTCGATCAACGGCGCGATGATCTGAGCGCTCAGGCGTTGGTCAGGCGGATGTCCAGCCAGAAACGGCTGCCTTCGCCCGGCGTACTGGCGACACCCACTTCGCCGCCCATCAGCTCGGCCAGCCGCTTGCACAGGATCAGCCCGACCCCGTTGCCGCCATAGCGACGGGTCGCCGAGCCATCGACCTGATGGAACAGGGAGAAGAGGCTGGGCAAGTGCTCGGCCGCGATGCCGATGCCCTGATCCTTGACTTCGATGTGCAGCAGCGTATGGCCACCTTCGAAGGGTGTGCAGGTCACGATCAGGGCTATTTCACCCCGTTCGCTGAACTTGACGGCGTTGCCCAGGTAATGGGTCATGATGTCGAAAATATGCTGGCGATCGCCGAGCAGCCAGCAGGGCATGGTGGCATCGTCGATCTGCAGGCGGTAGGCAAGGCCCTTGGCCTCGGCCTCGACGCGCAGGCGGGTAAAGGCTTCGTCGGCCAATTGCGAGACCTCGAACCGTTCCACGCGCTGTTCCAGCTTGCCCGTGTCGGCCCGCGACAGCTTGAGGAGTTGCTCAATCATTTCCAGCAACTGTCCCGAGGCATTCTGGATATGGTCGAGGCAATTCACGTGCTGCGGGTCATTCAACGAATGCCGGAGCAAATGACCAAATCCCGAAATGGCGTTGAGCGGCGTACGGAACTCGTGGCTCATGTTGGCCAGGAACTCGCTCTTGGCGATGTTTGCGGCTTCCGCGACATCCTTCGCCTGCCGCAATTCCTGATTCGAGTTGTCGAGGTCGATGCGCGCCTTCTTGAGTTCGGCAATCGTCGAGTTCAGCTTGAACCAGCGGCGGCGGAGCAATTCGAGCAGGATGAAACCGACCACCGCGCCTAGCAGGAAAATGGACAGGTGCTTGATGGTCGTCTGGCGCTTGCCCAGAGCGATCGTTTCATCGACTTGCGAGAACGGCGTGGTCACGCTGATGCCGCCGCGCACGTCACCCACCCGGTATTGCTGCTTGGCGTGACATTCCAGGCAAGGCTTGCTGACGAACAGCGGTGCCATGTAGCGTAGGTGGCGGCCTTGGCCATCGTCGCCCGGAATGATTTCGATGGCTTCCTTCAAGCCGGTCTCGAATGCCTGGAGCGCCTTCTGCTCCCAGGGATCAGGCATGTTGGCCGGGCGTATCGGGCGCAGGCTGGTGATGTGGAAGGTTGCGCCGTCTTCAGCCTTGGCCTGTTCGCTGATCAGGCGCGTCATGTAGGCTGGATTGACCATGGTCAGCGCCTGGCCATCCTGGGTTACCAGATCCCGCCGCGGGTGTTCGAGGTAGGGATTCGGTTGCAAATCCTCGCTGACCGGCAGATAGACGCCGCCATGCAAGGCATTCCAGGCGCGGACCAGGACCACGACACGGAACATGTTGCGGGCGCCCTCGACGGCAACGCGCTGCGAATGCGCTTCCAGTTCCGCGAAATGGGATGCCAGCGAGCCGCCAACAACCGCCGCCCAGGCGATCAAAGGGATAACCCACCAAACCCGCCTGGCGATGAATTCGGGAATATTGCTATCGGACGTCGACATAATTGCTTAGCCCCGCTAAACCGGTAGCCCAAAGTGGCAATTTTACGCCTGAATTAATGGGAGCCCCACTGCCATAGAGTCTCCGAGCAGGCGCATAATTGGGACAGTTGCATATGCACGACATCCGCATATGGCCTATTGTCCGATCAATTCATGTCATGTTCAGGAGATGGCACCATGCCCAATTTTTATCCCAAAGTCACCACGAAGGCATCGTCGGACGCAAAGCCGGCGACATCGGTCGATTTTTTCCGGGATCCACTGTCCGCCTGGCAAAGTTGGTCCATGCCGCTTTCGGGTGACGTGACGCAGGCGATCAACCCGTGGTCATGGACCTTCGGCTCGGCCACCAGCCAGCTCGGGCTGGTCAACATCAACCTCGGGCGCAGCGGCAATCCGGAAGTCGAACAGGAGGTGCTTGATGAAGTCGGCAGCTACGGCAAGCAGCTCGGCTGCATCGGCGATGCACTGGCCGTGCTGATCAAGCACGTCAGGCTGGACGAACTGGCGCCGGCCGAGCGCGACGCGATCACGAAATTGCGCTTCCAGCTGGAGGCCATCGAGCAGATCAAGGCCGGTCACCGGAGCGGCAAGAAAGTCGCGAAACGCGGCTGAGCAGGCTTAGAATGAGGCGGTCGACACCGTGATGGAGGACGCGATGAATCCCTCAACCGACAGCCATTTGAGCCTGCACGATGCGGCACGATCGCTCGCCGCCGGGGCGGACGACACCCATGCCATTGAAGTCACGCTGGCGCACGCCATCGAACACGGCGACCTGCACGCCAACGTGAAGCGCTGGGCGACCGAGCAATGGGAGGGCCGGCAGCTGCCAGGCAATATCAACCGCCTGGAAACCTTCATCGAACGGCGCGAACTGGAGGCCTGGCAGCAAAAGCGCCAGCCGGCCTGAGGTCTCAGCCGGCGAGCAGGTCGGCGACTTCGCCCTCACTGGTCGGGCGGACGATCCGTCCGACTTCCTGACCTTCTCGCATGAGGATCAGCGTTGGCCAGAGCTTGACGCGAAAGCTACGGCCAAGACGCCGCCCGGCGCCATCCTCGACCTTGATGTGACGCAGGTCGGGTTTCGTCTGCAAGGCCCCGGCGATGAACGACTGGGCGCACTGGCAATGCGGACACCAGTCGACACCGAATTCGATCAGGACTTCGCCGGGGAGGGCATCTATCTCCGCACGATCCAGCGCTGTTTCGGAATAATTCGCGATGTAGGCCATGAATTTCCCTCAGGCGGAACGCAGGATCAGCGATTTGAGCCGCGCCAGTTTCGGCGCGACCATGGGCACCGTCAGCATGGTGCTGGCCACCGCCATGAGCAAGAGCGCGGTGAAGGTTTCGCTGGTGATGATCTGCTTGTCGAGCAGGATGTTGGCGAAGATGATCATGATCAGCGCCTTGGTTTGCAGCAGCCAGCCGATGATGCTGGCTTCGCCCGGCGCCCATTTGAGAATGCGGCCGGCGATCCGGATACCGATCAGCTTGCCGCTGACCGAGGCGACGAGGAGCAGGGCGGCAACGATGAAGACCGCGGCGCCGCCGACATTCCAGTTGGTGCGCAGGCCGGTGGACAGGAAGAAAACGGGCATGACGACGAGCAGGACATGGTGGCGCAGCATGTCCATTTTTTCCTGGTCGAACCAGTCGGCTTCCATGCTCGCCCCGGCCAGGAAAGCGCCGACCATGAAATGCAGCCCGGCCCAGTCGGCGCCGAACGAAACGACGGCTAGCCAGATCAGCGCGACATACCAGCGGTCGCGCGCCGGAATGCGCACCATCAGCTTGTGGAACAGCCAGGCCGCCACGGCGAACAGGACGAGGAATGTTCCCTGGCGGCCAATGCGTTCCCAGTCCATGAGGATCAGGGCGAGGACGCCCCAGATCGCGATGTCGTCGAGGCTGGCGTAGCGCAGGATGCGCTGGCCGATGGGTTGGCGCAGGACTTCGAGCTTTTCCATGAGCAGGATGAGGATGGGCAGCGCCGTGACCGCGCAGGCCATGCCGACGCCGACGACGAATTGCCAGGTCAAGGCCTTGGCGCCGATCCAGCCGTCGAAGCCCAGCATCAGCGCAGCGGCCGCGCAGCCGAACAGCAAGGGCGTGCCGAGTGCCAGGCCAGCCGTGACGCCGCTTTCCCGGCGGTAGGCCCAGACTTTCTTGAGATCGAGCTCGACGCCGGCAATCATCACGAAGAGCATGACCGCCCACCAGGCGATGCCGTTCAAGGACTGGATGACCGTCGGATTGAAGACGAACTGGTAGTACTCGGGAAAGACCTTGCCGAGGATGCCCGGGCCGAGCAGGATGCCGGTGACGATCTGAACGACGACCAGTGGCGCGTAATAGTCAGTGTTGCCGAGCCGCCAGATGAGGTAGGGCACGGTGAAGATGATCGCCATGGCGATCAGGAAAATCTCGGTCGTGTTCATTCCGCTGATGACTTGTTGGGGGTAACCGTCAATAAAACGTGAATTTCAGGCTGCTCCGGGCTTGCGGCCCAGATACTCGCGAAAGACGCCGAGGGTGACTGAGCAGGACACATCGACAAAACCGGCACGCCGCATGGCATCGAGAATGGGCTCCGGCTCAAGGGCCAGTTCGATTGTATCGCCGTAGTATTCCCAGAGCCGCTTGATATCGGCCTGACTGCGCATCAGGCTGGCCAGGAACGGCACGACACCGCGGATGTAGCCGCGCAAGGCCATTTGCCCGAGACGACTCTCCGGCCGGCTGATTTCCATGATGCAGACGCGCCCACCGGGACGCAGTACCCGGTGATATTCACTGAAGGCCAGGTCGAGATCACCCACATGGCGGAGCGCGTAACCCATGGAAACGAAGTCGACATGGTTGTCCGGCAGGGGAATCGATTCGGCGTAGGCCTCGATGGTTTCGACGTTGAGCTTCTTGCGCAGTTCGGCCAGCATGCCGGGCGACGGATCGAGCGCCAGCAGTCGGCCCGTTGGTCCGATCAGGTGCAGTCCTTCGGCCGCCACCAGACCAGTACCGGCCGCAACGTCGAGCAGGGTCATGCCGGCCACCAGACCGTTGCGGCGCAGAACATCGCGCCGATACCAGGCACCGCTACCCAGGGCAGTAATGCGTTCGGCCTGATCGTAGCCGCCGGCGGCCTGGTCAAACATCGCGCGGGTCGCCGCACGGCGTTCGCTTTCGCCATCAAAATAGGCCTGCAGGCGGGGGTCGGACTTCAGGGCTGCGTTCGAGGTGCTGGATTCATTCATGGGAATAACCGATCAGGACGAGGTTTGCAGGCGGCGCCACAGCAGTAGTGGCAGGCGGACGACAAAGCCCAGAAAAAGCCGGGTATGCATCCAGGTCAACAGCGTGTTGTCGCGCAGGTATTTGAAATGCGACACGCCGCCTTCGTCGGCCCGGAAATAACGGACTGGGGCGTCGATGTTGCGTGGCCGGACGCCGGCCCAGCACAGGCGGACGACGGCTTCCGGATCGAAATCGAAGCGGCGCATGAAACGGTTGGCACGCATGATTTTCATGAGCGGCTGGATCGGATACACGCGGAATCCGTAGAGCGAATCGCCGATGCCCATCCATAGCGTTTCGAGATTGGCCCAGCCGTTCGAGACCTTGCGGCCATTGACGCGCAGTGCCGGCGCGTCGGCATCGAAGACCGGCTTGCCGAGGACCATTTTGTCGGCTTCGGCTTGCGAAGCGGCCATGAATGCGGGGATCAGGTTGGCCGGATGCTGGCCGTCGGAATCCATGGTCAGGGCATGCGTAAAGCCGGCAGCAGCGGCCTGCGTGATGCCTTCGAGCACGGCTGCGCCCTTGCCGCGATTTTCCGGCAGGACGATGACTTTCAGGCCCTCATCCTCGGCGGCCAGCGCCTGCAGTTTTTCGGTACTGCCATCGGTGCTGCCATCGACCACGACCCACACCGGCATCCATTGCGCCCGGGCGGCCTGCACGGTGGCGATGACCTTGGGACCGGGGTTGTAGCTGGGAATCAGGACAAGATGGGTGGCGGAAGCGGCGGGCATGGCAACAATCGGCGGAATGGGGGGCTCAGGCAGGCAATCCTACGGTCGACCGGAAATTTTGGCCAAATTCGAAATGAAAGTAGGCGTCCAGTTCGGCGGTAAACGCCTGGATATTGGTCGGCGGCGAGAAGCGGCGGCCGAGTCGAACCCGGCAGGTCAGGGGCAGTTGTGGCCGGCGGAAGAGGGGCCAGGCCTTGCCGAGATAGGGCGTCGAGAATTCGATGAGCAGGGTCTGGACATCGGCCTTGCTCCGGTTGGCAATCAAACCGACGCTCGGTGAGCTGGCATCGAAGGGAAAATTCAGCGTCCGCGATCCTTCGGGAAAGATGACCAGATGCGCGCCATCCTCCAGTTCTTCACGGGCGCTCAAAATGACGTTCAAGGCCACATCGTTGCGGATATAGCGGGCCAGCCGGGCGGCCGCACCGAAGAGCAGGTTGTCCATGAGCGCCGCCTTCATGACGCAGACGGCATTCGGCAGGCGCGACACGATCATCACGGCGTCGAGCAGGGAAGGGTGGTTGGCGGCGACGATGAGCGGCCCCTGGTCACGCAGCCGGTCGATTTCGCTCAAATCGAAGCGACAGGCGCAGAACAGGGAGAGGATGCGCAGATAGAGGCGAAAGCCCCAGGAAATCATGAGGCGACCAACCGTCCGGCCGGAGCGCCGGGGCAGCAGCGCATTGAGAAGCAAGGCGCAGGGCAGCCAGATCAGGCAAATCAACGCCAGCGAACCAAGCCCGACCGCCATGGCCAGGTACTCGTAGGCAATCCAGAAGGGATTGCCTGCGCTGCGACGATCAGTCATTGACCTTGACGCGGGTCGACGACTCTCCAAAAATCCAGGTGAAAGCGATGCCGGCAGCAAAGTAGTCTTTCTGCCTGACCAGCGGGCTGTCCTCGAAGGTGGCGCCACTCAGGTTGTCGTAACGAACGAAACCGCCGACCCAGTATTTCGGGAAGCGCTTCGACAGCGCGACGAGCGTCTGCATGCCGGCGTAACCCGCCTTGGCCTCGTAGGCCGGACGGCCGGCTGTCGCATACTGCGGGGCCACCGTGTAGTAGTAATCGTGCTGGCGCTTGTCGCCAAACAGCGGTCCGGCCAGCATGCCGAGATTCCAGCCCGGCATGCCGGGAATGTCGGTGATGTCCATGTTCAGCTTCGGATGGAAAACCCAGCCGATGCTCTTCGGCGAACCCTCGACGGTAATCGCGGCGCGCAGCGGCAGCAGCAGCTTGACGAATCGGGCGCGGTTTTCGGAACGCCAGAAGGTCACATCCATCTGCGGCCCGATCTCGAAAGTCCCTTCCAGATCCGGCATGCCGGCGCGCGCCCGGATGTCGTCGCTGCTCACCGGCGGCGAGAGGGCCAGACTGACCGTCAGGTCAAGCCGGTCGGAATCGAAGAAGCTACCGCGGATACCTTGCCGGTCGGCCTTCAGAAAATCGCCGTGATAGGTGAAATGCGGCACCGGGAAAAGGAAATTATGCGTCTGGTCCGAGCCGCGATAGCTGGGAAAACTGAAGGCGGCCACGCCGGCGCCGATTTCCCACAGCGGCTGGTCTTCGGCTGCCTGCACGCCGGTCGCGCCAGCCAGCAGCCCCAAGGCAAGGCAGGCGCCCCGACGGATTGTTTTCGACATGGCCATCAACTTCCCTCCAGAAGGTGCGAGGCCATCGCCTCGATTTCGAGCAACAGATCGTGCCGGCAGATATCGGCCTGCACATAAACAATTTCGGCATTCCCGATCAACGGAAGCAGGGTTTCACGGACCACCGGGAAATCGCCGGCATGGCGCACGTACACACGGAACGACAGTTCGGTCAGTGAATACGGACCGCTGCGCCCGAGACGGTTTGCCTCGCCGATCACGGCCTGGATATTGGCCACTGATTCCCGGCATTGCCCGGCCACATCGCCCGGGAACACGGTCTGGTGTCCGACGATGCTCGCCGTGCCGGAAATGAACAGGATTTCCTGACCGGGGAGATAAGCCAGTGCGCCGCGCGAGAAGGTCGGGCTGCGCGGACCGTAATCGGCTGGATAGTTGTAGGCACTGACCTGACGCGGATTTTCAAGCGGTACGGCCGGTGTGTCGCCAGCCAGGAAGGCTATGCTGAGCGGACCGCCGGCCAGGCCGATGGCGCAGGCCGCCGGCACATTGCCGGTCGTGCCGCGACGGCATTCGAGAAAGGCATCCTGCCGACCGATATTGAACTGGCGATAACGCTCCAGCGCATAGGTCTCGACGTTGATCTCGGCCAGGTAGTTCCACACCCGCCAGAGGTAGGGCAATTGTTCGGCATCGAGCAGGCGGAAAATGCGGCGGTAGGCTTCCTCGCTCGCTGCCTGCAGGGGCGAAGCTTTTTCGGTTGCCGGAAAATCGTGCTCGTCGAGTTCGATGACGCCGTAAAGCAGGCCGTTCGAGCGTCGCCACGCGATACCTTCGCTATGGCCGGAGGTCATGAGCTGATCGGTCAGCCAGGTTTCACCCACGACCGGCGCGTTCGCCCCGAGAAGGGGCGCGACGACGCGCTGAACGGGCCAGGCCGGAGCACTGCCGGTCGGCACCCCGACCAGGGCGCCACCCAGTTCGCTGCCGGTTTCACGTGAAACCACCGACGATGAAGAAACGAACTGGAGATTCACTATGCGTTGTATACGACCGAATCGTCGACCTTGCGGATGTTGAACTTGCGCCGTTTCCAGCCCATGTAGGCCTTCCTCGGCTGCATGATGCTGGCGATGTAATACAGCATCTTGAAGGCGAAGATCGACGACCAGATCGGCGTTTTGCCGAAAATGTCACCGGCCAGCATCGACAGCACGGCTTCCTTGGTGCGGAACAGGTTGCGTGGCCCCATGAAGAATTCGCGCATGACCGGATTGGTCACGCGGTAGATAAACCACGAGAACTCCTTCGGCCCGTGTTTCATGAGCTTGTCGAAGCGTTTGAGGGCAGCCGGTGCCTTGGCCGGATTGCGCAGGCAGGTATCGATGGCCTCGGCAGCGATGACGCCACTGTTCATGGCGAGCAGCACGCCCGACGAGAACACCGGATCGATGAAGGCGTAGGCGTCGCCGAGCATGACGTAGTTGTTGCCATGGTTGCGCTCGGACACGTAGGAGAAGTTGCCGGTCGCCTCGACTTCGTTGATCAGCGTGGCGTCCTTGAGGCGCTCCATCAATTTCGGGCACTGGGCAAAGCCGTCGCGCAGGAACTGCTCGAGGCTGCGCTCGCCCTTGGTCTTCATGTAGTACGGCCAGGTCACCATGCCGATGCTGGTGATGTCGTTCTGCATCGGGATGAACCAGAACCAGCCGTGCTCGAACCAGAAAATGGTGATATTGCCCTCGGCCACGCCTTCGTGGCGCTTGCAACCAGTGAAGTGGCCGTAGATGGCCGAACTGTTGTGCTTCGGATTGCGGTGCTTGATCTGGAAACGGTTGGCCAGGAAGGTATCGCGGCCCGAGGCATCGACGACGAAGCGGGCCTGCCATTCGGTTTCACGACCGTCGTCGTGCATGGCACGGACGGTCGCCGTGTTGTCCGGCAGGAATTCGACGGCCTTGGCCTTGCAGCCTTCATGCACTTCGACGCCCTTTTTGGCGGCATTGCGAATCAGGATGGTATCGAACTGGTCGCGCTTGACCTGGTAGGCGTGGGGCATGGTCTTGTCCCAGGCTTCGGCAAAGACGAAAACCGAGGACATGTCATGGTTCGGCGAAACGAATTCGGCGCCCGGCTTGTGCATGCCGATGGCTTTCACTTCCTCGGCAATCCCCATCCGTTCGAAGAGCGGCAGATTGGCCGGCAACAGCGATTCGCCAATGTGAAAACGTGGGTGATGCGCTTTCTCCAGCATCACCACCTTGTGACCCATTTCCGCCAGCATCGGTCCCACGGTACAACCGGCCGGCCCGCCACCGATGACGAGTACATCGCATTGCCGACGCTCCACACCCTGCTCCTGTTCCATTATTGAAACCCTTGTTTTGTTCTCTGTGGCGGCGATGAATTATTTGCCTTTGTAGGTCATGTAGCCCACTGTTTCGGAATGGCCGTCGATCTTGCTGACGCTTCCCTTGCCCCAATACACGTAATAGGGGCCGAAGCTCGACCACCAGTAGCGCCAGTAGGGACCGTCCAGGCGCGGATTTTCATTGGTTTGCGGATGGCCGACGGACATGATGACCTGTTCCTTGGTCATGCCCTTCATGAGCTGGCCTTTCTCGATGGCGCCCCGCACGGCTGGCGAGAATTTGGCGATCTTGGCCTTCGGGTCGTCAAGCACGACGATCTTGTTTACCCACTGTTCGGTCGTTTCCTCAGCCCGACCGAAATCGTGACCAAGTCGATAAGCCTTGCCGTCGACGTCGATGCTGGCGCGATAACCGTCGATTTTCAGAACGCGGATCGGCGTTCCAACGGGAATGAAGGGTAGCTGGGCGAGATTCGAATCGCTGATCCAGTCACCGGAATAATGCAGGTTGCAGCAGGCGTAGCCGGTGCGGACGGCCGCGTCCTTCCTGGTTTCGGCGACCGGTTTGCCATCCTCGGTTTTGGTTTCGTTACTCTTGCACGCACCCAATGCCAGGACGGCACAGGCTGCGACGGTCAACCGGAAAAAACGGCCAAAAATGAAATTTTTCTTCATGTCAGTGCTCCCCGATGCCCATGACGAAAGAGGGGCGATTATACCGCTCCCTGAACGGCTGGCGGCGTACAGCATGACGAACCTTCATAGACAACCGGGATGATCTGCTTGGCGGCTTCCCGGCGCGTCAGTTTGACTGGCGAAAGCGAAACGATGTTGTCAATCAGCAGTTCCGTGGAAAGTTGCGGCCGCAGGCCTAGCGGCTGACGCGGATGCAGCTTGAACTCGCGCGCGGCTTTTTCCAGTTGCTCCTTGTTGGAACTGAAATAACGCGCAGCGGCGATGGTCTCTGGTAGATGCTTGAGCACATGCCACAGGCTCCAGCGGTGTTGCCATAATCGCTTGGCGAAGCGGCGACGATAGCCCTTGCTGTCGTAAAAGCGTTTGACATGCCAGTTGTACAGCGCGTCCATCTCTTCTCGGGATTTGAAACCTTCCGGTAGGTAAACAAAATTCAGGCAGTTCATGAGCCGCCAGTCCTCGACGAAATCGCCGGTCGGGTCGTTGATGCACTCGTCCCAGATCGGCGCTCCATGCAGTGGGCTGAACTTGGTCATATTCATCTCGTCGAGCCCGAGCGAAAGAATGAAATCGCTCGTTGTTCGTACCGTTTCCGGGGTTTCGCCGGGCATGCCGAAAATGAACAGTCCCTTGGCGCGCAAACCGGCAGAGTGGATCGAGCGGACGGTTTCACGTACGGCCTCGAGCGTCACGCCTGCCTTGTGCCTTTCCATCATTTCCGGGTCGGCCGATTCAATACCGATCGATACCATGAGGGCGCCGGCCTGCTTGAGTTTGACCAGCATCTCATCCGACGTATGGCCGGCGCGAATGGCACAGTTGAACTGCATGCCAAGCGGCTTGTCTATCAACAGTTCGCAAAGATCGAGGACGCGCTGTTTCTTGGCGGTAAACAGGTCGTCGTACATGTTGATGTGCCAGACGCCGAACTTGTCCCGCAGATACTTCATATGATCGTAGATATACTGCGGCGAATTGGTCTTGTAGGCCCGCTCGAATACAGTGCGATCACAGAAGGAACAGGTGTAGGGACAGCCGCGCGACGTGATCATGGTCGCCCCATGTCGCTTTTCGTACGCAAACAGCGGCAGATGATAGGCGTGGGGGAAACCAGCCAGCTTTTCATAGGCCGGAAAGGGCAATTCATCCAGATTGGTGATGCGGTCGCGACGCGGATTAGCGACGATACGCCCGTCCTCGTTGCGCCATATCAGGTTGCCAATCGATGCCAGCGGCTTGCCATCGGCCAATTCCAGCAGGGCGCCTTCGCCCTCACCAATCACCAGATAGTCGATTTCTGGAAAATGTTCGAGGATGGGTGCACCCAGCGACGAAACATGAACGTTGCCAAATACGATCTTGATTTCGGGGCGTCGCTCGCGAATGTAGGCAGCAATTTCAAAAGCATCCATGAAGCCTGACGTCGTTGCCGAGAACCCGACCATTTCCGGATCAGTAGCCAGCACAATTTCAGCGTTATCGGCAATGCTTTTCGGCGCATAGGGGCCAAGACAATCGTGAAGTTGCACGCTGTGACCAAATTTTTCCAGCCAACTGGCCAGTTGCATGATGCCAATCGGCGGCATGCGGTTGGCCAGAACCGAAAAATCCGGTTGCCCGGGCACAAAATTGAATCCAGCAGGATGAACCAGCGTGATGCGCATGCAAATTCCTCAATCGAAGGGCAGGATTTTATTAGAAAAGCCCGGCTCCCTTCGGTTCCGGAAAAAGTATTACAAAAGTAGGACGGTATCCCAGGAAAATTTCACGATCAATACAAGCACCACACCGACGAAAATCCGGCGAACAAGTCCGCTGCCATGCTTCAAGGCCAGCCGCGTGCCCAGGATCGATCCGCTCACATTTGCCACAGCCATCGATAGCGCCAGCCCTGCCAGTACGTATCCATGGGGCAGGAAGTAACCCAGGGCTGCCAGATTGGTCGCTACATTGACAACCTTTGCACCGGCCGAAGCATGCAGAAAATCAAAACCAAAAAAGCGGACGAACAAAAAAATCAGGAAACTGCCCGTTCCAGGCCCGAAAAATCCGTCATAGAAGCCGATGATCCCACCCAGACAGATGGCGTAAATCCATTCGCGGTGGCCACTATGGGTCGGCTGATGAAGCAAACCAAAATCTTTCCGTTTCAGCGTGTAAATGGCAGCCATGACCAGCAGCACCAGGATCAGCGGTCGAACCAGGTCCTTCGGCAACCACGCCACCGTAGCAGCACCAACGTAGGAAAAGGAAAAGGCAGCGAAAGCAGCGGGCAAAATGGTTCGCCAGGGAATCCTGACCTGTCGGGCATAGCGCCAGCTCGCACTGGCCGTACCAACCACACTGGCGGTTTTGTTGGTACCAAATAGCGTCGCTGCCGATTCCGCTGGATATGCGGTAAACAGCGCCGGAATCTGGATCAAGCCGCCACCACCGACAATGGCATCCACTCCCCCGGCCAAAAATGCGGCCAGCACCAGCGACAGCAACGCCGGATCCAGCAAATAGCTCATGAATGAATCGAACTGGAAAGAAATGAGATTCCCCATTTATGTCATTATTCTAAATTCCAAAATTCAAGTCTTTAGAATCCCATGGATATCCTTACCTCAGGCCTGTTACTGAGCGCAGTCGGTGTGGTGGTCGTTTTCTTGATGTCCAGCACCAGACAATCTCGACAGCAGGATACCTTCAAGCATAAATCCCTGTCGCGCAATGCAAATCGCGCCGCTCGGCAGCAAAAGGAACTGCATCTCGACGAGCAGACCCGCTTCGTAGACAGCCCTAAACGCAAGCCATACCGACTGCTCAACGATGCCGAACAGAATCTCTACCACCGCCTCCGTGAAGCCATGCCGAACATGCAGATCTTCACCCAGATCGGCGTCGCGCAACTGGCGCAACTCAGAGGTCGTCTTGAAGCGCAGGCTTTGGCGTCAATGGCTGGTCGAGGCGTTGATTTTGTAGTCTGCGATGCACATTTTGCGATTATCGCGGCCATCGAACTGGCCTGGCCATCGAACAGTGAAGACACAAAGTGTCCTGAAGAAGAAAAACGAAAGGCCCTGCAGCGCCTCGGCATTCCGCTCATTGTCTTTCGTCCGAACAATTTGCCCGATGCGGACGTGATTTCTCGGGAAATTGCCGATGCAATCGTGCGCAGAAACAGATTGGAAGCAGATCGCCTCAAAGCCGCCTGAAGCTGCTTTTGTTTTTCTATAAGAACTATATGTAAACCTACTACTGAGAATAACTGAACAACACTTCTGTGGATAAGTATAAAAAATTAAATTAAATCATCAATATATGTAACTTGAAACGACGTTGGCAACACACTGGCTTGCCTGTGGATGAATTCCGGATAGTTTTTGGAATCTGGAAAAAACCGGAATAGCCCACAATCCTTGGACAGCTTGTACACAGACTTATGGACAGGCCTATTTGCCAATGCAAAACCGGCTGAAAATGACGCCGAGTAGATCGTCAGCCGTAAATTCACCGGTGATTTGACCCAGCGATTGTTGCGCCAGGCGAAGTTCTTCAGCGAAAAGTTCGAGTGCCGGGAAATGCCCTTCGACAACTATTTTGGCAGCATCGACATGGGCTTGAGCCTGGGATAAAGCCCTCAGATGCCGTTCGCGGGCGATGAAAACATCTTCAGTCTGATGCCATCCGGCAATACGTAGCAATTCCTGGCGCAGGAGGTCTATGCCGTCGCCGGAACGCGCCGACAGCGATATGGCGGTGGTGCCGGGCTCTTCGTGGCGCTCGGGCAAGCGGCCTGAAAGGTCGATCTTGTTGTAGATCGTGATTCGCTTCAGATTGGCCGGCAAGCGTTCCAGAATGGCCTGGTCTTCGGCAGAAACCCCGCGCCGGGCATCGACCAGCAACAGGACAACGTCCGCTCGTTCAATTTCCTTCCAGCTGCGTTCGATCCCAATTTTCTCGACTTCATCATCGGTATCGCGCAGTCCGGCAGTATCGATGATATGCAGCGGGATACCCTCGATCTGGATGGTGGAGCGCAGCGCATCCCGCGTTGTCCCGGCAATGGGCGTAACGATGGCCAGATCGTCACCAGCCAGTCGATTGAGCAGCGAGGATTTACCAACATTGGGTTGCCCGGCCAGCACGACGTGGAGGCCGGATTGAAGCAGTTTTCCCTGGCCGGCGCGGTCGAAGATCTGGGCCAGTTTCAATTGGAGGGTTTCCAGGCGACCAAAGGCATTTGCTGCCTTCAGGAAATCGATGTCTTCTTCCGGAAAATCCAGCGTCGCCTCAACCAGCATGCGCAGGTTGATCAGTTCGTCATTCAATTCGGCAATGGCCCGCGAAAACTCGCCCTGCAGGGAACGAACAGCGGAGCGTGCTGCGCTGCTTGTGGCTGCATCGATGAGATCGGCAACTGCTTCGGCCTGAGCCAGATCCATCTTGCCGTTCAGGAAAGCGCGACGGCTGAATTCCCCGGGTTCGGCCAGGCGTGCTCCGATATCGAGACAACGGGCGAGGAGCATTTGCATGACGACCGGCCCACCATGGCCCTGCAACTCGAGAACATCCTCACCGGTAAAGGAGTGGGGATTCGGGAAAAACAGCAACAGGCCGCTGTCTATTGTCGAGTCGTCGGCAGCCCTGAAATCAGCCAGCGTTGCGTAACGTGGTTTGGGAGTCTTTCCGGTTAGCGCAAAAGCAAAGGGCAGCAAATTGCTGCCCGATATGCGGATGACGCCGACACCACCACGGCCCGGGGCCGTAGCGATGGCGGCGATGGTGTCCGACTTCACACCTTATGCTTTCGCGTCATTGGCAGCCTTGCCGCCAGCGTCGATGAGTCGCGTGATCTGCCATTGCTGGGCAATCGAAAGCACATTGTTCACGACCCAGTAAAGGACGAGACCGGCCGGGAACCAGAAGAACATGAAACCGAAGATCAACGGCATAGCCATCATGACCTTGGCCTGGATCGGGTCCGGAGGAGTCGGGTTGAGCTTCGTCTGAACAAACATCGATACCATCATGATGATGGGCAGGATGTAGTACGGGTCAGCCGACGCCAGATCCTGAATCCACAGGATCCACGGTGCATCGCGCATTTCGACGGCGCCCAGCAGCACCCAGTAGAGGGCAATGAAGACCGGAATCTGAACCAGAATCGGCAGGCAGCCACCGAGCGGATTGACCTTCTCGGTCTGGTAGAGCTTCATCATTTCCTGATTCAGACGCTGCTTGTCGTCGCCAAAACGTTCCTTCAACTGCATCAGGCGCGGCGTCAGCACCTTCATCTTGGCCATTGACTTGTACGAAGCAGCCGACAGCGGGAAGAAGATGGCCTTGATGATGATGGTCAGGATGACGATGGCCCAGCCCCAGTTACCGACCAGCTTGTGGATGGCTTCGAGGGCCCAGAAAATCGGCGCGGCAACGACGGTCAGCCAGCCGTAGTCCACCACCAGATCAAGTCCGGTTGCCACTTGCTTCAGCACCGATTGTTCCTGCGGACCAGCGTAGAGGCTGACGGCCGTTTCACCCTTGGCACCCGGCGCGATTTCCGCAATTGGGACAATCACGCCGGTCTGGAAGACATTGCTGCCTTCCAGTTTGCGCATATAGAACTCACGCTGGGCTTTTTCCTTGGGTACCCAGGCGGCGACAAAATAGTGCTGGACCATGGCCAGCCAGCCGTTGTCAGCGGTCTTGGCAAACTTCGCCTTGTTGTCGGCAATGGCACTGAAATCGATCTTCTGGTACTTGTCGGCATCGGTGTAGACAGCTGGCCCGGTGAAGGTCGAGACCATCTTGGTCTCGCCGGCCGGAGCCACGTCATCCCGTTGCAGCTGGAAATAGGCGTGCGGTGCAATCGCCTTGTCGCTGCCGTTGGCAATTTCCCACGCAACGTCAATCTGATACGAGCCACGCTTGAAGGTCAGGACCTTTGCGACCTTGACCCCATTCTGATCGGTCGATTCCAGACGAAGTTTGAGTTCGTTGTCCGCATCGGCCAGCGATGTGGCACCTGAAACCCGCTTGAACAGTGAACGATGTGTCGGCAGTCCTTCGCCAATCAGGCCGGCTTGGGCCAGATACTGATGGGCTGGATCGAACAGGACGAAAGTCTTGTCCTTGTTGTCATGCTCCTTGTACTTCAGCAACTCGAGGCCGACGATGTCGCCGCCCTGGGTGGAAATCGTTGCCTTGAGCAGGTCGGTGGTGACGGTAAAGGTTTCCGCCGTCGATGCAGGTGCAGAGGCAGTCGGGGCGACCGGTGCGCCCTTGGGCTGCAGGGAAGCCGATGGCGTCGGTGCAGCGCTGCCGGCGGGAGTGGAAGCAACCGCGTCGGCGGCCGGCTTCGGCTGGTTGTACTTCTGCCAGTTCTCCCAAAGCATGAAGCTCGAGAAAGTGAAGATCAAAACCAGTATCAGGCGTCGAGTATCCATGAACAGCCTACAAAAGAATTCTTGAATCAGGGTACAGGATCATACCCACCAGGATGCCATGGGTGGCAACGGCCGACTCGTTTCAAGCCCAGCCAGCCACCGCGCAAGGCGCCGTATTTCTGAACTGCTTCTACCATATATGCCGAGCAACTCGGCACATGACGGCAACTGCGCCCTAGAAAAGGACTGATCGCATATTGATAGATACGCACCAGACCAATCAAGAGGTACTTCATCATGCTTCCCGCTTCGGCCGCGGCCGTTGCAGTTTGTTCAGCAGGGCGAGGAAATCGTCTGCCAGCAGCTTGCTGTCAAGCGGCGCTGGTTTTGCGGACAGTCTGACGACCAGATCGACAGCCGGCAAACCTGCCAGAGACAATCGAAACTGCTCGCGAACCACCCGTTTGACCTTGTTGCGGTCGACTGCCCGTTTGAGCAGCTTTTTTCCGACCACCAAACCCAGTCGTGCTTGGGTATTTCCTTCGGGGCGAGGCTGATAGTGAAGCGTCAGCAACTTGCCTCGAATCGCCCTCCTGAAACCAAAAACGGATGAGAACTCATCCGTTTTTGTCAGGCGATAGCGTCGGGCGAAGGTTTGTTCCACCCCGCCGAACGTCCGGTTTAAACGGCCAGACGTTTGCGACCCTTGGCGCGGCGAGCAGCAATGACTGCACGGCCACCCTTGGTGCGCATACGGACCAGGAAGCCATGGGTGCGCTTGCGGCGCACGACCGACGGTTGATACGTGCGTTTCATGTTGTAATCCCTTGATGTGCGAAGAAAAACGCGTGATTACACCCCGTATGTAGGTGTTTTGTCAAGATCAATTATTTTCCAAAGCTGTGGATAACTTTCCGGATGGGGGGTAGAATCTTGCCTTTGCTGAATGCCGTCCGGTATTTGGCCAAATCAAAAAACGGTATTTAAATCAAGTATCTAATAACCGCCATCGAATGAATTGTCGAATGCGCGGGGAGGAGTGTTTTCGTCAATGGCCGGTTTCTGGGAATCCTGTTTGCAACGCTTCGAGCAGGAATTGCCCGCGCAGCAATTCAATACCTGGATCAGGCCTTTGCGGCTCGAGGGTGAAACCACAGCCCTGGACAATGGCTTGCGCCTGATTGCGCCGAACAGTTTCATCCTGAAATGGGTGCGGGACCGTTATCTGACCCGTATCGAGGAATACAGCCGCAGCTTTTTCTCGGGGCCCGTCAATATTGCGCTGGTGATTGGTAGCGGAAAAGCGGCGAGCCGTATCGAAACCAGCAGCGAGGCCGGCGAAAAGCCCGCCAAATCTTCGGTTAGTCCGGAGAAAAAGGCACCGGCGCCCGAAAAGTCGCGGGGCAAGGGTAGCAGTTACGAGAAATCCCGGCTTTTCCCGTCGTTTACCTTCGATAACCTGGTCGTTGGCCGTGCCAACGATCTGGCTCGCGCTGCTGCGGTCCAGGTGGCGAACAATCCCGGTGGCGCGTACAACCCACTATTCATTTATGGTGGCGCCGGTTTGGGCAAGACCCACCTCATTCACGCCATCGGCAACGCCATCGTGACCGAGAATCCGGACAAGATCGTCCGTTACGTTCACGCCGAGGATTATTACTCCGACGTGGTTCGTGCCTACCAGCAGAAGTCATTCGACAGCTTCAAGCGGACCTATCGTTCGCTCGATGTCCTGCTTCTGGACGATGTGCAGTTCTTCAATGGCAAGAATCGCTCGCAGGAAGAGTTTTTCTTCCTCTTTAACGCGCTGATCGAAGCCCGCAAGCAGATCATCATTACCTGCGACACCTATCCGAAAGACATCAACGGTCTCGATGACCGGCTGGTTACACGCTTCGACTGGGGTTTGACGGTCCAGATCGAGCCGCCGGAACTGGAAATGCGCGTCGCCATTCTGAAGAAGAAAGCAGAAGCAGAGGGTATTCACCTCGATGATGAGGTGGCTTTCTTCATCGCCAAGCATTTGCGGTCCAATGTTCGGGAACTTGAAGGTGCGCTGAAGAAGGTGCTGGCGTATTCGTCTTTCCATGGCCGTGCCATTGCACTGGATCTGACCAAGGAAGCCTTGAAGGATGTGATCGGCTCGGCACGCAACGTCGGTATCGACAATATCCAGAAGACCGTCGCCGATTATTACAAGATGAAGGTCGCCGAGCTCTTCTCGAAAAAGCGGACGCGTGCCATTGCCCGGCCACGGCAGGTGGCGATGTGGCTCTGCCGGGAAGTGACCTCGCACAGTTTCCCGGAAATCGGGGATGCGTTTGGCGGGCGCGATCACACGACGGTCATTCATGCCGTCAAGACGATCGATTCACTGCGTCTCAAGGAAAATGAACTCAACCACGACCTGCATGTGTTGCTGCAGGTATTGAAAGGGTAGGGCTGTCGATAAGTCTGTGGAAAAGCTGTGTGTCAATTGTGAGTCATATGGAAATTCCCACTTTGTGGGAAAATTGTCCGGATATCACCCACAGGCATTCCGCCCCGTTTTGCAGATAGTGTAGTTTGTTTCAATCGTTTGAAATTAAAGATAATTTCTTAGTTATCCACAGAATTGTTCCCGATATAGTCAACTTAGGAATTTAATTTATGGTTCTTATCAAAACCCAACGAGACACGCTTCTGGCTCCGTTGCAGTCGGTGTCGGGGATTGTCGAACGTCGTCATACGCTGCCTATCCTGTCCAATGTCCTGCTGGAAAAGAAGGGTGATCGCCTGACCCTGCTGGCTACCGACATCGAGATCCAGATCACCACCACCACCGAAGGTGCCGGCGGTGATGGCGACGGTGCGGTGACGGTGGGTGCCCGCAAGCTGCAGGAAATCCTTCGCTCCTTGCCGGACACCACCGAAGTCAGTCTGGTGCTCGAAGACAAGCGCCTGCAGGTGCGTGGCGGCAAGAGCCGTTTCAGCCTGCAGACCCTGCCGGCCGACGATTTCCCGCGGATGACGGTCAATGAAGGCGAAACCAAGCAGTTCCAGATTTCGCAAAAGGCCTTCCGTCAGTTGATCGGCAAGACCCAGTATTCCATGGCGGCCCAGGATGTCCGTTACTACCTGAACGGCCTGTTGCTGCTGGTCGAAGGCAAGGAGCTGCGTGCCGTGGCGACTGATGGCCATCGTCTGGCCTACGCCAGCGTCGAGATCGACACCGATCTGCCACGCCAGGAAATGATCCTGCCGCGCAAGACTGTGCTTGAGTTGAATCGCTTGCTGGTCGATACCGACGATGTACTGAACATCACGCTGACCCCGAACCAGGTTCGCTTTGCCTTCGGTACCGTTGTGCTTGTTTCCAAGTTGATAGACGGCAAGTTCCCGGATTACGAGCGTGTGGTTCCGGCGACGCTGAAAAATCACATGACGGTGGGCCGTCAGACGCTGATGCAGGCCATGCAGCGCGCGGCGATCCTGACCAACGAGAAATTCCGCGGTGTTCGCGTCGTTCTGGGCGAAAACAGCCTGAAGCTGATCGCCGCCAATGCCGAGCAGGAAGAGGCCGTCGAAGAAATCGAAGTTGCTTACACCGGCGATGCCATCGATGTCGGCTTCAACGTCGGCTACCTGCTCGATGTGCTGAACAACATCCACACCGAAGAAATCCAGTGGAGTTTCAACGACGCGAATTCCAGCGCGCTGATTACCGTCCCCGGCAACGACCGCTTCAAGTACGTCGTGATGCCGATGCGCATCTGATTGACCCAGCTTCAAGTTGAGAAGGCCTGTCCACCCGGACAGGCCTTTTGTAGTTTCACGTGGAACCAAAAATAATGAGTGAAGAGAACGTCCCGCAATCCGAGTCGCCCGCCTACGGCGAATCGAGCATCCAGATCCTCGAAGGCCTGGAGGCTGTCCGCAAGCGTCCGGGCATGTACATCGGCGATACCTCCGATGGCACCGGCCTGCATCACCTGGTCTTCGAAGTGGTCGACAACTCGATCGACGAAGCGCTGGCCGGGCATTGCGACGACATCATCGTCACCATCCACACGGACAACTCGATTTCCGTCATCGACAACGGCCGCGGCATCCCGACCGGCGTCAAGATGGACGACAAGCATGAGCCGAAGCGCTCCGCCGCCGAGATCGCGCTGACCGAGCTGCACGCCGGCGGCAAGTTCAACCAGAACTCGTACAAGGTGTCTGGTGGTCTGCATGGCGTCGGTGTTTCCTGCGTCAATGCGCTGTCGAAGTTCCTGCGCCTGACCATCCGCCGTGATGGCCAGAAGCATTTCATGGAGTTTTGTCGCGGAGTTCCCGTCGATCGCGCCATCGAGTTGCGCGACGGCGTCGAAATTTCGCCGCTCAAGGTGATCGGCGAGACGGAAAAGCGCGGTACCGAAGTTCACTTCCTGGCCGACGACGAAATCTTCGGTCACGTTGAATTCCATTACGAAATCCTGGCCAAGCGCCTGCGCGAGCTGTCCTTCCTGAACAACGGCGTCAGCATCAAGCTCGTCGACCAGCGTTCCGGCAAGGAAGAGCTGTTTGCCTTTGCCGGTGGCGTGCAGAGCTTCGTCGAATACATCAACCGCACCAAGTCGGTCCTGCATCCGAACATTTTCTATTCGGCAGGCGAAGCCAAGGCAGGCCAGGGCGCGGCCGATTCCGCCATCACCATCGGTGTCGAAGTGGCGATGCAGTGGAACGATTCCTATCAGGAACAGGTGCTCTGCTTCACCAACAACATTCCGCAGTCGGACGGTGGTACCCACCTGACCGGCCTGCGCGCCGCCATGACGCGGGTCATCAACAAGTACATCGACGAAAACGAGATCGCCAAGAAGGCCAAGGTCGATATCGCCGGTGACGACATGCGTGAAGGCCTGGCCTGCGTGCTGTCGGTCAAGATGCCCGATCCGAAGTTCGCGTCGCAGACCAAGATGAAGCTGGTTTCCTCCGAAGCTCGTGCGGCGGTCGAGGAAGTCGTCGCCCAGAAACTCGCGGACTTCCTGCTCGAGCGCCCAGCCGACGCCAAGATGATCTGCGGCAAGATCGTCGAGGCCTCGCGGGCCCGCGAAGCGGCTCGTCGTGCGCGTGAAATGACCCGTCGCAAGGGCGTTCTCGACGGCGTCGGCCTGCCCGGCAAGCTGGCGGATTGCCAGGAAAAGGATCCGGCGCTGTGCGAAATCTACATCGTCGAGGGTGACTCCGCCGGCGGCTCCGCCAAGCAGGGTCGTGACCGCAAGTTCCAGGCGATTTTGCCGCTGCGCGGCAAGGTGCTCAACGTCGAGAAGGCCCGTTTTGACAAGCTGATCTCGTCCGAACAGATCGTCACGCTGATCACGGCGCTCGGCACCGGCATCGGCAAGGACGACTTCAACGTCGAGAAGCTGCGCTACCACCGCATCATCATCATGACCGACGCGGACGTTGACGGTGCCCACATCCGCACCCTGCTGCTGACGCTGCTCTATCGCCAGATGCCCGAGCTGATCGACCGCGGCTACGTCTATATCGCCCAGCCGCCGCTCTACAAGGTCAAGCATGGCAAGACCGAGCGCTATCTGAAGGACGACCTCGAATACAACCAGTTCCTGCTCAACATGGCGCTCGACGAAGCCGCCCTGACGCCGCGTACCGGCGCGGAGCCGGTCACCGGCCCGGCGCTGGAAGGCCTGGCCCGTTCCTGGCTGGCCACCGAAGCGGTGATCGAGCGTCTGTCGCACCTGATCAATCCGGAAGTGCTGCAATCCATCGTTCGCCACAACCTGGCCATCGACCTTTCCAGCGAAGACAAGGCCCGGGCCAGCGCCGAGCTGATCGCCGCGCACATCCCGGCCGGAACGCGCATGGTGCCGAAGTTCGACGACATCCAGGAACGCTGGACCCTGCGTGTCGAACGCATGCACCACGGCAACCTCAAGGTCGGCCTGATCGACGAAGATCTCCTGCTGTCGGGCGATTTCATGCAATTGCGCCGGACTGCCGAAACGCTCGCCGACATGTTCGGTGCCGGTGCCATGATGGCGCGCGGCGAGAAGAAGCAGGTCGTCACCAACTTTGGCGATGCCATGAAGTGGCTGCTCAACGAAGTCGAGCGCGGTATCAGCAAGCAGCGCTACAAGGGTCTGGGTGAAATGAATCCCGAGCAACTCTGGGAAACGACGATGGATCCGAAGGTTCGTCGCCTGCTGCGCGTCCAGATCGACGACGCCATCGCGGCCGACGAGATTTTCACGACGCTCATGGGCGAGGATGTCGAGCCCCGTCGTGCGTTCATCGAAACGAACGCCTTGAGCGCCCGGGTCGATATTTGATCGGCCAAAAGGGCGATCTGGTTCTAAAAAGGCTCCGCAGGGAGCCTTTTTATTGGGCGGAGGATTGGAGATGCGGGTAGTGCTGCAGCGGGTGCTGGAGGCGAGTGTCGCGACGGTGGAGAAAGCGCCAGATTTGACGGTCAACCGGAAAATTTGCGGAAAAATAGAATCCGGACTGCTCGTGCTGGCGGGATTCGAGGCGGACGACAGCGAGGCCGACCTAGACTGGATGGCGGGCAAGATCGTTCGTCTGCGCCTGTTTGCCGATGAGAACGGGGTGATGAATCGCAGCGTGGTCGAGGCCGGCGGGGAGATTCTGGCCGTTTCTCAATTCACGCTCTACGCCTCGGTCAAGAAAGGGAATCGGCCGTCGTGGAGCCGCGCGGCGCGGGGCGAGGTGTCGCAGCCTCTGTTCGATCAGTTCGTGGCGAAGCTGTCGGCGGCGCTGGGGCGCCCGGTGCCGACCGGCGTTTTCGGGGCGGACATGGCGGTCAGCCTGGTCAACGACGGGCCGGTGACGCTGACGATTGATTCGAAGTCGCCGGAATAGCGCCGTCAGGGGCTGCGCAGGGCCTCGTTCAGCTGCAACAGGCCGTCGAGGCCGCCCAGGCTCAGCCCGATCCCCGGCGTCGAGCGGGGAATCTCCGGTTCGCCCGGATTGATGCGGATCAGCCGGCCACCGCAGGTTTCCGAGAAATTGCGGACGGTCGGGATGTTCGTCCCGGCGCCGATTTCGATGCAGACCAGTCGTTCGACCCCGGCCAGCCATTGGCGCAGGCGCTGGTATTGCAGCGTCGTGCGCCGGTCGATCCAGCCCCAGTCGCCGAACATCAGGATGTTGGGCCGGGCGAGGGCGCTGCAATGCGGGCAATGAGGAAAATCGCCCAGCAGCTGGCAGTTTTCGTCATCAATTTCGGGTTGAAACGCGTCGGCTGGCCAGATCCGGTCGCCGCATCCCGCCGTGCATTGCAGGTGGTGGATGGAGCCGTGGACTTCGCAGACGCGGTCCGCCGCGAAGCCGGCTTTCTGGAATTGGCCATCGACATTGCTGGTGAAGGCGTGGATGCCTTGGGGCATGGATTCGGCCATGGCGAGCAGCAGGCCGAATCCGGCGTGGGGTTGCGTTGCGCGGTAGAGATTCAGGCGGTGGCCGTAAAAGCCCCAGGCGAGGCGCGGATCGCGGTCGAAGGCGGCGGGGTTGGCGATGGATTCGAAGGCGATGCGGGCGCGGCCGAGCGCCGGATAGACCGACCAGAAGCCGCCGGGACCACGAAAATCGGGCAGGCCCGAGTCGATGCCCATGCCGGCACCGGCCGTGACGAGCAGGCCGTCGGCCTGACGCAGCCATTCGGCGGCTTTGCACAGTTCAAGCTCAGGCATGGCGCAGGCAAAAACGGCCAGGAAGCGGCGTTGGCGAGGATTTCACGGTCAACCGGAAAAAATGCCCAAAATGGAAATCCCTGCTGGCCGGCACCGGCTAGTCCGTGTTGGCCAGGACGGCCGGGTAGCCGTCCGGATCGTCCTTGTGGTGATAGATCTCGTTGATCTGGAATTCGAGGTCGGTGAGCGCGCCGTGTTCGTCGGCGTAGATTTCCTTGATGCGCAGGATTTCGGGAATGGCGCGGCGGAAGGCGTCGATCAGCGTCGGGTCGAAATGGCGGCCGGATTGCTCGTACATGTACTTGAGCGCTTCTTCGACCGCCACTGCACCCTTGTACGGGCGAACCGAGACGAGGGCGTCGAAGACGTCGGCGATGGCGACGATGCGCCCTTCGAGCGGGATGTCCTCACCCTTGAGATTCTGCGGATAGCCGCTGCCATCCCATTTTTCATGGTGGGTCAGGGCGATGATGCGCGAGGTTTCGAGCAGTTCGTTGTCGTGCTTGCCAATGATTTCGGCGCCCATGATCGGGTGCTGGTGCATGACGGTCCATTCTTCGACGTCGAGCTTGCCCGGCTTGAGCAGGATCGCGTCGGGAATGCCGATCTTGCCGATGTCGTGCATCGGTGCGGTGTTGAAGATGATGCTGGCGGCCTCCGGCTTGAGGCCGTGCGTGGTGGCGATGACGCGGGCGTAGTGGCTCATGCGCAGCACGTGGTTGCCGGTCTCGTTGTCCTTGAATTCGGCGGCGCGGCCGAGGCGGCGGATGACCTGCTGGCGCGTCGTGAGCAGTTCGCGCGTGCGTTGATGGACCATCTGTTCGAGCTCGCGCGACTGGTCGTACAGCGCCAGATGGGTGCGCACGCGCGCCTTGACGATGGGCGGGCTGATCGGCTTGGTGATGTAATCGACCGCGCCGAGTTCGAGACCGCGCTGCTCGTCCTCGATGCTGCTCATGGCAGTGACGAAAATGATCGGGATGCGCCGGCGGTCCGGGTTGGCCTTCAGGCGGCGGCAGATTTCCAGGCCGCTCATGCCGGGCATCATGATGTCGAGCAGGATGAGGTCGGGCGGTTCGTCCGAATAGATGATCTTGAGCGCCTTTTCACCCGAGGTCGCGACGCGGATCCGATAGTCGTCGCGCAGGACTTCGCTGAGCAGATCGATGTTTTCCGGGCTGTCGTCGACGACCAGGACACATTGCTTGGGGAGGAGGGGGGACGTCATCATCTATTGGCTTTCGTCTGTCGGATTGGCGCCATCTCGGCCGAGCTTGTCGGTGATCTGGCGCAGCGTTGCAGAAGCATCATCAAATTCGTACTGGCTGATCTGGCGCGCCAGTTGGGCCACCAGCGTGGCCTCGCCATGCGGCCCGAGCTGCGGCGCTATCTCCTCGAACAGGCGCACGGCAGCGGCATCATCGTCGTCGAGCAGGCGCTGGAGCGTGGCCAGGGCCTTGCTGTCGAGCGCCGGTACGTTTGCCTGGCGTACCGGGCTTTCGGTGGGCTCGACGGCGTTCGTCGGAATGGCCAGCGCCTTGGGCAGCGCGTCGCCGAGCCGGGAGAGCAATTCGCCGATGGCGTCATCGCCGGTTGCCGCCCCTTGCCGCAGCTTGTCTTCCAGTTCGCCGGCCAGGCGCGACAGGGCGACGGCGCCGATGTTGCCGGCCAAGCCACGCAGGGTATGGGCGCGCAGGATCATCGCCGCGCTGTCGCCCACCTCACGATCCGCCTGCAGGCGCTCGACCGCATCGCCCTGATTCTCCCGGAAGCGCACGATGAGGCGGTCGTACATGGCGCGATTGCCGCCCATCCGGGCCAGGGCGCTGGCGCTGTCGATCTCGGCGCCATCGCTGGCCGAATCCGGCCGGGCCAGCGGTGCCGGCAGGGCATCGCGATCGCGCGGCCTGAGCCAGTGCGTCAGCGTGGCGTAGAGCACGGCCACGTCGATCGGTTTGGGAATGTGGTCGTTCATGCCGGCCGACAGGCAACGTTCGCGGTCGCTGGCCAGCGCATTGGCCGTCATGGCCACGATCGGCAGATTGCGCAGGTGCAGTTCGTCGCGAATCTTGCCGGTCGCCTCGTAGCCATCCATGACCGGCATCTGGCAGTCCATGAGGACCAGGTCGTAGTCGTTGGCACGCACGGCCTCGACAGCCTGCTGGCCGTTTTCGGCCAGCGCCACGTCCAGGCCGATGTTGGTCAGCATCTCATGGGCCAGTTCGCGATTGACCTCGTTATCCTCGACGAGCAGGACGCGGCGCCCGGCAAGCTGGCGCGACAACTCGGCCGGGGTGACCTGCGGCACGGCGACCAGCGCCGTTTCGCGATGCAGCGCGACCATGATGCTGTCGAACAGCGAGGACGGCGTCGCCGGCTTGCTCAGAATGGCGCCAACCGGGGTGCTGCCGAGTGCGGCCTCCAGTTCCTCGTGGTCGAAGGCCGTGGCCATCACGATGGCCGGCCGCTCGTTCAGGTCGAGCTGGTTGATGCGATTGACCAGTTCGACGCCGTCCATGCCCGGCATTTTCCAGTCGACGATGAGCAGGCCGAAGGGTCGGCCGGCATCAACGGCCGCCGTCAGGGCCGCCAGCGCGTTGCTGCCGCTGCTCACTGACTGGTTTTCAATGCCGAGCGCCGACAGCATCTGGGCGAAGATCTCGCAGGCACCGGCGCTGTCATCGACGACCAGGGCGCGTAGCGCGTCGGGCAGGCCGATGCGTCGCGGCTCGCCGTCCTCGTCCCTGGCCAGACCGAATTTGAGCTGGAAACTGAAACAGCTGCCTGCGCCGAGCCGGCTGGTCACGCCGATACTGCCGCCCTGCTGTTCGACGATGCGCTTGCAGATCGACAGGCCAAGGCCGGTGCCGCCGTATTTGCGGGTCGTCGAGGTGTCGGCCTGGGTAAAGGCCGAGAAGAGTTGGGTCTGCTGCTCGACGCTCATGCCGATGCCGGTGTCGCGAACTTCGAAAGCCAGTTCGACGCTGTCGTCGCAGGCCGCGATCTGGTGAACGACCACCGTGACCTCGCCGGCCTCGGTGAATTTGATGGCATTGCCGACCAGGTTGAGCAGAACCTGGCCCAGGCGCAGCGAATCGCCGACCAGGCGGTCCGGCACTTCCGCGCTGACGTCGTAGAGCAGCTCCAGCCCGCGTTCGCGCGCCTTCAGCGAACAGACGTCGGCGAGATGGCGCAGGATGGCGTCGAGGCTGAAGGGCGCCTGTTCGAAAATCATCATGCCGGCCTCGATCTTCGACAGGTCGAGGATGTCGTTGATGATGCCGAGCAGGCCCTTGGCCGCGTTATCGACCTTGCTCAGGTAATTCTTCTGGCGGGAGGTCAGTTCAGTCTGCAGCGCCAGGTGCGTCATGCCGATGATGGCGTTCATCGGCGTGCGGATCTCGTGGCTCATGTTGGCCAGGAAATCGGCCTTGGCCGCCGCGGCCGATTCGGCGGCAAGCTGCGCCTTTTCGGCCACGCGCTTGGCTTCCTTGAGCGGGGAGATGTCGACGATGATGCCGATCAGGCCGCCCGGTGTGCCGTCGGACGAACGGAAACCGCTGATCGAATAGAGCGTGTCGCGCAGCTGGCCGCTGGCGTCCTGCATCTGGACTTCGTGGGTGACCCGGCTGCACTCGGCAATGACCCGCTCGTCTTCGGCCTGATAGGCGATGCGCGCATCTTCCGGCAGGTAGTCGAGATCGAGCACGCGCTTGCCAATGAAGCTGTGCCGGTCGACGCCGAAGAACTCCTCGTAGGCCCGGTTGCAGCCGAGGAAGCGGGTATCGGCGCCCTTGTAGAAAATGGCGTTGGGAATGGTGTCGAGCAGCGCCTGCAGGAAGGTGAACTGGCGGATCAGTTCGGCCTCGATCTCGCGCCGGTCGGTGATGTCGAGGACCGTCACGAGCAAAGAGTCGAGCTTGCCATCCTGGTCGCGGACCGGGGCGATCTGGACGTCACCCCAGCTGCGGTTGCCGTGGGGATCGACAAATTCGAATTCCTGGCGAACGCTCCTGCTCTCACCGGCAGCGACCTGGGGCAGGAGTTCGTTCATGCGCGCCTGGATGTCGGCGGGCAGGGCGATCTCGTCCAGGTTAGCGAGCAGCTTGTCGATTGGCTTCCCGATGAAGCGGGCGAAGGCCGGATTGACCAGCGTCGGCTTGCGTTCCGGCGTCAGGCTGATGATGCCGACGGCGGCGTTGTCGAAGATGGCGCGGAAGAAGGCTTCGCGCTTTTGCAGGATGTCCTGGCTCTGGTGCAGGGCGGCCGTGCGCTTGGCTACCTTGAGTTCCAGTTCGATCTGCGCGTCTTCCTGCATCCGGCGGGCGCTGCGCAGGTGCTCGCGCATGCCTTCGAGGGCGGCGGCCAGTTGGGTGACTTCGCGCCACGGGGCATCGGTGGTGACCGGGTGTTCAAGGTCCAGCCGGCCGATGCGGCTGCTGTCCTCGGCCAGCGCATGGAGCGGCGCGCCGAAGCGCCTGGCGATATGCACCGCCACGGCCATGCCCAGCGCAAGGGCGGAGAGGGTGATGAGTGCGAGCAGCAACAGGTCGTCGCGGGAGATCGGGACGAAATCGTTCTTCGGGGCGACGACGCCGAGCAGGATGCCGCTGGCGTTGCCTTCGAGCGGACGCAGGAGGCTGATCCACTGGCCATCGGGGCGGCGGAATTCCTGCAATCCCTGTTCGGCCGACGGCCTTGCCTGCCACTGGCGAAAGGCTTCGGCCAGTTCGGGCAGGGCCAGTTCTTCCGGTGTTTTCAGGAGTGCCTGGTTGATCGCTTCGCGGTTGTTGAAGCGCGGATCGTTCGGTGGCGCGATGATCTTGCCTTCCTTGAGGAAGAGGGCGGCGCGTCCCTGCGAGCCGAAAGTCATGCGCGTGGTGAATTCGGCGATGTCGATGAGGCGGACGTCGTGGGCAATCACGTAGGTCGAGCCGTCGCTGGCCGTCCACCGCATGGCGGCCGTGATGCCCGGTTCCTTGGTGGTGAAGAAAATATAGGGCTCGGTCCAATGCACGGTATCGGTATTGCCGAGGCTCATGGCGCCCTTGAACCACGGCCGCTCGCGGGCGTCGTAGTTGCGCTCGCGCATCTCGACGTTGTCGATCTCGCGATTCTTGTTCCAGGTGATCCAGTAGGTCTGGTTGCCCCATTCGGCGGGGTTGCTGATGCGATTGATCCAGCGTCCGTCGTCGGTCATCAGGAGCAGGATTTCGCGTCCCGATTCGTGGGCGAAGATGACTGAGGTGATTTCGCCGTGGTTGGCGATGATGGGGAAGAAGAATTCGTTGAAACGCAGCAGTTGCGCCTGATCGATGTCGTTATTGACGCCCCAGCCGTGGCTGCTGCGCAGGGTGACCTCGACGGTCTTGAACAGGCGGGTGACGCGGGCTTCGAGCTGTTCTCCCGCCAGGCGCATCTGGCCTTCGGCCAGCCGGTTAACGGTGGGGCGGCCAATCAGTTCGTAGAGGCTGAGGGTAAAGACGGCGACGGAAATGAGGATGAGCAGACCGATCCGCAGGACCAGACTGTTGGCAAAACCCGGATTGTTGAAGAACCCTAACCGCAGCATTCTTCCTCCCCAGTGTGCGAATGCCAACGCCGTTCTATTCCAATGATCTTGTTCTAATTATTCCAGAAGCAATGTTACGGGAAATACACCTCCCCCGTATACATGTCATCGCAATGTTGGGGATCAGGGAACGACCGTCAATTCAGGCGGTTGGCCAATGAATTCGAGGCGTTGGCGGAGGGCTTCGGTGAGGAATATCCGGTTGTCGCGATCGACCCGCAGGACGAGCCCGACGTCCATCTTGCGCGCCATGTCGCGCCAGCCATCCGGGCCGGCGATGAAGATCGGCTTGGAACTGGCGTCGGACAGGGTGCCGGCGCGCGGTCCGGCTGGGATCAGCACGGTGACGGCCTGCGTGTGATCGGCCGGATAGCCGGTGCGCGGGTCGAGCAGGTGGGCATAGCGCTGGCCGCCGACTTCGAAGAAGCGCTGGTAGTCGCCCGAGGTGCCGATGGCTTCGCCGTCGGCCAGGGCCACGGTGGCGAGCGGCCCGGGCTGGCGCGGATGCTGGATGCCGACGCGCCAGGGCTTGCCTTGCTTGCTGCCGAGTGCCATGACGTTGCCGCCGATGTTGATCAGCGCATTGTTGATGCCTTGCTGGCGGAGGATGGCGGCGGCGCGGTCGAGGGCGACACCCTTCAGGTAGCCGCCGAAATCGAGGGCAACCTTGGGGTTGCGGCTGCTGATGGTCTGGCCGTCGATGACGATGTCGGCAATCGACGGTTTGCCGGCCAGCCAGGTCTTGATGTCGGCCGGCGGCGGCAGTTCGGCCTTGAATTCGTCGGCCTGGAAGCCCCACAGCTTGATGAGCTGGCCGATGCCCGGGTCGAACAGGTTGTCGCCCTGTTTGGCCAGCGCCTGGGCTTCCTGAGCGAATTCGGCGAGTTCCAGGCTGACCTTCAACGGTCTACCGGAAAAAATGGCCAAATTCAAAGTCGTCAATTCGGAGGGCTGCCAGGCGTGATAGGCGCCATGCAGGCGGTCGAATTCGCGCAGCACGGCGGCGATGGCCTTGCGCCCCTGCTCGGGCTCTTCGGAGACGACGAGCACTTCGACGCGTGTGCCGAAGACGTAGGCCTGCTGCTCCTGCAGCGGCGTGCGACCGCAGGCGGCGAGGAGGAGGGCGAATACGGCCGCCAGGACGGGGTTCAGGAAATGCCGCATGCGTGTTCGATGGCTGTGATGAAGGCGCCGGCTGCATCGAAACCCGATTGCTGGCGGATTTCGACCATGCAGGTCGGGCTGGTGACATTGATTTCGGTGAGATGGTCGCCGATGACGTCGATGCCGATGAGCATCAGGCCGCGCTTGATGAGCGTCGGGCCGATGACGTTGGCGATCTCGCGGTCGCGGGCCGAGAGTTCCTGGGCGACGCCGGTGCCGCCGGCGGCGAGATTGCCGCGCGTTTCGCCGGCCTTGGGAATGCGCGCCAGGCACCAGGGTACGGGCTGGCCGGCAATGATCAGGATGCGCTTGTCGCCGTGGCTGATCTCGGGCAGGTAGCGCTGCGCCATGATCGTTCGTGCGCCCTCGTGGGTCAGCGTTTCGACGATGACGTTGCGATTCGGGTCGTTGCGATGGACGCGGAAAATCTGGCTGCCACCCATGCCGTCGAGCGGCTTGAGGATGACGTCGCGCTGTTCGTCGATGAAATGGTGGAGCTGCGCCATATTGCGCGTGGCCACGGTCGACGGCGCGAATTGGGCGAATTCCATGATCGCCAGCTTTTCCGAATGATCGCGCAGCGCCCGTGGCCGGTTGAAGACCTTCACGCCATCGGCCTCGGCGCGTTCGAGCAGCCAGGTGGCGGTGAGGTATTCGAAATCGAAGGGCGGATCCTTGCGCATGATGACCGCGTCGAAGCTGGTCAGCGACATCCATTCGCGGCCGGTTTCGCGATACCAGTCGTGGTCGTCGGGGCGCAGGTGGAGGTGGATCGCCTCGCCGGAGACGCCGCCGGCGTGTCCGGTTTCCGGCCGGCGCCAGCCGAGTGTCGCGGCGTCGATGGCGAACACGTCGTGACCATGGTTCTCGGCCGCACGCATCATGGCCACCGAGGAATCCTTCCAGGCCTTGAGGTGGTCGAGCGGATCGACCACGAAGGCGATTTTCAGCGACTGCGCGCTACCGCCCAGCAGGTGTTTTTCGAAATGCAGCTGCTGGGCCATGCGGGTCAGTCTTCGTCCGCTTCCGGCGCCGTCCGTTCCAGCTCGATGGCGGCGGCCAGGCAAGCCAGGCGGCCGACAACGCCGTAGGCGTAGAAGCGGTTGGGCGCCGCATCGGGATTGCCGCAGCCGTAGTCGGGCAGGTTGCAGCCTGTCTCGAAGGCGAGCGGCTCGAAGTGCATGCCGGGCGCGTTGAGGTTCTCGTCCTTGCCGCGCCCGGTATGCACGCGGTAGAAGCCGCCGACGACATAGCGGTCGATCATGTAGATGACCGGCTCGGCGACCGCGTCGTTGAGCGTTTCGAAGGAATGCACGCCTTCCTGGATGAGCACCTCGGAAACCTCCAGGCCTTCCTTGACGACGCTCATCTTGTTGCGCTGCTTGCGGTTCAGGGCGATCACTTCATCGACATTGCGCACCGTCATGATGCCCATGCCGTAGGTGCCGGCATCGGCCTTGACGACGACATAGGGCGTCTCTTCAATGTCGTATTCGCGGTATTTTTCCTTGACGATGTCGAGCACGGCCGAGACGTTGGCAGCTAGGCATTCCTCGCCCTGACGCTCGTGGAAATTGACGCTGCGGCACACTGAAAAGGCCGGGTTGATGCGCCACGGGTCGATGCCGATGGCCTTGGCGAAATCGTTGGCGACCTGGTCGTAGGCGGCGAAGTGGTTGGATTTGCGGCGCACGGCCCAGCCGGCATGGACGGGCGGCAGCACGACCTGCTCGTTGAGGCCTTTGAGGATGTCCGGAATGCCGGCGGACAGGTCGTTGTTGAGCAGGATGGCGCAGGGATCGAAGCCGTCGAGGCCGAGGCGGTAGGGCGTGCGGACCAGCGGTTCGAGCAGGAGTTGCTGGCCGTTGGGCAGATCGACTGGTGTCGGCTGGGTGATTTCCGGGTTGAGCGAGCCGAGGCGCACGTTGAGGCCGGTCTGCTTGAGGATGGCTGCGATCTGCGCGACGTTCTGCAGGTAGAACTGGTTGCGCGTGTGGTTCTCGGGAATGAGCAGCAGGCTGCGTGCTTCCGGGCAGAATTTCTCGATGGCGCTCATTGCTGCCTGCACGCAGAGCGGCAGGAAGGCCGGGTTCAGGTTGTTGAAACCGCCGGGGAAGAGGTTGGTGTCGACCGGCGCCAGCTTGAAACCGGAGTTGCGCAGGTCGCACGACGAGTAAAACGGCGGCGTGTGTTCCAGCCATTGGCCGCGCAGCCAGTGTTCGATCTGCGGGCTGGCCGCGAGGAAACGGCGCTCGAGCTCGAGCAGGGGCCCGGTGAGGGCGGTGGTGAGGTGTGGAACCATGTGCTGTGTCTCAATCCGAAAATTATTGTTGTGGCCGCAAATCTTACACTGCGGTGCAGCAAAAGGGATTACAGACGGTAATCGGCCTCGGCCAGCCGATGCAGGCGGTTGCGCAGCTCGTCGAAGTCGCTTTCGCGCAGGGCTACCTCGTCGAAATAGCGTTCGGTCTCGTCCATCAGGTGGCGCAGCAAGTCGTCGAGGTAGGTCGTCTGGGTTTCGGTCAGCCCGAGCGAGGCGATGGTTCGGCCGAGTTGTTCGATCGATTCGATCAGCGCGGTCTGGGTGCGCTGATGGCCCTCGTTGCTTTGCGTCGAGACGCTTTGCAGCGCCGCCTTGAGTTCGCCGAGTGCGGCTTCGATGCCGAGTTTGCGCAGGTCGCGCTCCATCGTGGCGTCGAGCGCCGCCATGCGCATGTCGGCGCTTTCGGCCAGAACGCCAAGGTGGTCGCGCAGGCGGCCAACTTTCTCAGGGTTGTCGATGGGCAGGTTTTCGATGAGCAGGGAGACCTGGTCGAAATTGATGACGGCACGGGAGCCCATTTCGAAGGTTCGGCCGATGTCGCGCAGTTTTTCGAGGACGGCGGTCTGCATGGCGGTCATCGGACCTTCGGCGGTGAGATTGACCGTTTCGTGGCGGCCGCGTACCTGAACGGCACCCTGCAGCCCCCAGGCTTGCATGGCTGCGATCAAGCGGGCGGCGATGGCGGTATAGGTCGTCGCCTGCGCGGATTTGCGCAGGAATTCGATGACCGCGCCGAGGTCGCCCATGCTGCTCATGGCGCTGAAGGCGATCTTTTGGGCGTCCGAGGATTGACTGGTCAGGGCCCGGATGCGCTCGCGATGTTCGAGCGTGGTGTGGAGCTTGTGGCGAAGTTCGTGGGCGGCGATCGGCTTGGTGACGAAATCGTCGCCACCGGCTTCGTAGGCTGCGACGCGTTCGGGCGTCGTGTCGTGGGCAGACACGAAAATCACAGGCGTTTCATTGCCGCGCGGCAGGTTGCGGAAGCGTCGACAGGTGTCGTAGCCGTTGGGGTCCGGCATTTCGATGTCGAGGAGGACGGCATCGAATTCGGTATCGCTGGCGAGAAACTGCGCCCCGTTTTCGAATTGCTCGATCGCGTAGTCCTTTTCCAGCAGGCGGCTGAGGATCATCCGCTGTGGCGGGTTGTCGTCGACGATGGCGATCCGGAATGTCTTGGTCATGGTGCGCTCCTTCCCAGATCGGCCAGTGTGCCAAAAAGGCCGATCCTCTGCATCTGTCCGAGCGCAAGTGATTGAAAAAAGGTAGAATTTGGCCCCTTGTTTTAGTCGCTTTGCCATAGATCGGAAATACAGTGCTTGTCGCAGCCAATATCACCATGCAGTTCGGGGCCAAACCCCTGTTCGAGAACGTCAATGTCAAATTCGGCGAGGGTTATCGCTACGGTCTGATCGGCGCCAACGGGGCCGGCAAGTCCACGTTCATGAAAATCCTGTGCGGCGCGCTCGAACCTTCGGCCGGCAACGTCTCGAAGGACGTGCACGAACGCATGGCCTACCTCAAGCAGGACCAGTTCGCGTACGAGGACATGCGCGTGCTTGACGTCGTGATGATGGGCCATGAGGAGCTTTGGTCGGCGATGGCCGAACGCGATGCGATCTACGCCAACCCGGAAGCGACCGAAGACGACTACATGCATGCCGCCGAACTCGAAGGCAAGGTCGGCGAATACGACGGTTACACGGCCGAATCGCGCGCCGGCGAACTGCTGCTCGGCGTCGGCATCCCGACCGAACAGCACAACGGCCCGATGAGCGAAGTAGCCCCAGGCTGGAAGCTGCGCGTGCTGCTCTGTCAGGCCCTGTTCGCCAATCCGGACATCCTGTTGCTCGACGAACCGACCAACAACCTCGACATCAACACCATCCGCTGGCTGGAAGACGTGCTCAACAATCGTGATTCGACGATGATCATCATCTCCCACGACCGTCACTTCCTGAACCAGGTCTGCACCCACATGGCCGACCTGGACTACGGCAAGATCACGACCTACGCCGGCAACTACGACGACTTCATGGAAGCCGCCCAGCAGGCCCGCGAACGCCAGCAGAACGCCAACGCCAAGGCCAAGGAACGCATCGCCGAACTGCAGACCTTCGTCCGCCGCTTCTCGGCCAATGCCTCGAAGGCCAAGCAGGCGACCAGCCGCATGAAGCTGATCGACAAACTGAAGCCGGAAGACGTCAAGCCGTCGTCGCGCCAGTACCCATGGATCCGCTTCGACTACGACGAGAAGCAGAAGCTGCACCGCCAGGCCGTCGAGATCGAAAACCTGTCCTTTGCCTACGAAGGCAGCGAGCGCAAGATCTTCAACAACCTGACGATCACCATCAATGCCGGTGAGCGCATCGCCGTGATCGGTGAAAACGGCGTCGGCAAGACGACCTTCCTCAAGCTCCTGATGGGCGAGGTCGCGCCGCAGTTCGGCTCCATCAAGTGGGCCGAGAAGGCCTATCCAGGCTATTACGCACAGGACCACAGCGCCCAGTTCGCCGGCACCGAAAGCCTGACCGACTGGATCGCCGGCTACGCCCGCGCCACCATCGAGGACGGCGGCGACCTCGAAACGCTGATCCGCGGCACGCTCGGTCGCCTGCTGTTCTCCGGCGACGAGGTCAAGAAGCCGGTCAACGTCATTTCCGGGGGCGAGCAGGGCCGCATGCTGTTCGGCAAGCTCATGCTGTCGAAACACAATGTGCTGCTCATGGACGAACCGACCAACCACCTCGACATGGAATCCATCGAAGCCCTCAACAGCGGCCTCGAAAAATTCCCCGGCACGCTGGTTTTTGTCTCGCACGACCGTGAATTCGTGTCCTCGCTGTCTACCCGCGTGTTCGAAGTCAAGGGTGACGGCCGGATCATCGACTACCTCGGCGGTTACGAAGACTATCTGGCCTCGCAGGGCGTCGAGTAAGCCGGAACCGGGATTTCGATTTTGGCCCTTTTTTCCGGTTGACCGTGAGATTGCCGAATTAGCGGCCAGCAAGCCGAATCAGGCCGAAGCGCAATGCGTCTTCGGCCTTTTTTCTGCCTGTTTATTGCGGCATGCCGCCTGCGGCGAGCGTGCGGATGATGCGTACGCAGTCGATGTCGGATTGGTGGTAGGCCGACTTGATGTAGTCGACGTAGGCTCGTTCCTCGGCGTTCGGATCGGTCGCCAGCGTCGTCTTGTAGGCGAAGCGCAGGAACAGGAAGCCGGGTTCCGGCTCCTCGATAGTGATAACCAGGCTGCCGCCGGGATGTTGTTCGGACGGCTGGATGTCGAAGCGTACCGAGGTCTGTTCAACGAGCGTCACGCGGTCGTGGATCACGGCCGGGCCGAAATCCAGCCGGCGGAGCAGGGTATCCGCCTGGCGTTCGAGGATGGTGCAGGACTCCAGACCGGGCAGGAAAGGCACGGCGTCTTCGACGCGATGCAGCAGTCCCTGCCACAGCTGGTCACGGGTCATGGGCACGACCAGCGGGTTCTCCGGGTCGTTGATCTGGATGAGATGTTCGAAATTCATGGAGATATTGTATTTCATCACCCGCCCGTCTCGGCGTTGTCGCCGCTCGCCATCAGCGGCTGGCCCGGCAACGAATTGATGGGCTCGTGTTAACATCGCCGCCATGCAATTAGAACGTATCCTCCAGAAAAATGGCTTCGGTTCCCGCCGGGAATGCCGGGGTCTCATCCGCCGCGAAAGGGTCGCCATTGGCGGCCAGGTTTGCGACGATCCCTTTGCCGAATTCGACATTGACGGGCTGGTTTTCACCGTCGATGGCGTCGATTGGCCCTACGCCGAATTCGCCACGCTCATGCTCAACAAGCCGGCCGGCTACGAGTGCTCACGCAAGCCCAAGCATCACGCCGGCGTGCTCGAACTGCTGCCCGTGCCGCTGCGCGAACGCGAGGTGCAACCGATCGGACGGCTTGACGAAGACACCACCGGCCTGCTGCTGATCACCGACGACGGCCAGCTCAATCACCAGTTGTCCTCGGCCAAGCGCAAGGTGCCGAAGGTCTATCTGGCGACGACCAAGCACCCGCTCGACCAGGCCCAGATCGACCAATTGCTGGCCGGTGTCCTGCTCGCCGACGAGCCTGAACCCATTTCGGCCGCCGGTGCCGAGATCGTCGGCGAGAAGCTGCTTCGCCTGACCATCACCGAAGGCAAGTACCATCAGGTCAAACGCATGGTTGCCGCGGTGAGCAATCGCGTCGAGGCGCTGCATCGCGAAGCCGTCGGCGAACTGAGCCTGCCGCCCGACCTCAAGCCCGGCGAATGGCGCTGGCTGACGCCGGCAGACCTGCACAAGCTGGGCTACACGAAATGACCCTGACCGAAATGCGCTACATCGTGGCCCTCGCACGCGAGCGCCATTTCGGCAAGGCAGCCGATGCCTGCCACGTCAGCCAGCCAACGCTGTCGGTGGCGCTCAAGAAGGTCGAGGGGCAGCTTGGCTCACCGCTGTTTGAGCGCGGCGCCAGCGATGTCCGCATCACGCCGCTCGGCGAACGCATCGTCGCCCAGGCCATGCGTGTGCTCGAAGAGGCAGTCAAGCTCGAAGAGATCGCCGAATCGACGGGTGACCCGCTGGTCGGCCAGCTGCGCGTCGGCATCATCTACACCATCGCGCCTTACCTGTTGCCACAACTGATTCCGGCCCTCAATCGCGAGGCGCCGAAAATGTCGCTCTTCCTCAAGGAAGACTTCACCGCCAACCTCATTCCTGCGCTCAAGGCCGGCGAACTCGACGTCATCGTCATCGCGCTGCCCTTTGCCGAACCGGGCCTGGTTGCCCAGCCGGTGTACGACGAACCCTTCCGCGTCGTCGTGCCGTCCACGCACGGCTGGGCAGTGCGTTCCGAGATCGACGGCGATGAACTCGATGGCCAGAACCTGCTCCTGCTCGGGCAGGGCAACTGCTTCCGCGATCAGGTGCTGGAATCCTGTCCCCGTTTGAGCGCACCCGATGCCCTGGAGCACTCGCTCGAAGGCAGCTCGCTCGAAACCATCCGCTACATGGTCGCCAGCGGCGCCGGCGTCGCCGTCATGCCGAGTACGGCGGCCGATCCCTTGATTGCCAAGGAACCGATGGTCAAGGTCCTGCCCTTTGCAGGTACCCAGCCCAAGCGCACGGTCGGTATCGTCTGGCGCATCACCTTCCCGCGCCCGCAGGCCATCGATGCCGTCCGGGCGGCGCTGCTTTCCTGCCAGTTACCCGGCGCTACGCCCGTTCGCTGAGGTTTCACGTGGAACCAGGGGAAAGGTAATCCCGAAAAACAAAAGCCCTCGGTCGCAATGCCGAGGGCTTTTTCATGTGAGGTCAGCCAATCAGCTTTCCGCTTCGGCCTTTTTCTTGGCTGGCGCCTTGGGCTTGGCGACCTTCTTCTCGAACTCGAAGCCGACCTTGCCGGCCTGAACGACCAGAAATGCCGAGAACTTGCGGCGCGTGCGGTTCGAGACGAACTCCTTGAGCAGCTCGGTCTTGCCTTCGGCCAGCAGCTTCTTCATCTGCCCAAGCTCGATGGGTTGCTGCAGGATGATCTTGCCCGAGCGGAAATCGCACGACTTTTCGGGCCCGACTGACTTCTCGCAGACGTAGGAATTGCCATGCTCGTACACGCCACTGGCGCACTTCGGGCATTTGCCGATGCTTTCCTGGGCGGAAAAGTCGACCGGTTCGGCATCGGCGGCATCGGCCTTGTCCTGGCCAAAGTCGAATTCCGGCTCCTTGTTGTCGTTGAGCTTGATGGCGGCCGCGAAGGTGCGGCCCATCTTGTTGCGGAAGCCGGTCAATGGGCCGATCTGGCCGTCATTGATGAGCGTGTCGATTTCCGCCGGTTCGAACTGGCGCCCGGCCACGATTTTCCACAGCGAGTAATCGCAGCCGCCGCACTGGAATTTCTTGTAGGTCTCGCGAATTTCGCCGCCACAACGCGGACATTTGGCCGTCAGCACGCCAAAATCACCCGGAATCGTGTCTGCTTCGTACTGTTTGGCGCGCTCGACCATGTGGCGCGTCATCTCGGCGATCTCGCGCATGAACTCGTCACGCGTGAATTCGCCTTTTTCGATGCGACCGAGCTTCCATTCCCAGTCTCCGGTCAGTTCGGGCTGGGTCAGCTCGTTGATGCCGAGGCCGTTGAGCAGCGTCATGAGCGAGAAGGCCTTGGCCGTCGGAATCAGCTCGCGGCCCTCGCGGTGCATGTATTGCTCGCCGATCAGGTTTTCGATGATCTGGGCGCGCGTTGCCGGCGTGCCGAGACCACGGCCGGCCATGGCCGCTTTCAGTTCTTCGTCGTCGACCATCTTGCCGGCGCCTTCCATGGCGGAGAGCAGGGTGGCTTCCGAGTAGCGCGGTGGCGGCTTGGTGGCGTTGGCCTTGACGGTGACTTCGTCGGTCTTGACCTTTTCCTTGGCGTCGACCGCAACGAGGTTGCCTTCGTCGCCATCCTGGCCTTCCTTGCCATGCACGGCCAGCCAGCCCGGATTGACGAGGACCTTGCCTTCGGTCTTGAAGGGATAGCCTTCAACCCGCGTGATGCGCGTGGTGACGAGATACTCGGCTGCCGGGAAGAAGACGGACAGGAAGCGCTTGACGACGAAATCGTAGAGTTTCTGTTCCAGTTCGTTGAGGCTCTTCGGCGCCTGTGTCGTCGGAATGATGGCGAAGTGGTCGCTGATCTTGGCGTTGTTGAAAATGCGCTTGTTCGGCAGCACCCAGTTGCGCGCCAGGATCTGATGGGCGAACGGCGAGTAGCGGGCAAGCAGCACTTCATCGTGACCCTTGCCGGCACCCTGGCCGGTCAGCATGGTCATGGTTTCCTTGACCGTGGCCAGGTAGTCTTCCGGCAGGCAACGCGAATCGGTACGCGGGTAGGTCAGGACCTTGTGCTTTTCGTAGAGGGCCTGCGCCAGCGACAAGGTGGTCTTCGCTGAAAAACCGAAGCGAGCATTCGCTTCGCGCTGAAGCGTCGTCAAATCGAATAGTGCTGGCGAAAGACGGGTTTCCGGTTTGGACTCTTCCGTCACTTCTCCCAACTTGCCAAGGGTCGCCGCGCGAATGGCGTCGGCCCGCTTTTCTTCCCACAGGCGGTCGGCGCGGGCATGTTCGTCGTCGTTCTTGCCCTTGAAACTCTCGTCGAACCATTTGCCACGATAGCTACCGGCCTTGGCAGCGAATTCAGCTTCGACTTCCCAGTAATCGCGAGGCTTGAATTCGCGAATCTTCTTTTCGCGCTCAACGACGATGGCCAGCGTCGGCGTCTGGACACGGCCGACGGTGGTCAGGTGGAAGCCGCCGGTCTTCGAGTTGAAGGCGGTCATTGCCCGCGTACCGTTGATGCCGACCAGCCAGTCGGATTCCGAGCGGCAGACCGCGGCATCGCTCAGACCCTGCATCTCGTTGCCCTGGCGCAAACGGGAGAAGCCGTCGCGGATGGCGCCCTGGGTCATGGACTGCAGCCAGAGACGTTGCACGGGCTTCCCGGACTTGGTGTGCTGGGCAATGTAGTTGAAGATCAACTCGCCTTCGCGTCCCGCGTCACAGGCATTGATCAGGCCGCTGACATCCTTGCGCTTGATGAGCTTGGTCAGCACCTTGAGGCGCGACTCGGTCTTTTCGATCGGTTTCAGCGCAAAGTGCGGCGGAATGACCGGCAGGTGGGCAAATGACCACTTGCCACGCTTGACTTCGAATTCCTCGGGGCAGGCCAATTCGAGCAAATGGCCGACAGCCGACGAAATGACGTGGCTGTCGCTTTCGTAGTATTCGTCGTGCTTGGTGAAGCCTCCCAGCGCCTTGGCGATGTCGGCGGCGACAGAAGGTTTCTCGGCAATTATTAGCTTTTTGGTCATGTTGGGGCCTGTGGAGTCCGGGGCATGATAAGTGCCCGGTGCGCGGCTTGGCAAGCCGTCTATATATATGGGGCCTAGCTTAGCCGCTGGTAGCGGTTGCCGGGCAGCGGAGCGATTTTGCCGGAGAGTTCCAGCATCAGGAGTTCTGGCAGCAATTGGTCGGCACTTTGTCCGGTGTGGTCGACCAGGTCGTCCAGTGTGCAGGGATCATGGCCAAGTGCGGTAAGCAGTGGATGGGCCTCGTCGCTCCGGGCTATTTCGGGCTGAATGGCCGGCGAGTCAAAGTTGCCCAGTTCTTCCAGGATGTCGTTGGCGGTTTCGACCAGTTTGGCTCCCTGCTTGATGAGCTTGTGGCAACCCCTGGCTACGGGAGAATGGATGGAGCCGGGAATGGCGAACACCTCGCGACCTTGTTCGCCAGCCAGACGCGCCGTAATCAGCGAGCCACTTTCCGGCGCGGCTTCAACGACCAGTACGCCTCGCGCCAGGCCGGAAATGATGCGATTACGCCGTGGAAAATTGGCGGCGATGGCCGGTGTTCCCAATGGAAACTCTGAAATGACCGCGCCGTGCTCGACGATGGCCTGGGCCAGTTCCTTGTTGCGGGCGGGGTAAATCCGGTCAGCGCCCGTGCCGATGACCGCTATGGTATCGCCGCCGGCCGATAGGGCGCCGCGATGCGCCGCCGCATCGATCCCCAAGGCGAGACCGCTGATGATGCACAGGCCTTTGGCAGATAGCGCCCGGGCGAATTGCTCCGCGGTTTGCAGTCCAAGCGGCGTTGCGTTGCGGCTGCCAACCATGGCCAGCCCTCGCCTCGCGAGCAAGGATGGATTTCCGCGAACGTAGAGCAGGCTCGGTGGGTCGGCTATTTCAAGCAGCGCTTTGGGGTATGCATCGTCGGCGAGGGTCAGGATGTGCTGTCCCGGATGCGAAGCCCAATCGATGCTGCGCTCGACGGTTTCGGATGGATCAAAATCGAAAAGCAGATCGGCCCGATCGCCAATGACGCTGCGTGTCGCAAGCCGCCCGGCCGCGAAAATGGCTTCCGGTAAACCGAAAGCGGCGAGTAGCTTTCTCTGCGACTCGCCGCCGATTCCGGGGATCAGTGTCAGCCGCAACCAGGCGGCCAGCCCATCAGTATTGATCACGGATTTCTTGCAGCATCCCCAACGATGACGGATTTGGATGAATCAACGACCAGCGCGTAAGCGACGTTGTCGAAGACACGGAAAACGAATGCCAGACCATAACGTTCTTCAGGAACGGGCGTTTCGGTGCGGCGACCATCGGAATCGACGTCGAGTGAAACGCGCTTCCGGAACAGCGCCAGAACATGGCCAATTTCCAGGCCATCTTTTTTGCCGCGGCTCAGCGAGATGACAGACGTGGAGCCACCTTCCTGTACGCCGCCATAGATCGACATGATCCGGGCGGCTACTTCCTGTTCCGGCCGATGGGGGGCGTAGGTAATGATTTCCGGAGGAGGGGCCGGGAGAAGTCCATCGCCACGAGCCATTTCTTCTTTTGCCAGAGTAACGCGCAATGTCGCAGGCTCACCTGGTTTCACCAGTCGTGCATTGCCCAGGAAGAACGCTTCATAGGCCACAATATTGCCAGTCTCAGGATCCTTAAGCGCTTTTCCTTTGCGGAAGACATGCCATTTTTCAACGCGAGCATCGGGAATGCCGCTGGCGTAGAAGGTGTCGCCACTTCCGAGCAGCATCCGGTCTTCCTGAGCCGCTACGATACGTACGCCGCTTTTTTGTTCATCTGATTCAACGATCAGCGGCTGGGAAATGAAGGGTTCAATGACATTGGGCGGGATGCTCGGGATGACCAGTTCGCCGGGGGTGCTATGTACCGTCGGCTGGACGCCGCCTCGCTGCCCCGTGACTGGTTTTGCCATCTTGAGGCGGGGTGAGCCGCTCGACATGTCGAGCAGGATGATGTCGCCCGGATAGATGCGGTGCGGGTTCTTGATTTCTTCCTTGTTCATCTGCCAGATTTCCGGCCAGCGCCAAGGTTGCTTGAGGAATTTGCCCGAGATGCCCCACAGGGTGTCGCCTTTGACGACGATATGCCGGTCGGGCGGGTTGTCGACGAGCGTTAGCGGCTCGGCGGCGGATGCGCAAGCGGCCGTCACGGCCAGGATGAGCGCGGATATAATGCGAACCATAGACGTAACCTCACGTGCCGGCGGAACGCATTTGGGTTGTCGCAGTCTCATTGCTGCAGCAGTCAATTTGCGTTCCATATCTCGGGAATTGCTTTAGATTCTGCACGTAATAACCTAATCGAGCAAGCTTTTATTCCTATTTTCATATGGCCCTATTACCCATTTTGCGTTTTCCCGACCCGCGCCTGAAAAAGGTCGCCGCACGCGTTCCCCAGATTGATGACAGCATCCGGAAACTGGTCGCCGACATGGCGGAAACCATGTACGAAGCGCCGGGAATTGGCCTGGCGGCGACCCAGGTGGATGTGCACAAGCGCGTTGTCGTGATCGATGTCTCCGAGGACAAGAGCGAACTGCGCGTGTTCATCAATCCGGCGTTGGGGAAATGCGATGGTTCGCAGGTGGGGGAGGAGGGGTGTCTTTCCGTGCCGGGCATTTACGACAAGGTCGAGCGTGCCGAACGTGTGTCGGTAAGCTACATGGATCTTGAGGGCAAGGAGCAGGTGTTGGAGGCCGAGGGTCTGCTGGCGGTTTGCATCCAGCACGAGATCGATCATCTCAACGGGACTGTATTTGTCGACCACCTGTCGATGCTCAAGCAGACCCGCATCAAGAACAAGATGGCGAAACAGGCGCGCGTCACGGCATGAGGCTGATCTTTGCCGGGACGCCGGAATTTGCCGCCAAGGCATTGGCGGCCATCGTTGCCACGGGGCATGAGGTGGCGCTGGTCTTGACCCAACCGGATCGGCCGGCCGGTCGCGGGATGAGTTTGCAGCCGTCGGCGGTCAAGAAGGTTGCTCTTGAGAAGGGCATTGAGGTTTTTCAGCCGCTGACGCTGAAGGATGCCGAGGCGCAGGCGAGGATTGCTGCGGTCGGTGCGGAGGTGATGGTGGTGGCTGCCTATGGCTTGATCCTGCCGCAGACCGTGCTCGACATGCCGCGCTTCGGTTGCATCAACATTCATGGCTCGCTGTTGCCGCGCTGGCGCGGTGCGGCGCCGATCCAGCGGGCCTTGCTGGCGGGGGACGCCGAAACGGGTGTGTGCATCATGCAGATGGAAGCCGGGCTGGATACCGGGCCGGTTTTGTTGCGTGGGGCATTTCCCATCGCGCCGACCGATACGACGGCATCGCTACACGATCGGTTGGCCGACCTCGGTGCCTCGCTGGTCGTCGAGGCGCTGGGCAAGCTGCCCTTGCCTGCGGCGGCGCAGCCGGCCGACGGCGTGACCTATGCGCACAAGATCGAGAAGGCCGAGGCCTTGATCGACTGGTCGAAAAGCGCGATGGAACTGGATCGCCATCTTCGCGCCTTCAATCCCTTCCCTGGCGCCCAGGCAGTGTTTGGTGGTCAGACCGTGAAATTGTGGCAGGCCACACCGGTTGCTGGACAGGGTGATGCGGGGACGGTGCTGTCGGTCGATCGCAATAGCATCGTCATTGCCTGTGGCGAGGGCGCGCTGGCGGTCAGCGAATTGCAGAAGGCGGGTGGCAAGCGTCTGCCGGTCCAGCAATTTTTGGCGGGGCATCCGCTGAAAGCGGGGGATCGTTTCGATCTGCCGGCTTGACCGGCTTTCGTCAGTCCCCGAGGTGGCCGCGTGCCACCTCTTTTTTTTCCAGCCGGCCGGGGGCGAATGTCGTGACGACTTCGTCGAACAGGCGGTGGGCGCGCTGGCTGTTGTCGCCGCTGAAATTGCAGACGTAGACATCGAGCGTGACGCTGCTGACTTCGGGCCAGGTATGGACGGCGAGGTGCGACTCGGCCAGGACGACGGTGCCGGTGACGCCGGCCGCTTCGCCCCGGGCGTCGCGGAAGGCGTGGAACAGGCGACCGACCACGGTCAGGCCGTGGCGTTGGCAGGCGTCTACGCAGAAGGCTTCAAGTGCCGGCGCGTCGAGCAGGAAGCCCGGGGCGCAATGGCAGTCGTGGAGGTCAGCGATGAGGTGCAGGCCGTTCATATGACAATTCTATGGCGTTTCACGTGAAACGCGGTGGCTGAAAATGTCGTCGAGCAATCGACCTAGCCGGTAACCGGCCTCGACGATGCGGCGGTCAGCGATTTCCCGGCTTTGCTGGCGGAAGTCGTCATCCACGATGGGCAGCAGCGTTCCGTTTGCCATCGGATAGGCCTTGGCTAGCAGGCGATGGCTTTCATCGCGCCAGCGCAGTACATCACCTTGCGACGGTGCCGGGTACTGGTCGAGCAGGCGGCTGGCGTTCTGTTTCAGACGTTTGCCGCGCAACCATGGCGGGCCGGGCAGGTCGTCCCAATACACGTGCAGGCTGCTGAAGGGCAGGCGCTTGTTGAAGGGATTTTCGATTTCGATCTGGTTGCCGCCTTCGTCGCCATGCCGGCCGACATGGAGCGGCTGGTGAATGTCGGCGACCAGGTGGGCGAGCCAGGGCAGGGCATTTGTAATTTCGGCCTTTTTTCCGGTTGACCGTAAGATTTGGCTCAAACGGGCTATTTGCCGGTCTAGCTCGCCGGATTCGGCCTTGCCGCGTGCATCGAGGTCGACGTAATGCCAGTGTTTGTGGCGTGCCGTGTCCGGCAGGCCGGGTAGGGGCGGCGTTGCCGGCTCCTGGTCGTCGTGAAAACGGGGATCGTTGCGAATGTCGTCGGGCCAGGTGGCGGCTTCGGCAAAGATGTCTTCACCCGCCGTCGAACGCGCCTTTTCCTGCCAGCGCGGAAAATCGGGATGGCGGCTCAGGGCGTCGGCGATGTCGGCCTGCGTGGCCGGTGACAACTGTTGCCAGGCAATGATGGCGACCAGACGATGCCCGGCCGCATTCCAGGCGTGGGCAGGCGCGTGGCAGGCAAAGAAAATCAGGGCGAGGAAGAATTGCCGCATTCGGCCATTATGCCGCGTGCGATAATGGCCGCCTATGTCCAGTTTGCCGCTTAATTCCCTCGCTTACGCCCTGTTGCAAGGGTCCCGTATCGTTACCGCCGTCATTGGCGGGCAGAGTCTGGCCGATGGCCAGCTTGGCCGCGTCGACCCGGCGGCCCGACCGGCCGTGCAGGATCTGGTTTATGGCAGCTTGCGGGCATTCGGGCGCGGCGACTATTACCTGTCCCGTCTCCTGCAGAAGCCGTTGGCCAGCGACGAGGTACGGGCGTTGTTGCTGGTCGCGCTGTATCGCCTGGAAACCCGGCCGGACGCGGCGCATACCGTCGTCGATCAGGCGGTTTCGGCGGCCGGCGAAGTGGCGGGTGGCAATTTTCGCGCGCTGGTCAATGGCGTGTTGCGCAACTTCCTGCGCCAGCAATCGGCCCTGGCGGCCGATTTCGCGGCTGACGTCACGGCCTCGTCCATGCACCCGGCCTGGTGGCTGGCGCAATTGCAGGCAGCCTATCCCGGTGACTGGCCGCAAGTGGTTGCCGCTGGCAACGCGGCACCGCCGATGGGGTTGCGCATCAATGTTCGTCGCGTATCGCGCGACGACTACATCATGAAACTGGCGGCGGAAGGGATTGCCGCTAGGCCGGTTGGCGAGTGTGGCCTGGCGCTCGACAAGCCGGTGCCGGTCGATGCGTTGCCGGGCTTTGCCGATGGACTGGTTTCCGTTCAGGATCCCGGCGCGCAACTCGCCGCCCAGTTGCTCGATCCCGCACCGGGAAGCCGCGTGCTCGACGCCTGCGCGGCGCCGGGCGGCAAGTCGGCCCATCTGCTGGAACGGGCCGATATCGACCTGCTGGCCCTGGATTTGAAGCCGTCGCGCTGCCGTCGCGTGGCCGAAACCCTGTCCCGCCTTGGCCTCAGCGCGCAGATTCAGGATGCCGACTGTGCCAAGCTGCCGACTTGGTGGGATGGCCGGCTGTTCGACGCGGTACTCGCTGATGTGCCCTGTACGGCCAGCGGGGTTGTCCGCCGCAATCCGGATGCCAAATGGCTGCGCCGCGAGGCCGACATCGCCAGTTTTTCGGCGGCGCAGGCCCGAATTCTCGATGCCCTGTGGCAGGTACTGCGCCCGGGCGGTAAACTCCTCTATGTAACCTGCTCGGTTTTCCCGGCGGAGAATGGCGGCCAGATCGGACGCTTCCTGGCGCGGCAGCCGCAGGCGATCAATCGTCATGAGGAACAGCTCTTACCCACCGCTGAACACGATGGCTTTTTCTACTGCCTGCTTGAAAAGCGCGCCTGACCTGTTGCGCCGCTGGTTGGCGCTGCTGGTCCTGGTGCCCGCTCTCGTCTGGGCCGCCGAGATCGACATCGCCAATCCGCAGTTGTCGGCCGGCGACGATGGCTACGTGCTGTCGGCAGACTTCAAGCTCGAACTGAATCCGCGCCTCGAAGAGGCGGTGACCAAAGGGCTCATCCTCCATTTTGTTGCCGATTTCGAACTGAGCAAGGCGCGCTGGTACTGGCTCGACGAAAAGCTGGTCAGCCGCAGCCAGACCTACCGCCTTTCCTACCACGCGTTGACCCGTCAGTACCGGCTGTCAACCGGCGGCCTGCACCAGTCTTTCCAGACCTTGTCCGAAGCGACGCAGGTCCTGTCGCGGCTGCGCAACTGGACGGTGATCGATAAGGGTGAAAAGTCCGTCCGGGCTGGAGACCCCTACCAGGCCGCCCTGCGCATGCGGCTCGATGTCACCCAGTTGCCACGCCCGTTCCAGATTACGGCGCTGGGCAACAAGGACTGGAGCCTGGGGTCGGACTGGAAAACCTGGCAGGCCACATTGCCGCCATTCGCGGCACCGGCGGAGGCCAAATGAAGCGCGTCGTCGCAGCAGGCGGGGCTTTTGCGGCGGCTATCGGCGGAATCCTGTGGTTCCTGCTGTTCATGTCGACCGCGGCCGATACCGTCCTGTTTTCCCGCAACTACCCCTTGCTGATTGCGCTCAACGTCGTCCTCGCCCTTGGCATGCTCGGCCTGGTCGGCTGGCAATTGCGCACCCTGTGGCGCGACTACCAGGCCCAGGTATTCGGCGCCCGCCTGAAACTCCGCCTGATGGTCATGTTCGGTGTCATCGCCGTGCTGCCCGGGGCGCTGGTCTATGGCGTGTCGGTTCAATTCGTCACCCGCTCGATTGAAAGCTGGTTCGATGTCCGCGTCGAAAAGGCGCTCGAATCGGGCCTCCAACTGGGGCGCTCCGCGCTCGATTCGCTACTCCTCGACCTCGGCGAAAAGGCCCGCAACATGGCCAGCGAACTGTCGGACATCCAGGAATCGTCGCGTCGTTCCGCCCTCCTGCGCCTGCGCGAGGAAAAGGGCGTGCAGTCGGCAGCGCTGTTCTCCGTCGGCGGCCAGTTGCTGTCCAGTGCCACGGCCGAACTCTCCAGCCTGCTGCCCGATCTGCCCAGTCAGGCCCAGCTGAAGCAGGCTCGCAGCACCCAGATGGTCAGCACCATCGAAGGCGACGGCGGGAAACTCTACCTGCGCGTCCTCGTCCCGGTCGGTGCGCGGGGCATGTTCGAAGAATTGCGCATCCTGCAATTGACCCAGACGGTTCCACCCGGCCTCGCACACGATGCCGACGCCGTTCAGGGGGTCTATCGCGACTACCAGGAGTTGCAACTGGCGCGCGAGGGGCTGACCCGAATCTACGCCCTGACGCTCACATTGACGGTGCTGGTTGCCCTGTTTGGCGCGTTCGCGCTGGCCTACGTCATGGCCCGGCGGCTGGCTGCGCCCCTGTACATCCTGGCCGAGGGCACGCAGGCGGTGGCGCAGGGCGACTTTTCACCACGCCAGGCCATCTACAGCGGTGATGAGTTGGGGGTGCTGACCCAGTCCTTCAACCGGATGACCCGCCAGCTTGACGACGCACGTCGCGAAACCGAACGGCACCGGGCCGAACTGGAATCGGCGCGCGGTTATCTCGAATCCATTCTCGCCAACCTGTCGACCGGCGTGCTCGTATTCGACCGCCATTTCGTCCTGCGCACCGTCAATGAAGGGGCGCTGACCATCCTGAGCGACGACTTCATGGGGCTGGTCGGTTCGGCAGCCGAAGACTGGCCACGCCAGCAGGCGCTGGGCACCTTCATCCGCGAGCATTTTTCTGGGACGGAAGATGCCGAGTGGCAGGCCCAGCTCGAAATGGAAAGGCCAAACGGCATGCCGCAGGTGCTGCTCCTGCGTGGCTCGCGCTTGCCGGAAGCCAGTGGTGGCGGCGATGTCGTGGTCTTCGACGATGTGACCCGCCTGATTGCCGCCCAGCGCAGCGCTGCCTGGGGTGAAGTGGCCCGCCGCCTGGCGCATGAAATCAAGAACCCGCTGACGCCCATCCAGCTATCGGCCGAGCGCCTGCAATTCAAGCTGGCCGACAAGCTGTCCAATGGCGATGCCGACATGCTGGCGCGCGGGACGCAGACCATCATCAACCAGGTTCAGGCCATGAAGCGGATGGTCGACGATTTCCGTGACTACGCCCGCATGCCGGCGCCGGAAGTGGCAGAACTGGACCTGAACGAATTGATCGGCGAGGTTCTGGGCTTGTACGAGAGTTCTTCTGCCGTGATCGAAATTGCGCTTGCACCAGACTTGCCGCCGATATTGGGGGACGCCACCCAGTTGCGGCAGATCATCCACAATCTGTTGCGCAATGCCGAAGATGCTCTGGAGGGCAGAGAGGATGCCCATATCCGGATTCAGACCGAGACCATCGGTCGCCAGGCCGGACTGAGCATTTCCGACAATGGTCCGGGTTTCCCGGTCGAATTGCTGCCCCGCATCTTCGAGCCCTATGTCACCACCAAGGCCCGAGGCACCGGTCTGGGTCTGCCCATTGTCAAAAAAATCGTCGAAGAACACCTCGGTACCATCGAAATCAGCAATGCACCCGAGGGCGGTGCGCGGATCGACATCCGTCTGCCCCTCGTGAAAGCGGAGGAAGCCAAAAATGGCAATCATTCTGGTCGTTGACGACGAAGTCGGCATACGCGAACTGTTATCGGAAATCCTGATCGACGAAGGCTACGATGTCCGTGTCGCCGAAAATGCCGCTGCTGCGCGAGTCATTCGCAATGAGTTGCGTCCCGATCTGGTGCTGCTGGACATCTGGATGCCCGATACGGACGGCATCACGCTGCTCAAGGAATGGCACGCGGCGGGGCATCTCAACATGCCGGTCGTCATGATGTCCGGACACGGGACCATCGATACGGCCGTTGAGGCAACCCGTTTCGGGGCCTTCGATTTCCTCGAAAAGCCCATCGCCTTGCAGAAACTCCTGTCCACGGTTCAGAAGGCGCTCAAGCACGACAAGCCGTCGGTCCGCCCAGCACTGACGCTGGAAGCCTTCAGCCGGCTGACGTTCGTCAAGGAATTCAAGCGGCGCCTCGAACAGGCTGCTGCGAAATCGCCCATCCTGCTCATCAAGGGCGCGAATGGCGGTATGGCTGAGATCTGTGCCCGTACGTTGCAGCCGCCACGCACACCCTGGCTCGATTTGTCCTTGGTGAGCAGTGCGCTGACGCAGGAAATGCTCGAAAAAGTGACGAGCGGCATCCTGTTCGTGCCCGACATGGCCGGGCTCGGCAAAATGCAGCAGATGAACATGGCGTTTGCCGTGGACCGTCTGGAAAAGCTCAATCTGCAACTGATTGCGGCTACTGCCAGCAGCATTGGCGCACTTGGTGAAGCCGGGTGGGATAGCAAACTGCTGGCCCGACTGGGCGAAATCTGGGTAGCCATGCCGTCGCTGGCGGGCCATGGTGACGAGTTGCCGGAAATTGCTAGCCTCCTGCTGACCAATTTCGTCGAGCGGGGCGAAGTGCCGGCACGACGACTGTCCAGCGCGGCCATGAATGCACTCCGTACCCTGTCGTGGAAGAGCAGTCCGGAGTCGAGCTGGAACGATCTTTATGCCCTCGTCCGGAATCTGGCGATTACCTCTCTCGAAGAGGAAATCAGCGCTGATGACGTTGCCCGGGTGATGCCGGCGGACGCCGGGGGGCCGCCGGAAATGCTGTCGCTTTTGCCACTCTTCGACCAGCCCTTGCGCGAGGCGCGCGATGCGTTCGAAAAAATGTATTTCGAGCACCATTTGCGCCTTGAAGGTGGCAACATGACCAAACTGGCAGATCGCTCCGGCCTGGAGCGTACGCATTTGTACCGGAAACTCAAGCAATTGGACGTCAAGCTGGGCAAGCGTAACGAAGAATAATTACCCTGGAACAAGGGGGAGACATGAAAGTCATCATTCTCGGTGCCGGGCAGGTTGGCGCCAGTGTGGCAGAGGGCCTGGTTTCAGAAGAAAACGACATCACGGTGGTCGATTACGACCCGGTCCGCCTCGCCCAATTGCAGGATCGGCTCGATCTGCGAACGGTTGTTGGCAACGCGGCTACGCCATCGGCGCTGCATGATGCCGGAGCCGAAGACGCCGACATGGTGATTGCCTTGACGCAAAGCGATCAATCCAATCTCGTTGCCTGCAAGCTTGCCCATAGCGTGTTCAATGTTCCGACGCGGATTGCCCGATTGCGCTCCCGGGATTTTCTCGAGGACAAGAGCCTGCTCTCAACTGACAATTTCGCGGTGGATTTTGCTCTATGTCCGGAACAGGTGATTACGGATTACATCTGTCGCCTGATCGAATTTCCCGAAGCACTACAGGTGCTGAATTTCGCCCAGGGACGAGTCAGCCTGGTCGCGGTTCGTGCCTACGATGGTGGCTTGCTGGTGGGCAAGCCGATCAAGGCGATGCGCGAATTGCTGCCACCCGACATGGATGCACGTATCGCAGCCATCTTTCGTCGCGATCAAGCGGTATTTCCTGAGGGGGATACCGTGGTTGAGGCCGGCGACGAGGTTTTTCTGCTGGCGGCAGCCGAGCACATCCGGCCCGTGCTTCGCCAGTTGCGGCGGATGATGGAGCCAGTGGTTCGCATCATGATTGCCGGGGGCGGGAATATCGGCCTGCGTCTGGCCAAGTCGCTTGAGAAACGCTATGAAATCAAACTGATCGAAGGCCGCAAGGAGCGCGCCGAGATGATTGCCAATGAACTGCACAACACTCTTGTGCTGCTCGGCGATGCCACCGACGAAGAGTTGCTGGAACAGGAAAACATTTCCGAAATGGATCTGTTTGTAGCGCTGACCAACGACGACGAGGACAACATCATGTCCGGTAGCCTGGCCAAGCGGCTGGGCAGCAAGCGGGTGGTCGCCCTGATCAATCGTCGTGCCTACGCCGAGATGATCGAGGGAGGGCCCATAGATATTGGAATCTCGCCGGCCCAGGTATCGATCGGAGCCTTGTTGGCTCATGTTCGGCAGGGCGACGTTGCGGAGGTGCATTCACTGCGACGGGGAGCGGCAGAAGCGCTGGAACTGGTGGCCCACGGTGACGCAAAGACGTCGCAGATCATAGGCAAGCGAATCGATCAGATCGACTGGCCACATGGGGTGACCGTCGCCGCCCTTGTCCGGAATTTCGACAAGGCGGTGGTGGTCGGTCAAACCGATGACTGGACGTCGATTACCCGTCACGGCGAAGTGGTGATTGCGCACCACGATACGGTGATTGAGCCGGAGGACCATGTCATCGTCTTTTGCACCCGCAAGAAGCTGGTGAAAAAAGTCGAGATGCTGTTCCAGGTTGGTTTCCACTTCTTCTGAAGGCCTGGCCGTGACCCGCTTTGCTCCTGTTTACCGCGCGCTGGGCATGATCATCATGCTGTTTGCGCTGACCATGCTGGCGCCGTTGATCCTGTCCTATGTGACCGACGACGGTGCCCAGACCGCCTATGACGAGGCGTTCGCACTGACGCTGCTGAGTGGTGCCTTCCTCTGGTACCGCTATCGTCGTTGCAAGCGCGAACTGAACATTCGTGACGGCTTCCTGATGGTCGTGCTGGTGTGGACCATCCTGCCTGCGTTCGCAGCCATCCCGTTGATGATCCAGCTCGGCATCAGCCATACCGATGCCTATTTCGAAACCGTTTCCGGTCTGACCACGACCGGTTCAACCGTATTGTCGAATCTGGATACGCTTCCGATGTCGATCAATCTGTGGCGGCACGAACTGGTGTGGATAGGCGGCATGGGATTGATCGTGCTCGCCATCGCCATCCTTCCGCTGCTCGGTATCGGCGGCCGGCAAATGTTCAAGGCGGAAACACCAGGTCCGATGAAGGATGCCAAGATGACGCCCCGCATCGCCGAGACGGCCAAGGGTCTCTGGCTGGTCTATCTGGGGGTTTCGGTGGCTTGTATCGTCGGCTATCGCTGGGCCGGAATGAGCTGGTTCGATGCCATCTGTCACGGTTTTTCGACGATGGGCCTGGGCGGATTTTCGACCCACGATGCCAGCTTCGGATTTTTCAATTCGCCGGCCATCGAAATGGTCTCCATCCTTTTCATGCTGATCGCCGGGATGAACTTCGGAACACTATTTCTGGCGGTCAGCGGGCGAAGCATCCGTCCGTATCTCCATGATCCCGAAGCGGGCTGGTTTCTCGGGGTAACCTTGGTCAGCATTCTTGTCGTTGCCATCTATATCTGGAAGGACGGTGCGTATCCCGATCTGGATACGGCGTTGCGGCATACCGCATTCAATCTCGTTTCGATTGCCACCACGACGGGTTTCGCCAGCGTTGATTTCGCACTGTGGCCGATCTTTGCCCCTTTGTGGATGCTATTCCTGTCCAGCTTTGTCACCAGTGCCGGTTCTACCGGGGGCGGCATCAAGATGATGCGTGCCCTGTTGCTGTACAAGCAGGTCTATAGAGAACTGCTTCGGGCAATGCATCCGAATGCGGTTTACAACATCCGCATTGGCGGACAAATAGCCCCTCAGCCGATCCTGTTTGCCGTGCTTTCTTTCGGTTTCATGTACATGGTCAGCATTGTGTCGATGACCTTGCTGCTTGCCTTTACAGGTCTTGATATCGTGTCGGCTTTCACCGCGATTGTGGCCAGCATTAACAACACGGGGCCGGGACTCGGGGTGGTTGGCCCATCGACGACCTATGCTGTGCTTGAAGACTTCCAGACCTGGATCTGCATCTTCGCCATGCTGCTCGGACGACTCGAAATATTTACCCTGCTCGTCGTCATGACCCCCGCTTTCTGGCGGAAGTGACCCGGCGGCCGTAATGGCGGATAATTCCGCCTTTCCGATTTTCAGGCGGAGTCCGACGTGAGCCGACCCAAGAACGATACTTTCCTGCGCGCCCTTCTCAAGGAGCCGACCGAATACACCCCGCTGTGGCTGATGCGCCAGGCTGGCCGTTACCTTCCCGAGTATTGCGAAACCCGCAAGCGGGCTGGTAACTTCCTCAATCTTTGCAAGTCGCCGGCCATGGCCTGCGAGGTTACCCTGCAGCCCTTGGCCCGTTACGATCTTGATGCCGCCATTCTGTTCTCGGACATTCTGACCGTTCCCGATGCCATGGGCCTGGGTCTCTACTTTGCCGAGGGCGAGGGACCCAAGTTCGAACGTCCGCTGCGCGAGGAGTGGGCGATCAACAACCTGACGGTGACCGATCCCTACGAGCACCTCGGGTACGTCATGGACGCGGTGTCGGAGATTCGGCGTGCGCTGGATAACTCGGTGCCACTCATCGGCTTTTCCGGCAGCCCCTACACGCTGGCCTGTTACATGGTCGAAGGCGAGGGCTCAAGCGATTTCCGGAACATCAAGGGCATGCTCTACAACCGTCCGGACCTGTTGCACCGCATCCTGTCCGTCACGGCCGACTCGGTGATTGCCTACCTGAATGCACAGATCGACAGCGGTGCCCAGGCGGTCATGATCTTCGATACCTGGGGTGGTTCGCTGTCCAACGCCGCCTACGAAGAGTTTTCGCTGCAATACATGCGCCGGATTGTGGCTGGACTGAAGAAAGAAAAGGACGGCCAACGGATTCCGAGCATCGTCTTCACCAAGAACGGCGGTTTGTGGCTGGAGAAGATTGCCGACATTGGTTGCGATGCGGTTGGGCTGGACTGGACGATCGACATCGGCGAGGCACGCCGTCGGGTGGGCGACAAGGTCGCCTTGCAGGGCAACCTCGATCCCAACGTATTGTTTGCCCAACCGGAAATCGTTGCAGAGGAGGCCAGGAAGGTGCTCGACAGCTTCGGTGCGGGCAATACCGGCCACGTTTTCAATCTCGGCCACGGCATTTCGCAGTTTACGCCACCGGAAAGTGTGACGGCACTGGTCGAGACCGTGCACAGCCATAGTCGGCTATTACGAAAGTAATACGATAAACGAGGGGCAAAGCTTTACTTATGCACAGAGTTTTGTCTCTCGGTGAAAATAAATTCTGGAAACCCCTTGACGCAGCGTTGTTTCTTTAAATTATTGAATTTAAAAGAAAACGTGGGTTGCTCAATTTTTCGGCAAAGTGACAAAGCCGTTACCAAACCCTTACACGGCGCGGAGCTGCTAAAGAAATCCACAATGTTATCCACAGATTTTGTGGACAACTCGAAATCATCCGTAATTTGGGCGCTTTCTCGCCCAAATCATGGTGAAAATGGCGGCTCTTGCCGGTAAATCCATGCCCGTTTTGCGCGTTGCCCTCGATTTGCCGTTGCACCGTCTTTTCGACTATCTGGCGGAGGATGCGTCGGCGGTCGATATCGGGTTGAGGGTACGCGTTCCATTCGGCCGGGGCGAGAAGGTCGGGGTGATCGTTGAGGTCGCCGATGCCAGCGACTGGCCAGTGGATCAGCTAAAGCCGGCACTTGAGATTCTGCGTGACTTGCCGCCGCTGCCGCCTGATTTCTTCGGCTTGTGCGAGTTTGCCAGCACTTACTATCAGGCTCCCCTCGGCGAAGTCGTTCTGCAGGCCTTGCCGGTTGGGCTCAAGCGTGTTGATCCACCTCAGCGGCGGAATGCGCGGGCAGCGAAAAAGCCGGTTGGCATCGAGGCGCCGGCGCTGACCGAGGAACAGGCGAATGCCCTGTCTGCGATCAATCCTGCGGCCGGATTCTCGGTAAATCTGTTGCATGGCGTGACCGGCAGCGGCAAGACGGAAGTCTATTTACGTCTGGTCGAGCAGGCCTTGGCTGCGGGGCGGCAAGCCTTGCTGCTCGTCCCGGAAATCAATCTGACCCCGCAACTGGAGGATCGGGTTCGGGCCCGGTTTACCGAGGCCGGCGTGGTTTCCTTGCATAGCGAACTGGCCGAAGCGGCTCGTGAGCGCAACTGGCGAGCTGCGTTTGCCGGCGAGGCGAGCATCGTTCTGGGCACCCGCCTGTCCATCTTTACTCCCTTGCCACGCTTGGGCTTGATCGTCATCGATGAAGAGCACGATCCCTCCTTCAAGCAGCAGGACGGCATGCGCTACTCGGCCCGCGATGTCGGGGTCTTTCGAGCCCACCAGTTGGAGATTCCCATCCTGCTCGGTTCGGCCACGCCTTCGCTGGAATCGTGGTCCAACGCCCTGAGTGGCCGCTACGGCCTGCTAAGGCTGAATCAGCGCGCCAATCCGGAAGCGAAGCTGCCGGCCGTTCACATCATCGACACGCGCCGCAAGAAGCTTCAGGAAGGGGTCAGTGAGCCCTTGATAGCGGCCATCAAGGAGCGCCTGGCGCGTGGCGAACAAAGCCTAGTGTTCCTGAACCGTCGGGGTTATGCGCCGGTACTGGCTTGTCCGGCCTGTGGCTGGATTTCGCGTTGCACCCGGTGTGCCGCCAATATGGTGCTGCACTTGGCCGATCGCCGCTTGCGCTGCCATCACTGCGGTTGCGAACACCGCGTGCCGAAAGCCTGTCCGACCTGCGGCAATCAGGATATTCACCCCTTCGGGCGCGGGACGCAGCGGCTCGAAGGATGGATCAAGGAGCAGTTCCCCGAGGCCCGTGTTCTGCGCGTGGATCGCGATTCCGTGAAAAGCCGCAAGCAATGGGAGGCCATGCTGGAACTGATCCACGGTGGCGAGGCCGATATCCTGGTCGGCACGCAGATGCTGGCCAAGGGGCACGATTTTCCGAAATTGACACTGGTCGGCGCGCTGGGCGCCGATGCGGCCCTCTACGCTGCCGACTGGCGGGCCCCGGAGCGATTGTTTGGCCAGCTGATGCAGGTGGCCGGGCGGGCCGGTCGGGCCGAGCTCAAGGGCGAGGTCCTGATTCAGACCGAATACCCCGATCATCCGTTGTTCGCCGCGCTGGTCGAGCATGACTACCCGGGATTTGCCGCCCAGCAGCTCAAGGAACGCGAGCAGGCCGGGTTCCCGCCCTATGCCTTCCAGGCGGTCCTGCGGGCGGAAGCCCCGGAAATGGCCGATGCCATCGCCTTCCTGGGGGCAGCGGCCAGTTTGCCGGTGATTGCCGAGCACGATAAGGTCATGATCTACGACCCGGTGCCGATGCGCCTGGCCAGGCTGGCCAGCCTGGAACGCGGGCAGTTGCTGGCCGAGTCCTATTCGCGTCCCGCCCTCCAGCAGTTCCTGCCCCGCTGGCGGGAGTCGATCGAGGGGCTCAAGGCACCATCGAGGTTGCGCTGGCACATCGAGGTCGATCCGCTGGAATTCTGATTTTCGCCTACGGCACGTCCCTTGCAATGGAGTTGCTCCAACCAGTGCAAGGAGTAGATCATGAAAATTCAGGAATCGAATGTTCAACTGTCGGCCAATCGCGAAGCCAGCTGCAGTCACACGCTGGAAATCACCACCGAGCAGCAGTTTCGCCGGGTTTTCGAGGGCTTTGCCCTCGATCCGGATAACGAGCAGGTAGCGGCTCGCCAGAAGATCCAGAAACTGCTGGAGTCATTGATCGAGGCCATTCTGGCGGCAATGGACGGCAAGAAAGTTGGGGAAAACTTTGCCGCTTGCGACGCCGGGGAGATGGCGCCCCGGCCCTCGAAGGCTGGGTCAGGCGAGCCGGAAATCAACTGGCAGCGAACGATCCGCGAGTGCGTGAGCGAATCGGAAAAGACCACGGTGTGCGGGCGCGGCAACGTCACGACCTGCGATGGCCGAGTCATCGAATTCGACTACTCGCTGGAAATGGCGCGCAGTTTTTCCAGCGAGAAGCTCGAGAAGGATAGCGGCACGATCAAGTTGAGCGATCCGCTCATGCTCAGCTTCAACGGCAAAGCCTGCGAGCTCACGGAAGAATGCATCAACTTTGACCTCGATGCCGACGGCAAGGCCGAGCAGATCCCAGGCATGGGCAAGGGCAGCGGTTTTCTGGTCTTTGACCGGAACGGCAACGGCAAGGCCGACAACGGCCAGGAACTGTTCGGCGTGGCCAGCGGCAACGGCTTTGCCGACCTGGCCGGATTGGACACCGACCACAATGGCTGGATTGACGAGGGCGATGCCGCATTTGACCGTTTGGGCGTGTGGTCGAACGACGGGTATGCCTCGCTCAGGGAGCGTGGTGTCGGGGCGCTATCGACTTCAACGGTCAACGCGGAATTTTCGCTAAAAACGAAATCCAATGAATTGCTCGGGCAGATTCGGGCAGCCGGCCTTTATCTTTCTGAGTCCGGCCAGGTCGGCCACCTGCAGCAGGTTGACCTGGCTGTTTCAGACCTGCCGGACGGGCCTGAACATCCAGACCAGCGCCAGCAGCTGGCCGCCTAATAGTGTGAAGAAGGCGGCGCGGTAGGCGGCATCGCTTGCCCAGCCGCCGGCCTGCAGGGCATCGACGAGGATGCCGATGCCCCATTGCAGCCCGAAGGCGCCGGCGAACACCAGCAGGTTCAATGCCGTGTTTGCCCGACCGGAGAGCGCCGGCGGGAAAGCTTGGGCAACCAGCGAGTAGGAGACGTTGGACAGCGAGAAACAGGCGCCGAGGATTGGCCAGAGCAGGTTGCCGGCGAAGGTCGGCTGGCTGCTGATCAGTGCGAGAAGGCTGATGGCGAGGATCATCGCCGCGCGATAGACCGTGTCGAGCTTGATGCCGCGACGCACCAGTCCCGTCGCGAAAAAGCCCATGAACAGGAAGCCGACCAGCATGGCCCCGCTGATCCAGGTCAGCCGAACGGCGATCTCGGCGCGACTCATTCCCTCCAGCACCGTCATCCAGCGCGAAGCCCACAGGCCCTGAACCGCCATGAAGCCGCCAGTGAACCAGAAGCCCATCGGCGCGTAGCGCCAGAAATGGGCGCTGGAAAAAATGCTCTTGACCCCGGCTAGTTGTGCGGCGAAGCCCGTACCGCTGGTTTCCGTCAGCTTGTCGGGGGCGACAAACCAGAGCGTTGCGGCGACGGCCAGGGTGGCTACTGCCAGTCCGAAAGCGATTTCCTGCCAACTGGCGTAGCCCAGCGCCAGCTCCAGCGGCTTGGATGCCGCCAGTGCGCCCAGCCCGCCCGAAGCCATGATCCAGCCGGTGAGCGAGGCCTGGCGTTCGGAGGGGAACCACTGGGCGAAGGCCTTGAAGGAGGCCATCAGGCAGGCCGAGACGCCAAGGCCGATGAGCGCGCGGCCGGTCGCCAGCCCGGTCAGGCTGTCAGACAGGGAAAACACGGTCGCCCCGGCGGCGGCGATCACGAGCAGGCCGGCTTCAACGCGACGAGGTCCGAAGCGGTCGAGCAGCATGCCCAGCGGCAACTGCGCAGCACCGAAGGCGAGAAAATAGGTGCTCGTCAGCAGGCCGAGTGCGTTGTCGCTGAGCCCGAGTTCGCGGGCCAGAACCGGCCCGATGACGGCATTGACCGTGCGGTAGAGGTAAGACAGGAAATAGCCGGCCGCGAATGGCAGCAGAAGCCTTGCCCACAGGTTGCGTGCATCGGTTTGAGTCACGGCGTCTCCGGTTTCACGTGGAACGCCACCGGCGAAGGTGACGCATTGTCTGGGTTTTTTCGGAGCCATTCGACACGGGCGACAATTTTTTGTTGCCAGTTTGTGGCGATGCCCGGCGATGCAGCAAGCCGCTCCAGATCGGCCAGGGCAGGGCGATGGGCCTGCCAGCAGCACATCGCCTCGGCCAGCGTGAAGGCGCCATCGACCGCAGAAACGATGTCGAGCGTATCGCCCGGTGTGACGAGCCCGGGCGAGACCACTCGCCAATACCAGCCGGTCAGCCGATGTTCCGCAATGAAGGCCGCCATGCCATCGCAGGCGAAGCGCTCGTCGATCTTCCAGCAAGGGTTTCGGGGCTGGCAGACTTGCAGCTGCGCGCTGCCCAGTTGCCAGATGTCACCGATGCGCACGTCCTGTTCGTCGAGGTCGGCGGTCGCGATGTTCTCCCCCAGACTGCCGATGACCAGTTGCGCTGCCGCTTCGGGAAAACGCTCGGCCAGTCGGGCGTAATGGCGCGTCGGATAAAGATGGACGGCCTTGTCGGGCCCGCCATGGACGCGCCGGTCGGCCTGCTGGTCGCCGACGAAGCCTTCAACCCCGAGTTCAAGCGGGCCGCTGGCCGGCTGCTTGTACATGCCGGTCGGTCGACCGGACTCGGGGAGCGGCCGAATACCGCCGATGAACAGGGAAACGTTTGCCATGGTCGCCGGATTTTGCCATCAATTCCACAGCCATGCTGCGCCGCGGACCCCCGAGGAATCCCCATGTGCGGGCGGCATGAATTTGGTGGTAAAGACATCCGAAAAGACATGGGGGCGACAGGCATCCGGCAGGTTGCGGTAGAGGCGCTGCATGTTGGACAGGCCGCCGCCGATGACGATGACTTGCGGGTCGATGAGGTTGATGACGCCGGCCAGGGCCCGGCCGAGGCGGTCTTCGTAGCGGCGCAGTGACGCTTCGCAGGCCGGGTCGCCGCGAGTGGCCCGGTCGTCGATGTCGGCGGCCGAAAGCGATTGCCCGGTGTGGCGCAGATGGTCGGCGGCGAGGGCCGGGCCGGAAAGGTAAGCCTCGATGCAGCCGGTGCGACCGCAGTAGCAGGGCGGCAGGGGAAGGTCGTCGCCGGCGGGCAGCGGCAAGGGGTTGTGGCCCCACTCGCCGGCGATCGCGTTGGCACCGGTCAGTGCCTGGCGATGAATGACGATGCCGCCACCCACACCTGTCCCGAGAATGATGCCGAAGACGATATCGGCATCCTGCGCGGCGCCGTCGACGGCTTCGGACAGGGCAAAGCAGTTGGCATCGTTGGCCAGGCGGATTTCGCGCTGAAGCAGCGCCTGCAGATCGCGCTTCAGGGGTTTGCCGATCAGGCAGGTCGAATTGGCGTTCTTGATGAGGCCGGTGGCCAGCGATTCGGCGCCGGGGATGCCGATGCCGACGCTGCCACGCTGGCCGAGGGTGGCTTCGGTATTTTCGACGAGGCCGGCTATGGCCATGACGGTGGCCATGTAGTCACCCTGCGGCGTGGCGATGCGTTGCCGCAGCAATTCCCGGCCATCGTCGGCCAGCGCGATGATTTCGGTCTTGGTGCCGCCGAGGTCGATGCCCAGCCGCATCAGACGCGAACGGCGATGCCCTTGACGTTGCCGTAGGTGGTCGTCAGCGTGCGCAGGACACTGGCCCCCGTTTCCAGCAGGAGCAGGAAAAGATTGCGTTCGGTGTACAGGCAGACCGGCTGATGAATGCCGTACTTCTTGGCAATGGCCGGGGAGAGTTCGCCAAAACGCTGGTCGATACCCAGCTCGCTCGTGGCGTAGCCCTCGCTGAGTTCGGAGTGCAGGCCGAGGACCGAGATGTAGAGCTTGCCGCCGATCTTCAGCTTGAGCAGCAATTGCCGGACGACCGTGCGCGCCTGGTCGTAGGGCATGCCGCACAGGCCGCGCCGGATGACGATGATGTCGTAGGGTTCGCCGGGCGGGTCGTCGGGCAGTTCCGGGAGGGTGCAGGGGACGAAGGAAATTTCGTCGCGCAGGCCGGCGGCGAGAATCCGTCCCTCGATGTCCTGCTGCAATTGCGGTTCATCGGCGACGACGGCCTGGGCGCCGAGGCGGGCGAACTTGATCGCCGTTTCGCAGCGCTTGTCCGGAATGATGAGCACGGACACGCGTTGATCGAAGCGGTGACGCTTGACGCATTCTTCGAGCGCGAAGCGCTCCAGGTCGTCAGCCCCCGTCTCGAGCGGATTGGCAGTAATATTTGCTGACATGATATTTGTCTCCCACCGGTTCATTGTGCCCAACGCGAGGCAGCGTGACAACCGGAAACCCAAGCCGTGAAAGGAAATACGATGCTCGTCCGCTTCTTGTCCAGCGAAACCGGGGAAATTCTGATGTTCTCGGAGGCGGCCGGACCGCTCCTGCAGGCCCTTGGCAAGCCGACGACGGCGCGCGGTGCATTCAAGCAGGACGAGATGCTGGCCGCCGCGAATGCCTTGCGCGAAGCGGTCAAACGGGCTGAAGCGCCACCGCCGGAAGACGATGAACTGGACGAACACGGGAAAAAGAAGGAGCCGGTCGTGGCCATGAGCCAGCGCGCCTGGCCCTTGATCGACATGCTGGAACGAACTGCTCGCGGCGGGCCGAAGGCGAACATCGTCTGGGAGGCCTCAGCCGATTTCTGAGCGGGCGCTCATTGGCTTGCCGTGATGCCGAAGCCGATGGCAATGCCGTCGAGGACGATGGTCAATTCGTTTTCGAAGCGGCTGAAATAGTCTTCCTCGGGCATGCTGCCTGTGTGCAGGGCCAGTTCCAGATCCAGCGCGGCGGCCTGCAGCGTGTGGGCGCCGATCGCGCCGGCCAGTCCCTTGGCGCTGTGCGCCTGCCGCTCGGCGATGTTGAAATTGCCGGCCGACGCTTCGGCGCGAATGAGGGCCGCAACGTCGATGAGCCGGGCGTGGAAGTCGCGCAGAATCTTCTCGTACAGCGCCGGCTTGTTCATCATCCGCTGGAGGCCGTCAGCCTTGTCGATGCCCGGCAGGTAGGGCAGTCCGTCGGGGCTCATGGGCGGCGTTTCCGGTAATCGAAGCGGGCGTGGTTTGCAGGCATGGGGGTTAGAACAACTCGATGTCGTCGCTCTTTTCCTTCATTTCCGCCATGAAGCGATCGACGGCTTCCTGCACCGGCACACCTTGCATGACCGCGTCGAACATGGCGATTTCCTCGCGCGTCGTGTATTTCTTGCGGATCTTGTCCTGCAGGCCGACCCATTCGTTCGGGTTGTACAGGCGGCGACCGTCCGCGACGAGGTCGCTGAGATCGCCGAGGCTGATGCCGACGTGGGCGAGGCGCTGGACGAGCTTGTCGTAGAACTGGAAGGCGATGATGGCCTGATGCACCATGCCGGCGACGTGCTCGGAGGCACCGCTGAGGTTCTGCTTGGCGGCACCGACTTCGCCGTCGTCGGGCAGGGTCTGGACGGTGTCGGAAATCAGCCGCATGAACCCTGCCATCGAGGTGAAGGAGTTGGTCAGCACCTCGACCGAGGCGTTGCTGTCCTTCATCGCGGCTTCGATCTGCACGGCGGATAGTTCGAGCATCAGCACGGTTTCGCGGACCTGACTCCAGTTCAGGTCGGGCATGTGGGCACTCGTGCCTTTCGGGTGGTTTGTCTCGTCGTTCATATTTTGTCTTTCTGGTTGCGACAAATATAGCGCAATTCAGGGGGCGCGCTCCATCACTACGTAGTATTTGCGCACTGATTCAAGTACTTCGAACGTTCCGGAAAATGTCGATGGAATAATACACGCTTCGCCGGGGCCGAATTCGGCAGATTCGCCATCGGCATCGGTGATGCGGATGCGGCCTTCGATGACGCAGAAGAATTCGTCCTTGCCTTCGGCGAAGGCGATGCGCCAGGCGCCGGGCTCGCAGGCCCAGATGCCGGCCGAGAGGTCGCCGTTGGCGCTCAGGAAATGTTCGAAGGTGGTGCGCAGCGGGTTTCCGCTCACCAGACGGTCGGGGCGGGGGTGATCGTAGGCCGGCTGTGGCTGCTGACGCGAGAAGACACTGAGTTTGGCCATGGTCATTTCCGTTTGCGTTTGTCGGCCTTGGCCCGCCAGCGTTCAATGTCGGCCGGGGTCGGCTCGGCAAAGCTGCCGCCACCGGCGTTGGCCATGTGGATGACGGCGCGGGCGACTTCGCCATCGGTCAACGCTGGATTGCCGCCCTTTGCCGGCATCTTGCGCAGGCCGCCAAGCGCGGCGGGGACCAGGTCGTCGAGGCCTTCCCGGACCAGTTTGCCCCAGTGTTTGGCGCTGCCGAAAAGGGGGGCCTTGTGTTTGCCGCTGCCGTGGCATTCGATGCAGGTGGTGTTGTACACCTCGGCGCCCGATTGCTCATCGGCAACAGCGGGCAGGGAGAGGGTCAGGAGGAGGGCGGGAAGGTAGCGCATGGCAGGAAAGGAGGACGTTAAGCCTGATATCTTAGTTTCCCGAGATAATGGGAGGATGAAATATTTTTTCGGTTTTGGCCTTTTTTTCCGGTTGACCGTGGCATTGGCAGCGCCGCCGCTCATCGCCGTCGATGTCGGCCATGGTGGCAAGGATACCGGGGCGATCAGCGCCCGGGGCCGGACGGAATTCGAGTTCAACCGTGACTTCGCCGGCGTGCTGGCCGAGACCTTGCGCGAAAAGTCGCTGGGCGTTCGTGAGGTCAATTTCGATGGGCAGATCGGCAGCCTCGCGGCCCGCCCAAAAGCGGCGCTGGGCAGCGATTTCTTCATCGCCGTCCACCATGATTCAGTCGGCGAGCCCTGGTTGCTGGACTGGGAATGGGAGGGTCGGCCGCAGCGCTACACCGAGGTGAAGCGCGGCTTCGGGATTTTCGTCTCGGCGCAGAGTCCTGACCTGCCGACCAGCCTGCGCTGTGCCTCGACCATCGGCGCCATGATGCGCCGGGCCGGATTCGAAGCCTCGACCTGGCATGCGCGCAAGCATCTTCCAGCCGATGCTGAGAACGGCGTCTGGTACTACGACAATCTCGTCGTGCTCTACCGCACGACGCTGCCCGCCGTGCTCTTCGAGGCCGGCGTCATCAAGCATCGTGACGAGGAACTGGAACTGCGCGACCCTGAGCGCCAGCATCGCATGGCCGACGCCGTGGCGACCGGCATCGCGGCCTGCCTCTACGTCCGGCCCGAAGTGGTGCCGGCCGAGTAGGCCGTCAGAGGAAAATCGGTTCGGGCGTCAGCGCGACGCCGAAACGGTCGCGGACATCGGCCTGCACGGCAGCCATCGTGCGCTTGACGTCATCCCCCGTGGCGCCCCCGCGATTGACCAGCACCAGCGCCTGCTTCTCGTACATGCCGACCGGGCCGAGGTCCTTGCCCTTCCAGCCTGCCTGCTCGATGAGCCAGCCGGCGGCCAGCTTCACGCGGCCATCCGCTTGCGGATAGCACGGCAGCTTGGGGTGGGCGGCCTTGAGGGCGGCGGCCTGATCTGCGGGGACGACCGGGTTGTGGAAGAAACTGCCCGTGTTCGGCACCACGGCCGGGTCCGGTAGCTTGCGCCGGCGCACGGCGATGATCGCATCGGCGATGTCCTGGGGTGTGGGCGTGGCGACCTGGCGGGCAGCCAGTTCCTGCGTTACGTCGGCGTAGGCCATGTTCGGCGTCCACGCCTTCGGCAGCCGGAAAACGACCGAGGTAATCGCCACCCGACCGTTCAAATGCCAGCCTTCCTGCTTGAAAAGGCTGTCGCGGTAGGCAAACCGGCAGCCCGCACGGTCAACCGGAAAAAACGCCCGTTTTTCAAAATCCCAGGCCGTCACCGACTGCAGACAATCGCCAACTTCCAGCCCGTAGGCCCCGATATTCTGGATCGGCGCCGCGCCCACCGTGCCGGGAATCAGACTCAGGTTCTCCAGCCCCGGCCAGCCCTGCTGCAGGGTCCACTGCACGAAGTCATGCCAGTTCTCGCCCGCGCCGGACTCGATGTAGAAAGCGTCGGCGTCTTCCTTGACCAGCCGCTTGCCGGGGATGGCCATGTGCAGGACGAGGCGGTCGACGTCGCCGGTCACCACGAGATTGCTGCCACCGCCGAGGATGAAGCGCGGCTCGTTGGCGATTTCCGGGGCCGCCAATTGCTCGGGGGCGGTGATTTTGAGATAGCGGGTCGCCTTGCCGGGGAGGGCGAGGGTATTGAGGGGGGTGAGGTCGACGTTGTTGTGCGCTTGCATCCTGCAATTTTCGTTGATTTTTGGGGGGATTGCTTGGTTTGGCTGCTTGAAACGCGGGTTTCGCCGCTGCGTTTTTGGCGTTTGGTTTTGCTGATGGGCTGGTTTCCGCGCCTGACGCGCAGGCGGTGTTTTCTGAAACGCTGGTTTTCGCCGCTGACCGGCGAGCGTACTTTCTTTTGCTTCGCCAAAAGAAAGTAGCCAAAGAAAAGGCGACCCCGGGGGCGGCGCCGGGCTTTGCCCGGTTCCTTGCGCTACTCGGAGGTCCGGGCGGCTTGCCAGAACTCGCCTGCGGCTCAGACAAGGCAAGCCGAAAGCTCCCGGCCCCCCTGCGTTGCTCAGCGCCTTCCACGGGGGCCCCAAAGGCGTCGCAGATTTACCTTCCACGCGCGTCATTCCCGCTTGCGCGGGAATGACAGGGCACGATTTGACGGTCAACCGGAAAAAATAGCCAAAATCGAAATCCCCAAAACCACCGCTGGTTTGCCGGGCCCCTTGAGAGGTGCCGAGCAACGCAGGGTGGCGCGGGAAGAGGGCGAGCACTGTCTGAGGGCGAAGCCCGAGTTGCGCAGCCCCCGCGTCAGCCGAGTAGCGCAGGGAACCGGCGTAGCCGGCACCGACCCAGGGGTGACCTTTTCTTTGGCTACTTTCTTTTGGGCAAACAAAAGAAAGTACGCTCGCCGGTCAACGGCGAAAACCAGCGTCTCTGAAACGCAACACCGCACGTCAGGCGCGAAAACCAGCGTTTCAGAAAGAATGGCTGCGGCCGCGCATCAGGCGCTAATCCGAGCGTTTCCGAAACGCCCCCCACGCTCAGCGAAAAAGCCGGCGCGTCAGGCGCAAAACGCCCCCGACGCGCCAATCCGCCTACAGCAATGGCGCCAGCCAATACTCCCCATCCTTGACCGACATGCCCTTGCGGCGCGCCCAGTCCTCCAGCTGATCCCGTCCGATCTTCGGAATGGCGAAGTAGGACGCTGCCGGGTGGCCGATGTAGAAGCCGGAGACGGCTGCTGCCGGGGTCATGGCGCAGGACTCGGTGAGTTCCATGCCGGCGTTGCCGGGGGCATCGAGCAGGGCGAAGAGTTCGCGCTTGGCGGTGTGGTCCGGGCAGGCCGGGTAGCCGGGGGCGGGGCGGATGCCGGTGTATTTTTCGGCGATCAGCTCGTTGTTGGTGAAGGCTTCGTCGCTGGCGTAGCCCCAGTACTTGGTGCGGACCTGCAGGTGCAGCCACTCGGCGGCAGCTTCGGCCAGGCGGTCGGCCAGGGCCTTGAGCATGATGGCGGAGTAGTCGTCGTTGGCGGCTTCGAAGGCGGCGACGCGTTCTTCGATGCGGTGGCCGGCGGTGACGGCGAAGGCGCCGACGTAATCACGCTGGCCGACGTAATCGGCGAGTGCCACGTTGAAGCGGCCCGGCGGCTGCTTGTGTTGCTGGCGCAGGCCGACCCAGCGGGTGAGCTCGGTCGTCCGCGATTCGTCGGCGTAGAGGATGATGTCCTCGTTCTCGGCGCTGGCCGGGTAGAGGCCGAAGACGGCGCGGGCACTCAGCCAGTTTTCGCTGACGATCTTGGCCAGCATCGCCTTGGCGTCGGTGAACAGCTGGCGGGCGGTTTCGCCGACCGTTTCGTTTTCGAGGATGGCCGGGTAGCGGCCGGCCAGATCCCAGCTTTGGAAGAAGGGCGTCCAGTCGATGAGCAGCGCGAGTTCTTCCAGGCTCGGGTTGAGCATGATCAGGCCGAGCTGGTTCGGAATGGTGGGTGTGTGCGCTTCGCTCGACGTGAAACGGTTGGCGCGGGCTTCTTCCAGCGAGACCAGCGTGGCGCCTTTGCGGCCTGAATGTTCGGCGCGCACGGCTTCATATTCGGCGACGATGTCGGCCATGTAGCCGTCGCGCTGGTCAGTGGAGAGCAGCTTGGTGGCGACGCCGACGGCACGCGAGGCATCCGGCACGTAAACCACGGCACCGTCGGTATTGGGCGCGATCTTGATCGCCGTGTGGGCGCGGCTGGTCGTGGCGCCACCGATGAGTAGCGGCTGCTTCATGCCCTGGCGCTGCATTTCGCTGGCGACGTGGGCCATTTCTTCGAGCGACGGGGTGATCAGCCCGGACAGGCCGATGATGTCGACGCGATGTTCGAGCGCCGCCTTGAGGATGTTGTCGCAGGAGACCATGACGCCGAGGTCGATGACGTCGTAGCCATTGCAGCCAAGCACCACGCCGACGATGTTCTTGCCGATGTCGTGCACGTCGCCCTTGACCGTGGCCATGAGGATCTTGCCCTTTGAACCCAGCCCGGTGCGGGTCTTTTCCGCTTCGATGTAGGGCAGCAGATGGGCGACGGCCTGCTTCATGACGCGGGCCGATTTGACGACCTGCGGCAGGAACATCTTGCCGGCGCCGAACAGGTCGCCGACGTGGTTCATGCCGGCCATGAGCGGGCCTTCGATGACGGCGAGCGGCGGCTTGCCTTCGGCCGCCAGCTTGGCACGGACCTCTTCGGTATCGGCCACGACGAAATCGGTGATGCCCTTGATCAGCGCGTGTTCGAGGCGCTTTTCGACGGGCTGTTCGCGCCACGACAGGTCGGGGCCGCTGTCCTTGGCCTTGCCTTCCTTGACGGTCTGGGCGAATTCGACCAGCGCATCGCCGGCGCCGGGGTGGCGGTTGAGCACCACGTCCTCGACCTTGTCGCGCAGCGTCGGCTCGAGGTCGTCGTACACGCCGAGCATGCCGGCATTGACGATGCCCATGGTCATGCCGTTCTTGATGGCGTGGTAGAGGAAGACCGTGTGGATGGCTTCGCGCACCGGGTCGTTGCCGCGGAAGCTGAAGGAGACGTTGGAGACGCCGCCGGAAATGTGGGCGTGCGGCAGGTTCTGCTTGATCCAGCGCGTCGCCTCGATGAAATCGACGGCGTAGTTGTCGTGCTCGGGAATGCCGGTGGCGATGGCGAAGATGTTCGGGTCGAAGATGATGTCCTCGGCCGGGAAGCCGATGCTCAGCAGCAGCTCGTAGGCGCGCTGGCAGATCTCGGTCTTGCGCGCGAAGGTGTCGGCCTGGCCCTTTTCGTCGAAGGCCATGACGATGACCGCGGCGCCGTAGCGGCGGGCGAGGCGGGCCTGCTCGATGAACTTGGCTTCGCCTTCCTTCATCGAGATGGAATTGACGATGCCCTTGCCCTGGATGCACTTGAGGCCGGCTTCGATGACTTCCCATTTCGACGAGTCGATCATGATCGGCACGCGCGAAATGTCCGGCTCGGAGGCGATGAGCTTGAGGAAACGGTCCATGGCGGCGATCGAATCGAGCATCGCCTCGTCCATGTTGATGTCGATGACCTGCGCGCCGTTCTCTACCTGCTGGCGGGCGACGGCCAGCGCGTCGTCGAAACGGCCTTCGAGGATCATTCGGGCGAAGGCCTTCGAACCGGTGACGTTGGTGCGTTCGCCGACGTTGACGTAGAGCGAATCGGCGCCGACGTTGAAGGGCTCCAGCCCGGACAGGCGCAGCTTCTTCTCGATGCTCGGCACTTTTCTCGGGCTGACCGTGGCCACGCGCTGGGCAATGGCGGCGATGTGTTCCGGCGAGGTGCCGCAGCAGCCACCGACGATATTGACGATGCCGGCCTTGGCCCAGCCCTCGATTTCATCGGCCAGCATGTCGGCCGTTTCGTCGTAGCCGCCGAACGCATTGGGCAGGCCGGCGTTCGGGTGGGCCGAGATGTAGCAGTCGCAGACGCGGGAGAGTTCCTCGACGTACTGGCGCAGTTCCTTGGCGCCGAGCGCGCAGTTGAGGCCGAAGCTCAACGGCTTGATGTGGCTCAGCGAATTCCAGAACGCTTCGGCTGTCTGGCCGGACAGGGTGCGGCCGGAAGCGTCGGTGATCGTGCCGGAAATCATGACCGGCCAGCGGCGACCGGTGGCGTCGAAGAATTTCTCGATGGCGAACAGCGCCGCCTTGGCGTTGAGCGTGTCGAACACCGTTTCGACGAGCAGGATGTCGGCGCCGCCATCGGTCAGGCCGCGGATAGCTTCGAGGTAATCGGTGACCAGCGCGTCGAAGGTCACGTTGCGGTAGCCGGGGTCGTTCACGTCCGGCGAGATCGACGCCGTACGGCTCGTCGGGCCGAGGACGCCGGCGACGAAGCGCGGCTTGGCCGGGTTGGCGGCGGTGAATTCGTCACAGAGCCGGCGGGCGAGCGCGGCGCCTTCCTTGTTCAGCTCGTAGACGATGGCTTCGAGCTTGTAATCGGCCTGCGACACGGCGGTCGAGTTGAAGGTGCAGGTTTCGAGGATGTCGGCGCCGGCTTCGAGGTAGGCGCGATGAATGCCGCCGATGACGTCCGGCCGGGTCAGCACCAGCAGGTCGTTGTTGCCCTTGAGGTCGTGGGCGTGATCGGCGAAGCGCGTGCCGCGGTAATCGGCCTCCTGCAAGCCGTGACGCTGGATCATGGTGCCCATGGCGCCATCAAGGACGAGCATCTTCTGGGCAAGCAGGGCGGAAAGTTCGACGGTACGGTCAGGCTGCATGGATCACCTCGGCAAAGCAAATAAACCAGGGACGCCAAAAGAAAACGGCGTCGCAAACCGGCTTGTGAAATATAGGTTTGCGAGCGCCGTTGATCATTGCCGAGCCTGGCCCCGGTATTCATGAAGCATGAAAAGGGTCGCAGCGCTCCTCGGCAGAGCCCGTAGTGTACCGATCAAGGCGCCAACTGCCAAGTTAAGCGCCTGATTTTGTGGAAAACCCATGTTCCGGGTGTCCGGAAAATTTCAAATTTGGGCTTTTTTTCCGGTTGACCGTGAGAGAGCGGGTCAGGCGACCGATTTGGGCGGGAAGGGCGTAATTTTTGCGCCCGTCGGCGCTGCCTGGGCGTCCGTGGCCGTCTCGGCGAAAACCGAAACCGCGCTGCGCCCCTGATCCTTGGCGTGATACATGGCGAGGTCGGCCTTGCGGCGCAGGTCGTCAAGATTGCTGCCATGCGTCGGACAAAGCGCAATGCCGATGCTGCACGACAGGCGAACCGCCCCCGCCGTGGTATCGATGGGCGCCGAAACGGCGGCCAGCAACTTGTTCCCGATCATTTCCGCGTCGTCGGGGTTATGCACGTTGGCGAGCAGGATGACGAACTCATCGCCGCCATGCCGGGCCACAGTATCGCCGCTGCGCAGCTCGGCGGCCATGCGTTTGGCACAGGCGACGAGCACCTGATCGCCGACATCGTGGCCGTGTTCGTCGTTGATTTCCTTGAAGTGGTCGAGATCGGCCAGCATCAGGGCAAACGAATGGCCGGAACGTTGCCAGTTGCGCAGGGCGTGCTCGAAGCGGTCGGCGAACAGGAAGCGGTTGGGCAGGTTGGTCAGCAGATCGTGCGTGGCCAGATAGGCCGAGCGTTCCTGTTCGATTTCAGCGCGGTCGAGGCTCAGGTAGTGGCGGATGGTGACCCACGGCACGACGAGCAGGGCGGCGCCGAGCAGCAGCAGGATCATGAATTTCTCGGGCTGGATGAAGTCGTGCCACAGCATTTGCCGGGAAAAACGCATCTGGGTGGGCTGCGATACGTTGTCGACCGCCAGTTGCCGGGTGAAATACGGCAGGATCATGCGTTCCAGATCACTGGCCGGCGGTGCGTTCTGTTCGAAAAGGACGCTCTCCGGGTGGCCGGGGGACGCGATGGAGGCGGACACGCTGATGTGGGCGTGTTCGGAATCGTTGGGCCGGCTGGGGACGAGCGCCTGCGTCTTGATGAGGAGCATGGCCATCATCGTGTCGCCGAAGAAATCGAGCTCGGCGGACGACCTGCCGGCCGGGCGGACGACTTCCTGGAGCAGGATGTAGGCGCCGCCCCCTTCGTACAGGCTGAAGACGGGCGAGACGACGGGCTTGACGTTGCCATGGGCGAGCGCCACCGAGCGCGACAGGTAATCGACCGTCTCCAGGCGAACGCCGTAGATCGCCTGGGACTCGGGGAGGGAGGGGTACATGAAAAGGATGGGCCAGGATGCGGACTTGCCGTTTTCGTCCTTGAGCTTGCGCTGGGTGATCTCGCCGAAATCCTTGATGGTGAAGTCGGCCCGCCAGTTCTTGCGCAGCGAAGCCTGGAAGGCCGCCTCGTCGGCCAGTTTGACCTTGCTCGCGACCTCGATCATGTAAATGTGCGAATAAGCCGCGGCTGCCGAGGCGGCGTAGCGCATGGTCGACGCCGTGTCGCTGCGGTCCACCGCCTGCAGGAAAGCCGCAAGCCCGGCCAGCACCGCTTCGTTGGTATCGAGTTTCTGTTTCAGTTCGCTGACCAGAAGCCGGGCATCGACGTCGAATTTGGCCTCCCAGCGATTGATTTCCGCCGACAGCAGGGTATGGCTGATGATCGCGATGGCACTCAGCCACGCGGCCATCAGCACCAGGAGAGTGGGGCGAAACCGGTGTCGGGACATGATCTGTAATCCTTGTTTGACACCACTGTCCCACGCCGGGCCGGCCAAGTAAACATGGCGAAAGACGGAATCGGAAAATTATCCCGGCGGCAACCCTTTCGCTCATGCTCCAGAATTCCCTCGCGGCCAACACCCGGGCCGCCGGCGACGCTCAGCCCAGCGGCTCGCAGCGCAGCCAGACGGTGAAGCGGGCGCCTTGGCCAGGCGTGCTGGTGGCCGTGAGGCGGCCGCCGTAGCGTTCGATGAGGTTCTTGCTGACCCACAGGCCGAGGCCGTTGCCGCCGGGTTTCTTGGCCGTGAAGAAGGGCTCGAACAGACGGTCGAGGTCGGTCGCGCTGATGCCGGGGCCGGAATCGGAAACGACGAGGCGGATGCCGAGCGGCATGTCGGCTTCGTCCCAGTCTTCGGCAGCGATCCTGAGCACGCCGCCGTCCGGCATGGCCTGGATGGCATTGACCAGCAGGTTGATGACGACCTGCTGCAGCTCGTTCTTGTTGCAGATGATCTGCCGCGTCGAGTCGATGTGCTGCTCGACGGCGATGTTGCCCGTCTTCATGAGGTGGCGGACGAGCAGCAGGCTGTCCTGGATCAGCTGGTGCGGGTCAGCCGGTTCGAGGTAGCCGACGTAATCCTGCGGGCGGGCGAATTGCAGCAGTTTGGCGACGATCAAGCGGATGCGCTGGACCTGTTCGTGGATGAGCTTGATCTCCGGCGCGACGGGCTCGGCCTGCGGCCCGAGCAGGTCGCGCAGCACGTCGAGGTTGCCCTGGATGACGGCTATCGGGTTGTTGATTTCATGCGCCACGCCGGCCGTCAGCTGGCCGATGGCGGCGAGCTTCTCGTTCATGACGAGTTGCGATTGCGCGGCCTTGAGGTCGGCCACGGCCTGCTCCAGCTCGCCGGTGCGCTCGGCCACCTTGGCGTCGAGCGATTCGCCCCAGCGCTTGAGGGAGCTGGCCTGGGCGTGCAGCTGGTCGAGCAGGCGGTCGAAATGTGCGGCGACGACGCCGAGTTCGTCGCGGCTTTCAATGGGCCCGACGCGCGCCGCAAGGTCGCCTTGCTCGATGGCGTGCATGGTCGCGTGCATGCGCTCGATGGGCTTGAACACCCGGCGCGCCCAGAAGATGGCGAAGATGCCGGCGACCAGCATGGCCAAAGTGAAGAAGACGAAAACGACGGCAAAGGCCTGCTTCCGCGCATCGACGAAGGGGCCTTCGAGGAAGCCGACATAGAGCATGCCGATGCGTTGCTGATGGCCGTCGAGCAATGGCTCGTAGGCCGACACGTACCAGTCGCTGACGACGAAGGCACGGTCCAGCCAGGTATCGCCGCGACCGAGCACGGTGTCGTAAACGGCCTTGGAGACACGCGTGCCGATGGCCCGCGTGTCGCCGAACAGGCGGACGTTGGTGGCGACCCGCACGTCGTCGAGGAAGAGCGTGGCCGTGCCGGCGCTGCCGAAGGGCAGGGCACCGTCCGGGTAGACGATGGCGTTCAGGCGGTCGATGAAATCGAGATTCTTGTTGAGCAGCACGCCGCCGGTCAGCACGCCGATGACCTGCCCGGCGCTGTTGAAAACCGGGGCGGCCGAGTGGATGACGACGCCGCGCGTTTCCTCCTCACGGGTATCGGGCCGGGCGTTGGGTGTCGGCACGATGGTCGTGCGCGCCCGGGCGGCGAGGTCGGGGCTGATCTGGAATAGCTGCGGGGCGCTGAACACCTCGGTCTCCGTCCGCGCCTTGCCGGCCAGTGCCGATGCGACGACCGACCAGGTGCGGGCATCGTCCCGGCTGCGCCGGAGGTCGTGAAAATGCAGGAAATCGAGCTTGTATTCGAGCTGGGTCGAGTCGAGCAGATCGACGACGGCCTGTTCCGGCTCGCCACGCGCCTTGCGCAGCGTGCTGGCGAGGCGCTCCGAGGCAGCCAGGCTGGCCACCGAACGGCCGACGCCGTCGGTCACCCGCTCGAAATAGCCGTGGGCGACGGCGAGGTCGGAACGCACCTTGGTGACCAGCAGGCGGTCGAGGTAATTGCCGCCCCAGTAGGCCAGCGCGGCCATCGTCAGCGGCAGGACGATGCCGAGCGGAATGAGCGCCAGCAACAGCAGGCGAACGCGGATCGACCGCCGGTTGGGAAGGTTCAGATGCCCCAGGCCTGGCACTTGCGATCCATGGTCTTGCGCGAGATGCCCAGGCGGCGGCTGGCTTCCGACTTGTTGCCGTCGCAGGCGGCGAGCACGGCGAGGATGTGGCGTTTTTCGACGGCTTCCAGCGTGCCGTCGGCAACGGCCACCTCACTGCTGCCGATTTCCGGTTCCGTGCCGATGTCGAACCAGCCGAGAATCAGCGAGCGTTCGACCAGGTTGCGCAGCTCCCGGACGTTGCCTGGCCAGTCGTAGTCGGCCATGCGCGCCAGGGTGCGCGGGTCGAGGCTGAGCGCCGGCACGCCCAGGCTGAGCGAGAGCTGGCTCATGAAATGGCGGACGAGCAGCGCGATGTCGTCGGGCCGTTCGCGCAGCGGCGGCAAGGTGACTTCGAGCACCTGCAGCCGGTAATAAAGATCGGGTCGGAACCGCTGGGCGGCGACTTCGGTCTTCAGGTCGCGGTTGGTGGCGGCGATGACGCGCACGTCGACGGCGATTTCCTGTTCCGAGCCGATCGGCCGGATGCGCCTTTCCTCGATGGCGCGCAGCAACTTGGCCTGCGCGGCCAGCGGCAGTTCCGAAATCTCGTCGAGGAACAGCGTGCCGCCCCGGGCGTAATAGAACAGCCCTTCGCGGTTCTGGACGGCGCCGGTGTAGGCGCCCTTGACGTGGCCGAACAGCTCGGACTCGATGAGCTCGGACGAAATGGCCGCGCAGTTGATCGGCACGAAAGGTCCGTCGGCGCGCTGGCTCATGCGGTGCAGGGCGCGCGCCGCGACCTCCTTGCCGGTGCCGGATTCGCCGGTGAGCAGGACCGTGGCCGGCGTCGGCGCGATGCGCTTGAGGCGTTCGCAGACCTTGAGCATGGCTTCCGACTGGCCGACGACGCCTTCGATGTCGGCCGAATTCGTGCTGATTTCGCGGCGCAGCACGAAGTTCTCGCGGGCCAGCCGCGAGCGCTCGAAGCAGCGGTGCATGGCGTTGAGCACCTGGGCCAGCGAAAAGGGCTTGAGCAGGAAGTCGGCGGCACCGGCGCGCAGGGCGTCGATGGCGGTGTCGAGGTCGGCATAGGCAGTCATCAGCACGACATCGCCGGCGTAGCCTTCCTGGCGCAGCTCGTGCAGCCAGTCGATGCCCGACACGCCGGGCAGGGCGATGTCGAGGACGATCAGGTCGTAGCGGCTGCGGTCAAGCAGCGGGCGCGCCTCCTCGACGCTGCCGGCACAATCGACGGCACCGCAACGCGAGCTCAGGGCGCGCTGCAGAAAGCTCTGCATGCCGGGCTCGTCATCGACAATGAGCACCGAATACTGCTGCCACAGGGCGGTCGTGGCGATTGCTTTTGTCTCTTCCATTGCGGGGTCGCTTGTTATTCGAGGCTTGATGCGGGCGATTTTCGCACGGCTGGGGACGGTGTGCTCACGCCTGTGTTGGTGCCGCCCCGGGCGCCAATTTGCATGTCATTAATTCTGGCCGGTAGGGCGTTTTCAGCCGTCGCTCGCTGCTAGAATAAGGATCGATCACCGCTTGATCCCTCATTTTCCGGAGCAGACATGGACATCGACGACGAAGCATCCGAAATCGAGCAACTGCAGTACGAACTGGCCATGGCGCGCGAGGAGATCAAGATGTACCGCGCCCTCGGACACTGCCTCGCCCAGTTCAGCGTGTCGTTCGGCGAATCGCAGAAGAGCATGGCGGCCATGGCGGCGACCATGCAGGTCGAGCGGGATACCGCCAAGCAGGCCGCCGAAGTGTCGTCAGGCGCCCGCGACAACGTTCAGGATATCTCCGGCAAGCTCGGCGAACTCTCGCGCCAGTCCGCCTCGACCCTGACCGAAGTGGATTCCCTGCACCATCAGAGCAAGCAGATTTCCGTCATCATCGAATTCATCCAGCAGATCTCCGCCCAGACCCACCTGCTGTCGATGAACGCCGCCGTCGAGGCGGCACGCGCCGGCGAATACGGGCGCGGTTTCGCCGTCGTCGCCAAGGAAGTGCAGAACCTCTCGGCGCAGACCGACAAGGCGACCAAGGAAATCATCCCGCTCGCCGCGTCGATCCAGAAAGAGGCCAGCGTCGTCAAGGAACGCGTCGATACCCTGTCCGGCCAGTCCCGGCAATTCAGCGCCGAAGGCGGCGAAATGGCCGTCAGCATGGGCAACGCCCTCGACCTGGCCCGCCGCATGGAACATTCGATCAGCGCCACGGCCCTGCGCACCTTCGTCGAACTGGCCAAGCTCGACCACCTGATCTTCAAGTTCGAAATCTACAAGGTCTTCTTCGGGCTCTCCGACAAGACCGCCGACGACCTCGCCCACCACACCGGCTGCCGTCTCGGCAAATGGTATTACGAGGGCGAGGGTCGCAAGCTCTACGCCCAGTTGGCCGGCTACCGCGACATCGAAGCCCCGCACAAGGAAGTCCACGCCTGCGGCAAGGAAGCGCTGAGCCTCTACGCCGCCGGCGAAATCCGTGCCTCGGTCAAGGCCGTGGCCAAGATGGAAGCGGCGAGCATTCGCGTCGTCAACGGCCTCGAAAAAATGGCCGCCTCCGGGGGCGGCTGAGCTCGCCCATTCATTCGCCCAATCCGATAAGGACGCTTCATGCAAAACGTTTTGATCATCATCCACGCCCCACCCTACGGCAGTGAGCGCACGCTCTCAGCCTTGCGTCTGGCGACGGCGCTCGCTGGCAGCGAGGCCAAGCCGGCGGTGCGTATCTTCCTGATGTCCGACGCGACCGTGCTCGGTCTGCCGAACCAGATCGACGGTGCCGGCAACGGTTTGCAGGGCATGGTCGAAGGGCTGGTCGCCCAGGGCGTTGAAATCCGCCTGTGCCGGACCTGCGCGCTGGCGCGTGGGCTGGGTGAGCTGCCGCTGATTCCCGGTACGTCGATCGGGACGCTGGTCGAACTGGCCGAGGCGACGCTGGCGGCGGACAAGGTCATCACTTTCTGAGTTGGCTGACCGGGCGGAAATTTCATTTTTCGCCCTTTTTTCCGGTTGACCGTACAATCCCGATGGCGCGTAAAAATGCCAATGGCAAGCGCTTTTCTGGGGGTTTGCATGGGACAAAATGTCCCACCTGTCTGGCTGATGGACAAAATGTCCCGGTTTTTTGCTGTCGGCCGGATGGCGGGTTTCCCAATGTTCAACCACTTACGGCAAATGGCACATTCATTGCACTGCTTTACCCTTGCGACATGGCGTCGCGAACAGGAGGAAAAACTCAAATGAACATGAACAGGCGGCAGTTCTTCAAGGTCTGCTCCGCCGGGCTCAGTGGGTCATCCATCGCGTTGATGGGTTTCTCGCCGACCGCAGCCCAGGCGGAAGTACGTACCTTCAAGCTCGCCCGCGCCACAGAGACTCGGAATATTTGTCCGTATTGCTCGGTGTCATGCGGGGTGCTCATCTACTCGACTGGCGATAAATCCAAGAATTCGCAGTCCGAGATCATCCACATCGAAGGCGATCCGGACAATCCGGTCAATCGCGGTACCCTGTGCCCGAAGGGCGCCGGTCTGCGCGACATGATCCAGAGCCAGAACCGTCTGAAGTGGCCGGAAGTACGCGAAGCCGGCACCAACGAATGGAAGAAGATTTCCTGGCAGGAAGCCATCGAGCGCATCGCCAAGCACATGAAGGCTGACCGCGACGCGAACTTCATGGCGCAGAACAAGGACGGCGTGACCGTCAATCGCTGGACCACCACAGGATTCCTTGCATCATCAGCCGCTTGTAACGAGGCCGGCTACCTGACCGTGAAGACGATTCGCGCGTTGGGCATGACCTCGATCGATACCCAGGCACGTATTTGACACGCTCCCACGGTGGCCAGTCTGGCTCCGAGTTTTGGGCGTGGTGCGATGACCAACCACTGGGTGGACATCAAGAACGCTGATCTGATTTTCGTGATGGGTGGCAACCCCGCCGAAGCGCACCCCTGCGGCTTCAAGTGGGTGATCGAAGCCAAGAAGACGCGCAAGGCCAAGCTCGTGGTCGTCGACCCGCGCTTCAACCGTACTGCGTCGGTGGCCGATTTCTATGCGCCTGTCCGTTCCGGTTCCGACATCGCCTTCCTCGGCGGCGTCATCAATTACCTCGTGACGAACGACAAGATCCATCACGAGTACGTCAAGTCGTACACCAACGCGACCTTCCTGATCGACCCGAACTTCAAGTTCGACGACGGCATCTTCTCGGGCTACAACGAGGAGAAGCGCAGCTACACCAAGGACACCTGGAAATACCAGTTGGACAAGGACGGCTACGCCATGGTCGACGACACCATGCAGGACCCGAACTGCGTCTGGCAACTCATGAAGACGCACTATTCGCGCTATACGCCGGACATGGTCAGCAAGGTCTGCGGCACGCCGAAGGAGGCCTTCATCAAGATTTGCGAGATGATTGCCGAGACGGCCGCGCCGAACAAGACGATGACCAACCTCTACGCGCTGGGCTGGACCGAGCACTCCGTCGGCTCCCAGAACATCCGCTGCATGGCGATCATCCAGCAGTTGCTCGGCAACATGGGCATGGCCGGGGGCGGCATCAACGCGCTGCGTGGTCACGCCAACGTCCAGGGCATCACCGACTTCGCGCTCTACGCCCAGAATCTGCCGGGCTACCTGAGCGCACCGACGGATGCCGATCCGGATCGCACCACCTATCTTGGCAAGCGCACACCCAAGCCACTGCGTCCGGGCCAGATGAACTTCCCGCAGAACTTCCCGAAGTGGCAGACCAGCCTGGCGAAAGCCTGGTGGGGTGATGCAGCGACCAAGGAAAACGATTTCGCCTACGACTACTTCCCGAAACTGGGCGGCGCGTCGGACGTGCTGTCGATCTTCAACGCCATGTACGAAGGCAAGATCAACGGCTTCTTCTGTCAGGGCTTCAACCCGCTGGCCTCGGTGGCCAACAAGAAGAAGGTCTCGGACGCCATGGCCAAGCTGAAGTACATGGTCATCATGGACCCGCTGGCGACCGATACCTCCGAGTACTGGAAGCCGCACGGCGAGTTCAATGACGTCAAGCCGGAAGAAATCCAGACTGAAGTCTTCCGCTTGCCGACCACGTTGTTTGCCGAAAACGCCGGCACCTTCACCAACTCTGGCCGCGTCATCCAGTGGCGCTGGAAGGCTGCGGATGGTCCGGGCGATTCCAAGGACGACACCGAAATCATGGCCGCGCTTTTCCTGAAGCTGAAGGAAATGTACGCCAAGGACGGTGGTGCCTTCCCCGATCCGATCCTCAAGCTGACCTGGGCCTATGCTCAGCCGGCCAAGCCGTCGCCGGAAGAACTGCTCCGCGAAATCAACGGCAAGGCGCTGGCCGACGTGCTCGATCCAAAGGATCCGACCAAGGTCCTGGTCAAGGCCGGCGAGCAGTTGCCGAGCTTTGCCATGCTGCGCGACGACGGTTCGACCACCTGCGGCAACTGGATCTACTGTGGCGTCTGGTCGCAGGCCGGCAACAACTCGGCCCGGCGCGACAACGCCGATCCGTCCGGTCTCGGTCAAACCCTGAACTGGGGCTTCGCCTGGCCGGTCAATCGCCGCATCATCTACAACCGGGCCTCGGCCGACCTCGCGGGCAAACCGTGGGATCCGAAGCGGACCGTGTTGAAGTGGGTCGGTGACAAGTGGGGCGGCAACGACGTGCCCGACATGCGTCCAGATGCGGCGCCCGACCAGAACGTCATGCCTTTCATCATGAATCCGGAAGGTGTGGCGCGTCTGTTCAGCCGCGAGCTGATGGCCGAAGGTCCGTTCCCCGAGCACTACGAGCCGTTCGAAACCCCGCTCGACAACAATCCGATGCACCCGACCAACCCGAAGGCGACCAGCAACCCGGCCGCCCGCGTGTACAAGGGCGACATGGAGGCGTTCGGCAAGGCGAAGGACTTCCCGTACGTGGCGACGACCTACCGCCTGACCGAGCATTTCCACTACTGGACCAAGCAGAGCAAGATCAACGCGATCATGCAGCCGGAACAGTTTGTCGAAATCGGCGAGGAACTGGCCAAGGAAAAGGGCATCACCAACGGCGACAAGATCAAGATCCGCTCCAATCGCGGCTTCATCCGTGGCGTGGCAGTGGTGACCAAGCGCATCAAAGCACTCGATGTGGATGGCAAGAAGGTGCACACGGTCGGTATCCCGATCCACTACGGTTTCAAGGGGGCGACGAAGCCTGGCTTCATCACCAACACCCTGACCCCGTTCGTCGGTGACGCCAATACGCAGACGCCGGAGTACAAGGCGTTCCTGGTCAACATCGAGAAAGCGTAAAGGAGAGCTGATATGGCACTGCAATCGCTAGACATCAAACAGCGCTCCGCGACGACGACGCCCTCCACGCAAGTGCGGGAAACCATCGAAGTCGCCAAGCTTATCGACGTATCGGCCTGTATCGGCTGCAAGGCGTGTCAGGTCGCCTGCTCGGAGTGGAATGACATCCGCGACGAAGTGGGCAACTGCCACGGCGTCTACGACAACCCGATGGATCTGACGGCGAAATCGTGGACGGTGATGCGCTTCACCGAGGTCGAGCAGAACAACAAGCTCGAGTGGCTGATCCGCAAGGACGGCTGCATGCACTGCGCCGACCCCGGTTGCCTGAAGGCCTGTCCGGCCCCGGGCGCCATCATCCAGTACAGCAACGGCATCGTGGATTTCCATCAGGAAAACTGCATCGGCTGCGGCTACTGCGTCACCGGCTGTCCGTTCAACGTTCCGCGCATCTCGAAGGAAGACAGCAAGGCCTACAAGTGCTCGCTGTGTTCCGACCGGGTGGCCGTCAACCAGGCTCCGGCCTGCGCCAAGGCCTGCCCGACCGGAGCGATCCAGTTCGGTTCGAAGGAGGACATGAAGGATTACGCGGCCAAGCGCGTCACCGACCTCAAGGAACGTGGCTACGATCAGGCCGGCCTGTACGACCCGCAAGGGGTGGGTGGCACGCACGTCATGTACGTGCTGCATCACGCCGACAAGCCCGACCTCTACGCCGGCCTGCCGGCCAATCCGTCGATCAGCCCGCTGGTCTCGCTGTGGAAGGGCTTCGCCAAGCCGCTCGCCACGCTGGCCATGGGCGCGGTCGCGCTGGGTAGCCTGTTCCACTACGTCACCAAGGGTCCGAACGAGGTCTCGAAAGAGATCGAAGACGAGATCGAGAAGGAGGATGCAAAATGATCCGCGATCCGAAAGACCTCAAGCGCTACGAGCCCCAGGAACGGGCCAATCACTGGGTGGTGGGCATCAGCTTCATCCTGCTCGCCCTCTCCGGTCTGGCCTTCTTCCATCCGGCGTTCTTCCCGCTCACCCAGCTGTTCGGCGGCCCGACCTGGGCCCGCATTCTCCACCCCTACCTTGGGGTGCTGATGGCGGTGTCCTTCCTGGCCATGTTCCTCCGCTTCAAGCATCTGAACAAGATGACGCCGGTGGACAAGGAATGGCTGAGCAAGGCCAAGCAGATGGTGGACGGCGACGACCACAACATGCCGGAGCAGGGCAAGTACAACGGTGGCCAGAAAGTCATGTTCTGGGCTTTGGCCATCTGCATGCTGCTCATGACCGTTTCCGGCCTGCTCATCTGGCGTGCCTGGTTCGGCTTCGACATCACGCTCGTCCGCATGGGCGCCGTGGTTCATGCCGCAGCCGGCGCGTTCATGATCGGCATGATCATGGTCCACGTCTATGCCGCCATCTGGGTCAAGGGCACCATCCGCGCCATGTGGTACGGAACGGTCACCCGGGCCTGGGCCAAGCAGCATCATCGTGGCTGGTACCGTCAGGTTACCGGCAAGTAAGGGGCAAATAACCGGGCTTGCAGGCTCGGCGTTGCGCCCGCTGGTCGTACGATGTGTACTGCCTGCGCGGGCGCGCCTTGATCCTGCGGCGCCCGGTCATTTGCCGGATTAACAGCTTTACCTTGCGTTCAGGGGGCGCTGCGGGAACAATTCCGCATCCCCCCATTTTTTTGATTTTGGGCAAAATTTCCGGTTGACCGTCAAAGGCTCATCCGGAGCAGAACAACAGACGAGACTCCCCGCATGCAATCCCAACCGATCAACTTCCAGCCGCCCGCCGAAGAGGCCGCCCCCATTCTGCTGCCGGTCACGGCCACGCTGTTCGCCGACCGCGCCGAGCGCTTCGCGGCACTGGCCGATGGCCACAGCCTGGGCGACTGGCTGGTTTTTCTCGGCCAACTGAGCCGTGCCCAGCACGACGCCATCAAGGCGCTGCCGGCCCTGCCACTGCCCGATGCCGCGACGCTCGAACAGGCGCGCACCCACGGCATGCCGCCACTGAATATCGCCAATCGTCCGGCCGCCTGGCGTGAGGCCCTGCGCCAGATCGCCCGCAGCCTTGTCGACAGCGCCCCGGAAGGCGCGCGCAAGGCGCTCGACGCGCTGCTCGCTGCCGACGACGCCTGGCTCGACAAGCTGGCCGACACGCTGCTCAGCGGCGAACTCGAAGCCGGCGACGCGGCCGAACTGCCCTTCGTTGCCGCCGCCCTGCAGGTCGTCTTCACCCAGCTGGCCAGCCAGCTCGACGCCAGCCAGCTGCAAAAACTCGACGCCCATGGCGTCTGCCCCTGCTGCGGCAGCCCGGCCGTGGCCAGCGTCGTGCGCCTCGGCGCCGCCATCAACAATCTGCGCTACCTGCATTGCAGCCTGTGCAACACCGAATGGAACGTGCCGCGCGCCACCTGCACGGCCTGCGATTCCGACAAGGAAGTGGCCCTGCACGAAGTCGAGGGTTCGAAAGGCGCCGTCCGCGCCGAAACTTGCGACGCCTGCAAGAGCTACCTGAAGATCGTTTATCAGGAGAAAGACCCGCGCGTCGATCCGGTGGCCGACGACCTCGCCAGCCTGGCCCTCGACATGCTCGTCGATGAAGCCGGCTACGAGCGTTCCGGGCCGAATCTGCTACTCATTGGCGCCTACAGCGGCTAAATTCACGCATCCCATCAACCTTTCTGCCCGGTCCGGGTGAAAGCCATGAACGAAAACAAACGTCTTCCCGCGGTCGACCGCGTCCTGCAGCAAATCCCTGATCTGATCGAAACGCACGGCCGCCAACTGGTGACCGGCTGCGTTCGCGCCGAACTGGCCGCCGCCCGCGAGGGACTCAAGCACGGCCTGCCGTTACCCGACGAGACAAGCCTGCTCACCGCCATCCGTCGCCGCGCCGACGAGGCCGGCCGGGCCAATCTGCGCGCCGTCTTCAACCTGACCGGCACGGTCCTCCACACCAACCTCGGCCGCGCCCAATTGGCCGAGGAGGCCATTGCCGCCATGGTCGACGCCGCCCGTTCGCCCTGTGCGCTCGAATACGACCTCGCCTCGGGTGGGCGCGGCGATCGCGACGATCTGGTCTCCGGCCTGCTCGCCGAGTTGATCGCTGGCGGTGATACGAATGTCGCCGCCACCATCGTCAACAACAACGCCGCCGCCGTCCTGCTCACGCTCAACGCGCTGGCCCAGGGCAAGGAGGCCGTCGTCTCGCGCGGCGAGTTGGTCGAGATCGGTGGCGCTTTCCGTATTCCCGACGTGATGCGTCGGGCGCAGGTCAAGCTGCACGAAATCGGCACGACCAACCGCACGCACGCCAAGGATTTTCAGGAAGCGATCAACCCGAAAACGGCGTTGCTCATGAAAATCCACACCAGCAACTACGCCGTCACCGGCTTCACGGCAGCGGTTGATGAAAAAGTCATCGCCGACATCGCCCATGCAGCGAATCTGCCCTTCGTTATCGACCTCGGCAGCGGCACACTGTGTGACTTTGCTGCCCACGGCCTGCCCGCCGAACCGACGCCGCAGCAGGCGCTGGCCGCCGGGGCGGACATCGTCACTTTCTCCGGCGACAAGTTGCTCGGTGGTCCGCAGGCCGGACTGATCGTCGGCCGCAAGGATTTGATTGCCAGGATCAAGAAGAACCCGCTCAAGCGCGCCCTGCGTGTTGGCAAGACGACGCTGGCGGCGCTGGAAGCCACGCTGCGCCTGTACCGCGACCCGGACCGTCTGGCCGAACGCCTGCCGACCTTGCGCCTGCTGACCCGGCCGCTAGCTGACATCACCGCGCTGGCCGAGCGCATCCTGCCCACCGTGCAGGCCGCCATCGGCGAACAGGCCACGGTCAGCGTTGCGCCATGCAGCAGCCAGATCGGCAGCGGCGCCTTGCCGGTCGAACGCCTGCCGTCGGCAGCGCTGGTCGTCCGGCCCAATTTCAAAAAAGCCGGAAAATTCCTGTTGACCGTCGAAGCCGCCTTCCGTGGCCTGCCGACGCCGGTGATCGGCTATATCCGCGACGATGCGTATCATCTCGACCTGCGCTGCCTGGAAGCCAGGGAAGAAGCCCGTTTCGTCGGCCAGTTGTCGCATCTGAAATTTTGAATGCAGCCTCGATGGGCGGTCTGCGTACCGCCTGCTGCCTTCACCCCGCCCGCCAGGGCACCCGTAAATCCGGGCATCTCCGTGTCCGGGTGGTTGATTGAATGGAGTACGAAACATGACCCTGAACCGAAGACAGTTCCTCGCCGCCGGCGCGGCGCTGGGGGCGACGGCGAGCATCGCCGCGCCGACCAGCCCGCTGCCTTTCCTGATCCAGATGCAGTCCGACCCCTTGCTGCCCAAAGCGACCGGCAAGCGCGTGGTGATTTGCGGCGGCGGCTGGGGCGGTATTACTGCAGCCAAGCATCTGCGCCTGCTCGATCCAACGCTGGAAGTTGTCGTGCTCGAGCGCAATCCGGTCTTTTTCTCCTGCCCGATGAGCAACAAGTGGCTGGTCGATGTCGTCGATGTCCAGTACCTGACCTTCAGCTATCTTGAGGTCGCGCAGAAATACGGCTACAAGTTCATCCAGACCGAAGTCACCGCCTTCGAGCGCGAGAACAAGCGCGTCATCACGGCGCAGGGCTGGATCGACTACGACTACCTGATCCTCGGCAGCGGCATCCGCTACAACTACGAAGCCTGGTTCGGCAACGACCGCAAGGCGGCCGATTACACCAAGGCCATGTTCCCGGCGGCCTATATCCCGAACGCCGAGCATTTCCGCCTCAAGCAGAGCATCCAGAATTTCACGGGTGGCGACCTGGTCATGACCCTGCCGCCCCCGCCGCATCGTTGCCCGCCATCGCCCTACGAGCGCGCCTGCCTGATCGCCGGCCTTTTCAAGCAACGCAAGATCAAGGGCAAGGTCATCATCCTCGACCCGAAGCCGAGCCCGGCGCCGATCACCGGCGGCTTCCAGGAAGCCTTCGCCAACCTCTACAAGGACCAGATCGTCTACGTGCCCAAGGCGGTGATCAGCGAAGTCGATCCGTTCAACAAGAAGATCAAGACTGCCGCCGGCGATTTCAAGTTTGATCACTCCATCCTCATGGCCCCCCACCAGGCCGGCGACATGGCGTGGAAGGCCGGCGTCATCGGCAAGAACGACGAAGGCAAGCCGACCGGCTGGGCCGGCGTCGATCCCTTCATGCTGAACATGAAGGACGACCCGGACACCTACGTCATCGGCGACTCGGTCGGCATGGTTTCGCCGCTCTTCCGTTTCTACCCGAAGGCCGGCCACGTCGCCAACGCGCACGGCAAGATCGTCGCCAAGTACATTGCCGAGCGCGCCAAGGGCCGCGAACCGAAATACGCGCTGCCCGACAACCTGTGCTTCATGATGGTCAATACCGAACCGCGCGAAGACATCGCCGTACGCTTCAAGTATTGGGTCAACGACAAGGGCGTCATCGTTCAGGATCAGGACGACGACAACCTGCGCCGCGAGGAGGTCGTTACCGAGGACTTCGCCTGGGCCGGGCGCATGTACGAGGACATGTTCGGCTGATGAGCAATCGCCCGACCCGCAACCCGGGTCGGGCGTGCCAGAATAGGCATTTTCCCGACCGCATTCCTGCCATGTCCCATTTCCTCTTCCTCAACGCCAGCACCCGCGAACCCGGCCACATTGGCAACACGGAAACCCTGGCGCGGCGCGCTGCCGCCGTTCTGCCCGCCGCAACGAAGCAGACCTGGTGCAAGCTGGCCGACCTCGAATTGCCCCCCTTCGTCGACCTGCGCCATACCGCCGGCACCTATCCGATGCCGATGGCCGACGCCAAGTCCATGCTCGACGCCACGCTGGCCGCTACCGATCTCGTTTTCGTTTCGCCCGTCTACTGGTTCTCGGTACCGTCGCCGCTGAAAACCTATCTCGACCACTGGAGCGCCTGGCTGCGTGTGCCCGGACTCGATTTCAAGGAACGCATGGCCGGCAAGAGGCTGTGGGTCATCGCCACCAGCGGCAACCGCGAAAAGGCCCAGCCGATGCTCGACAGCTACCGCCTGTGCGCCGAGTTCCTCGGCATGCAGTGGCAGGAACCACTGTGGGGCAAGGGGGGCGTGCCAGGTGCCGTGCAGGAGGACGCCGACGCCTTGCGCGCGGCAGACCGTTACTTCGCGGGCCGCTCGGCGTGAGGTTTTCCGCTTCCTGCGGGCTGAGAGGCTGATGTGATCATCGGCACCGCCGGCCACATCGACCACGGCAAGACCACGCTGGTCAAAGCCCTGACCGGCGTCGACTGCGACCGCCTGAAGGAAGAGAAGGCGCGCGGCATCACCGTCGATCTCGGCTACGCCTACACCGACAGGCTCGGTTTCATCGACGTTCCGGGCCACGAAAAGCTCATCCACAACATGCTGGCCGGCGCCACCGGCATCGACTTTGCGCTGCTCGTCATCGCCGCCGACGACGGCCCCATGCCGCAGACCCGCGAGCACCTGGAGATCGTCGAACTGCTCGGCATTCGCCACGGCGCCGTGGCGCTGACCAAAATCGACAATGTCACGGTCAACCGGAAAAATGAGGCAAAAACGGAAATTGCCGAATTGCTCGCCGGCACCGCGCTGGCTGATGCGCCCATCTTCCCGGTCGCTGCCGTCAGCGGCGAAGGCATCGCCGAATTGCGCGCTCACCTCGAAGCCGCCGGGGCGGAGCAGGGCGAATGCCAGGCCGCCGGCAGTTTCCGCCTCGCCATCGACCGCTGCTTCACGCTGTCCGGCGCCGGCACCGTCGTCACCGGCACGGCCTTCGCCGGTTCGGTCAAAGTCGGCGACCAGTTGCTGCTATCGCCGCCCAGCAAACCCGTCCGCGTGCGTAGCCTGCGCGTTCAGGATGCCCCGGCCGAATCGGGCCACGCCGGACAGCGCATCGCGCTGGCTTTGAGCGGCATCGAAAAATCCGAGGTCGAGCGCGGCCAGTGGATCGTCGCGCCCGGCCTGCACGCCCCGGTCCGCCGTTTCGACGCGAAAATCCGCGTCCTCTCCGGCCAGCCGGCGCTCAAGCACTGGACGCAAGTCCACCTCCACCTCGGCGCCGAAGACGTCCCGGCCCGCATAGCCCTGCTTGGCGCCGACGAGATCGCGCCGGGATGTGAAAATTGGGCCCAAATTGCCGTTGACCGTGAAATCGGCGCGCTGGCCGGCGACCGCTTCATCCTGCGCGACGCCGCGGCCCGCCACACCATCGGCGGCGGCATCGTGCTCGACATCTACCCGCCCAGCCGCAAGAAAAGCAGCCCGGAACGTCTGGCCATGCTCGCCGCGCTGGCTGACGACAACCCGGCCAGCGCCCTGCAACTCGCCGCCGAGCAACAGCCGGCCGGCGTCGACCTCGCGCCCTATGCGCTGAACCGCAACCTCGATGCCACGGCGCTGAACGCGCTTTGTCAGCAGCTGAGCCTCAAGGTCGTCGGCCAAACCGCCTTCGCCCCCAGCCGCTGGCAGGCACTCGAAACCCGCTTGCTCGACGCCATTGCCGCCGAACACGAGCGCGCCCCGGACCTCACCGGCATCGAGCGCGACCGCCTGCGCCGCCTGACCCTGCCGACGCTCTCCCGCCCGGCCTTCGACGCGCTGCTCGCCTCGCCGCTGGCCGACGGCCGCATCGCCCAGACCAACGCCTGGCTGCACCTGCCGGAACATCGTGTCCAGCTCGCTGCGGCCGACCGCGACCTGTGGCTGACGCTCAAGCCTCTGCTCGCCGCCGAACCGTACGCGCCACCCCGCGTACGCGACGTCGCCAAGGCCACCGGCATCGGCGAAGACACCGTGCGCGCCCTGTTCAAGCGCATCGCCCGCCACGGCGACGCCTGGCCGGTGGCGCACGACCACTACTTCACGGCCGAAGCCGTCGCCGAACTGGCCCGGATCGTCGCGACGCTGAACGAACGCGACGGCTGCGCCCGCGCCGCCCCGCTACGCGACGAAATCGGCGGCGGCCGCAAGGTCGCCATCCTCATCCTCGAATTCTTCGATCGCATCGGCTACACTCGCCGCGTGCGGGATACCCATGTTTTGCGGGGCATCCCGGAGCAATTCGGTTCATGAACAACGGAAGGAATCGTTCCCCGGTGGGACGGACGGTCTTCAAAACCGTCAGGGCCTGTCAATCAGGCTTGGGTAGGTTCGACTCCTGCTTCCTTCCGCCAGCTATCGTTTGCATTGCATCCATGACTTTGTCGACTTCGCCTCGTCGTGCAAGAGCACTGCCTTCGGCTTGTCTTCGCGTCCTGAATGCAATGCAAACGTAGCCCATTTCTCAAACGTTCGACATGGCCCACACCCCCTTCTCCGGCACCATCCCCGACGACCGCCTCTACTGCCCGCGTCACGACATGTGGGTGCAGGAAACGGCGAACGGCGAAGTACTGATCGGTGCGACGAGTTTCGGCATTTTCCTGGCCGGCGAGATCATTGCCTTCACGAGCAAGCCGAAGGGCGCCGAGGTGGACATCGGGCGGGGGATGGGCACCGTTGAATGCCGGAAGACCGTGCTGGCCGTGCATGCGCCGGTTTCATTCGTGCTGCTCGAAGGCAACGACGAGGCCGAGGAGCGGCCGAAGCTGGTCAATATCGAACCGTATGGCAAGGGCTGGATGGCACGGGCCCGGCCGACGTGCTGGGACGAGGAAAAGGCGACGCTGGTCGATGCCGAGGCTTATCGTCGGCACATCCTGAAGATCGAACCGGAGGCGAATTTTGGCGGATAAGCTGGCTTTCCTGATCTGGGCGGCGACGCCGGATCGTCCCGAACTGGTCGTCACGCCGCTCGTTCATGCCCTGGCGGCGCGGGTGCTCGATGCCGAGGTGGAAATCCATTTTGCCGGCCCGGCCGTGCGCTGGCTGGTCGAAGGTGTAGCCGACGCGAGCTATGCGACGGCGCAAAAGGAAAAATCGGTCGGCGATTTCCTGCGCGAGCTGTTAGCCGAGGATGTTCGCCTGTTCGCCTGCGGCATGGCCCGAGCCGCCTGGGTGGAAGAAAACGAAACCCTGATTCCCGCCGCCAAAGCGGCCGGTGCCACGGCCTTCGTCGCCCGTTCGCTCGATCCGGCCTGGCGGACACTGGTCTTCTGATGTGTCATCCCGACGTCACCGGCGTCATCCTGGCCGGCGGTCTAGGTCGGCGCATGGGGGGCGTGGACAAGGGCCTGCAGCTGCTGAACGGCAAGGCGCTGGTCCGGCACGTTGCCGAGCGTCTGGCGCCGCAGGTCGGGGCGCTCATGATCAACGCCAACCGCAGCCAGGCCGAGTACGTTGCGCTGGGTTATCCCGTATTGGCCGACGCAATTCCCGATTTTGCGGGGCCGCTGGCCGGCCTGCATGCTGCACTGGTTGCTAGTGCGACGCCGCTCGTACTCACCGTGCCCTGCGATTCGCCCTACCTGCCGCTCGATCTGGTCGCGCGTTTATATGCCGGGATGCGCGAAAAGGGCGCCGATCTGGCCATCGCCCGGGCAGACGGGCGGGTGCATCCGGTGTTCTGCCTGTGCCGGACATCGTTGGCGCCGCAGTTGGCGGCTTTCCTGAACGAAGGCGGGCGCCGTGTCATGGAATGGTGTCAGCGTGCGGGTTGTGTCGAGGTCGATTTCGACGATCAGCCCGCTGCCTTCGGCAATTTCAATACGCTGGACGACCTGGCCGGCGCGGGCTGAGCGGCCGCGTTATCAGCCTCTCGGCCGGATGCGGCTGGACGTTTTCTTGACGTCGCCGCGCGTCAGGTCGAAATGCACCATGAAGTAGCTTTCCTCGGTCGACGGGATGCCCTCGACCCGCCATTCCCAGATTTCCTCGCCCAGATTGTCGAAAACCTGTTTCGTGGCCGGGGCGCCGAACAGGCGGCGAATGTCGTCCTTGCTCATGCCCGGGCGCACCTTGCCGTAGTTGGCGTCGTTGAGCACCTGTTCGATCTTGCTGACGACCTGGTTGCTGCCGAAGCTGATCATGTAGCACTGCGTGCCGTTCGGCTGTCGGGCGTATTCCCAGGTCACGGTGCCGTCGTCGTTGCGGTGAATGAAGCCCGGTTCGCCCATGCGGGCGCGGACTTCAGCCTGCGTCGTGATGCCCGGTTTCATTTCCTGCAGGTTGACGTAGTCGCAACCGGGCAGAACGGCAATGATGGCCGAGGCGGCCGTGGTGATCCAGGCGGGGAGTTTCATGCAGGCTCCAGGGGGGGAGGGCGATCGGGTTTACGCTTTCTGCTGCTTGCTTTCATAATATCCGGCCTTGCCCATTTCCGGATATGCCCATGCAGCACCTCGATCCGCTTGCCGCCCACACCCTGCTTCAGGAAAACCCGGAGGCAGTGCTCGTCGACTGCCGGACGGAGATCGAACACATGTACGTCGGGCACCCGGCCGGCGCCGAGCATGTCGCCTGGCAGGAGGGGCCGGACTGGGAAATCGATCCTGAATTCGCCGACAAGGTGAAGCGACTCGTGCGCAACCAGCTGGATCGCCCGGTGCTAATCATCTGCCGCAGCGGGCATCGTTCGCTGCATGCCGGCGACGCGCTTGAGGCGGCGGGCTTTTCGAATGTGATCAACGTCCTCGAAGGCTTCGAGGGGCCGCTCGACGAGCACTTTCATCGCGGCACCCTGGGTGGCTGGCGTTTTCGCGGCCTACCGTGGTATCAAACGTAGAGGCGCTAACAAAATCCCCCTGGCGTCGTTGAACCTCCTTGCCGTACTACTTGTACTGTCTTCGTCCCCCAAGAGGACTTCCTTCGGGGCGTCGGTCCGCCTAGCCAGGGCCGCTTCGCTGCATTCTGTCAGCGCCTCTGAGGCGCTGGTGGAGCAGGGCGGCGGCACCGCCCGTCAGCATCAGCCCGGCCATGCCGAGCGACATGCTCAGGGTCGAGCCCCAGAGTGCCGGGGCAATCAGCGCTGCCGCCACGCTGTTGAAACCTGACTGGAAGAAGGTCTGGCACGAGGCGGCGAGGCCGCGCTGGGCAGGAAACGGGTCGAGCGCAAACAGGCTCAGGTTGGGCATGGCCAGCGACATGCCCAGCGTGTAGACGAAGAGCGGTGCGACGCTCCACGGCAGGCCGGGGGGCAGCGTCAGGTTGAGGATCAAATTGAGCGTCGCGGCGCTGCCCATGACGAGGTAGCCGATGACGATGGTCCGGCTCGGCGAAATCTTCCCGGCCAGACGGCCGGACAGCCATGAACCGCACATCAAACCGCCCATGGCCGGGCCGAAGAGCCAGAGAAAACCGGTTTCCGCGATGCCGAGATGCGTCATCAGGAAAACCGGGGCTGACAGCACGTAGATGAAAAACCCGGCGAAGTTGAAGGACAGGGCCGCACAGGCGAGCAGGAAAGGCGGCGAGGTCATGACTTTCCAGTAGGCTGCGCCGAGGTAGGCCGGGCGCAGCGACTGGCGTTTTTCCGGGGCCAGGGTTTCCGGCAGCAGTTTCCAGCAGGCCAGCCACAGGGCGACGGTCGATACGACGAGGAAGGCGAAGACCGAACGCCAGCCGAAGAAGGTCTGCAGCCAGCCGCCGATGACCGGGGCGATGGCCGGGGCCAGGGCGAACATCATGGTGATCTGCGACATCAGGCGCTGGGCCGGTGGGCCGTCGAACAGGTCGCGGACGATGGCGCGGCTGATGACGATGCCGGCGCCGGCCGTGATGCCCTGCATGGCGCGCCAGAACCAAAGGTGCTCGATGCGCGTGGCGAACATGCAGCCGGCCGAGGCGACGGCGAACAGGCCGACGGCAACGAGGATGACCTTGCGCCGGCCGAAGCGGTCGGCAATCGCGCCATGCCACAGCGTCATGACGGCGAACGAGAGCAGGTAGATCGACAGTGTTTGCTGAACTTCGAGCGGTGAGGCGTGCAGTTTTTCCGCTATTTCATGGAAGGACGGCAAATAGGTATCGATGGAGAAGGGCCCGAGCGCCGACAGCGAGGCGAGCAGGATGGCGAGGCCGCGCGTTTCGCGACGCGACGGGTGCTCACCCACGGGCAAAGCGGCGATACTGGATGGCCTCGGCGACGTGGGCGGCGCGGATGTCGTCGGACCCGGCCAGATCGGCAATGGTCCGCGCGACCTTGAGGATGCGGTGCCAGGCGCGGGCCGAGAGGTCGAGCTGGGCGGTGGCCTGTTGCAGCAGCTTGTTGCCGGCCGCATCGGGCTGGCAACTGGCGTCGACTTCCTTGGTGCTCAGGCGGGCATTCGGCTTGTTTTGCCGTGCCTGCTGGCGGTTCTGCGCGGCTTCGACGCGGGTACGCACGGTGGTAGAACTCTCGCCATCGGGCTTGCCGGCGAGGTTTTCGGCGAGCAGGGCCGGCACTTCGATGATCAGGTCGATGCGGTCCAGGAAGGGTCCGGACAGCTTGCCGCGATAGCGCGCGATCTGGTCGGGCGTGCAGCGGCATTTGCCGCCGGGCGAACCATGGTGCCCGCAGGGACACGGGTTCATCGCCCCAATGAGCTGGAATTCGGCGGGAAACTCGGCCTGCCGGGCGGCGCGGGCGATATGGACGCGCCCGGTTTCGAGCGGCTCGCGCAGGGTTTCCAGCACCTTGCGGTCGAACTCCGGCAGCTCATCCAGAAACAGGATTCCCTGATGCGCCAGGCTGATTTCCCCCGGGCGCGGCGGATTGCCGCCACCGACCAGCGCCACCGCCGACGCGGTGTGATGGGGTTGGCGATAGGGACGGAGACCAAAATTCTCCGGGCTGAACTGGCCGACCAGCGACAGCACGGCAGCCGATGACTTGGCGGCTTCACCCTGCAAGTCCGGCATGAGGCCGGGTAGGCGGGCGGCGAGCATGGATTTGCCGGAGCCCGGCGGGCCGACCATCAACAGACTGTGCGAACCAGCCGCGGCAATTTCCAGCGCCCGCTTGGCTTGCGACTGGCCGCGAACGTCGGCCAAATCTTCCGGATTTGGCCGATTTTTCCGGTTGACCGTCGAATTGGCCGGCGGTAGCGTTTCGCGGTCGGCGAGGTGGGCACAGACGTCGAGCAGCGAGCGCGCGGCGAGAATTTCATTGCTGCCGATCAATGCCGCTTCGTGAGCACTGGCCTCGGGCAGGATGAAATGCTTGCCATGGCCGGCGGTTTGCAGGGCCATGGCCAGGGCGCCGCGAATCGGGCGAAGTTCGCCGGACAAGGACAATTCACCGGCGAATTCGTAGTCGGCCAGGTGCTTGGCGGGAATCTGCCCGCTGGCGGCGAGGATGCCGAGCGCGATGGGCAGGTCGAAACGGCCGGATTCCTTGGGCAGGTCGGCCGGGGCCAGATTCACCGTGATGCGTTTTGACGGAAATTCGAAACCGGAATTGACGATGGCGGCGCGTACGCGATCACGCGCTTCCTTAACTTCGGTGTCGGGCAGACCGACGAGCGTAAAGCTGGGCAGGCCGCTGGCCAGATGCGCTTCGACGATGACCGATGGCGCGTTGAGGCCATCCAGTCCGCGACTGTGAGCGATGGCCAGTGCCACTTACTGGCCTGTGCGGGCTTTTTCCAGTGCGTCGACGCGGGCTTCGAGATCCTTCAGCTTCTCGCGGGTGCGGGCGAGTACCTCGGCCTGAATGTCGAATTCTTCGCGGGTAACCAGATCGAGTTTCGAAAAAAAACCGCTCATGACCATCTTGGCGTTCTTTTCGATGTCTTTGGCCGGCGAATTGGCCAGCAAGGCGCTGATCTTGGCGCCGAATTCTTCCAGTGTCTTGGGGTCGAGCATGATTTCCTCCGTGGCTTTTGAGTTTATCACAGCGGGATTTTTGCGGTTTTGGCCAACCGCTCGCGCATGGTGCGTAACGATCTGTAACTGCACTGTAATGGTGCGACAAATTGGTGCATGATGGTCAATGCCATGGGCAATTATTTGATTTTTATCAAAAAATTGCCCTGGCACACCTTCTGCTATTGCTGTACTGCACAAATTTCTTTTTCGTAATTTATTAATCTGTAGGAGAGAAAACATGAACAAGTCACTGATCGCTCTGGCCCTGGCCGGCGTATTTGCAGTTCCGGCTTTCGCTGAAGAAGCAGCGCCGACGCCTGAGCATACCCTGACTGGTAACCTGACCCTGGCATCGAGCTACCGTTTCCGTGGTATCGACCAGACCTTCGGCAAGCCGGCCCTGCAAGGCGGTATCGATTACTCGCATTCGAGCGGTATCTACCTGGGTAACTGGAACTCCAACGTTTCCGAAGGTGCCGGTTTCCCGCAAGGCAACCTGGAGATGGACTTTTACGGCGGCTGGAAGGGTGCTTTCGGTGATTTCGGCATCGATGTCGGTGCTCTTTACTACTACTACCCGGGCTCCAATTTCACCGGCGCTGCGCTGAACGCCAAACATCCTGGCGCCACGGCTAACGGCACCGTCCATAACGGCGAACTGTATGTCGCTGGCTCCTGGAAGTTCCTGACCCTGAAGTACTCCTATGCTGTTACCGACTATTTCAGCCTTCCGGAAACCGCAGGTTCCAGCTATCTGGAACTGAACGGCGCTTACGATCTGGGCGATGGTTGGGGCGTCAACGGGCACCTTGGCCACCTGTTCATGAAGGACTTCAGCTACACCAATGCCAACGGTACGACCTATAACGGTTCCTACACCGACTGGAAGCTGGGCGTAACCAAGGACATCAATGGTTGGGTGATCGGTGCTGCATACGTTGGTACCAACGCGCAAGGCACCTGCTCCAACAGCGAGTTCTATTGCTTCAGCAACAGCCTTGGCAATAACGGTGTGGCAAATGGCACCAAGTTCAAGGATTCGGGTCGCGGTATCGCTGTCCTGACCGTTACCAAGTCTTTCTAAGCAAACCTAAAACTCCCCCGCTAGTGCACCGGCCGGCGCCGGCGGGGGAAAACAGATTTCAACTTAAATGGGGAACTAGTCATCATGAAATTCGTTACCGCCATCATCAAGCCGTTCAAGCTTGACGAAGTGCGTGAAGCGTTGTCCGCCATCGGCGTGCAAGGCATCACGGTCACTGAAGTGAAAGGTTTCGGCCGGCAGAAGGGGCATACCGAGCTCTATCGGGGCGCCGAATATGTCGTCGATTTCCTGCCCAAGGTGAAGATCGAAGCTGCCGTCAAAGCCGAGCAGCTGGATCAGATCATCGAAGCCATCGAAAAGTCGGCCAGCACCGGCAAGATCGGCGACGGCAAGATCTTCGTCTTCGACGTCGAGCAGGTTGTTCGTATCCGGACCGGTGAAACCGGTACCGATGCCCTCTAAGGAGCCTACTATCATGAAACGCGTATTTGCATTGCTGGCTCTGGTCGGCGCGGTCGCCTTCGGCGCACCGGCCTGGGCTGAAGAAAAGGCGGCCGAGGCTGCTCCGGCTGCAACCGCTGCGGCGCCTGCCGCACCGGCTGCTGCAGCCGCTCCCGCCGCTGCCGAGGCTGCTCCTGCCGCCGCACCGGCTGCTGCTCCGCTCGTTCCCAACAAGGGCGACAACGCCTGGGTGATGGTTTCCGCCGCCCTGGTCATCCTCATGTCCATCCCCGGCCTCGCGCTGTTCTACGGCGGTCTGGTCCGCACCAAGAACATGCTGTCGGTGCTCATGCAGGTGTTCGTCACCTTCTCGCTGATCTCGGTTCTCTGGGTGATCTACGGCTACTCGGCCGCCTTCACCGAAGGTAACGAATTCTTCGGCGTACTCGACAAGCTCTTCCTCAAGGGCGTGACGGTCGAATCCGTTGGCGCGACCTTCTCCAAGGGCGTCGTCATCTCCGAACTGGCCTTCGTGATCTTCCAGGGCGCTTTCGCGGCCATTACCTGCGGCCTGATCGTCGGTGCCTTTGCCGAGCGTGCCAAGTTCTCCGCCATCCTGGTCTTCATGGTGATCTGGTTCACGCTGTCCTACATCCCCATGGCCCACATGGTCTGGTACTGGGCGGGTCCGGATGCCTACATCGACGCTGCTGCCGGTGAAGCTGCTGGCAAGACCGCCGGCTTCCTGTTCCAGAAGGGCGCCCTCGACTTCGCCGGTGGTACGGTCGTGCATATCAACGCCGCCATCGCCGGTCTGGTCGGTGCCTACATGGTTGGCAAGCGTACCGGCCTGGGCAACGTGGCCATGGCCCCGCACTCCCTGACCTTCACGATGATCGGTGCTTCCCTGCTGTGGTTCGGCTGGTTCGGTTTCAACGCCGGTTCCGCTCTCGAAGCCTCCGGTGGTGCTGCTCTGGCCATGGTTAATACCTGGGTTGCCACGGCTAGTGCCGCGCTGTCCTGGATGTTCGCCGAATGGATGATCAAGGGTAAGCCTTCCATGCTGGGTGCTGCATCCGGCGCGGTTGCCGGCCTCGTGGCGATCACCCCTGCTGCCGGCTTCGTCGGTGTCATGGGCGCCATCATCATCGGCCTGCTGGCTGGCGTCGTCTGCCTGTGGGGCGTCAATGGCCTCAAGAAGCTGCTCGGCGCTGACGACTCCCTCGACGTCTTCGGCGTCCATGGCGTCGGCGGCATCCTCGGTGCCATCCTGACCGGCGTGTTCGTCGATCCGGCCCTCGGCGGCACGGGTGTCTATGACTACGTGGCCAACAAGGTCGGCGACTTCGACATGACCACGCAAGTGATCGCCCAGCTGTGGGGCGTCGGTACCGTCGTCCTGTGGTCCGGCATCGTCTCCATCGTTGCCTACAAGCTGGTCGATATCGTCATCGGTCTGCGTGTGCCGGAAGATGAAGAGCGTGAAGGTCTCGACCTCACCTCCCACGGCGAAAGCGCTTACCACCACTAAGATTTATCTCTGTAGTCTCTCTCCCTTCGGGCACCTTCGGGTGCCCGCTTTTTTTGGTGGGGAGGGATTTTGATTTTGGTCTTTTTTTCCGGTTGACCGTGAAATTGCCGGGAAAACCGGAAACGGGCCTTGGGCGGAAAAGCCGTCGATCTGTCGTTCCTGCGAAAGCGGGAAGCCAGGAAAAATCAGGATTGTAGATTCCCGCTTTCGCGGGAACGACGCCTGGCAGAGAGCATCGGGCCTTGCACGACCCTTGCGCCGACGTACCGGCTGACGCCTTACTTGATCAGCGGCAGCAGCTTGCGGAAATCGTCGGTGCCGGCTTCATGCAGCCATTCGAACAGCACCATTTCCGTCGTCACGATGCGGATGCCCCCGGCGCGCAGGCGTTCGATGGCCGCGTTGCGGTTTTCCGGGGTACGCGACGAGGTCGCATCGGCCACGAGATAAACCTCGAAGCCAGCCGCTTGTAGCCCGAAGGCCGTCTGCAGCACGCAGACATGGGCTTCCGTTCCGGTCAGGACGACCTGCGCCCGCTTGGCGGCGCGCAGTTGATCGAGCACGCCGGGCTCGGCCGTGCAGGAAAAATGCGTTTTCTCGAAGAATTGGGCATGCCCGGCGGCTTCCCGAACGACCTCGAGACTGGGGCCGAGGCCCTTGACGTACTGCTCGGAGACGAAGGCCGGAATAGCGAGCTGGCTGGTCGCCGAGAGCAGGCGGACCGAATTGGCCGTGACGCGCTCGCTGTCATGAATGGCCGGCGCCAGCTTGTGCTGGAGATCGACGACGAGCAGCAGCGAGTCGGCGCGGCGGATCAGCACGGCTTATCTGAAGACGACAGTCTTGTTGCCGTGCACCAGCACCCGGTCTTCGAGGTGGTAGCGCAGGCCGCGGGCGAGCACGGTCTTCTCGATGTCCTTGCCGTAGCGCACCATGTCTTCCGGCGAGTCGGAGTGGTCGATGCGGATGACGTCCTGCTCGATGATCGGGCCGGCGTCGAGCTCGGCCGTCACGTAGTGGCAGGTCGCGCCAATCAGTTTGACGCCGCGCGTGTAGGCCTGATGGTAAGGCTTGGCGCCGGCGAAGCTGGGCAGGAAGCTGTGGTGGATGTTGATGATCCTGCCGGCCAGCGCTTCGCAGAGCTCGGACGAGAGGATCTGCATGTAGCGGGCGAGGACCATGGTGTCGCCACGCACGTCGTCGAAAATCCGCAGCATCTCGGCGTAGGCGGCCGTCTTGTTGTCGGCGGTCACCGGCACGTGATGGAAGGGGATGCCATGCCACTCCACGAAGCCGCGGAAGGTATCGTGGTTCGAGATGACGCAGGGAATCTCGATGTCGAGTTCCTTGGCCTGCCAGCGGGCCAGCAGGTCGTAGAGGCAATGCTCCTGCTTGGAGACGAGCACGACGACGCGTTTCTTGACCGCGCTGTCGTTGATCTGCCAGGTCATCGACAGCGGCTCGGCTACTTCCACCCGGAAACGCTCGCGGAACTCGGCGAGCAGGAAGGGCAGCGAACTGGCCTTGATCTCGATGCGCATGAAATAACGACCGGTCAGCGCATCCGCATGGAAACTCGACTCGAGAATCCAGCCGCCATTGCTGGCGATGAAGCCGGAGACTTTGGCGATGATGCCGACCTGGTCGGGGCAGGACGCGGAAAGCGTGAAGAAACGGTCGCGATGCATTTGTTAGCTATTAGGATCGAGTTGTTAGGAGTTTGAGATGGTTTTTGCTAGGCAACTGGATCCTAGGCAACTAGGCAACTAAAGCGAACGCCTTGTCGATTTCCTTGCGCAGGTCGTCATAGTTCAGCACGACCGGGAACTGCGGGAATTCGCGGATGACGTTCTCGGGCGGATGGAACAGGATGCCGCCGTGGGCTTCGCCGAGCATGGCGGTGTCGTTGTACGAATCACCGGCGGCGACGATCTTGAACTTCAATTCCTTGAAGCGCTTGACGGCTTCACGCTTCTGGTCCGGCATGCGCAGGTGGTAATTGACCAGCATGCCGGTCGAATCGGCTTCCAGCGAATGGCAGAACAGCGTCGGCCAGCCGAGTTGGCGCATGAGCGGGTGGGCGAATTCGTAGAAGGTATCGGACAGGATGACGACCTGGTAATCCTCGCGCAGCTTGTCGAGGAAAGCGCGCGCGCCTTCCATCGGGCCCATCTCGCCGATCACCTTCTGGATGTCCGGCAGGCCGAGCTTGTGCTCGCGCAGGATGTTCAGGCGGTAATTCATCAGCTTGTCGTAATCCGGCTCGTCGCGCGTCGTGCGCATGAGCTCGGGAATACCCGTGCGCTTCGAGAATTCAATCCAGATTTCGGGGACGAGGACCCCTTCGAGGTCGAGGCAGACGATTTGCACGGTTGGCTCCAGCGGCGAGTTCGGTAAAACCGCGATTTTACCCGATGCGGGTTGGGGTTATGGGGGGGAATGAGGTTTTTTGCGCCTGAGGCGTGGCGTTGTGCTTCGAAAGCGCTGGGTTTCGCCGCTGACCGGCGGGCGTTGGTTTTTGCTGAAGCGCTGGTTTCCGCGCCTGACGCGCGGGCGTACTTTCTTTTGCTTCGCCAAAAGAAAGTAGCCAAAGAAAAGGCGACCCCGGGGGCGGCGCCGGCTTT
>Ga0316605_10000049_pt1 | contig 177703 bp, 173 predicted proteins | sample OWC_soil_day20_n_FD_207666 | JGI IMG/M metagenome (GOLD analysis project Ga0316605, IMG submission 207666) | Wetland soil microbial communities from Old Woman Creek delta, Ohio, United States - OWC_soil_day20_noCT | ecosystem: Environmental > Terrestrial > Soil > Wetlands | place: USA: Ohio...
ACCGGCGACAAGTGCAAGGGCAATGCCAAGACCAAGGCCCTGATCGACTGCCTGCAGCCGGATCGTCGCGTTGATATCGAAGTCATCGGCACCAAGTAATCCGCCGACGCTTCACGAAAAGCCCCGCCCAGCGGGGCTTTTTTTCGGGTAAAGAAATGATGTTCCCCATTCGCCACCTGGCTCGACTTTTCATTTTTGGCCTTTTTTCGGCGTTGACCGTGAGTGCCGCCGCCGACCAGGCCCGGCCACGCATCGGCCTGGTGCTGGGCGGTGGTGGGGCGCGCGGAGCGGCACATATCGGCGTGCTGGAGGTGCTGCAGAAGCTGCGCGTGCCGGTGGATTGCGTGGCGGGCACCAGCATGGGGGCGCTGGTCGCCGGGGCGTGGGCGGCCGGCATGTCGCCGGAAAAGATGCGCGAGGCGCTGGCGGCGGCAGACTGGAGCGACATGTTCGTCGACAACCCCGAGTACGCCGAGATGAGTCACCGCAACAAGCTGGTGTCGCAGCGTTACTTGCCGGGTTCGGAAAGCGGCGTCACGGCGAACGGCGTGGTCTATCAGGGGGGCGTCGTCTCGGGGCAGAAGATCAAGCTGTTCTTCAACCAGCTGGTGCGGGCCAACCAGGGCGAACGCAATATCGAGGATTTGCCCCTGCCGCTGTCGATCATCGCGACCGATATCGGCACCGGCGAACGGGTCGTTTTCCGCGACGGGGCGCTGACCTCGGCGATGCGCGCCAGCATGTCGGTGCCCGGTTTGCTGGCGCCGGTCGATCACCAGGGGCGCAAGCTGGTCGATGGCGGCCTGGTCGACAACCTGCCGATTGCCGAAGTGCGCGAGCGTTGCAAGGCCGACGTGGTGATCGCGGTCAATGTCGGCTCGCCGCTGCTCAAGGCCGAGGAGGTCGGCTCGCTGCTCACCGTTTCGGCGCAGATGGTCGGCATCCTGACCGAGCAGAACGTGCATCGTTCGCTGGCGACGCTGAAGGCGGGCGACATTTATATCCAGCCAGCGCTCAACGGCGTGACGGCTGCCGATTTTTCCAAGCACGCGCTGGCGGCCGAGAGTGGTCGCGAGGCAGCCGAGGCGGCTGGTGACAAGCTGGCCCGGCTGGGCACCGGCGAAGCGGCGTACGCGGCCTGGTGGCAGGGTATCGAAGTCACCCGGCGGGCGTCGCCGCGCATCGACGAGATCCAGATCGTCGGCCTGAGCCGCGTCAATCCGGCGGTGCTCGAGCGTCACCTCAGCGTCAAGCCCGGTGAGACCATCCGGCCGTCGGTCATCAACCACGACCTCCTGCGCATGTACGGCGACGGCTATTACGAAAGCGTCGATTACACCGTGCTGTCCGAGCGAGACCGCAACATCCTGCGCGTCATGCCTATCGAAAAACGCTGGGGGCCGGACTATCTGCGCTTCGCCGTGAATCTGCAGGCCGACAACAGCCAGGGTTCGACCTTCGGTCTGCGTGCGGCCTACCACCAGACCTGGCTCAACGCCCTGGGCGGCGAGATGATCTACCACGGTGAAATCGGCTCGGCCAACCGTCTCGGTCTCAATTATTACCAGCCGCTCGACCCGCGCCAGCGCTTCTTTGTCGAAGGCACGGCCGGCGTCAGCCAGACCCGTTTCAACGTGTATGAGGATGACAAGCGCATCGCCCAGTATCGCGACAGCGAAACCGGCGTCGGCGCCTATGTCGGGACGAATATCGGCCTGCTCGGCCCGCTGCGCCTGGGCTGGCTGCATCGCCATCGCTATTTCGACCTCGACGTCGGCGATCCGTCGCTGCCGACGGCCGACAAGCGCTTCTCCGGCTGGCGCGTCAGCGTCGATTTCGACCAGTTCGACCGCATGCACTTCCCGACGCGCGGCTGGTCGGCACGCATGTCATGGTACGAATCGCCCGGCAGCCGCTACGCGCGGGCCGATGCCGACGTGCGTGGCGCCTACGCCTGGGGCGGCACGGTGTTCACCGGCCGTGTCCGCTACACCGGTTCCCCGCGCGGTAGCCTGCCCGTCTTCGACGCCGGCACGATGGGCGGCTTCCTCAACCTGACGGCCTTTGCACCGCACCAGATCATCGGCGACGACATCGCTTATGTCGGCGTGCGGGGCGAGCAGATCATCGGCCGGCTGCCGCTCGGCCTGCGCGGCGACATGCGCATCGGTCTGGCGCTCGAAGCGGCCCGTGTCGGCACCCGATACTCGGAATCGACGCGTGCCGGCATCCTCGACTCCACCGCGCTCTATGTCGGCGGCGAAACGCCCTTCGGCCCGGCCTATATCGGCTTTGGTTACTCGACGAGCGGGGTCTCCAACCTCTTCCTGTTCGTCGGTACGCCCTGAGCGGAAACCAGTGGCATACTGCCTCACTGGTTTTCCGGAGAGAAAAGATGAAATCACGTTTTTTGATGGCGGTCCTTGTCGGCTTGTTCTGTCTTGCCCAGGCCAACGCCAAGGTCAATGTCAACACGGCGACGCAGGAGGAACTGGAGACGCTGGATGGCATCGGTCCGAAGCGCGCCCAGGCGATCATCGACTATCGGAAGCAGCATGGTCCTTTCAAAAGAATTGACGATCTGCGCCAGATCCCCGAGATTCGCGGTGCGGCGGTTGAGGGGCTGAAAGGCCGGATCATCTATAGCGGCCCGACAAAAATTTCCGGGGCGGACCGCGCCAGCAAGCGCGAACGCGATGACGCTGACGATGCGGCGCCGACGAGCAAAGCTGTTCCGCAGGCAAAGCCGAAAGCGCTGCCGCCACCCGTACCGGCCGAACCAGCTGCGCGGCCCGCATCGCCCGGCTCAACGACTTCCGCCAAGCCAGCCGTTCCGGCATCCCCTGCCAAGCCGGCCATGCCCGGACGCTCCGCCAGTGTGAGCAGTCCAGCCACAGTGCCGCACTCCGTCGATGAAAAAGCCTCAGGTTCTCCCGCCCCGGCTCGGCCGGCCATGCCAGCCCGGCCCGCCTCGGCGGCGGCGCAGCCGGCTGCGCCGGAGGTACGACCGGCCACCCCGGGCCCGGCCAAACCCGCTGTCCCGGCAGCGAAGCCGGCGCAACCGGTCGCCAAGCCGGCCGCACCAGCCGGCAGTCCGGCCAGCCCGGTCGGCAAACCGGCGGGTCCGGCCATGCCGGCTCGGCCGGCACAGCCTGCTGCCGCTAACTGAGCAGCCTGAACCGCCGTTGAGGCCCATTTGAGCGAGCCCCTTTTTCTCTGCGCGACGACGCGCCTGGCGCAAACGCTGCGCGGCGAGTTGCCGGCTGAGCGGGTGGTCTGGCGCACCCGTCAGGCGCTGACGCTGGGCCAGTGGTTTGCGTCGCTGGCCGACGAGGCGCTGCTCACCGGCATCGCCGATTTGCCGCAGGCGCTGGATGCTTTTGCCGAGCGAGTTCTGTGGGAAAAGGTGATCGCCGCTTCGCTGACCGAGGCGGCGCCGCTTTTCGACATCCAGGGCATGGCCGCCTCGGCGGCCGAGGCGCAGGCGCTGGCGCGGGTCTGGAAAATCAGTCCGGGCACCGGCAACCTCTCCGACGAGGCCCGGCTGTTCGTCGGCTGGCAGGCGGAGTTCGAGAAGCGCTGCCGCAGCCAGGGCTGGATCGATGCGGCCGGCCTGCATCGGCGCCTCATCGAGCTGATTGCCGCCGGTCATTTCACGCTGCCCGAAACGGTGGCCTTCGTCGGCTTCGACCGCTACACGCCGCTCGAAAACGACCTCATGGCTGCGCTCGCCGGGCGCGGGGGCACATTTCAGAATTGGGCAAAATTTCCGGTTGACCGTGAAATCCCGGAAATCGCCGCCGAAACCGCCCGGCAAGCGGTCATTGCCTGCGCCGACAGCGATGCGGAGTGCGCTGCCGTGGTCAGCTGGGCCCAGGCCAGGCTGGTCGCCGATCCCGCCTGCCGGATCGGCATCGTCGCGCCGGACCTGGCCGGCATCCGCGATCGCCTCGAATTCCTGCTCGACGATGCCCTGCACCCGGCGCTGATCCGGCCGGACGGGGCCGAACTGCCGCGCAACTTCAATTTTTCCCTCGGTCGCGCCCTGTCCGATCTGCCCCTGATTCGCGTCGCGCTCGATCTGCTGGCCCTCGGCGGCGGGCGGGCCAAGGTCGAGCAGGCGCGTTTGTCGGCCCTGCTCCTCGACGGCGGCTGGTCGGCCGCCACTGCCGAGGCCGACGGCCGGGCCCGGCTTGACCTGGCGATGCGCCGCGGTCTGCCGTACTTCACCACGCTGCGCGCGCTCGTCAGCTTCGCCGGACGGCTCGCCGAGGCAGAGCCGGCGCTTTGTCCGCAAACGGTCGCGGCGCTGAATGCCTTCGTCGACGTCACCGAAGCCGCCAACCGCAAGCTGCTGCCCGGGCAGTGGGCGGGGGTTTTTCGCCAGTGCCTGACAGCGGCCGGCTGGCCGGGTGATCGTCCGCTGTCCAGTCACGAGTTCCAGGCCCGGCGCGCCTTTGGCGAAGTGCTCGACGGTTTTGGCCGGCTGGATGGCCTGCTCGGCAATCTGGGCTTTGCCGAAGCCGTCCGCCGCCTGTCGCAGCTTTGTCGCCAGCGCCTGTTCCAGCCGGAAACGCGCGGCCGGCCGGCCATCCAGGTGCTCGGTGTGCTCGAAAGCGCCGGCCTGGAATTCGACGCCCTGTGGGTCATGGGCATGAACGACGACCTGTGGCCGCCGCCGCCGCGACCCAATCCGCTATTGCCGGCCGAGGTGCTGCGCGCGGTCGGCGCAGCCCACGCCAGCGCCGAGGTCGAACTCGATTTCGCCCGGCGCGTGCAGGCGCGGCTGGCGCAGTCGGCACCCGAAGTCAGGTTTTCGTTCGCCCTGGCCGACGGCAACCGTGTTCTGCGCCCGAGCCCGCTGATCGCCGGGATTCCAAGGCAAGAGGCCGGGACCGCCGAGGTCATCACGCTTGCCCGGCAGTTGGCGAGCGAATCGGCGACGGCCGTCGACCTGCTCGACGACGCCCTGGCACCGCCGGTAGCCGACGGTGAAAAGGTTTCGGGCGGCAGCTGGGTGCTGCGCGCCCAGGCCATTTGCCCGGCCTGGGCCTACTACCAGTACCGCCTGGGCGGCGAGGCAATGGACGAGCCGGTCGAAGGACTCGATCCGGCGGCGCGCGGCACGCTGGTGCATGAGGCGCTGGAAGCCTTGTGGACGGCGCTCGGCTCGTCCGATGCGCTTGCTGCTCTCGGCGATGCTGGCCGCCGGCAAGCCATTGACGCGGCCGTGACCCGGGCGCTGCAGACCTTCGAACTCGAACGACGCATCACCTTGCCGGCCCGTTTTCGCGAACTGGAGGCGGCGCGGCTTGGCCGCCTGCTCGACATCTGGCTGCAGGTCGAGGCCCGGCGGGGAACGCCCTTCACGGTCATCGCCTGCGAAGCGCCGGCCGAAGTCGAGATCGAGGGCATCAAGGTCAAGATGGTGGTCGACCGTATCGACCAGCTGGCCGACGGGCGGCAGGTCATCATCGACTACAAGACCGGCGCCGCCATCGACACGAAGAACTGGGCCGCGCAGCGCATCACCGAACCGCAACTGCCGATCTACGCCGCGCTGGTCAATGACGAGGTGGCGGCCGTCGTTTTCGCCAAGGTGCTGCTCGACAAGCCGGGCTTCGCCGGCGTGGCCGACGAAAAGGACATCCTGCCCGGCGTGCAGGGCATTGGCGACGAGAAACAGAAAATCTTCGACCCGGCCGAGTTTCCTGACTGGATTGCTGTCATCACCCACTGGCGCGAACGCCTGCATGCGGTGGCCCGGGAGGTCGGGCAAGGGCAGGCCGGGGTCGTCTTTGCCGATGAAATGGCGCTTCAGTACTGCGAAGTCCTGCCACTGCTGCGCTTGCCCGAGCGTCGCCGCCTGTTGGCCGCAGCCTTGGTCAGCTGACATTTGCGCAAGTTGATCCTATGCAATTTGTCATAGGTCAACGCGTTAGCATTATGATGGGAGAAGAATGACCCGGAGAGGGCAGGTACATGCCCCGCGTTCAAGGAGGACTTCCCATCTTGCTGCCAGATCCCCTACCGCTGCTTCAGCGCCTGAAAGGCTGGCGTCTGGCCGCCCTGTTCAGCGTGGTCGTCGTGGTCGTCGTCGAACTGATCGTTTCGGTGATGGGCCTGCTGCTCAAGGGAACGGTCCCCTGGGATTACCTGTTCACCGGTTTCGTGACTGCCGTGCTGGTGGCGCCGCCGACCCTGTCGATGCTCGGCTATCTGCTCGATCTGCTGGCCAGGCAGCAGCAGGATTTGCTGGCCCGGAACCTTTCGAATGTCGAAGGGCAGTTGAAGACTGCGTTGCAGGCGGCCCAGATGGGGAACTGGGAACTCGATTTCGCCACCGGGACCCTGCACTACGACGCCGATATGCTGGTCACCCTGGATATCCCGCTGGATTCGCCGCCGGTGGACTTGCAGCAATGGCTGGCCGTCATTCATCCCGACGACCTGCCGGAATTCATGGCCGGGTATGCGGAGACGGCCAAGCCGGGTGGACCACCGTTCTCGGTCGAATATCGGGTGATGATCCAGGGAGGCAACTGGCGCTGGATTCATTCGCGGGGAATGGTCGTCGAGCGGGATGCCGCCGGGAATCCGCTGCGCAGCGTGGGGATTTCCATCAATATCAACGAGCGCAAGGAAAACGAAGCCGAGTTGTCGCAGTATCGGCATCAGCTCGAGGAGGTCGTGCAGAAACGCACCAGCGATCTGCGCGAGGCGCACCGCAAACTGCTCGATACCCAGTTCGCCATGAACAGCGTGGGCATCGGCATCCGCTGGAGCGACATGAAAACGAAGCGTCTGATCGACGTGAATAGTTTTGCTGCCGAGATGCTGGGTTACACCCGGGACGAAATGCTGCAGTTGCAGGTCATGGATATCTATCCGCCGGATGCCATGGACGAGTCCGAGCAAGCAGTCAGGACCATACGCGAAAAGGGCTGGTGCAAGCTCGAGACGCGCAATCGAACAAAAGGCGGCGCCCTGATTCCGGTCGAGGTCACGCTTTATTACGTGTCGGCCGAAGACGGCCTGCCGCCCCGGCTGATTTCCTTCGTGCGCGACATCACGGATCGCAAGCAGACCGAAGCCGCCTTGATCGCCACCAAGGAAGCCGCCGAAGCCGCGAATGTCGCCAAGAGCGCCTTCCTGGCCAACATGTCGCACGAAATCCGCACGCCGCTCAATGCCATTACCGGCATGGCCCACATCATCCGTCGCACAGGGCTGCCGCCGGAGCAACTGGCGCGTCTGGAAAAGATCGAGTCCGCCGGGCACCACCTGCTCGAAATCGTCAATGCGGTGCTGGAGCTTTCGAAGATCGAGGCGGGCAAGTTCAGCACGGTGGAAAGCCGCGTCGTGCCGGGCGACATCGTGGCCAACGTCACGTCCCTGCTGCAGGATCGCGCCTCGGCCAAGCACATCCGCCTGTTCGGCGACGCACAGCCAATCGCGGAACCCTTGCTGGGCGACGCAACCCGCCTGCAACAGGCCTTGCTCAACTACGTGGCCAATGCGGTGAAATTCACCGACCAGGGCGTTGTGATCGTGCGCGCGCAGGTCGTCGAAGATGCGAAAACGCGGGCGCTGATTCGCTTCGAAGTCGAGGATTCCGGCATCGGCATCGACCCGGAGGTCGCCGGCCGCCTGTTCTCGGCCTTTGAGCAGGCCGACAACTCGACCACGCGCAAGTACGGCGGCACCGGCCTCGGCCTGGCCATCACCCGCAAGCTGGCCGAAATGATGGGCGGCGAGGCGGGCATGAGCAGCACGCCGGGTGTCGGCAGCCTGTTCTGGTTCACCGCGTGGCTGAAGAAAGATGTCGGGGCTTCCGTGGCCTTGCCCAACGTCAGCTTGGAATCGCCCGACGACGTGCTGCGGCGCGATTTCGCCGGGCGCTGCGTGCTCCTAGTCGAAGACGAGCCGATGAATCGCGAAGTCGCCACCGGTTTGCTGAAAAGCGCCGGGCTCTGCGTCGAGGTGGCCGGTGATGGTCGGGAAGCAGTGCAAAAGGCGGGCGCCGGGCGTTTCGACCTCATCCTCATGGACATCCAGATGCCCCATCTGGACGGACTGGCGGCGACCCGGCAGATTCGCGCCCAGGGGGTCGTCGACACGCCCATCGTGGCCATGACGGCCAATGCCTTCGCCGAGGACAAGGCCAACTGCCTGAAGGCCGGCATGAACGATTTCCTCGCCAAGCCCAGTCCGCCGGGCCTGCTGTTTTCGACCGTTCTCAAGGCCCTGCGTCAGGCTGACGGCGTGCATTAGCTTGAGGCAATCGGCGGCCCGGCGTACGATTTGCCGCCGCCGGGCAATCCTTGCCTGCCCGGCACCCCTCATCGGAAATCCGCCTGCCTGTGACCGCCGCGCCTGACCGCCTCGAAGAAGATCGCCTTGCCCGCCTGCGCGCGCTCGACCTCGCCTCCTTCATCGTCGAGGCCCCGGCCGGCGCCGGCAAGACCGAACTGCTGACCCAGCGCTACCTGCGTCTGCTCGCCGTGGTTGAACATCCCGAAGAAGTGCTGGCGCTGACCTTCACCAACAAGGCGGCGACCGAAATGCGCGACCGCATCCTCGGCAGCCTCGAGCTGGCGGCGAGCGGCAAGCTGCCCGAACAGGCGCACAAGCGGCTGACCTTCGATCTGGCCCGCCAGGTGCTCGCCCACGATGCGGCGCAGGGCTGGCAATTGCTCGGCCATCCCGGCCGGCTGCGCATCACGACGCTCGACGCGCTGTGCGCCAGCCTTGCTCGCCAGATGCCCTACCTCAGCCGCTTCGGCGCCCAGCCCGGCGTTGCCGAGGATGCCGAGGCGCATTACGCGACGGCGGCGCGGCGCACGCTGGAAATGGTCGAGGCCGGCGGTGCCGACGCCGACACCGTGGCCGAGGCGCTGGCTTTCATGGACAACAACGCCGGGCGGCTGGAAAAGCTGCTGATTGCCATGCTCGGCCGGCGCGACCAGTGGCTGCAGCACACCTCGCGCATCGAAAGCGGGGCGATGAAGGCCGAGGTCGAGGCCGGCTTCGCAGCGCTCATCGAGCGCGACCTGGCGGTGGCCGGCGAGCTGCTCGACGGCCGGCTACAGAGCTTGCTCATGCCGCTGGCACGCTTCGCGGCGGCCAATGTGCCGGGTACGCTGGATTTCATTTTTGACTGGAATTTCCGGTTGACCGTGGGAATCGCCGATTTGCCGCGCTGGCGGGCCGTCGCCAGCCTGTTGCTGACTGGCACCGGCACCCTCCGCAAGACGGTCGACAAGCGCATCGGTTTTCCGGCCGACAAGGAATTCGCCGACCAGAAAAAGGCCATGCTCGAACTGCTCGCCGAGCTGCGCGGCATTGCCGGGCTCGAAGCGGCGCTGGCGCTGCTCCTCAAGCTGCCGCAGCCGGAACTCAGCGAGGGCGAATGGGCGACGGTCGAGTGCTTCTCGCGCCTGCTCCGCCTGGCGGCCGGGCAACTCTGGCTGGCCTTCCAGGAAGCAGGCGAGGTCGATTTCATCGAGATCGCCGCCCGCGCCGGCCTGGCGCTGGGCGACGACGAAGCGCCGACCGACCTGGCGCAGGCGCTCGATTACCGCATCCGCCACCTGCTCGTCGACGAGTTCCAGGACACCAGCCCGACCCAGGTCGGCCTGCTCGAAAAGCTCACGCGCGGCTGGATGCCGGACGACGCCCGGACGCTGTTCGTGGTCGGCGACCCGATGCAGTCGATCTACCGTTTCCGCAAGGCCGACGTCGGCCTCTTCCTGCGCGTCCGCGAGCGCGGCATCGGTGACATCCGGCTCGACCACCTGCGTCTGTTCCGCAACAACCGCTCGTATCCGGGCATCGTCGATTGGGTCAATGCCGCGTTTCCGTCCATCTTTCCGGCCGACGACTGCCCGGCTGCGGGCGCCGTGCGTTACGCGCCGTCCGCAGCAACCCGCCCGGCGCGCGCCGACAGCGGCGTGGTCGTGCATCCCGTCATCGAACGGCCGGGGACGAGCGGCGTCGCCGACGAAGCCTGCCGGGTTCTCGACATCATTCGCCAGGCCCGCCGCGAAGCGCCCGATGAGCGCATCGCCGTCCTCGTCCGCGCGCGCAGCCATCTCGATGCGCTCGTTGCCGAAATCCGCCGCAGCGCACCGGACCTGCGCTTCCAGGCCGTCGACATCGAAGGGCTGGACGGCCGCCAGCACGTGCAGGACCTGCTCACCCTGTTCCGCGCCCTGCATCACCGCGCCGACCGCGTGCATTGGTTGGCCCTGCTGCGCGCCCCGTGGTGCGGCCTCAAGCTGGCCGACCTCCATGTCCTGGCCGCCGACGACAAGGTATCGACGATCTGGCAGCTCATGCAGGACGAGGCGCGGGTCGCCCGCCTGTCGGACGACGGCCGCGAGCGTCTGCTGCATGTCCGCCATGTCCTGCAACTCGCCTTCGCCGGGCGCGCCCGCCAGCATCCCCGGCGCTGGCTCGAAGGCGTCTGGTTGATGCTCGGCGGGCCGCGCTGCCTGGAGGCGCCCGAGGCGCTTGCCGACGTCGACGCCTTTTTCCGCCTCGTCGACCAGCTGGTGGCCGCCCGCAACCTGAGTCCCGAGACGCTCGCCGCCCACGCCGGCGAGTTGTACGCGCCGGCCGACCCGCTCGGCGACGCCGTGCAGATGATGACGGTGCATAAGTCCAAGGGGCTCGAATTCGACACGGTCATCCTGCCCGGCCTCGACCGCGGCATCGGCGGCAACGAAAGCAGCCTGCTGCTCTGGGACGAAGTGGCCGGGGCCGATGGCGACGAACACCTGCTCGTCGCGCCGATGAAACAGAAGGGCGCCGACAGCGGCGAGCCGACGGCCTACGATTACCTCCGGAAACTTGAAGCCGAGCGTGCCGCGCACGAGGACGAACGCCTGCTCTACGTCGCGGCGACCCGCGCCATCCGCCGCCTGCATCTGGTCGGCGTCGCCGTGGCGGACGAGGCGAAGGACGACGGCCTCAAGGCGCCGGCATCGGGGACGCTGCTCAAGCTGTTGTGGGACGGCGTGGCCCGTGCGGAATTCGCTGCCCGCTTGTCCGTTCTGGAACCGACACCCTTGCTGGCGCCGACGATCGATCCGGCCAGCTTCGTGCCGCCGCTGGTGCGCCTGCGGGAAGCCGTTTTGCCCACGGGCCTCGGCGCCCTGCCGGAAGGCGAGCGGCCGGGCACTAATCCGCTCGAACTCGATGCGCCGGAAGCCGTGCTGTCACTCGAGGCCTCGGTCGGCACGCTGGTGCATCGCTATCTCGAACTGATCGCCCGGAACGGGCTGGGCAAATGGAATGCCGACCGGATCACCACCCTGCAACCCGCCTGCCTGCGCTGGCTGCGCGGCCAGGGGCACGGCGAGGACGAGGCGCGCAGCGGTGCGGCCGAGGTCGTGGCGGCGCTGTGTACGACGCTCGATTCGGCGGCTGGCCGCTGGGTGCTGGCCGATCATCCGGAAGCGGCCGCCGAGCAGGCCTGGAGCAGCCTGGACGGGGAGGTCGCCGCGCATCACGTGATCGATCGTATTTTCGTTGCCGACGGCTGCCGCTGGATCATCGACTACAAGACCGTGCACCTGCCGGACGATGAGCTGGAACTGCGGGCAGAAAGCTATCGACCGCAACTGGCGCGCTATGCCGGCCTGTTTGCGGATGGTCCGCACCCTGTCCGGATGGCCATCTTCTTTCCCGTGCAGGGGCGCCTCGTGGCGCTGGCCAACGCCGCTTAGCGGCGAGCCTTCGGTCGCCGTCAGCCAGTGCGAATCGGGGCGGCTGGCCGGCGTCAAAAGGGCGCTGGAATGGGCTCTGCGGTCAGATTGGTCTACGATGCCAATGCCATATCAACTATACTTCGGGTGTGAACAATCAATGCGGCTGACATGGTTCGAGGTGCGCTACTTTTCCTGATTTGTTGCGCGCTGTCTGCCGGCGCGGGTGGCTGGGCGCGCGCGGCCGATGAGGCCGTATTGCGCGTCCTGGTGATCGAGAATGCGCCGCCGATGTCCTATCGTGACAGCGGTGGCCAGTTAACGGGCTTCAGCGTCGAGGTGGCGCGGGCCATTTGCGACGAAATGGGGGTCAAGTGCCATTTCGACCCTGTGACGCAGCATGTCCTGACCGAACTGCTGAGCCAGGGCAAAGCCGATTTTGCCGCTGCCGGCCTGCTTGATACGCCGGAGCGACGTGCCAAGTTCCTGTTTGCCCGGCCGTACTACCGTTCGATGACCCTGTGGCTGGCGCGCGCCGGGGTCCGGCCCGGCCAGCCGGGGGTCAAGGTTGCGGTGGTGGCGGGATCGGCGCAGGACAGCTATGCCCGCAAGCAGGGCTGGGTGATTCACCCGGTGACGACCAACGGCGAACTCGGCCAGCCCATGATGTCCGGCGAGGCGCAGGCCATCCTGGCGCCGATGATGAGTGCGATCAACGTGCAGGCCGGCGAGGAGATCCGCCAGCTGGAACTCGTGGCGACCGTCATGCCGGCGCCTGAACTGACCGGTGATGCGGCGTTCGGGATCTCGCCCTATCGTCCCGACCTGCAGAAAAAAATTAACCAGGCGCTCGATCGCATCAAACGCAATGGGACGTATGATCGGATCAATTCCCGCTTTTTGCCTTTTCGGGTGAGTTGATGTCGGCAGTCCCTCCCATTCCCGAGCGCCCGCGCGACGAGGGGCGGTTGGCCACGATGTGGCAGCTCAAGGCTGTCCATGCCGGCCGAGCCTTTGGCGTGCTGGCGGCGATTTTCCTGCTGGCCTTCGGGGCGGCGGTGGTCCTGCTCGCGCTCGATCAGCAGCGCGTCATCGACGCGACGGGCCGGCTGCAGGAGCAGACGGTGCCGGAAATCATCCGTTTCCAGCGCCTGGCGCGGAATCTCGAGCAGTTGCGCCAGGAGGGCGAACGCATCTTCGCCGTGAGTTCGCATGCGTCGCGCCAGCAATCGATGTTCGTCGTGACGCTGATCGCCAGCCACCCCAGCATTCTCGAACATTCCGGTGCGGCCCAGCTGGCGCGGGAAACCGAGCAATTCCTCGGCGATGTCGTGCGTCAGGCAAGCAGCGACGACCGGCGCCTGGCGACGCGTTACGATGAATGGCAGCGCCTGGCGGCCCGTCTGGGCCTGCAGGTGGACGATATCTCCGTGCAGGGCATCAACCTGGCGACCAATGACCTGAACGTGGCCACCAGTGCCATGAAGCTGGCCCGCCAGAAACTGATGATGGCCCTGCTGCTGGTCGGTGCCTTCCTGCTGGTTTTCATGGTTCTCGTGCGGCGGCATCTGGTCTATCCGCTGCAGCGCATCAACGATGCCTTGTCGACCCTGAGCGCCGACCGCCCGGCACCGGTCTTCCCGCAGTCGACCATGCTCGAGATTCAGGCGGTCGAGGATTCGCTGCGCGAACACCACGCCCTGCTCATCCAGAACGAAGAAACCCGCCAGGCGCTGGAGAAGCTGGCCAACAAGGATGGCCTGACCGGGCTGACCAACCGCCGGCATTTCATGCAGTCGGCCGAGGTCGAGCTGCAGCGCGCCCAGCGCTATCGCCGCCCGGTGACGGTGGCCATGGCCGACCTCGACTTCTTCAAGCGGCTCAACGATACCTACGGCCACGCGGCTGGCGATGCCGTCCTCTGCGCCTTTGCCGATCTCGTCCGGGATACGCTGCGCCAGTCCGATCTGGTGTGTCGCTATGGCGGTGAGGAGTTCGCCTTCCTGTTCCCGGAAATCGGCCCGGCCGAGACAAAGATTCTCGCCGAGCGCCTGCGCACGCGTTGCGCCGAGATGGCCGTGCCGCTGCCGGACGGCCGTAGCGTGCAGGCCACGGTCAGCATCGGGCTGGCCGACGCCAGCGAATGTCCCATTGAAATCGCCCTCAAGCACGCCGACGAGGCGCTCTACGAAGCCAAGAACCTCGGCCGCAATCGCGTCATGGTCGCGGGGCCGGCGGGGCGGGAGCGCGAAATCGATCCGGAAACGCGCAACGCGCGGCTGTTCTGAGCACGGGCCGCGCCCGGGTGCCGATCCGGCGGATTTGTGGCAATCTGATGGCCTGCATCACTGCTTCGCTTTGCGCCATGAACTATCCTGCCCAAGGGCTGCGCATCTTCATCCTGTTCTTCGCCCTGCTCGGCTTGCCGGTGTGGGCCACCGAGCCGCCGGCCGGCGGCCTGTCGGATGACGATGTCGAGGTCGACTACAGCGACGGGACCTATCACGCCAGCCTGTCCTTTCTGGTTTCCGCTTCGCCGGGCATCGTCATCGAGGTGCTGACCGATTTCGATCACATGGTCGGCGTCGTGCCCAATCTCGAAAGCAGCCAGATCGTTTCCCGCAAGGGCTCTGTTTTCGTGATCCGCCAGCAGGGTCGGGCGAACTTCGGCCCGTTTTCCTTTCCCTTCGAGTCGACCCGCCAGGTCGAGGTATTTGCCGATGGCCGGATCGTCGGGCGCGCCCTCGGCGGCTCGACCAAACACCTGCTCAGCGAATTGCGCGTACAGCCGCTGGGGCGGGGGGCGCGGGTCGATTACCGGATTGACGTGGTGCCGGATCGCTGGATGCCGTCGAGTATTGGCGTTCGCTTTATGGCGCACGAGATGGCCGAACAGTTCACGGCCCTGATTCGCGAAATGGAGCGCCGGCAGCGCCTCGCCCGCGCGCGCTGATTCAGCGCCAGAGCACGCAGGCCCAGATCGCGGCCGCGTTGATCAGGCTGAGCAGCACGGCGGCGCTGCCCATGTCCTTGGCGCGCTTGGCGAGTTCATGCTTTTCCGGCGATGCCTTGTCGACGATGGCTTCGACCGCCGAATTCAGGATTTCGACGATGACGATCAGGATGATGCTGCCGATCATCAATGCCCGCTCGACGCCGGTCTGGCCGAGCACGAAGGCCAGCGGAATGGCCACGGCGGCGAGCAGCGTTTCCTGGCGGAAGGCGGCTTCGTTGCGCCAGGCAGCGCCCAGGCCGTCGCAGGAATAGCCGAAGGCCTTGACGATGCGGGCCAGTCCGCGCTGGCCTTTGGGGGTGGGGCTGTCGCTCACGAAATTTCGATTTTGGGCATTTTTTCCGGTTGACCGTCAAATCCTCCTGGCGGGCTATTTCCGGTCGAGCAGCGGTTTGAGGAAGCGGCCGGTGTGGCTGGCCTTGCATTTGACGACCTGTTCCGGCGTGCCGGCGACGAGAATCCGCCCGCCGCCGTCGCCGCCCTCGGGGCCGAGGTCGACGATCCAGTCGGCGGTCTTGATGACGTCGAGGTTGTGCTCGATGACGACGATGGTGTTGCCGTTGTTGGCCAGGCGTTGCAGCACGCTGAGCAGCATTTCGATGTCCTGGAAATGCAGGCCGGTGGTCGGCTCGTCGAGGATGTACAGGGTGCGGCCGGTGTCGCGCTTGGAGAGTTCGAGGGCCAGCTTGACGCGCTGGGCCTCGCCGCCGGACAGCGTGGTGGCGCTCTGGCCGAGGGTGATGTAGCTGAGGCCGACATCGACGAGCGTCTGCAGCTTGCGGGCGACGAGCGGCACGGCGTCGAAGAATTCGCGCGCCTGCTCGACGGTCATGCCGAGGATGTCGTAGATGTTCTTGCCCTTGTATTGCACTTCCAGCGTTTCGCGGTTGTAGCGCTTGCCGTGGCAGACGTCGCAGGGGACGTAGATGTCGGGCAGGAAGTGCATCTCGACCTTGATCATGCCGTCGCCCTGGCAAGCTTCGCAGCGGCCGCCCTTGACGTTGAAGCTGAAACGGCCGGGGCCGTAGCCGCGGGCGCGCGATTCGGGGACCTGGGCGAAGAGTTCGCGGATGGGCGTGAGCAGGCCGGTGTAGGTCGCCGGGTTGGAGCGCGGCGTGCGGCCGATCGGCGCCTGGTCGACGTTGATGACCTTGTCGAACAGGTCGAGGCCGACGATTTCCTTGTGCGGCGCCGGTTCGGTCGTCGAGCCGTAGAGGTGCTTGGCGGCAGCGGCGTAGAGCGTGTCGTTGATGAGCGTCGACTTGCCCGAGCCGGAAACGCCGGTGATGCAGGTGAGCAGGCCGCCGGGAATGTCGAGCGTGACGTCCTTGAGGTTGTTGCCGTAGGCGCCGACGACGCTGAGCTGGCGGTCCGGATTGCGCGGCCGGCGGGTCTTGGGGGCCTGGATGGCGCGGCGGCCGGCCAGGTAGTCGCCGGTCATCGACAGCGGGTTGGCCTGGACGTCGGCCGGCGTGCCGTGGGCGACGACATCGCCGCCATGGACGCCGGCGCCGGGGCCGATGTCGACGACGTAGTCGGCGGCGCGGATGGCGTCTTCGTCATGCTCGACGACGAGCACGGTGTTGCCCATGTCGCGCAGGTTCTTGAGCGTCTGCAGCAGCCGGTCGTTGTCGCGCTGATGCAGGCCGATGGACGGTTCGTCGAGAACGTACATGACGCCGGTCAGGCCCGAGCCGATCTGCGAGGCCAGCCGGATGCGCTGCGCTTCGCCGCCGGAGAGCGTTTCGGCCGAGCGTTCGAGGCACAGGTAGTCGAGGCCGACGTTGATGAGGAAGGAGAGGCGGGCGGTGATCTCTTTCAGAATCTTGTCGGCCACCTGGGCCTTGGCGCCGCTCAGGCTCAGGCAGTTGAAATAGTTGCGCGCCTCGCCGAGCGGCAGGCGGCTGATTTCGTGCAGGGTGTGCGTGCCGACCCGCACGTGGCGTGCCTCGACGCGCAGGCGGGTGCCGGCGCAGCTCGGGCAGGCCGAACTGCTGACGTACTTCGACAGTTCCTCGCGCACGGCATTCGATTCGCTGCTGCGGTAGCGCCGTTCGAGGTTGGGGATGATGCCCTCGAAGCTGTGGTTGCGGTCGAAACGCGTGCCCTTTTCGTTGAGGTAGCGGAAGCTGATCGACTCGTTGCCGGAGCCGTAGAGCACGAGTTTCTGGATGTTCTCGGGCAATTCGGCCCACGGCGTGTCGACCGAGAAGCCGTAGTGGTCGGCCAGCGATTCGATGATCTGGAAGTAGAACTGGTTTTTCTTGTCCCAGCCGCGAATGGCCCCATTGGCCAGCGAGGCGGACGGGTTGGTCACGACGCGCTTGGGGTCGAAGAACTGGATGACGCCGAGGCCATCGCACTTCGGGCAGGCGCCCATCGGGTTGTTGAACGAGAAGAGGCGCGGTTCGAGTTCCTGCAGGGCGTAGGAGCAGACCGGGCAGGCGAACTTGGCCGAGAACATGTGTTCCTTGCCGTCGTCCATCTCGAGCGCAATGGCCCGGCCTTCGGCGTGGCGCAGCGCGGTCTCGAAGGATTCGGCCAGGCGCTGGCGCATGTCGTCGCGGACTTTCAGGCGGTCGACGACGACGTCGACCGTGTGCTTCTGCGTCTTGTTGAGCTTGGGCACGGCATCGATCTCATAGACCGTGCCGTCGACGCGGACGCGGGCGAAACCCTGGGCGCGCAGTTCGGCGAAGAGGTCGAGCTGCTCGCCCTTGCGGTTGGCGACCACGGGCGCGAGGATCATGAGCTTGGTTTCGGCCGGCAGGGCGAGCACGGCATCGACCATCTGCGAGACGGTCTGCGCTTCGAGCGGCTGGTTGTGGTCCGGGCAGTACGGCGTGCCGGCGCGGGCGAAGAGCAGGCGCAGGTAGTCGTGGATTTCGGTGACGGTGCCGACAGTCGACCGCGGGTTATGCGAGGTCGCTTTCTGCTCGATGGAAATGGCCGGCGACAGGCCTTCGATGAGGTCGACGTCGGGCTTTTCCATGAGCTGCAGGAATTGCCGGGCGTAGGCCGACAGCGATTCGACGTAGCGGCGCTGGCCTTCCGCGTACAGCGTGTCGAACGCCAGCGAGGACTTGCCGGAGCCGGACAGGCCGGTGATGACGATGAGCTGGTCGCGCGGCAGGTCGAGGTTGATGTTCTTGAGATTGTGGGTGCGCGCGCCACGAATGCGGATGGTTTCCATCGCTTTGTTCATGTGGTTGGGGTAAGGATGAACTATACGCAAAACGGGGCAGGTGCGCATCGAAAACTGTGTATTCATACAGGTGTTTGCGGCGGATTTTCGGCGTGAGCCGCGCAGGGCTGAATTTGACGGTCAACCGGAAAAAATGGCCAAAATCGAAATCGTGTCACGGCGCTGGTGGCGGTCGATGTGCCCGATTCATGCTCCGGAAACGGCCATGGATCGGCTTTGGTTAGCAGGCAATCATCGATTTATCAATGCCAAATCGATATGTCGATGCGCTATAATGTGAAATTCTTCACGTTTTTCCCGTCGTTTCGACTTTCAAGGAGCCTTGGTCATCATGAATTCTCAGTCACGCCCGCAACTCTTTCGTTCCATTCTGTCGCGTCAGGGCGTCAGCATCGTGCTGGTTGGCCTGCTCGCCGCGGTGCTCGGCGCCTGCGCCAACAACGGCAAGACGGTTTCGACGTCGAATGTGAATCTGGACAGCGTGGCTCAGGCCGGTGGCTCTGCCCTCAAGGCTGCAACCCTGAGCGACAGCGACGTGAAGACCCTGTCCGACCAATCCTGTGCCGAAATGGACAAGCAATCCAAGATTTCCCCGGTCAAGAGCAAGTATTCCGTGCGTCTGGCCAAGGTCGTCAAGGGCATGCCGAAGTCGGTCGGCGAGACGGCGATCAACTACAAGGTCTATGAAACCAAGGACGTCAATGCCTGGGCCATGATCAACGGCTGTGTCCGCGTTTACAGCGGCCTGATGGACATGATGAGCGACGACGAACTGCGTGGCGTCATCGGCCACGAACTGGGCCACGTCGCCCTCGGCCATTCCAAGAAGGCCATGCAGGTTGCCTACACCGCCACGGCCGCACGCCAGGCAGCCGGCGCCGCCGGTGGCACGATTGCCCAGCTCAGCGCCTCGCAGCTCGGCGACCTGACCGAGAAGCTCGTCAACGCCCAGTTCTCGCAAACCCAGGAAACCGAAGCCGACGACTACTCCTTCGACCTGCTGACCACCGCCAAGCTCAAGCGCGAAGGCCTCATCACCGCCTTCGAAAAGCTGGCCAAGCTGGGCGACAGCAACAGCATGTTCAGCTCGCATCCGTCATCGACCGGCCGTGCCCAGCACATCCGCGACCGTATCGCTGCCAAGAAGTAATTGCCATGGCGGCGCCTGCGCGGCGCTGCCCGTTCGAAAAAAAGGCCGGCTATTCGCCGGCCTTTTTTATTGTCAGGCGCTTGGCGCCAGTTTCCGTCGGCGCCGCATGCTCGCGACGAGGCCCAGCCCGGCCAGCAGCATGGCCCATTCGGCCGGCTCCGGCACGGCGCTGAGCACCTGGATCGCGGCTACCTGCGCCTCCCAGTGCGCGGGCAGGCCATTCCACTCGTTGGCGCTCATGCTGCGGTCGTTGATGTAGATGTAACCCAGGTTGTGGCTGGCGGCGAAGGCGACCTGCTGCGTCATCACCGTCTGGTCGCCGTCGATGACGAGCATGCCGAAATGCCGGGCGCCGTAATTTGCCATGTAGGCCGGTGGCGAATAGGCGGCGAGCTTGCTCGCCGGATCCTCGTACATGACCACGGTGTCGAAGAGCTTGACGTAGTCCTCGATCGGCGGCGTGCCCGGATTGGCCATCAGCGTCAGGCCGGGGTTTTTCTGGTGGGCGTAATTTCCCAGCGCGGCGTAATAGGCGAGATGCGCCGCATTGGTTGCCGTTTCGTCGAAGAACAGGCCATCGACCGGATACCAGCTGGCATAGCGGTCGATGTCGGTCTTCACCAGCTGCGAACTGCGCTGGCCCCAGCTGGTGCTGAGGTAGCCGAGCACGGTGCCGCCGGCGGCCTTGAAGTCATCGATGGCAGCGGCGAGCACCGGGTCCTTCCGGCTTCCGGCGCCGGAGTCGGGATTGATGATCGCGGTGATATGCACCTTGCCCGCCGCGGCAGTCAGGCGGCTCCAGTCCGTCGCGCCGCTGCCGGCCGGGTAAAAATAGGCGGGGACCAGCAGTTCGGGAACGTTATCGGCAGCCGCTGCCAGGCCGGGGAGGGTGGCGGCGGTCGCCAGGATCAGTCGCTGGGTCAGACGCATGGGAAGCCTTTCTGCGGGGATGATGTCTTCATTGGTATATGACGTTCGGTTTGCCGAATATACACTAGTCCGGCGTTTGCCAAATCGCACGGTCAACCGGAAAAAATGCCGAAATTTGAAATCCGGAGCAGCGGGATGTCATGCAGTACTTGCCGTGGAAACCACTTGCCATCAAAATATGCCCTAAACATTTTGTGGGCAGCTCATGGCAAGTAAGGCGCGATCGCCGTTTCAGGATATCGTCAATGTGGCGACGCAACTTCCCTGGCAACTGGGCGGTTTGCTGGCGCTTGTCGCCTACTGGATCCTGCACGATGTCGCCGGGAGCATGGCGCAATCGGCCAGCCATGCCGGCGGACATGGCGGCGAGTTCGAACTAGCCTCGCTGTTCCAATACCTCGTTCCCGGTCTGCTTTTCGTCATCGCCCTGATTTCCTTCGCCCGTCGTCGCGACGATGACGACCTGCTCGACTTGGCGAGCAATCCGATGGCCGATGCGATGGCGCGCATGAGTCCGCACGATTTCGAGAAGCTCGTCACCGAAGCCTTCCGGCGCGAAGGTTTCCTCGTTGTCGCGCGCAGCGGCACCCGCCGCCTCGGCTGCGTCGATCTCGAACTGTTCAAGGGCCGCGACCGCTATCTGGTGCAGTGCCGTCGCTGGCAGGACAAGACCGTCGAGGCCGACGTGGTGCGCGAACTCCATGCGGTGATCAGCGCCGAACGGGCGGTTGGCGGCTTCATCGTGACTTCCGGGCGGTTTACCGACGAGGCCCGGAAAATCGCCCTCGGTCGTTCGATCCGCCTGGTGCCGGCCGATTCCCTGCGCCGCCTGATCAAGAAGGTGATCGCCTCGAGTTCGGGCGAAGTCACCATTTCGCCGGCCTTCTCGCGCCGTCTGCAGGACAAGGCGCCACCGGCCTGTCCGAAGTGCGGCAAGCTCATGATGCCGCGCACCACCAAGCAAATCGGCACCGTCATCCAGACCGGCTGGCAGTGCACGAGCTTCCCCGCCTGCCTCGGGAGTCGCGAGCTTTAACTAGCCACGGACGGCTTAGCCTCCGGCCTTGTCGACCGAAATGACCGGATGCGTTTCGTTGTCCGATACGAGCACGGTGAGCAGGTTGCCGACCAGATGCACGCGTTCGGCCTCGCCGAGCTTCACGACCCCTTCGCGTTCCAGTTGATCGATGGCCAGGCGCACCATGCTGACCGCGCCTTCGACGATGTGGCTGCGCGCCGCGACGACGGCCTGCGCCTGCTGGCGACGCAGCATCGCGCTGGCGATCTCGGGGGCGTAGGCGAGGTGGGCGATGCGGGCTTCGATGATTTCCAGTCCGGCCAGCGCGACGTGCTCCTGAATCGTATCGGACAGCGCCTGGGCGACCTTGTCGAGGTCGGCGCGCAGGGAATGCTGGCCGTTCTCGTCGCCGTCGTACCAGCGGGCGCTGGCCACGACGCGCACGGCTGATTCTGTCTGGATCAGGATGTAGGCGGCGTAATCCTCGACGTCGAAGGCGGCGCGGGCCGTATCGGCCACCCGCCAGACGACGACGGCGCCGACCTCGATGGGATTGCCGGCGCGGTCGTTGACCTTCAGCGTCGGCGTGTTGAGGTTATGGACCCGCAATGAAATGCGTTGCCGCTGGTAGAACGGATTGACCCAGAAAAAGCCGTCGTCGCGCAAGGTGCCGGCATAGCGGCCGAAAAAGGTGAACACCGCCGCGATGTTCGGGGCGAGGACGATGAAGCCCTTGGCCAGGAAACCCAGCACGGGCAGTGCCACGATGCCGAAGACGGCCGGCGGCTGGCTGTAGAGGAACATGTTGCCGAAGACCTGCCACAGCGATCCGCCGAACAGGACCAGCCAGACGATCAGCGCCAGCCAGCCGGAAATCGTCCCCGCTTCGCGTTCTTCAATATTCTGACCCACGTCTTTTCTCCCGGATTTTTGGCCAGCATAGCACCGGGCGGATGGCCGACCAATGACGCCAGGATTTCAATTTTGGGCAAAATTTCCGGTTGACCGTGGGATCGTGCCGATGCGGATGGCACCCCGTCAAACCTGCTAATATTGTTGCTCCGCAGCAACGCGAACATAAAAATCCAAAATGTCATCCCCTAACGATCGAATGAGCCCTGAGGAACGCCGGGTCGGCGCTTCGCTGGCCTCCATTTTTGCCCTGCGCATGCTCGGCCTGTTCCTGATCCTGCCCGTGTTTTCGGTGTATGCGAAAACCCTGCCGGGCGGCGACAATCTGGCGCTCGTGGGTTTCGCCCTGGGCGCCTACGGCCTGACCCAGGCCGTGTTCCAGATTCCCTACGGCATCGCTTCCGACATCTTCGGCCGCAAGCTGGTCATCGTCATCGGCCTGGTCGTCTTTGCGCTGGGCAGCTTCGTTGCTGCCTGGGCGCCGGACATGACGTGGATCATCGTCGGTCGCGTGCTGCAGGGCGCGGGGGCGATCTCCGCCGCCGTCACGGCCCTGGCTGCCGATCTGACGCGAGAAGAACATCGGACCAAGGTGATGGCCATGATCGGCTCGTCGATCGGGCTCGTCTTTGCGCTGTCGCTGGTCGGCGCGCCCATCCTCTATGGCTGGATCGGCATGGCCGGCCTGTTCATCATGACCGGCGTGCTGGCGCTGGCCGCCATCGTGCTGCTGATCAAGGTCGTGCCGCCGGCCCCGCCACCGCATGGGCATGAAAAACTGCCGCTGCGCAGGGTCCTCTTCGATCCCGATTTGATCCGTCTCAACGTCGGCATTTTCGTGCTGCACATGGTGCAGATGGCCATGTTCGTCGTCCTGCCGCACGCCCTGGTCAACCACGGCGGCCTGGCGGCAGCTTCGCACTGGCAGGTATACCTGCCGGCCGTGCTGCTCTCGTTTGCCATCATGGTACCGGCCATCATCGCGGCGGAGCGCAAGGACAAGATGCGCCCCATCTTTCTCGCCGCCATTGGCCTGCTCGTCGTCGTCCAGTCCGGCCTGCTTCTCTACAGCGCCAGCCTGTGGGCGCTGGCCCTGTGGCTGGTGCTCTTCTTCATCGCCTTCAATGTGCTGGAGGCGACGCTGCCTTCGCTCGTTTCGCGCACCGCTCCGCCCAGCGCCAAGGGTGCCGCACTGGGCGTCTATAACACGACGCAGGCACTCGGCTTGTTCCTTGGCGGAGCAGCCGGTGGCTATATTGCGCAACATTTCGGCGATAATGCTGTTTTTGCTGCGTGCACCGGCCTGGCGCTGATCTGGCTGGTGGTGGCAAACTCGATGAATTTTCCGCAACGGCGCGTGACGGCCGCAGCGACACAAACTGCTTAGGAGACAGGGACAATGGCATCGGTAAATAAAGTGATTCTCGTCGGCAATCTGGGGGCGGATCCGGAAACCCGCTACACGGCGAGCGGCGACGCTGTCTGCAACATTCGTCTGGCCACGACGGAAAGCTGGAAGGACAAGAGCAGCGGCGAAAAGCGCGAACTTACCGAATGGCATCGCGTCGTCTTCTACCGCAAGCTGGCTGAAATCGCCGGCCAGTATCTGCGCAAGGGTTCCCAGGTTTATCTCGAAGGTCGCATCAAGACCCGCAAATGGCAGGACAAGGACGGTCAGGATCGCTACACGACCGAAATCGAAGCGACCGAAATGCAAATGCTGGGCGGCCGTCAGGGCATGGGCGCCCCGGCTGGCGGCGGTGGTGGCGGTGGCTTCGACAGCGAACCGACCGATTACGCGCCGGCACCGGCCAAGAACAAGCCGAAGCCGTCGTTCGACGACCTCGGCGACGATATTCCCTTCTAACCCGAACCGGTTGGGGTAAAACATGGCCAACGCCACCACCTTCAAGATCCTTGAGGACATCGCCCGGGATCTTTCCGGTAACGAAATCACGTTTCCGACCTTCCTCGACATCACTTTCCAGGTGCGTGCCGCGCTGAAGGATCCGAATCTGAGTGTCGAGCAGTTGTCGAAACTGGTCGGTGCCGAGCCGCTCATGAGCGCCAAGATCATCCGCATGGCCAATTCGGTGGCGCTCAATCCGAGCGGCCGCGAGGTGGCGGACGTCAAGAGCGCGATTGTCCGGGTGGGCATGGAGGCGGTGCGTACCGTTTCGTTCGCCGTGGCCATGGAGCAATTGCTCAAGTCGAAGCAGATGCAGCCCTTCGAACAGATTTCCCAGAAGCTGTGGGAGCACACCTCGCACGTGGCGGCACTGTGCCGCGTGCTGGCGCGCAAGATGGCCCGCATCAACGGCGACGAGGCGATGTTCGCCGGCCTGGTGCACGACCTCGGGGTGTTCTACCTGATGTCGCGAGCCGCCAACTTCCCCGAACTGGCCAACGACAAGGTCGAGTTGCATGCCCTGCTGGTCGGCTGGCACGACAACATCGGCCACGCGCTGCTCTCGGCGATGGGCTTGCCGGAATCGGTGCTCGAGGCCGTGCGCGATCACGAGACCGAGCGTGAAATCACGGCGGTCAACAACCTTTCCAACGTTCTGTATATCGCCAACAAGATTGCCAACCGGACGTCGAGCTGGCGGGACCTGGAACTCGATGGCGAGATTGACACCTCCATCCTCGATACGTTGTTCGATGCCGAGACGCTGGCCGAAATCGTCGAGGAGTCGGAAGAGGAAGTGCATTCGCTGAAAGCGGCGCTCGGGGGCTGATTCAAAATTGCTGAGCCGGCACGTTCCGGACGCCGACGCCACAGGGGGCCGCAATGATGGGCAGGCATGACGAGGCAGGGGGCAGTTCCGGCCAGCGCTTTGCCGCGCTGGCGCTGGCTGCGCTCGGCGTGGTCTATGGCGACATCGGGACCAGCCCGCTGTACGCGGTAAAGGAAGTCTTCGCCGGCAATCACCCCATTCCGGTCACCATGGGCAACATCTACGGCAGCCTGTCGCTTTTCTTCTGGGCGCTGATCGTGGTGGTCTCGATCAAGTACGTGACCTTCATCATGCGCGCCGACAACCGGGGCGAGGGCGGCATCATGGCGCTCATCGCCCTGGCGCAGCACACCGCGCAGGACAAGCCGAAGCCGACCCGGCTGATCATGATCTTCGGCGTTCTCGGGGCGGCCATGTTCTACGGCGACGGCATGGTGACGCCGGCGATTTCGGTGCTCTCGGCCGTCGAAGGCCTGGAGGTCATCACGCCTGCCTTCAAGTCCCTGGTCATCCCGATCACCATGCTGGTCCTGTTTGCGCTGTTCTTCGTGCAGCGGAGCGGTACGGCCAAGGTCGGCACCTTTTTCGGTCCGGTCATGGTGATCTGGTTTGCGACGCTGGCGCTGCTCGGTCTGCACAACATCGTTGCGCATCCGGCCATCCTGATGGCCATCAACCCGCTGTACGGCATCGAGTTCCTGCTCGAGAACAAGGCCATGTCGCTGATCGCCATGGGCAACGTCGTGCTCGCCGTGACCGGCGCCGAGGCGCTCTATGCCGACATGGGCCATTTCGGACGCAAGCCGATCTCGCGGACCTGGTTCGCCTTCGTGTTGCCGGCGCTGGTGCTCAATTACTTCGGCCAGGGCGCGCTGATCCTTGCCGAACCGGAAGCGGCCAAGAACCCCTTCTTCCTGTCGGCGCCGGACTGGGCGCTGATTCCGCTCGTTGCGCTGGCCACGGTGGCGACCGTGATCGCCTCGCAGGCCGTCATTTCCGGCGCCTTTTCGGTAACGCGCCAGGCCATGCAGCTCGGCTTCGTGCCGCGCATGGAGGTGCAGCACACCTCCGAGCGCGAGCAGGGCCAGATCTACCTGCCGGCCGTCAATTGGGGGCTCATGGTCGCGGTCATGATCCTCGTCCTCGGCTTCCGCTCCTCGAACAACCTGGCCGCCGCCTACGGCATCGCGGTGACCGGCGACATGGTCATCACCTCCATCCTCGCCACGGTCGTCGTCGCCAAGGTCTGGAAATGGGGCTGGGTCAAGGCCGGGCTGCTCTTCGCCTGCTTCCTCTCGGTCGAGCTCGTCTTCCTCGCCGCCAATATCCTCAAGATTCCCGACGGTGGCTGGTTCCCGCTCGTCGCCGGGGTCGCCATCTTCGTCCTCATGATGACCTGGAAGCGCGGCCGCCAGTTGCTGGCCGACCGCGTGAAAGGCGAACGGCTGGAACTGTCGATGTTCCTCGAATCGCTGGGCAGCTCGATGCCGACCCGCGTCGCCGGCACCGCCGTCTTCCTCAACGCCGACCCGACCGGCGTCCCCCATGCCCTGCTGCACAATCTCATGCACAACAAAGTGCTGCACGAGCGCGTCGTGCTGCTCTCGGTCCAGTTCTTCGACGTGCCCTACGTCCCCGACATCGACCGCGTCGAAGTGCGCAGCCTCCGCGAAAACTTCTGGAGCGTCGTGATCCATTACGGCTTCAAGGACGACCCGAACGTGCCCGGCGCGCTGGAACGTTGTGCGGTCTTCGGCCTCGAATTCAGCGCGCTCGAAACCTCCTACTTCATCGGCCGCGAAACCCTGATACCCCGCCTCGGTTCGGAAATGGCCTTCTGGCGCGAGAAGATCTTCGTCGCCATGTTCCGCAACGCCGGCTCGGCGACGGCGTTCTTCAAGATTCCGAGCAATCGGGTGGTGGAATTGGGGACGCAGGTGGTTTTGTAGTTGGTGGGGTTTTTGTGCCGCTGCCTGGCGGGCGTGTGTTTTTGCTGATGCGCTGGTTTTCGCCGTTGACCGGCGAGCGTACTTTCTTTTGCTTCGCCAAAAGAAAGTAGCCAAAGAAAAGGCGACCCCGGGGGCGGCGCCGGCTACGCCGGTACCTTGCGCTACTCGGAGGGCCGGGCGGCTTGCCAGAACTCGCCTTCGGCTCAGACAAGGCAAGCCGACTGCCCCCGGCCCCCCTGCGTTGCTCAGCGCCTTCCACGGGGACCCGAAAGGCGTCGCAGATTCACCTCTGCCACTTGTCATTCCCGCTTGCGCGGGAATGACGACTCCAAATGGCAATTTGACGGTCAACCGGAAAAAACAGCCAAAATCGAAATCCCCAAAACCACCGCTGGTTTCCCGGGCCCCTTGCGAGGTGCCGAGCAACGCAGGCGTTGGCGGAAAAAGGGCGAGGACTGTCTGAGGGGCGCAGCCCCGAGTTCCGCAGCCCCCGCCAACAACGAGTAGCGCAGGGAACCGGCGTAGCCGGCACCGACCCAGGGGTGACCTTTTCTTTGGCTACTTTCTTTTGGGCAAACAAAAGAAAGTACGCTCGCGCGTCAGGCGCGAAAACCAGCGCATCAGAACTAAAGCGCCCCGCGTCGGGCGCGAAACCACCCCCTCAAAGCCGCCGAATCTTCTCCAGTAATGCCGTCGTCGACTTCTCATGAATGAACGGTATCGAATGCACCGTTCCGCCCCATCCCCGCACCTCGGTACAACCGACGATCTTTTCCACCGGCCAGTCGCCACCCTTGACGAGGATGTCCGGGCGGCAGTCGAGGATGCGCTGGAGCGGGGTGTCTTCGTCGAACCAGGTGACGAGCGTGACGCAGTCGAGGGCGGCCATGACGGCGAGGCGGTCGGCGAGGGCGTTGACCGGGCGGTCGTCGCCTTTGCCGAGGCGCTTGACCGAGGCGTCGGTGTTGAGGGCGACGACCATGCTGGAGCCGAGGGCGGCGGCTTGGTCGAGGTAGGTGACGTGACCGCGGTGCAGGATATCGAAGCAGCCGTTGGTGAAGACGAGCGGGCGGGCGATGCGGGCGGCGCGCTCGGCGAGCTGGTCGGGCGGGCAGATTTTGGCTTCGAAGCGGGGGGCGGCGTAGGTCATGGCGAGTGCCTGGAGTGGTCGATTCGCGCATTTTAGTGCCAAGCGCGCGCGACCGCCTGCTTTCTCCTGTCATCCCGGCGTAACATCGGCTGGCTAGTGTGCTGCCACTTCATCATCACCAGCGGAACACACCTTGCCCTCGTTTCGGCGCCGCATCATCCCGATCCTGGCTATTTTCCTCGCTGCCACGCTGCTGGCCGGCTGTTCGCCGCGCCAGATGGTGGTCGCCAGCGTTGCCGACGAGCTGGCTGCGCAGGGGCGGTCGAGCGAGACGGACCTCGATCTGGCGCGCGAGGCCAGTGCTTTCTATTTGAAGCTGTCCGAATCGGTGCTGCGCAGTGAGCCGGGTCACGCCGCGCTGGCCGAGTCGGTGGCTGGCGGATTCACGCAGTACGCCTACGCTTTTGTCGCTTTCGAGGCCGACCGCGTCGAGGCCCGCGACGCCAAGGCGGCCGAGCGGCTGCGCAAGCGGGCAGCCTTGCTCTATCGCCGGGCGCATCGCCACGCGATGGCGGCGCTGGAAAAGGAAACGCCCGGCTTTGCCCGTGCCCTGAGCACTCCGCAGGCCGCCGACTGGCCGAAACTCTCGCCGGCCCGCGTCGGCCTGGCCTACTGGGCCGCCACCGCGTGGGGCGGCTGGATTTCGCTTTCCAAGGACGATCCCGATGTGGTGGCCGACCTGCCGCAGGCGGTGCGCCTGACCAGGCTGGCCTGGGCGGCCGATCCTGAATGGGGACAGGGCGCGCTGACCGGGTTGCTGGCTACGTTCGAGGCGGCGCGACCGGGCGGCAGTCAGGCGCAGGCACTGGCCTGGTTCGATCAGGCCATCGCCCAGGGCGGCAGCAACAACGCCGGCGCGCTGGTTGGCAAGGCTGAGGGCCATGCCCTGCCGGCCGGCGATCGCGACTTGTTCGAAAGCCTGCTCAAACAGGCGCTGGCCGTCGAGGATGCGCCCGATAGCCCGCAGGCACTGCAAAACGAGGTCATGCGCCGGCGGGCGGCCTGGCTGCTTGAACAGGCGCCCGACCTGTTCTGAACCAATCATTCCGGAGAGACCCATGACCATCCGACTGTTGGCGCTGCTGTTCGGCGCACTTATTTCCTGGCAAGCGCTGGCCGCCGATCCGCAGCTGCGCATTGGCACGCTGGCGTCGAAGAACTCGCTCTACCACCGCCAGCTCATGGAGCTCGGCGAAGCCTGGCGCACGGCGCAGGGCGGCAAGGGCAAGTACCTCGTCTATCCGGACGGCAGCCAGGGCGGCGAGACGGACATGGTGCGCCGCATGCGCATCGGCCAGTTGCAGGGCGGGCTGCTGTCGGTGGTCGGGCTGCGCGAGATCGAGCCGTCGATTGCCGCGCTGCAGAACATGCCGATGATGTTCCGGAGCTGGGAAGAGGTCGATTACGTGCGCGAGAAGATGCGCCCGGCCATGGAAAAGAAGTTCCTCGACAAGGGCTTCGTCGTGCTCGCCTGGGGCGACGCCGGCTGGGTGCGCTTTTTCAGCAAGACGCCGGCTTTCGGGCCGAACGATTTCAAGGGCATGAAATTCTTCGCCTGGGGCGCCGAGGCCGACCAGCAGGAAATCATGAAGAATCTCGGTTACACGCCGGTGCCGCTGGAAACGGCCGATATCCTGCCGGCCATCCAGACCGGCATGATCAACGCCGTGCCGTCGACGCCGTATTTTGCGCTGGCGACGCAGATCTACACGACGGCCAACAACATGCTGGACATGAACTGGTCGCCGATCGTCGGCGCCCTGATCATCACCAAGAAGGCCTGGGATGAGCTGACGCCGGAAGGCCAGGTCATCGTCCGCGAAGCCGGCGCCAAGGCCGGCGTCCAGTTGCGCGCCAAGGCGCGGCAGGAGGTCGACGAGGCGGTCGAGGCGATGAAAAAGCGCGGCCTTTCGGTCAACAAGCCCAACGCCGAGCAGATGAAGGAATGGAACGCGCTGGCCGACGGGCTCTACCCGCGCATCCGCGGCAAGCTGGTGCCGGCCGAGCAGTTCGACGAGGTCGTCGGCTACCTCAAGGCTTTCCGGGCCGGCAAGAAGTAGTTGGCCGCCGTGTATCGTCTGCGCCGCCTCGGTGACTTCGATGCCCTGATCGCCGGCAGTGCGCTGGTCGTCATGCTGCTCGTGCCGCTGCTCGAAATCGCCCTGCGGCCGCTCCTCGGCGCCGGCATCGACAACGCCCCGGTGCTCGTCCAGCACTGCGGCCTGTTGCTCGCCATGTTCGGCGCCCTGCTCGCCGAGCGTGGGCAGCACCTCAGTGCGCTGGGCGCCGGTTTCGCCGCCTCGGCCAATCCGCTCGTTCGCCAGAGCGCGCTGGCTTTCGGCAAGGCCAGTGCGGCGCTGCTCTGCGGCATGCTGGCGCAGGCCAGCTGGACCTTCGTGGCCAGCGAAATGGAAATGCCGCGCGACATTGCCTACGGCCTCGCCGGCTGGATGTTCGAACTGGCCATGCCAGCCGGTTTCGCCCTGCTCGGGCTCAAGCTGGCGTCGCGGCTGTCCGGCCGGCTAGCGGTGCGGATTTTCTGGTCGCTGCTGCTGCCCGTTGCCGGCTATGCCTTCGCCGCGCATTTCAATGGCAGCAGTTTGCCGTTGTGGCCGTTCGCGCTCTGGCTCGGGCTGGTCCTGCTATGCGGCGCGCCGATCTTCGCCGTGCTCGGTGGCCTGGCGCTGGCCCTGTTCTGGAGCGAAGGCCAGCCGCTCGCCTCGGTGCCGCTCAGCCATTACCAGATCACCGTCAATCCCTCGCTGCCGGCGCTGCCCCTGTTCACGCTGGCCGGCCTGCTGTTCGCGCGCACCGGCGCGGCGGCCCGCCTCGGCAATGTATTCACTGCCGCCTTCGGCAGCGGCATCGCCGGCACGGCCATCGCGGCGGCCGTCCTCTGCTCCTTCTTCACGGCCTTCACCGGCGGCAGCGGCGTCACCATCCTGGCGCTTGGCGGCCTGCTCCTGCCCTTGCTGACACGCGCCGGCTTTCCCGAACAGCGCGGCATCAGCCTGGTGACCAGCGCCAGCGCCCTCGGCGTGCTGCTGGCGCCCTCCGTGCCGCTCATCATGTTCGCCATCATCGCCCGAGTGCCGATCAACACCATGTTCCTCGCCGGCGTGCTGCCGGCGGTGCTCATGGTCGCCTGCCTGCTGCTGGTCGGCGGTTATTTGCGCCGAGGCGAGCCTTTGACGGTCAACCGGAAAAAAAGCCCAAATTCGAAATCCTTGCGCGACGCGGTGTGGGCCGCGAAATGGGAGTTGCTGGCGCCCGTCGTCGCCATCGGCTCGCTCGTCAGCGGCATTGCGACGCCGACCGAAAGCGCCGCGCTGACGGCCATCTACGCCTTGCTCACGCAGTCGGTGGCGCATCGCGAGCTGGACTGGACCGCCATCCGCAAGGCGCTGGTCGATTGCGCCGAGATAATCGGCGGCATCATGCTCATCCTCGGCATGGCGCTCGGCCTGACCAACTACCTCATCGACGCCGGCATTCCCGATGCCGCCATCGAATGGGTGCAGTCCGTGCTGCCCAACAAGTTCGCCTTCCTCATCGCGCTCAACCTCTTCCTGCTCGTCGCCGGGGCGCTCATGGAAATCTACGCGGCGATCGTCGTCCTGGTGCCCCTGCTGCTGCCCGTGGCCGTGGCCTATGGCGTCGATCCGGTGCATTTCGGCGTGATATTCCTGGCCAATATCGAGATGGGTTTCCTCTGTCCGCCGGCCGGCATGAACATCTATTTCGCCTCGGCCATGTTCGGCAAGCCGATCCGCTACGTCGCCGCGGCTGTGCTGCCGGCCGTGCTGGCCATGTTCATCGGGGCGCTGATCATTTCGGCCCTGCCCTGGTTGGCGACCTGGTTGCCTGGCGTGGCAGGCGTTTACGGCTGAGCGCAGGAAGCGCCTTGCGGCTCATGCTCCCGCTTGCGGCGGGATGACCTAGCCCCGGGCGCTGGCCTGGCGATCCGCCAGCAGGCGGCCGAGCAGGCTGCCCGAGTTCTCGCGGCCGGTCAGCACGAAGTCGAGTTCGTTGGCGTTCTTCAGGGTCAGTTCGAGGTCGCGCTGGGCGGGCAGGGGGCTGGCCATGAGCAGCTGATCGCCGGCTTCGAGCCGGAAATCGTCCTCCGGCAGCAGGTGGCACTCGGCGCCGCGTTCGATCAGTAGGGCGACTGCCGGCAGGCGGCGGCTGCGGTCGGCGCCGTCGGGCAGGATGTCGGCCAGGCGGATGCGCCGTTCATGCATCAGCGCTTGCCAGGCAGCGGGGGATTCAGCGGCGTTGAGGCGAATGTCCCAGACGGCCGGCGTCAGGCCGCCGCATTCGGCTTGCAGGCGGTCGACCAGCTGGCGACAGCGGGTTTCGTCCAGCGTGTGCAGACGTTCGAGGAAGCGGGCGAGCAGTGGCGCGGTGAGCAGCGCGATGCACTCCTGAGCGACGATGCGGCTGGGCAGGACCGTGAAATCGGCGTCGTAAGCCGTAAACAGGGCGCTGTTGGCGGCATGGTTCTGGCGCGTGACGACGAAAAGCTCGGGCTTGATTTCGCTGGCGGTGACGGCAATCGACAGGTTGTTGACGTCGTTGTCGGTGCCGGCAACGATGCCCGATGCCCCTTCGATGCCGGCCTGGCGCAGGGTGCTCGCCTCGGTGCCGTCGCCGATGTACTGCTTGTCGGCATCCTGGGCGGCCGGGTCGATGATGGTCAGCGTGATGCCGGTGTCGCGCAGGCGCTCGGCGACGGCATGGCCGAAATTGCCGTAGCCGCAGAGAATCCAGTGCCCGCCGGGCGGCCGGTGCGGCTCGGGGATGGGGCTTTCCGGCAGACTGGTCAGCAGTTCGATGAGGCGGAAACGCTCCGGTGCCGCGACGGCCAGCGCCAGTCGGTCGGCAAAGCGCTCGAAGGGGTTGATGATGTGATCGGTGCCGAACGAGGCCATGTTGGCGGTGACCGCAGCCGTGCGGGCGCGGGCGATGACCGGAATGTCCGGGTTGAGCAGGCGGACGGCGATGGCGATGGCCAGGTTGGCCTGCTCGTCGTTGGTGACGGCCAGCACGCCACGGCACTTCGGGTGCTTGAGGCCGGCCAGCAGCAGGTTGTCGGGCAGGCGGGCGTCGGCAGCGAGGGCCGGGGTGTCGGTCTTGAAATCCTGCAGGTCGAGTTCCTCGACGCGCAGTTCGTCCTTTTCGACGACGACGAAGGCCTGGTTGAGGCGGTCGAAGGTGCGGGCGATCAGGTTGCCCGTCTCGCCGCAGCCGCAGACGATGTAGAACGGCGCCTTGAGGCGGCGCACACGGCGGACGAAGCGGTTGGTCGTCAGCGTGTTCTGGAAACCCTTGTCCTGGAGCAGGGCGATCAGCGTGACCACCGAATACGACCAGCCGACGACGGTCAGGTAGATGCAGATGGTGACCCACAGTCGCTGGGCGTCGGAGAAGGCGACCGGGATTTCGCCGAAGCCGATGGTCGTCGCCGTGTAGCTGATGAAATAGAAGGCGTGGAAGAAACTCATCGGCGCCGTCATCTGGCCCTCGGCGTCGACGCCGGGAACGAGCGTCAGGCCGACCACCGAGATCGCGTAGATGACGATCAGGACGATGATCGGCGCCCGCATGCGGCGCAGGACGAGGAAGAAGGCGCTGTTCACGCGCGGCTCCCGGCTAACGCCGCAGCATCACGGTTTCGACGATGAGGATGATGACCGAGACGATGTTGGCGAACAGCGCGCCGCCGGACAGCGAGACGACGCTGGAAGTGACATGCGCCGTCATGCCGACGCCGGTGATGTGCACCGCCACGGCCCAGGTGATGGCGGCGGCGATCAGTTGCAGGTCGGCGACCAGGCTGGTGGACAGATGGATGGCGCCGATCTGCGTGCGGTCGCCGAACTTGAGGGCAGTGGCGATCAGGCTGACGATGAGCGCGGCGGCCAGTTCATAGACGTTGTGCAGTTCCGGCCGTTCGATGTCGCCGATGAAGAAGCCGAAATTCAGCGTTGCCGCCAGCACGATGAAGAAACCGAAGATGACCTTTTCCAGATTCATTTTGCTTCCCCCCTGTCATGCGGCGTCAATCCGCAACGATGCCCCGGTCGAGCCGGGGCTTGCTGCCGCCTTAGCGGCTTTCCACCGGTGCCGTGGCCGGCGGCGGGTTGCGTGCGCCGAGCGTCTGGTTGTCGATGCGACGGGTGTCGTCGTCGCCGACGATTTCCAGCACATTGACGACCTTGACGACCCCCGCCGTGGTGCGCGCGACATCGACGGCGACCTTGGCTTCACGCGCATTGACGATGCCCATGAGATGCACGATGGCGCGCTCGGTGACGACCTTGATGTGGTTGGCCGAAATCTGGTTCGAATCGACCAGGCGGGCCTTGACCTTGGAGTCGATGTACGAGTCGGTGCTGCGGCTGCCGAGCGAGGACACCGGGCCGACGCCCAGTTCGTTGTACACCTCGCGCACGCCGTCGATCTTGCGGACTTCGGCTTCGATGGCGGCCTTGGCGTCGGCGCTGGGTACTTCGCCGGTGATCAGCAGGCGGCGGTTGTACGATGTGAAGTTGACGTGCGAAAAGGCCTTGTATTGGTCTGGAACCCGCTGGCCGGCTTTCCACTCGGTCGTTTCGTCGTCGGTCTGGGTGCCGGTCGACCGGCGGTCATGGGCCGACATGACACCGACGGCGGCGCCGCCGATGATGGCCGGAACGCAGCCTTCGAGCATGGGCAGGGCGACGATGAGCGCCGCAGCGGCAAGGGTCAGTTTGGTTTTTTGCATCATTCGACTCCCAGTAAAAGTGCATCGATGCCATCGCACAGGCAGTGGATGGCGAGCAGGTGGGTTTCCTGAATACGCGCCGTCCGGTCGGCCGGCACGCAGAGATGAATATCGGCATCGCGCAGCATTTCGCCGATCTGGCCGCCACCCTTGCCGGTCAGCGCGACGACATGCATGTCGTGTTCGTGCGCCGACTTGATGGCTTCGATGACGTTGGCCGAGTTGCCCGAGGTCGAAATGGCCAGCAGCACGTCGCCGGCGTGGCCGAGGCCGCGGACCTGGCGCGAGAAAATCTGGCTGAACGAGTAATCGTTGGCGACGGCCGTGATGATCGAGGTATCGGTGGTCAGCGCGATGGCCGCCAGTTCCTGGCGTTCGGCCTCGAAACGGCCGATCAGTTCGGCGGCGAAATGCTGGGCATCCCCGGCCGAGCCGCCATTGCCGCAGGCCAGGATCTTGCCGCCGTTGATCAGGCAGTTGGTCATCGTTTCGATCGCCGCGGCAATCGGGGCTGCCATCATCTCGACGGCGTTCAGCTTGGTTTGGGCGCTGTCTTCGAAATGCTTGGCAACGCGGGCGATCAAATCCATATCGTTCAATGAGTTGGGGCTGTAAGTGAAAGCATTCTACCTCACAGCTCGACGAAGACTTCGAACGCAAGCCGCTGCCATGGATTTTTGTTGTCGCTCAGGGACGACACGCGTGCGCTCAGGCGTTCGCCGGCATCCATCGCCGCCGCCACGGCGCGGTTCTGGGCGCGCGGCACGTAACCGAGCTGGTGACCGCGCCATTCGACGCGGATGGCGCTGCGGTCGTGCTTGTTGTCGGGCTCGCGGATCAATACCAACGCGTCGCCGACCTTGATCGTTGTCCAGAAATCGCCGAGCGCGTAATACTGGCTGCCGGCCAGCGGCGAGTTCTGCACCAGCATGCGGATGCTTTCGGCCTGCGCCGTCGTCAGCCACAAGGCCAGGCTAATCGTCAGCAGAAAACGCATTTTTGATCCATTCGAGCTGGTCGCCGTCGATCAGCACGCAGTCGAAACGGCAGTCGCATTCGGGCTTGCCGAGCAGGTAGTGCTGCGCGGCGAGGACGATGCGGCGCCGTTTGGTTGCAGTGATGCTCGCGCCGGCACCGCCGAAATCGCTGCGGCTGCGCTGGCGGACTTCGACGAAAACGAGGGTCTTGCCGTCACGACAAATGAGGTCGATCTCGCCACCGCGGATTCTGAAATTGCGCGAAATTTCCCGTTGACCGTGAGATTCGAGATAACGCGCCGCCCGCTCCTCGGCTTCGCGGCCGCGCGTCGTGGTGGTATCGTTGGTCTTTGCCTGCATGTTGAAAATAATGACGGAAGAATCCGCCGCATTGTATGTCGTCCCGACGCCGCTCGGGAATCTCGCCGACCTGACGCGTCGTGCCGAGGAAACCCTGCGCGCCGTGCCCTGGATCGCCGCCGAGGATACCCGCCACACGGGCCCGCTGCTCAAGCAGCTCGGCGCCAAGGCGCGGACCATCCCGGCCCACCAGCACAACGAACACGAAGCCGCTGCCCGCATCGTCGAAAAACTGCAGGCCGGCGAAGACGTCGCGCTGGTGTCCGATGCCGGCACGCCCGGCATCTCCGATCCCGGCGCCCGCATCGTCGCTGCTGTGCGCGCCGCCGGCTGTCGCGTCGTGCCGCTGCCCGGTCCTTGTGCCGCGACGACGGCACTGTCCGCCTCCGGCTTGCTCGACGAGCATTTCCTGTTCTACGGCTTCCTGCCGACCAAAGGTGGCCAGCGCCGGCAGGCACTCGAAGCCCTGCGCGATCAGCCCAGCGCTCTGGTTTTCTACGAAGCCCCGCATCGCGTGCTTGAAACGGTTGAGGACATGGCGACCGTGTTCGGCAGCCGCACGCTGGTCATCGCCCGCGAACTGACCAAGCTCTTCGAATCCATCCACGCCCTCCCGGCCAACGCGGCGCTCGACTGGCTCAAGGCCGATCCCAATCGCCAGCGCGGCGAATTCGTCCTCATGCTCGCCGGCGCGCCGGCCGATGCTGACAATGGTGAGGGTGAACGCGTCCTCAAACTGCTGCTGGCCGAAGGTCTGCCCGTCAAACAGGCAGCCAAGCTGGCTTCGCAGATCACCGGCGCCGCCAAGAACGCCCTGTACGAGCGCGCCCTGGCGCTCAAGTCGGAATAAGCCGCCTCAGCGGATCTCGAACTCGAAAACCTGGTCGCTGTGCGTCCGGCTCGAATGGCCGAAGCTGATCCGGCCGCGCCCGGACAGTGTAAACATGCTTTTCCGGACGACCTGTTCCGGCTGGTCGTCCAGCTGGACATAGGTGCCATTCATGCTCAGGTCGACGAGGACAAGATCGTCGGCCCGGGAGATGATCCGGCAATGGTGGCGGGACGCATTGGGGGCGTGGGTGACCACGTCATTTTGCGGATCGCGGCCAAGGGTGATGACGCTTTTGCCGCCGGCAAAAAGGTAGTGCTGATCGCCCTGGCGCAGGATGAGTTCGGTCGGCGCCTTTTCCGGTTCGGCAATTGAAAGGGGCGCCTGGCTCGGCGGTGCCGGGCGCATGGGCAGCGAGTTCCATTCAATCAGATGAACGCCGAGCCCGAAGTTGCCTCGTCCGGGAACGGCCGTATGGTCCCGCAGCGAGTCCGGGAGCGCCTTGACCACGGCAGTCGATACCACGATGTTTCCTTCGTTCAGCAGCCCGGCCAGCCTTTCCGCCTCGCTCTCGGCTGCGGCAAAGGCGCGGTCCGTCGTGCTGCAGGGGGCGGTCACGTGGATCCCGATGCGCAGGCCGATCTGGGTTTCCGAAATCTGCGGAATGACGGCGCAACGCCGCTGCATTTCACTCGCCACGAGCACGGCATCTTCCGCGCTGTCGAAAGCCGTCAGCAGCCCTTGCGGCAGGATGCGCACAACCGATCCACCCTGCTCGGCGACCACGCGTTCCAGACGGTTCAGTCGCCGGCTGATCAACTTGCTTCGCGTTGCCGGGTCCGGCAGGTCGGTCTTTCCCAATACCTCGACGACCACTGCGTGTACCAGATAAACGTCGCTCAGTTCGCTGGTCGCAGTCGGTCGTGAAAACAACGAACGAATGGGGTGGTCGTGCATGAAAATCAGGGTGGCAAATAATCGAACGGTCGCTGCATCGGGCTGGAATTGGCGAGGCGACATCCGGCTCAGGCATTCGTCATCAAGATTAGCAGTTTGCGGACGTCATTTTGTTAAGCATTGTGGCAGCCATGCAAAATCCTTCACATTCAGCCTGAAATGAATCGCGCCGACGATACCGGGCAGCCTGCTAAAATGACCGGAAAACGTACCGGAATCCCGCATGCAAATCACTTTGACCCGCCCCGACGACTGGCATCTCCACCTCCGCGACGGCGAAGCACTGGCCGCCGTCCTGCCGCATACCGCCCGCCAGTTTGGCCGCGCCATCGTCATGCCCAACCTCAAGCCGCCAGTGACGACCGTCGAGCAGGCGGCCGCCTACCGCGACCGCATCGTCGCCGCGCTGCCCGCCGGCGCCAGCTTCGAGCCGCTCATGACGCTCTACCTGACCGACAACACGCCGGCCAGCGAAGTCGCCAAGGCTGCCGCGTCGGGTTTCGTCAAGGCCGTCAAGCTCTACCCGGCCGGCGCAACGACCAATTCGGATGCCGGGCTGACCGACATCGCCAAGGCCTATGACACGCTGGCCGAGATGGAACGCCTCGGTTTGCCCCTGCTCGTCCACGGCGAAGTCACCGATCCCAAGGTCGACTTGTTCGACCGCGAGAAGGTTTTCATCGACACCGTGCTGCTGCCGCTGACCCTGCGCTTCCCCAAGCTCAAGGTGGTCATGGAGCACATCACGACCAAGGATGCGGCCGAGTTCGTCGCATCGGCCGCCAGCAACATCGCTGCCACCATCACAGCCCACCATCTGCTCTACAACCGCAACGCCATCTTCCAGGGCGGCGTCCGGCCACACTGGTATTGCCTGCCCGTGCTCAAGCGCGAAACGCATCGTGAGGCCCTGGTTGCGGCGGCCGTGTCGGGCAATCCGAAATTCTTCCTCGGCACCGATTCCGCACCTCATGCCAAGGGCACCAAGGAGGCTGCTTGCGGTTGTGCCGGTTGCTACACGGCCTATGCGGCCATCGAGCTCTATGCCGAAGCCTTCGAACAGGCTGGTGCGCTCGACAAGCTCGAAGCCTTCGCCAGCTTCCACGGCCCGGACTGGTACGGCCTGCCGCGCAACAGTGGCAAGATCACGCTGGCCCGGGAGGCGTGGACCGTGCCCGCCGACTATGCCTACATCAGCACCGACACTATCGTTCCGCTGCGTGCCGGTGAAACGCTCTCCTGGAAAATGCTCTGAGGAAAATCATCATGCGTTTGCGCCACTTCCTGCTGCCGCTGCTGGCCGCTCCGCTGCTCAGCGCCTGCGTCAATGACGGCGCGACGTATGAAATCGACAATACCCGCGAGCACGTGCTGTCACTCATTCGCGAACAACCCTATTTCTGGGACAGCAAGGTCGAGCTGTTCATGGTGGTTTCGCGTATGCCTGCCTGCATGCGTCGCCATAGCCTCGGTACGGGAACGGAAAAGACCCGGGTCGAGGTGTATCAGGTGCCGTCCGGCGCATTCATCATCAAGGTCGGCAAGCGCATGTTTGTGACCGAAACGCAGACCTGCGAAAGCTTCGCCAAGCTCGACAGCGAGCCGCCGGAAGGCATGGGACAGTTGATGGGGACCTTCCGCGCCAAGAAGGGCGTGCTGGTTTTCGTCAAGGAAGAGAAAGACGATTCTTCGGCCGACGAGTGAGTGCCCACTCGCTTTACGCCTCGCCGCTGTTCGAGCCCCTAAGGCCCTGGCTTGATCAGTTGCCGCCGGCGCCCGATGCCCAAGCGCTCGCCGGACTGGCGACCCGGTTTCCCATTCACACCGAGAATGGCCGACGCGTCAATTTCGTTCCGCCACGCCCGGATGGGCTGGCCTACGAATGCCGAATCTGGGAAAGCGGTGACGTGGAAACCCGCCCGGACAACTGGCACGATTTCTTCAACGCACTGGTCTGGCTGAGCTTTCCGAAAACCAAGATTGCCGTGAGTGCCGCCCACATGCGCGCCATGCAGGCACCGGGTGAAGCCCGGGGCATGGTTCGCGATGCGCTGACGCATTTCGACGAATGCGGGATTGTCGTGCTCTCAAGCAAGCCGGCGCTGCTCGATCTGCTGCGCGATTTTCAGTGGAAATCGCTTTTCGTCGACCATCGCGCCGAGGTGGTCGAATGCATGCGTTTCGTTATTTTCGGCCACGCGACCTACGAGCAGTTGCTCAAGCCGTTTCGCGGGCTGACGGCCAAGGCAGTGCTCTACGATGTCGGTGACGCCTGGCTCGAGATGGAGAGCAGGGAGCTAATCGCTGCGGTCGACGAGCGGCTGGCGCTCGATCTGGCGAGCGGTCGCTATACGCGTCCGCGCGACTTCCAGCCGCTTCCCTTGCTCGGCATCCCCGGTGTCACGCCGGATAGCGACGATCCCGCGTATTACGACGACACCTGGCAGTTCAGGCCGGGCCGCCGGATGGCGGCCGCTGCCGCGGCTTAGTAGCGGCGGCGTTGCTGTGGCGCTGGGGTGCCGCGGTTCTCGATGTGGCGGAAAGTGATGCGCCCCTTGGTCAGGTCATAGGGCGACAGTTCGAGCGTCACCTTGTCGCCGAGCAGGATGCGAATGTGGTTCTTCTTCATCTTGCCGGCCGTGTAGGCAATCATTTCATGGCCGTTTTCCAGTTGCACCCGAAAGCGTCCATCGGGAAGCACGTCTTCGACAACGCCCTGCATTTCCAGTAGTTCTTCTTTTGCCAAGTGTCGTTCTCCAGTAGTCGATCGTGATGTTCAGGCGGTGGCGACGGCAGCAGATGCTGCGTCGGTGGATAGTGCTTCGTGGCGGTGGCGGGGCAGTTCCCACGGCTGGCCGGCTTCGGTGATGGCGCGGATGGTGATCACCGGGGGCGGCGAAATGACCCCGCCGAAAATGGTGGCGAACGAGACATCGGCGGCATCGCGGCCGGTCGCCAGGCGAATGAAGCCCATCGGAATCGCGGTGCCGGAAGGGTCGAACACGTACCAGCGGTCGCCGAGGAAGACTTCGACGTAAGCGTGAAAATCGGTTGGTCCGAGCGCAGGGTCGGCACCGTAATCGATACCGGTGGTGAAGCGGGCCGGGATGTTCAGGGCGCGACAGATGGCGATCATCAGGTGGGCAAAGTCGCGGCAGACACCGACGCGGTCGACCAGGGTGTCGAGGGCGCTGGTCGTCGAACTGCTGGTGTTGCCCTTGAAGGCAACGTGCTGATTGACCCAGTGGCGGATGGCCTCGACCCGGCGGTAACCCTTGGGCAGATGACCGAACTCGTTCATGGCCAGGGCTGCCAGCCGGTCGGACTGGCAGTAGCGGCTTGGATAGATGTAAGTCAGTGCCGACAGCGGCAACCGGGCAATCGGCGTTTCCTGGATCAGGTCGGGATGGTCGATTTGCTGGTTGATGTCGACCGTGGCCTTGTAGCAGATGTGCAGCGGGCCGGGGGCGCCGGTCAGGCGCAGGTAACGCGTGCAGGTGGCCGGATCGGTCTGAATGTCATGCGGTACCTGCTGACTGACCTGCAGTTGCTCGCTGACGATGGTCTGGCTGGCCGTTCTGGCTGCGTGGATGTTGAAGACGAAATCGGCGCCCTGAAAACCCAGTTCATAGTGAAGATCGATAGCGAACTGGATGCGGACCATTTATTCCCCGAAAATGATGTTCGCTCGGTGTCCGGGAATCCGGACGTGCTCGGGCGAGCAATGAAATAGCGCTATGCGACGGGGAAATGGGGACTTCGGCGTGCCGGCAAGCGTCAGAAGACGAAGCGACCGGGGAACGGCATTTACGCGGGCAGAACGTTGCGACCGGATGGTCTTCATCCGATTCACCGCGCATCTTACGCGCCGAACCCCGCTGTGGCAAGGAAAATCACCGAAAATTCAATCCCTTGCCGATGGTCTGGCAAGGGATTGACGGAGCGGCTCAGGCGGCTTCCGGGTGCCTGGCGCGCATGCGCATGGCGCCGAGGCGATTGATGCCGCTGAGCAAGGCCTTGATCGAGGCGGTGACGATATTGCTGTCGATGCCGACGCCATAGCACTCGCCGCTGTCCTTGCCGGCGATTTCCATGAACGCGCAGGCGCGGGCATTGCCGTCCTCCCCCATGGGTACCATCGAACGTTCCTCGTAGCTGCGTACCTGAATGTCGATACCCGCGCTATGCAAGGCATGGACTGCCGCATTGATCGGTCCGTTGCCTTCCCCGGTGAGGATGTGCGGTGTGCCGTCGATGTCGATGTTGAGGCGGATGCCTTGTGCGTTGCCGTGCTCGTAGAGATGGTGCTCACGATAGCGTACCGGCTCGGCTGGATCGAGGTAGGCACCGGCGAACATCGTCCACAGGCTGTCGGCGCTGACTTCGCCGCCGTGGGCATCGGTGTGTTGCTGGATGATCCCTGAGAACTCAACCTGGAGGCGGCGTGGCATGACGACTCCGTGCTCGGTCTCCATCAGGTAGGCGACGCCCCCCTTGCCGGACTGGCTGTTGACGCGGATGACCGAGTCGTAGCTGCGGCCGACATCGGCCGGATCGATTGGAAGATAGGGCACCGACCAGCGCTCATCTGCCTTTTGGGCAGCAAACCCCTTCTTGATGGCGTCCTGGTGGGATCCGGAGAAGGCCGTGAAAACGAGATCCCCGACGTATGGGTGGCGCGGGTGGATCGGGAGCTGGGTACAGTGTTCGTAGCTGCGGGCAACGGCATTGATGTCGCTGAAGTCGAGTTGCGGATCGATTCCTTGCGTGTGCATGTTGAGGGCGAGGGTAACAAGGTCGACGTTGCCGGTCCGTTCGCCGTTGCCGAAAAGGCAACCCTCGACGCGGTCAGCGCCGGCCATGAGGCCGAGTTCGGCAGCGGCTACCGCCGTGCCGCGGTCATTGTGCGGATGGAGGCTGATGATCACGCTGTCGCGGCGCTCGAGGTTGCGGTGCATCCACTCGATCTGGTCGGCGTAGATGTTGGGGGTGGCAATTTCGACGGTGGTCGGGAGGTTGAGGATGACCTTGCGTTGTGGCGTCGCGCCCCAGGTTTCGGTGACGGCATCGCAGACTTCCTTGGCGAAGTCGAGTTCCGTTGCGGTGAAGAGTTCCGGGCTGTATTCGAGGGTGATGCTCGTTTCCGGCATTTCATCGGCAAGGGTACGGATGAGGCGAACGGCATCGGTGGCCATAGCGACGACCTCGGCCTTGCTCATGTTGAAGACGGTTTCGCGGAAGCTGGGGCAGGTGGCGTTGTAGACGTGCACGATGGCCTGCTTGGCGCCCTTCAAGGATTCGAAAGTGCGGCGGATGAGGTGCTCGCGGGCCTGGGTGAGCACTTCGATGGTGACGTCATCGGGAATGTGTCTGCCTTCGATGAGGCCGCGCACGAATCCGAATTCGGTTTCCGAAGCGGAAGGGAAGGCGATTTCGATTTCCTTGAAGCCGATGGCGCAGAGCGTCTTGAACATGCGCATCTTCTTTTCGGCATTCATGGGTTCGAAAAGGGCCTGATTTCCGTCACGGAGATCGGTGCTCATCCAGATCGGAGGATGGGTGATGGTACGGCCCGGCCATTGCCGGTCAGCGAGCTGGACCGGCGGAAACGCGGTGTATTTGGTGGAAGACTGGGTGGCCATGGCGAACTCCGAAAAGCAATTTGCGATGGCGAAAGTTTAGGTCAAAGGGCGCGGCAGGTGCTTGCGTTTTGATGCATAATTTGGCTAAAAATTAGCATAAAATTGCGCAAAGTATCTTTTGTAAGGTGGTTTATGGACATCGATCGTTACGACCGGCAAATTCTTGCCATCCTGCAGGCGGACGGCCGTATCAGCAATCAGGACCTGGCGGATCGGATCGGCCTGTCCCCGTCGCCCTGCCTGCGCCGGGTGCGTGCCCTCGAGGAGTCGGGGCTGATTACCGGGTATCGAGCGCTGCTTGATGCCAAGAAGCTCGGGCTTTCACTCATGGCCCTGATCGGCATTTCGATGGATCAGCATACGCCCGAACGCTTCGCCAACCTGGAAGCGGCTATCGGCGACATTCCGGAAGTGCTGGAGTGTCTGTTGATTACCGGGCAGCAGTCGGACTATCAGTTGAAAGTCGTTGTGCGCGACATGGAGGCCTATCAGGACCTCTTGCTCAACAAGATTACGCGTATCCAGGGCGTGACCGGCGTGCACACCAGCTTCGTGCTGCGCAAGGTTATTGATCGCACGGCCTTGCCGGCCTAGGTCTCAGAACAGGAAGGGCTTAGTCCCGGACGCGCTCGAAAATGACCGAGGCGGTTTCGTCAAAGTGATGGTCGACGATCTGGCGGGGGGCGGCGGGTTGTGTCTCGGCGAAGTAACGCTCCCACTGCAAGTCGGAGAGTTCGAGTTCGCGAACCGAGACGACGCGGCGTTCGCGCGATTGGCGTCTGTCGCGGAGATTGGATGGCGGGCCCATGTCCCGACGGCGCCGGTCGCCGCGTTTGCGACGCTCTCCGGCTTCCTTCTTGGGTAGCTGTACGTCTTCCGGCACCTCTGCGCCATGCTCCACCAGAAGGTCGATAATCTCGGCATGCTGGCCGCGGGCAGCCATGCGGATGGGGCCGCCGAGGCCTTGGGCGTTGGGGGCGTGAATGTCGGCGCCGCGTTGAATCAGTTCGCGCACGATATCGGTGTGGCCCTGAAAGCAGGCGATGCGCATCGGCAGGCCCGGATCGCCGTGCATGTCCGCCTCCTCGATGGCGGCGCCATGATCCAGGGCGGTTCGAACCGACTGCAGGCATCCTTTTTCGATGGCTCGCCTGAGGGCGCTGTGCATGGACATGGAACTATTCTCCTGAAACCGGTCGTTATTTGTTTTGCATTATTTTTGCATTTTGTGGCGAAGGATAACCAAGCTGGCCAATTTGTTCTGTAAAGAATTTCACGATTGGGTCAAGGCAGTCCGAACACTCCATTTTTCGCTTCTTGAAATGCGCCGGGGTGGAGGCTTTCAAGCGCGTATAATCCGCGACTGGAAAGTCGGCCAGGCAATCGCTGGATACTTCGGTATCGGGAGGAAAGTCCGGGCTCCATTGGGCAGGATGCCAGTTAACGACTGGGTGCTATAAGTCGCAAGACCCAAGGCAACGGAAAGTGCAACAGAGAATAGACCGCCGATGGCGTCGCAAGACGTACAGGTAAGGGTGAAACGGCGAGGTAAGAGCTCACCGCGTCCACGGTAACGGCGGACGGCACGGTAAACCCCATCCGGAGCAAGACCAAATAGGGAAGCTGAGGCGTGGCCCGCGCTGCTTCCGGGTAGGTTGCTTGAGCCTGTCGGTGACGGCAGGCCTAGAGGAATGATTGCCAAACCCCGCAAGGGGGGAACAGAACCCGGCTTATCGGCCGGCTTTCCAACTATCGATCTGAAGCCTTACTTCATGGCGAGCTTGGGCTCGTCCAGCCATTCCTTCGAAATTTTCCAGGCGTCGCCTTCACGGATGATCAAGAGCGTTTTGGCCCGCCCCAATTCACGATAGTTGCCGGAAACGTAGTCCTGAAGGAAGGTCGCCTTGTACTGCTCAGCGTCGATGCGTTCGATGGCGAGATTGTGGATCTGCAGGTCGATTGGCGCACCGGCGGACAGTTTTTTCGTTCTGGCGCTTACCCAGGCATCGCGGGCGTTGCCGTCGGCCGGGGTGAATTGCTGGCTGTAGGCGCCCAGATAAGCGGCAACATCACGTTGCATCCAGGCGTTGCGCCAGCTTTCAACTGCTTCCTTGATACGGGTGTTGTCGGATACGGCAGGCACAACCTGGGGCGTGACCATCGGCATGGCCGGCGCTGCGGTGGGCAGGCTGGCGACCGCGATTGGCTGGCTGACGGCCACGGGCGTCAGCGTTTCGTGTTGCATCAGCAGGCGGGTCGTGACGGCGCCCAACAGTGCCGACAGCGTGGCGGTCAAAACCAGTGCGACCGCGCCGAAGGTCTTTTTCGTGGCGTGATCGCATTCTTTTTGGACGGATACGGTTTCCGGGGCCGTTGTGGCGGTGTCGCCGAGCGCTGCATTGAGCTGCGCCAGGCGTCTGGCCATGGCGCGTTGCTGGGTTTCGCCGCAGGTGTTCGGTGGGGTGACGGCGTACGGCGTCGAGCGGGCGCGGCTGCTACCGAAATAAGCGGTTGCAGATTCGATGACGGTGTCGGCAGGAGAAGCGCTGAGCGTAGCCACGTGCAGGTCCTTCAGGTTGGTTTGGGCGACGAGTGTGTTGAATTCACAGACATTGTTAACGTAGATGCGCTGTTTGGATGTCGAATACTTCACGACCTTGATGTTTCGTCCGGCACGCCGCTCGGCGGACCCCGGTGCAGCCTTCTGCCCTACAATGCGGGCCATGCATCGCATTCCTTTTCCTGAAATCCGCTGGCTTGAGGCCGGCGAAACGAGATCGGCCCGCTGGCGTTCCGAGGCCGGACTGCCCGCGCACACCGATATCGAAGTCGTGGACGACCGATTGGGGGCCGATGCGGCCTGGCGGCTGGCCAGCGCAGGGAAGGCGATGCTCTGGCGGGGCGACTGGCAGAACGCGAGACTGTTGCTGCAAGCCCTGAGTCGTCGGGCGGATCGGCTGCCGCGTTCGGGCAGTGGCAAACGGCCGGGGTCGCCGGCCGAGGCTTTCGAGCTGCATCGGCAAAACCAGGGGCGGCGGGCGCGGGCGCTCGGCATGTTGCTGGTGCCGCTGGGGGCGGACTATGCGGTTCCCTTGCGGCGGGCGCAGGATGTCAGGCAGGCTTGTATTGAGGCCTACGGTGCGCCGTCGGGCGAGGATTCGCTCGTTTCGCTGCGCGAGTTGCTGGCCGTCGTCAGTGCGCACGAGTGGCGCAAGAAGGGCGTGCCCGTGCCGGCGGTTGAGGGGCGCATTTACCCGCATTACGGCGTGTTTTCGCCGGTGCGCGGCGAGTATGTCGATCTGGTGGCTAGGGCGCCGCTGCCATCCGGCTGCGAGTTGGCCTTCGATATCGGCACGGGTTCCGGCATCCTGGCGGCCATTTTGGCGCGGCGGGGTGTGCGGCAGGTGATCGCGACGGATCAGGATGATCGGGCACTGGCCTGTGCCTCGGAAAATATTCAGAAATTGGGTTTGAGCGCGGCGATTCGTCTGGAAAAAGTCGACCTCTTTCCGGCTGGGCAGGCAAGGCTGGTCGTGTGCAATCCGCCCTGGGTGCCGGCGCAGCCGACCTCCCCGGTCGAGTATGCGGTCTATGACCCGGATTCGCGCATGTTGCGCGGCTTTCTGGATGGCCTGGCGGCGCATCTGGCGGAGGATGGCGAGGGTTGGCTGATTATTTCGGATATTGCCGAGCATCTGGGCTTGCGCTCGCGGGAGAGCCTGCTCGGCTGGATTGACGCGGCGGGGCTGAAGGTGGTCGAGCGTCTCGATACGCGGCCGAAACATCCGAAGGCGCAGGATGCGAGCGATCCGCTGCATGTCGCCCGGGCGGCCGAGGTGACGTCGTTGTGGCGCCTGGCTCGGCGCGATGGAATAAATTGAAGGCGGTTTTCGTATACGTCGGTGTAGCACCCCAAAACCAACGGAGAAAATCATGAAAACGAAAAACCTGCTTTTGACCCTGATTGTGTCGGCAACGCTGGCCGCCTGTTCGGCTGCGGGTACCCGCCCGGCGGCGCCGGCCATGGTGTCGGATGGCGTGCTGACCGGCAGCAATGGCATGACGCTCTACACCTTCGACAAGGATGTGGCCGGTAGCGGCAAGAGTGTCTGCAACGGTCCCTGCGCGACCAACTGGCCGCCGCTGATGGCGATGGAGGGGGCGGCGGCGTCCGGTGACTATTCGCTCATCACCCGCGACGACGGCAAGGTCCAGTGGGCCTTCAAGGGCAAGCCGCTGTATTTCTGGGTCAAGGACCAGAAAGCCGGTGACCGTACCGGTGATGGCTTCAACAATGTCTGGCGCGTCGCCAAGCCCTAATGCCGGAGGTGGCCCGGACATGATTGTTCATCTGCGGGCCGACCCCGGAATTTTCTGAATGGACAGCCGCGCCATCATCGCCGAGTTGCCCCGCCTGCGCCGCTATGCGCGGGCGATGCTCGGCGACCGTGCGGCGGCCGATGACCTCGTGCAAGATACCCTCGAACGTGCCTGGAGCCGCATCGCCCAATGGCGGGTGGGTTCCGACCTGCGCGCCTGGTTGTTCGGCATCATGCACAACCTGCGCGTCGATCAGTTGCGTCGGGGCAGCCTGCCGACGCACTCGCTCGATGACGACGCCTGCGAGGTGCCGACGCGGGCGACGCAGACCGACCGGCTGGAAGTCATGGATCTTGAATCGGCGCTGCGCCAATTGCCGGACGAGCAGCGCGAAGTGCTGCTCCTCGTCGCGCTGGAGGAAATGAGTTATGCCGACATTGCTGCGGCGCTGGGTATTCCGATCGGCACCGTGATGTCCCGCCTGTCGCGCGGACGTGAGCGCTTGCGTCAGGTCATGGAAGGCCGGCAGCCTGTCGCCAATCTGAGGGTCGTACGATGAGCCCGCTACCTGTTACCGAAGACGATCTGCATGCCTATGTCGACGGCGCTTTGACGCCGGCGCGCCGGCAGGAGGTCGAAGCCTGGCTGGCCGAACATGCCGACGATGCGGCGCGCGTGGCGGCCTATCTGGCGCAGAAACAGGCGATCAAGGCCCTGTTCGATCCGGTGCTCGCCGAGCCGCTGCCCGATCAACTGCATGCGCTGACGGTGCAACCGCTGCCTTTGACGGTCAACCGGAAAAAATGGCCAAATTTGAAATCCGTATTCCTGCAACGTCTGGCCGCCGGCATGCTGGTCGCCGCGGTCAGCGGTGTTGGCGGCTGGTTGGCGCACGGCCAGTATCTGAACGCGGACCGCCTGGCGCAGGGCGTGCCCTTGCCGAAGCAGGCGGCGGTCGCGCATGTGGTCTATAGCCCGGATGCGCGGCGTCCGGTGGAGGTTGCCGCCGATCAGGAAGAGGCGCTGGTCAAATGGCTGTCGAAGCGTCTCGGTACGCCGGTCAGCCCGCCCAAGCTCGGTGGACTCGGTTACGAACTGGTCGGTGGTCGCCTGCTGCCCGGCAATGCCGGGCCGGTGGCCCAGTTCATGTATCAGGATGCGAGCGGCCAGCGCATGACCCTGTACGTCACGACCGAGAACGCCAGCAAGCCGGAAACCGGTTTCCGCTTTGCGCGGGAAGGCCAGGTCAATGTCTTCTACTGGGTCGACGGCAAGTTCGGCTATGCCCTGTCAGCCAGCGTCGACAAGGGCGAGCTGGCCAAGGTGGCGACCGCGGTTTACGACCAGCTGGAAACGAAATAGCCGCCAAAGCGGCGGCTGGCGGGCGATAAAAAAGCGGCGTTCATCGAGGGAGGATGAACGCCGCCAAACGTCAATCAGAAGCGCGTGTTCCAGGTCAGGCCCAGTTGCGCCTGGTTGTTGCCGGCCATGTTCAAGGCGTCTTTCTGGTAAGCCGCCTGCAGCATCAGCGTGTCGGTCTTGCTCGTCGGCATGCGGTAGCTCAGGGTCACGTCGATTTCGCGGCCATCCGGCACCAGGCTCGTCCAGCTCTTCTCATAGACGGCATAACCATCCTGGTCGACGCTGGCCATGGTGATCGCGGCGCTGCCCGAATTCAGGCGCAAGGGCTGCTTGAGCGATGCGACAAACTGGTCGTTGGTCTTCCAGACATTCTGCTGCAGGTAGGTCACGCCCCAGGATTGCGAGCGCATGGCCGAGGTGCCGCTGAAAAGGCTGCCGGCATCGCCGCTGCCGGCCTTGGTGTAGGCCAGTTCGCCGTTGAGCAGAAGGCCGCTGTTGTGGTCGAGCTTGTAGCCCAGCGAGAAGCCGAAGACGTCCGTTGCGTTGCGGCCCAGGGCCAGGATGCTGCCGCTGCTATAGGCGGCGCCGAGCAGCGAATTGCTTTCGGCAACATTGCTGTAGGTCACGCCGCTGCTGATCCGATCGTTGTAGCGGTAGGCGGCGCCAATCTTGACCTGGCTGTTCTGTTGGGCATCCGGGGTCATCGCGGTGGCCCCCGGTGTCGCCGTGTAAGACGCGGCAACGCGCCACTGACGCGAGACATTCGAACCGTAGCTGAACTGGTAGCCGCCCTGGGCCAGGCTGTTCATGCTCGTGGTGTCGAAGTCGCTCATCTGGCGGGCGATCAGGTCATCGTTGTAGAGCGCCTTGGCAAACGGATACGACGACGAGGCGCCATAACCCATGCCGGAAACGTTGCCGGTCGCGCTGGTGAACAAGGTGTAGCCGGTCATCATCGGCTGGGCTTTCTCGGCGTTGTAGCCGAACTCGCCGATGCGCTGTGCTGCGCCACCGTCCCAGTCCATCGCGTAAGCCAGCTCGCCGCCCGCATACTTCATGACCTTCGGGCCGGAATAGGTGTTGGTCGGCAGCGGGTTGAGCGTGGCCTTGCTTGTCGGTGACTTGATCAGGCCGGACAGGTTGACCGTGAAATTACGGGCATAGCTGTCAAAGGCTGTGTAGTTGGCCAGCTTGGACTGAATGGTCGTCAGCGAACCGAGCGCGCCGCTCGACAGCAGGCTACCCGTCAGCGAGGTTACGGCAATCGACTGGCCGTTCGCCTTGGTGACCGTCAGGGCGCCATACGGGTTGAAGGCGGTTGTCAAATTGGCCAGGCCGCGGCCGTAGGTCGCGTCTGTGCCGGCCGCGCCGAGGTCAGTGGTCGTCGCCAGGAGCAGGTCGGCCGTCGTGCCCTTCGTCTTGAGAATCGGCCAGGCATTCTGCAGCAGCATCAGCGAGCCGCTGATCACGGGGGCTGCCATCGAGGTGCCGGACCACAGGTAATAAGCATTGTTTCCGGCGACGGTATAGGGCGCCAGAATCGCTTCGCCCGGCGCCATGATCCAGCGGGTGGCGTAACTTGTCTTCGCGCCGGTGGTGCTGACCAGGGAGCCGGCACCCGGCTTGTTGGTAAAGCTGGAAGCCGCATTGACGCTGTTGACCGAGCCGGCGAAAACCAGACGCTGGATGGCGGTTTGCGTCAGCCCCGAGGTATTCAGGTTGTTCACCAGGTTTTGTGCGCTGTTGCCGCCCGCCCAGACAATGAATGCGCCCTTGGCGGCGGCATAGTTGATGGCCGCCACCGTATTGGCATCGTTGCTGTAGGTGATCGAGACATTGATGACGCCTGCGCCTGCATCGGCGGCTTTCCTGACGCCATTGGCGACATCGGTCGAGTACCCGGAGCCCGCTGCATTGAGCACTTTCTCGGCAACGATGTTGGCGGCTGGGGCGACGCCAATGAAATTGCCTGCAACGGTCGTATAGCCACCTGCCGTAATGGTGCTGAACTGGGATGTCCGATTCCCGGCGGCGATGCTGGCGACTGCAGTGCCGTGACCGTTGTCGTCAGCGAAACCGCTGGCGCATCGGAAAGAAACCGCAGCGCATGAACTCAGTGTCTGCGAAACCTGGCCGGCGGCGAACTGGGGATGGGTTGCGTTGATGCCGGTATCGACCACGCCGAGGACTTGTCCCTTGCCCCAATTGGCGGCTGATTCGATGGCATTGGTAATGCCGATCTGGCGCAGCCAGGGCGCGTAGGTTTGGGCAGAAGCCTGTCCGCTGTATGTCTGGCAGGCAATCGCGACGAGTACGGCTGTCGCGCTGAGCTTGAACCAGTCGGGCGTTTCCAGATGTTGGGTTGTCATTGCGAGTCTCCGAGAAGCTGAAGCACGCAAGTCAGGAGACGGTCAGGCAGACGGTGCGTCTTGCCCGGCAACCCCGCTAGCAATCGATGAGCAGCAAAAGTTCATCGATAAGCCCGGTGGCTTTGCGTCCCCGGCTTTCGCGCGGGTTTGCCAAAATTTTGAAAAATGATAATAGGTGTAAAAGTGTAAGTCAAGCCTTGGTAGCAAAAGCGACAGACCCAAAGAAAAACGCGGCCAGGCAAAACTGCTGCGTGGCCGCGCTAGTCAATGCACCAGGGCCATTCCGGCCCCGGTCGGTCGATCAGGTCTTGACGCCCGGCTTGCGGCCCGGAGCGGCCGACGGCATGTAGCCGGAAACGCGGCAGAACATGCCTTCGATCGGCTTGCCATTCTTGAAGGTGGTCATGCTGCACATCGAAATGGCTTTCTGGGCGGACAGTTCGAGAAGCGATGTGCGAACATCCGACAAGGCGATCCCGGTCCCTTTGGCAATGTCCGCGTCGAGCAGTTGGCCGTGCTTCTTGAGGTGCGTGAGGATGGATTCAGTATTCATGTCGAATGCCTTTACAAAAAATGCCTGGAAAACTGCGGCTTCGCCTTGGCTGAGAGGCTTTGACGAAGCGCATGCTGGTGCTGCAAATGCGACCAACCCGGAAGGATTGGCCACGGAACTACGTTTTTTGGTGGGCCTGCACGGACTTGAACCGTGGACCAAAGGATTATGAGTCCTCTGCTCTAACCAACTGAGCTACAGGCCCGGAAACCTTAATTGCCGTTCTGGTCGAGGAAGCTGCGCAACTTGTCGGAGCGGGTCGGGTGACGCAGCTTGCGCAGGGCCTTGGCTTCGATCTGACGAATGCGCTCGCGGGTGACGTCGAACTGCTTGCCGACTTCTTCCAGCGTGTGGTCGGTGTTCATTTCGATGCCGAAGCGCATGCGCAGGACCTTGGCTTCCCTCGTCGTCAGGGTGTCGAGGATTTCCTTGGTGACGCCGCGCAGGCTGGAATACATCGCTGCATCGGCCGGTGCCAGCGTCAGTTGATCCTCGATGAAGTCGCCGAGATGCGAGTCGTCGTCGTCGCCGATCGGGGTTTCCATGGAGATCGGCTCCTTGGAAATCTTCATGATCTTGCGGATCTTGTCTTCCGGCATGTCCATCTTCTTGGCCAGCGTCGCGGGATCGGGCTCAAGGCCGGTTTCCTGCAGGATCTGGCGGCTGATCCGGTTCATCTTGTTGATCGTTTCGATCATGTGCACCGGGATGCGGATGGTCCGCGCCTGGTCGGCGATGGAGCGGGTGATGGCCTGACGGATCCACCACGTGGCGTAGGTCGAGAACTTGTAGCCGCGACGGTATTCGAACTTGTCCACCGCCTTCATGAGGCCGATGTTGCCTTCCTGGATGAGGTCGAGGAACTGCAGGCCACGGTTGGTGTATTTCTTGGCAATCGAGATGACCAGACGCAGGTTGGCCTCGGTCATTTCGCGCTTGGCGCGGCGGGCCTTGGCTTCACCGGTGGACATCTGCTTGTTGATGTCCTTGAGGTCCTTGAGCGGGATGCCGATGCGTTCCTGCAGGGCGATCAGCTTCTTCTGCTCTTCCTTGATGTCCGGGGCGCAGCGGGTCAGGATGGCGAGGTAGGTCTTCGGTGCCGAAGCGATCTCGGCATCGACCCATTCCAGCGACGTCTCATTGCCGGGGAAGGTCTGGATGAAGTGTGGACGCGGCATCTTGACGCGTTCGACGCAGATTTGCTGGATCTTGCGCTCGGAACCGCGGATTTGCTCGACCATGCCGCGGACGCTGTCGCACAGGCGCTCAATCGAGCGCGACGTGAAGCGGATGTTCAGCAGCTCGTCCGAAATCTGTTGCTGCAGCTTGAGGTAAGCCTTGTCGTGCGGGCCCTTGCTGGCTAGCAGCTTCTGCATCTTGGCATGGACGCTCTTGATGACCTTGAAGCGCTCCAGTGCATCGGACTTCAATTGCAGCAGCGAAGCGGAAGCGGCGCCGGCAGCACCGCCTTCGCCATCCTCGTCCTCGTCGTCCTCAGCCTCGTCTTCGGCTTCCGGCATTTCGGGGGCGGCGGCGACTTCTTCGGTGGCATTCGGGTCGATCAGGCCGTCGACCAGTTCGTCGATACGCATCTCATCGCTCTCGACCTTTGCGGCCATGTCGAGGATGTCGGTGATCGTGGTCGGGCAGGCGGAAATCGCCTGGATCATGTGCTTGAGGCCTTCCTCGATACGCTTGGCGATCTCGATTTCGCCTTCGCGGGTGAGGAGTTCGACGGTACCCATTTCGCGCATGTACATGCGGACCGGGTCGGTCGTGCGGCCGAATTCGGAGTCGACAGTGGACAGCGCCTGCTCGGCCTGGGCTTCGACTTCCTCGTCGTCGGCTGCAACGGCGGCCGTGTCGGACATCAGGAGTTCTTCGGCAGCCGGGGCTTCGTCAAAGACCTGAATGCTCATTTCGCTGAAAGTCGAAATGATCGCTTCGATACTTTCGGCGTCGACCACGTCGTCCGGCAGGTGGTCGTTGATTTCGGCGTAGGTCAGGTAGCCACGCTCCTTGCCCAGTTTGATCAGGGCCTTGAGGCGCATTTTGCGCGCCTCGGCATCCAGCGGTTCGGGCGTTTCTGCCATCTGTCCCTGCAGCAGGGCTTTTTCGGCTGCCTTTTCCTTGGCCTTGCTGGTGCGAGCTTTCGGAGCTTCCTTAGCGGTGTCTTTTGCCTTAGCCATGAACGCGATCCATAGAATTCGAGAAAACCATAAATTTTACCACAACTTAGCTTCGATTTGCGTGTCTGCTGAGCAGCTGGATGTAGGTCAGTTTTTCGGCGGCACTGAGTCCGGCGACACCGAATTGATTCGCCTTGGCCTGCAGTTCGGCGAAGGCGCGGCGTTGGCCGCCTTCGTGCAGTTTTTCCAGCGTGTCGCGAAACTCGGTTTCTGCTTCATCTTCGTCAAAAGGTTGGCCGAGAAGTTCCGAGGCAGCGTTTTCAATGATGCCTTCCTCGGGTTGGCCGCGCAGTTGTTCGCGCAAGCCGGCGTAGCTGCTGATTTCGTCGCTGCTGCTGACCAGCTGGTGCAGGCGGATCAGGGCCGGGCGCTCCGGCGTGTCGGGCAGAAGCTCGATGGGCAGTTGGATGGCTAATTGCGGTTTATGCAGGACAATGCGCAGCAGATTGCGGGTCAGCGAGGGCGCCGTGCGTTTGGCTTTGGCCGGAGCCGGGGGGGTATAAGACTTCAGTTCGCACAGGCGTTCGACTTCAGCCTGGGCGAAGCCGCTGGCTTCCGCCAGGCGTTTGACCAGTTGCAGGCGCAGCAACGGGGTGGGCAGCTTGAGGAGCAGTGGCTTGGCTTCGTAGATCAGTTGGGCCTTGCCTTCGGAGCTCGTGAGGTCGCAGCGCTGCCCCAGTTCGCGCAGCAGGAAGTCGGAAAGTGGCATGGCCTGGGCGACCAGGCGGTCGAATTCGGCCTTGCCGTTGGCGCGGATGTAGCTGTCCGGATCCTCGTCCTGCGGCAGGAAAACGAAGCCCAGGCGCTTGTTGTCGGCGAGAACCTCCAGCGAGTTTTCGAGCGCGCGCCAGGCAGCCTTGCGGCCGGCGTTGTCGCCATCGAAGCAGAAGACGATGCGGTCGACCTGGCGCAGCAGCTTGGTGACATGGGTGCTGGTGGTGGCCGTGCCGAGCGCGGCGACGGCGTTGCCGACACCATTCTGGGCCAGGGCGATGACGTCCATGTAGCCTTCGGTGACGATGGCGGTGTTGGTGTCGCGCAGGGCTTGTCGGGCCTGGGGCAGGCCGAACAGTTCGCGGCCCTTCTCGAACAGCGGGGTTTCCGGCGAGTTGAGGTATTTCGGCTCGCCCTGATCGATGATGCGCCCGCCGAAGGCGATGATCTCGCCCTTCGGATTGACGATGGGGATCATGAGACGGTCGCGGAAGCGGTCATAGCGGCGACCGGAGTCGTTTTCGATGACCAGGCCGGCCAGCTTGATGCCTTCGCCGTTGTAGTCGGCAAAGACGGATTGCAGGTTTTGCCAGCCGTCCGGGGCATAGCCGATGCCGAAGCGCGCAGCGATTTCCCCGGAGAGGCCGCGTTTCTTGCAGTATTCGATGGCACGTGGCGAGTTGCGCAGCTGCTCCTTGTAGTAGGCGGCAGCGCGGGCCATGATTTCGATGAGCGGCCGGGTTTGCCCCGGCTTCTCGTCCTTGAAGCCCCGGCCTTCGCTTTCCGGGACCTGCATGCCGGCGCGCCCGGCCAGTTCCTTGACGGCGTCGACGAAGCCGAGGCCCTGGTATTCCATGACGAAGCTGATCGCGGTGCCGTGGGCGCCGCAGCCGAAGCAGTGGTAGAACTGCTTGGTCGGGCTGACCGTGAAGGACGGCGATTTTTCGTTATGGAAGGGGCAGCAGGCGGCGTAGTTGGCGCCCGCCTTCTTGAGCGGCACGTAGCTATCGACCAGGTCAACGATGTCGACCCGGGCCAATAAATCCTGGATGAAACTGTCCGGGATCATTGCGAAAACCTAGCCGGCAAGCGCGGCCTTGACCAGTTTGGAGACTTCCGCCATGTCGGCCTTGCCGGCGAGTTTCGGTTTGAGGACGGCCATGAGCTTGCCCATGTCGGCCGGACCCTTGGCGCCGGTTTCGGCGACGGCGGCGGCAACCGCAGCTGCCATGTCGGCGGCGCTCATTTTTTCCGGCAGGTAGACGCCCAGTACGGCGATTTCGAATTTTTCGGCTTCGGCCAGTTCCTGGCGGCCGGCGGCTTCGTACTGGGTGACGCTGTCCTTGCGTTGCTTGGTCAGTTTTTCGATGACGGCGACGACGGCGGCGTCATCGAGTTCGACGCGTTCGTCGACTTCCTTCTGCTTGATGGCGGCGAGCAGCAGGCGAATGGCGTTGAGCTTGGCCGTTTCCTTGGCCTTCATGGCCGTCTTCATGTCGTCGGTGATGCGTGCTTTGAGGCTCATGCGAAGTCTTTTCGAAAATTCAAAGAAAAAAGCCGCCTGCAGGTTTGCGGGCGGCTTCTTGTGCTCACGAGACTGACTGGATTAGTACAGTTTCGGCGGCAGGGTCAGGCTACGGAGGCGCTTGTGCTGACGTTTGACGGCAGCGGCAGCCTTACGCTTGCGCTCGGCGGTGGGCTTTTCGTAAAACTCACGGGCGCGCAGCTCGGTCAGGAGACCAGTCTTTTCAACCGTGCGCTTGAAGCGGCGGATAGCAACTTCGAACGGCTCGTTTTCCTTGACGCGAATGTTCGGCATGTAAATCACCCCCTTCCGTTAGGCGCCTGTCAGGTCAAGTAAACGACAGTGCGCGCAAATTTGTTCCGCAGATTTTGCGGGTAGCCAAATAGTATATGCGAAAAAACCTTGTTGATCCAAGTGTTAAAATGCGCGCCCATGTTAGTCCTCGGTGTTGAATCTTCCTGCGACGAAACCGGCATTGCGCTTTACGACAGCGAGGCCGGGTTGTTGTCGCACGCCCTCCATTCGCAGGTGGCGATGCATGCCGAGTACGGCGGCGTCGTGCCCGAGCTGGCATCGCGCGATCATATCCGGCGGGTCGTGCCGCTCCTGCGCGAGGCGTTGGGGGCATCCGGCAAGTCGCTGGATGAGGTCGATGCCGTGGCCTATACGCGCGGCCCGGGGCTGGCCGGGGCGCTGCTGGTTGGCTGCGCTTTCGCCGAGGCGCTGGCGCTGGCCATCGACAAGCCGACGATTCCGGTGCATCACCTCGAAGGGCATTTGCTGTCGCCGCTGCTGTCGAGCACGCCGCCAACCTTTCCGTTTGTTGCCTTGCTGGTGTCCGGCGGGCACACGCAATTGATGCGGGTGACGGGCGTCGGCGAGTACGAATTGCTCGGCGAAACGCTGGATGATGCGGCCGGCGAGGCATTCGACAAGAGCGCCAAGCTGCTCGGGCTGCCGTATCCGGGCGGTGCCTTGTTGTCGAAGCTGGCTGAGTCGGGCACGCCGGGCGTGTATGAGCTGCCGCGGCCGATGCTGCACTCGGGCGACCTGAGTTTCAGCTTTTCCGGCCTGAAGACGGCGGTGCTGACGCTGGTGCGCGAGCACGCCGACGACATGAGCGAGACCTTCAAGGCCGATGCGGCGCGGGCCTTTCAGGAGGCTATCGTCGAGGTGTTGGTCAAGAAGTCGCTCAAGGCGATGAAGCAGACCGGGCTCAAGCAGCTCGTGGTGGCCGGGGGCGTCGGCGCCAACAGGCAGTTGCGGGCGACCCTGAACGACGAGGCGCGGCGCAAGCGTTTCAGCGTGTATTACCCGGAACTCGAATTTTGTACCGACAACGGCGCGATGATCGCCCTGGCCGGCTGTCTGCGCCTGATGGCCGGCACGCCGGCGAAGCTGGCCGGCGATTTCGCCATCCAGCCGCGCTGGCCGCTGGCGGACCTGATGCGCTAGTCTGGCTGGCCGCGCGGGCCGCTAGTTCCGGGCGTGGGCGACGTTGAAGCTGGCGACGCCGTCGAGGCCGATCAGGCAGGCCGGCATTTCGGAGAGCGGTTTGCCGATGCCCTGGCCGAGCGCCATGGCGACGAAGCGCCATTCCTGCGCACGTTCCTGATAGCTGACCGAGAAGGACCCGCCGGCGACTTCGTAGCCGAGACCGAGCAGGGCTTTCCGGATGGCGTCTTCCTGCGGCATGAATTCAGGGTGAAAACGCAGGTTGACGAAGATGGCGTGCCGCGAGGGCAGCCATGCTTCGAGCTTCGAGACGTAGAGCATGCAGCCGGCGGAGAGCAGGGTGAGCAGGATGGCGGCGCCGTAGAAGCCGATGCCGACGAGGATGCCGATGACCGAGGCGGCCCAGATCGAGGCGGCGGTGGTCAGGCCGCTGATGTTGAGGCCTTCCTTCATGATGACGCCGGCGCCGAGGAAGCCGACGCCGGTGACGATGCCCTGGATGACCCGTGTCGGGTCGGGCATGGGAACCGCGGCGCCCGCGGACTGGAGCAGCGCGGCGCCGCCGAACCAGGAGCCGGGGTAGCCGGAAATGACCGTGCAGGCGCAGGAGGCGACGCAGACCAGGCCGTAGGTCCGCATGCCCGCGGCGCGGCCGTGGTAGGAGCGCTCGTAGCCGAGGATGAAGCCGAGGAGCAGGGCGCCGACCAGGTTCATGAAAACGATGATGTTGGTGGCGATTTCGTTGGCTGACCAGTAACTGGCCAGCGCTTCGGGAGAAAGGGCGTTCATGCCGGGCGTCCGCTGGGTAACCCGCCCAGTTTTCTCCAATTTCCGTCTTATCGCAAGGCAGGAGGAACGCGGTCCGGCGATATTTCGAATTTGGTCATTTTTTCCGGTTGACCGTGAGATCGAGCGCAACCGTCGTCGTCACGCCCTTTTCCCGCTGCTTTTGGCGTTTCGGGCAATGCTTGCAGCGGGGGCGACGGTCACAGCATTTCTTGCCCATGCCGGCCCCGCTCAACTGCGCCGGGCGACCCAGTAGGTCGCGCCGTCCGTGCCGTAGCGCTCGGCGTGCGGCTCATCGCGGGCCAGCGCGAAGTCGTCGCCGACCCGCAGGTGCAGCGTCTGCCCGCCGACGCTGAGCCACATCTCGCCCTGCACCACCCGTGCTTTCACGGCGAACGGGTGGGTGTGGGTGTCGAGGATGGCGTCGGGCGGCCAGTTGCGCGCCAGCACCTCGTCGAATCCGTCGGCCAGGGCCTGCCCCTTGAATTCCTCGAAGGTGACGGGCGGCATGGCGTTGGCTCAGAGGGCGGCCAGGGCGGCGGCGTAATCGGGTTCGTTCTTGATCTCGCTGACCAGTTCGCTGTGGATCACCTTGTCGTTTTCATCGAGAACGACGACAGCGCGGGCTGTCAGGCCGGCCAGCGGGCCGCTGGTGATGGCGACGCCGTAGGCTTCGAGGAATTCCCGGCCACGCAGCGTGGACAGGGTAACGACGTTGTCGAGACCCTCGGCGCCGCAGAAGCGCGTCTGGGCGAAGGGCAAGTCAGCCGAGATGCAGAGCACGACAGTGTTCGGCAGGCCGTTGGCCTTGGCGTTGAACTGGCGAACGGAAGTGGCGCAGGTCGGCGTGTCGATGCTCGGGAAAATGTTGAGGATCTTGCGCTTGCCCGCGAAGCTGGCGAGGGCGACATCCGAAAGGTCTTTGGCGACGAGCGTGAAGGTCGGGGCGGTAGCGCCCTTTTGCGGGAAGGTGCCGTTGACGGTGATCGGGTTGCCGCCGAGGGTGACTTGGGACATCGTTTGCTCCAGTAGGTTTGGATTGCAGGACGCCCTTTGAGGGCGGGGTTTGGCCTTGGTTCCCGGCGCGCGGTATTTTTGCCGGCGCGCCGGGTAGGCGTTGCTCCTGTTGTCGAAGGTTTGGGCAGCCCCATTGGGCGGGGCTGCCGTCCCTCAAGCCAGGTCGAAGCGGTCAGCGTTCATCACCTTGGTCCAGGCGGCGACGAAGTCATGGACGAACTTTTCCTTGCTGTCGTCCTGAGCATAGACCTCGGCGTAGGCCCGCAGGACCGAGTTGGAACCGAAGACCAGATCGACACGGCTGGCTGTCCACCGGGTGATGCCGGACTTGCGATCGACGATGGCGTAGCTGTTGCGGCCGGTCGGTTTCCAGCTGTAGGCCATGTCGGTCAGGTTGACGAAGAAGTCGTTGCTTAGCACCCCGACCCGGTCAGTGAAAACGCCGTGCTGGCTGCCGCCGTGATTGGTGCCGAGGACGCGCATGCCACCGACCAAGGCTGTCATTTCGCAGGCGGTCAGACGCATGAGCTGGGCGCGGTCGAGGAGCAGTTCCTCCGGCGCGACGACGTAGTCCTTCTTCTGCCAGTTGCGGAAGCCGTCAGCCAGGGGTTCCAGCACATCGAAGGATTCGACATCGGTTTGTGCCTGGGTGGCATCGCCCCGGCCCGGAGCGAAGGGGACCGACACGCTAACGCCGGCCGCCCTGGCCGCCTGCTCGATGCCGACATTGCCGGCGAGCACGATGACGTCGGCGATACTGGCGCCCGTTTCGGCGGCGATCTGGTCATAGATCGCCAGCGCCTTGGCCAGCCGTGCCGGCTCATTGCCTTCCCAGTCCTTTTGCGGGGCGAGGCGGATGCGGGCACCGTTGGCGCCGCCGCGCTTGTCGGAGCCGCGGAAGGTGCGGGCGCTGTCCCAGGCGGTGCTGACCATCTCGGCGATGCCCAGTCCGCTGGCGGCAATCTTCGCCTTCACGGCGGCCACGTCGTAGTCCTTGCGGCCGGCGGGCACCGGGTCTTGCCAGATGAGGTCTTCGGCCGGCACGTCCGGGCCGATGTAGCGGGACTTCGGCCCCATGTCGCGGTGCGTGAGCTTGAACCAGGCGCGGGCGAAGGTTTCCGAGAAGTAAGCCGGGTCCTTGTGGAAACGCTCGGCGATCTTGCGGTATTCCGGATCGAATTTGAGCGCCATGTCGGCGTCGGTCATCATCGGCTGGCAGCGAATGGACGGATCCTCGACATCGACCGGCATGTCCTCCGGGGCGATGTTGATCGGCGCCCACTGGTGCGCGCCGGCCGGGGACCTGGTCAGCCACCAGTCGTACTTGAAGAGCAGGTCGAAATAGCCGTTGTCCCACTGGGTCGGGTGCGTCGTCCACGCACCTTCGATGCCGCTGGTCACGGCATTGCGGCCAATGCCGCGGGTCGTGTGGTTCATCCAGCCCATGCCTTGCTCATGTACATCGGCGCCTTCAGGTACCGGCCCCAAATTGGCGGCGCTGCCGTTGCCGTGCGCCTTGCCGACAGTGTGGCCGCCGGCGGTCAGGGCGACCGTTTCCTCGTCGTTCATCGCCATGCGGGCGAAGGTGACGCGCATGTCCTGGGCTGTCTTGAGCGGATCGGGTTGGCCGTCCACGCCTTCCGGATTGACGTAGATGAGGCCCATCATCACGGCGGCGAGCGGGTTTTCCAGATCGCGTTGGCCGGAATAACGGCTGCCGGTGCTGCCGGTCGGTGCCAGCCATTCCTTCTCGGAGCCCCAGTAGATGTCTTTTTCCGGCTGCCAGATGTCTTCGCGACCGAAGCCGAAGCCGAAGGTCTTCAGACCCATTGATTCGTAAGCCATGTTGCCGGCAAGGATCATCAGGTCGGCCCAGCTCAGCTTGTTGCCGTATTTCTTCTTGATTGGCCAAAGAATGCGGCGGGCCTTGTCGAGATTGCCGTTGTCGGGCCAGGAATTGAGCGGCGCGAAGCGCTGGTTGCCGGTGCCGCCACCGCCGCGGCCATCGGCGATGCGATAGGTGCCGGCCGAGTGCCACGCCATGCGGATCATCAGGCCGCCGTAATGACCCCAGTCGGCCGGCCACCAGTCCTGGCTGTCGGTCATCAGGGTTTTGAGGTCATTCTTCAGCGCCTCGACATCGAGCGTCTTGACCGCCTCGCGATAGTTGAAATCGGCACCGAGCGGATTGGTCTTGCTGTCGTGCTGGTGCAGGATGTCCAGGTTCAGGGCCTTGGGCCACCAGGCCATGGTCTGCATGCTGGCCGACGTAGCGCCGCCGTGCATGACGGGGCACTTGCCGGTGGAAGTCGTGTCTTGGTCGTCCATTTCTCGCTCCTTGGGTTGCGTGCTTGTGGGTCAAAAGTTGTCGGGCAGGGTGGCCAGGATGTCGACGCAAAGCTCCCAGGCCGACAACTCGTCGAACCAGCGATCGATAAAGTCTGAATTCATGTTGGCCTCCTGATGATTCAAGGTCGCAATGACCTGATGAAGTCAGTGTAGGCAAGCGAAGTTGATTGATCCAATCAATTGGTCAAATACGATGGATTTGCATTTGCTATCGCGTGGGCGAAAAAAAACGCCGGCGAACCGGCGTTGTCGTTTCAGCTGACCGCTAGCGGCTTCAGGTTTTTTTCTTGCTGCCGATCTTCGATTCCTGGCCGGCCATGAGGCGCTGGATGTTTTGCCAATGCTTGCCGATGAGGGCCATGGCGAGGATGCCGACGACGATGGTCTGGCCGTTGCCGCCATGCATGAGGCCGGAGATGACCGGGGCCAGGCCGGCGGCGACGACGGCGGCGAGTGAGGAATAGCGGAAGGCATAGGCGATGAACAGCCAGGTGCCGGCCACGGCGAGGCCGAGCAGCGGGTCGAGGGCGATGATGACGCCGGCGGCCGTGGCGACGCCCTTGCCACCCTTGAATTTGAGGAAGATGGGGTAGAGGTGGCCGAGGAAGACGGCAAGCGCGACGAGCCCGATGACGGTCGTCGAGAAATTCATCTGCTGGGCGATGAAGACGGCGGCCCAGCCCTTGAGCGCATCGCCGATCAGGGTGAACAGCGCGGCCTTCTTGTTGCCGCTGCGCAGCACGTTGGTGGCGCCCGGATTGCCCGAGCCGTAGGTGCGCGGGTCGGCCAGGCCGAAGAGTTTCGAGGAAATCATCGCAAAGGGGACGGAGCCGAGCAGGTAGGCGGCAACGAGAGCGAGGGCTATTTGCATGGGTCGTTTGGGTCGCTGAGGTACAATCGCGCCAAATTTTACACCGCCGATGCGGTCGCCTACGCCATGGACATCATTTTCATCGAAGAACTGCGCGCCGAAACCTGGATAGGCATCTATCCGCGCGAGAAAGCCATGCCGCAGACGGTCGAGATCTCGCTGCAGATCGGGGTGTCGACGGCGTCGGCTGGGGCCAGCGACGACATTCGCGATACCGTCGACTACGCCGTGGTGGTCGAGCGCCTGCGCGCCGACCTCGCCGCCGTGCATTTCAACCTCATCGAGGCGCTGGCCGAGCATGTGGCGAGCTACGTGCTGGAAACCTTCGCCGTGCACTGGGTGCGCGTCTCGGTCGCCAAGCTCGGCATGATGCCGGGCGTCAAGCGCGTCGGCGTCATCATCGAACGCTCGGTCTGAGCGATTTCCATTTTGGGCATTTTTTCCGGTTGACCGTCAAAGGGTCGTTTCCGTCGACCAGAGATTGGCGAGAAGGGCATATGCCCGGATAATGCAGGTTCCAAAGCCCATGTCGTCCCCGGGCGACTGTCTGGCTGTTTCACCGATTTCTGAAGTCGAGGTTTACATGTTCAAAGCGATCAGGCTGGCACTGCTCTCCTGTTTGGTGGTGCTACCGCTCTTTTCAACGGCCAGCGCCGACGGCCCGAAAATCGGCTACGTCAATTTGGAGCGCGTCTTCCGCGAGGCGCCGGCGGCCATCAAGGCCAGCAAGAAGATGCAGGACGAGTTCGAAACCCGCCGGCAGGAAATCCTGCGCGTGGAAGAGGATTTTAAGGCACGCCAGGCCGCGCTGGCGGAGAAGCGCGCCAGCCTCACGGACAGCCAGCTGCGCACGAAGGAAACCGAATTGACGGAACTGTCGGTCGCCCTGCAGCGCCGTCAGCAATTGTTCCAGGAAGACCTGAAGATCCGCCAGAACGAGGAAACCTCGGCCTTCCTCGAAAAGGCCAACAAGGCCGTCGTCGAAATCGCCAAGGCAGAGCGCTGGGACATGATCCTGCAGGAAGCCGTGTCGGTCGCCAATAGCATCGACATCACGGACAAGGTCATCAGGAAGATGACCGGGGACTGAGTTCCGGTGTCAGGCTGGAATCCGTGCCAGGAATCCAGCCTGTTCCACGATGCCGTCCCCGCCGCTACGGGGGCGGACATTCTTCAGAGACAACTCAGAGAATTTCGGTCAGCACTTCGCGCTGATCCAGTTCCTTGTAGAAATGGAAAGCTTCCAGGCCCAGTGCATCGCGTGACGAGAGCACGCCGATCGGCCGGCCATCCGGCAAGACCACCGGCAGGTGACGGAAGCCGCCTTCGTACATCATGTGCAGGGCGTGGCCGAAGGGGCGGTCCGGCGAGATGGTCTGCGGGTTGGCCGTCATCACCGCGCTGACCGGCGTGGTGTGCTGATCGAGCCCGTCAGCCAGGACCTTGAAGGTCAGGTCGCGCTCGGTGCAGATCCCCAGCAATTGCCCATCCTTCGGGCTGACAATGAGAACGACGCCCTCGTGGTTGTCGCGCATGTGGGCGGCGACCGAGCGGACGCTGAGCTCGGGGGTGGCAGTCAGGAAATGACGATTCTGGATGATCTTGATCGTTGCACGATTCGGCATGGTTCGTCTCCTTCTTGTGGTTGGGGTCAAGCGACAGACCATGCGACGCGCGGGAAGTTCGTGACAATTTGTGATCACGATGCCAATCAGAAGACGCTGGCCAGGATGGCCATGACGGCGAAACCGGTCACCAGGCCGGCCGTCCCCGCGCCCACGCGGCCCGGCTGATGCGAGGCCGGGATCATTTCGTGACTGACCACCCAGAGCATCGCGCCGGCCGCCGCGGCAAGCGCGAGGGGCAAGGCGCCACCAGCGACCGTACTGGCGATGACGCCGAACAAGCCGCCGACCGGTTCGACGAGGCCGGTGGCCAGCGCGATCAAGGCCGCCCGCAGGGGGGCGGCGCCCAACGCGATCATGGCGCTGGCCACGATCCAGCCCTCCGGGATGTTCTGCAAGGCGATGCCCAGGCTCATGCCGTGGTCGGCACCGGCGGCCGCGGCAACGCCCACTGCGAGGCCTTCCGGCACGTTGTGGATCGAGATGGCGGCGACGACGAGGGTGACATTAGGCATCATGCCGCGCGCTTCGACGGACTCGACATGCTCGTGCGGCAAGCGGCGGTCGAGCATCTGCATGGCTGCCGCGCCAGCGAGCAGGGCGGCGGCCGTCGCCGTGCCGAGCATCCACGGCGTTCCGCTGGCAGCAACCTGCTGCACGGCGGGCACGAGGAGCGAAAAGAGGCTGGCGGCGAGCATCATGCCGCCGGCGAGGCCGAGCATCGGCGCCATGAGCTTTTCGCTCGGGCGGCGGAGAAAGAGGACGGGCAGGGCGCCGAGACCGGTTGCCGCGCCGGCCAGCAGGCTGGCGGCCAGCCCCCGGGCGGCCATCGGATTCGCCGCGAGCCAGTCGGCGGCCTGTTCGAGCCCGAAGGCGATGCCGACGAGGGCCATCGCCATGCCGATCCACAGATGGCGGCGGGCATTCGGTCTGGCGTAATGCTGGATAACGAGTTGGGTCATGGTGGCGCTCCTTGTCTTGAGTGCCACTCTACGGCGCCGCGGTTCATAGCGCCAATCGATTGATTCAATCGAATCGATTGTGGAGTTTAATCAGCCCTTCAGCGCGGCTTCGACCACTTTCGGTTGCAGGGTGCGCAGGATGTCGTGCGGATGGACGCCGACGAGAAAGCCGCGCCGGCCGCCGTTGATGTAGATCAGCGGCAGGTCGAGGATGGTTTTTTCGATATGCACCGGCATCGCCTTCTTGGTGCCGAAGGGGCTGGTGCCGCCGACCAGGAAGCCGGTGTGGCGGTTGGCGACTTCCGGTTTGCAGGGCTCGACCTTCTTGCAGCCGATCTGCCGCGCCAGTTCCTTGGTCGATACCTTGCAGTCGCCGTGCATGAGGACGATCAGCGGTTTGGCGTTTTCATCCTCGAAGACCAAAGTTTTGACGACCGCGTGCTCGTCGACATTGAGCTCGCGCGCCGACACCTTGGTGCCGCCGTGCTCCTCGTAGTCGTAGAGGTGGGTCGAGAAGGCCACCTTGTTCGCCTTGAGGAACTTGGTGGCCTGGGTTTCGGGGGCGTGTTCGGTTTTGCTCATGCCGCAGACGGGAGATCAGTGACGGTGCCGACGGGTGCCGCGCGGGCCGTAATAGCCGCGTCCGCCGCGATACGGGCGGTAGTAGCCGGGCGGGCGCGGGCCGTAGGGAACGTAGCCGGGGCCGTGCGGGCCGGGAACATAACCCGGGCCCGGCACATGGCGCGGCCCCGGAATGTGGTGCGGACCGGGGACCGCCTGGGCCAGCGGCGCAGCAAGGAGCAGCAGGGCGGAGGCGAGCAGCGTGAGGGCTTTGCGTTTCATGGCGACATCCTGGTGGCGATGTTGGGGGCGACGGATTTCAGGCTGGAAGGATACGCGAACGGTGCGATGCAGGAAATACGGGCGGCCCGGGCCTCAGCCGCGCGGGTGATGCACGGCATGTAGCGTCTTCAGGCGTTCGCGGGCGACGTGGGTGTAAATCTGCGTCGTCGAGATGTCGGCATGGCCGAGCAGGAGCTGGACGACGCGCAGGTCGGCGCCGTGGTTGAGCAGGTGGGTGGCGAAGGCATGGCGCAGGACGTGCGGCGAGAGTTTTTCCGGGGCGATGCCGGCGATCAGCGCATAGCGTTTGACGAGCTGCCAGAAGGCCTGACGGGTCATGGCGCTGCCCCGCGCGGTGACGAACAGGTCGTCGCTCTGCTGGCCGTTCAGGATGTCGGGGCGCGCTTCGTTGAGGTAGCGCTGGATCCATTCGATGGCGAGCTGGCCGAGCGGCACCAGCCGCTCCTTGCTGCCCTTGCCGAGGGCGCGCAGGACGCCGTCGGCGAGGCTGATTTCGTGGAGCCGGAGGCCGACCAGTTCGGAGACGCGCAGGCCGGTGGCGTAGATGGTTTCGAGCATGGCACGGTCGCGCAGGCCGAGCGGCGTGTCGAGATCGGGGGCGTTGAGTAGCGCCTCGACCTGCTTTTCCGACATGACCTTGGGCAGGCGCGACGGGCGGCTCGGGTTGGCCAGCTTGAGGGTCGGGTCGGCGACGATGCGGCCGCGACCGAGTTGCCAGCGGTAGAAGCGGCGCAGCGTCGACAGGTAGCGGGCCTGCGAGGTGGCGCGGGTCTGCCTGGCCAGCTGGGCGATGAAGCCGGTCAGCGTTGTTTCCCGCACGTCGAGCAGCGCCTCGTGGGCGTTATTGGCCAGCCACAGGGCCAGCCGGCCGAGGTCGGAGCGATAGCTGTTCAGCGTCGCCTTGGCCAGGCCGTCCTCCAGCCACAGGGCGTCGCAGAAATTGTCGATCTCGGCGAGGTCAGCCTGGGAGGCTGGATTCATGGGAGAGCAGCCAGCGTTTGACGTCGAGCAGGAAACCGCCGCGTTCGCGGGCAAAGCCACCCAGCCCGCCGCCGGTGGCGACGACGCGATGGCAGGGCACGACCACCGGATAGGGATTGGCGCCGCAGGCCTGGCCGACGGCGCGCGGGGTGTTGTTGAGGTTTTTCGCCAGTTCGCCGTAGGTGTGCGTGCGGCCGGTCGGGATGGCGGCGATCTGTTCCCAGACGCGGCGCTGGAAAGTCGTTCCGGCCGGGCGCAGGGGCAGGCCGAAAACGAAATTCGGGTCGGCGATGTAGGCCTTGAGCTGGCGCACGGCCTCGGCGGCGAGCGGGGTCGTCGGGGCTTGCGCCGGGCGCGGTTCAAGGAAGTCGATGCCGGTGATTTCGTCGTCGTTGCACTGGACGCCGAGGGCGAAACCGGGTGCGCTGACGACAGCTTGATAGGTTGTCGTGTTCATGCTGCCTCCGTGGTGAATCTGACGGTCGGCCGGAAAAAACGGCCAAAATTCAAAAGGCCGAAATCCCGGTTTGTGCCCGGCCGAGGATCAGCGCATGAACGTCGTGCGTGCCCTCGTAGGTATTCACCACTTCAAGATTGACGACGTGGCGGATGACGCCGAATTCGTCCGAAATCCCGTTGCCACCGAGCATGTCGCGTGCCGTGCGGGCGATGTCGAGGGCCTTGCCGCAGGAGTTGCGCTTGAGCATCGAGACGTTTTCCGGGCAGGCGCTGCCGTCGTCCATCATGCGGCCCAGGCGCAGCACGCTTTGCATCCCGATCGAGATTTCCGTCTGCATGTCGACGAGCTTTTTCTGGACGAGCTGGTTGGCGGCCAGCGGGCGACCGAACTGCTGGCGGTCCAGCGTGTAGAGCCGTGCCGTGTGCCAGCAGGCCTCGGCGGCGCCGAGCGCGCCCCAGGCAATGCCGTAGCGGGCCGAGTTGAGGCAGGTGAACGGCGCCTTGAGCCCGGTGGCGTGGGGCAGCTGGTTCTCCGAGGGCACGAAGACATCGTCCATGACGATCTCGCCGGTCACCGAGGCGCGCAGGCCGACCTTGCCGTGAATGACCGGTGCGCTCAGGCCGTCCATGCCCTTTTCCAGGATGAAGCCGCGAATGACGCCCTCGTCGTCCTTGGCCCAGACGACGAAGACGTCGGCGATGGGCGCATTGGTGATCCAGATCTTGCTGCCGTTCAGGCGCCAGCCGCCCGGAATGGCACGGGCGCGGGTGCTCAGGCTGCCGGGGTCGGAGCCGGAGTTCGGCTCGGTCAGGCCGAAGCAGCCGATCAGCTTGCCCTGGCCGAGGCCGGGCAGGTATTTCTCCTTCTGCTCCTCCGAACCGAAAGCGAAGATCGGCAACATGACCAGCGAAGACTGCACGCTGAGCATCGAGCGATAACCGGAATCGACGTATTCCACCTCGCGGGCGATCAGCCCGTACGACACGTAATTCAGCCCGGCGCCGCCGTATTGCGGCGGCAGCGTGGCGCCGAGCAGGCCCATGTCGCCCATCTCGCGAAAGATCGCGGGGTCCGTGTATTCGTTGCGGAAGGCATCGCGCACGCGCGGCAGCAGGGCTTTCTGGGCAAACGTGTGAGCGGCGTTGCGGACCTGGCGCTCGTCGGCGGCCAGCTGGCTGTCTAGCAGGAAGGGGTCTTCCCAGTGGAATGTCGCTTTCGGCATCGGCTTATCTGAAGAAACGGGCGAACCAGCCTTTCGTTTCTTTCTTTGTCTCCTTTTCCTCGATGAGCGAGATCATATTCGTCTTCACCGCGGCAACATAGTCTGCGTCGTCGTGCTTGATATGGCTGACCAGCCAGCGGGCCAGCATGTTGTGCAATTCCTCGCCGATGTCCTCGCCCAGATTGAGCCGCTCCTGATACTCCGCCACCTTGCGCGTGAACAGCTGATGCACGCGTTTGTGCGCCTTGACGTACTGATAGCCGGCGTCTTCCTGCAGGCTTTCTTCGAAGGCGAAATGCGAGAGGGTATAGGCAACGCAGGCATCGACGATTTCCTTGACCTTGCTGCTGTCGCTGATCCGGTTCGCTGCTTCGAGGTTGTTGATGAACTCGACGATCTGCCGGTGCTGTTGGTCAATGACGTTGATGCCGGTATCGAGGTCGCTCTTCCAGACGATGGCCATGAATATTCCTTTTTTGGGTGGCAAAGTTGGGGACAAAACGGCGTCAATTCTATGACAAAACGGAGTGGTAATGCTTTTGTCGTATTGAGGCGTGTCGGGCAGGCAAAAAAAAGCCCCGGGCAAGCCGGGGCTGGTGATCGTCGGATGTCCGCTCAGCTGCGCACGTGACCGTCGCCCAGCACGATCCATTTCTGGCTGGTCAGCCCTTCCAGGCCGACCGGGCCGCGGGCGTGGATCTTGTCGGTCGAGATGCCGATTTCGGCACCCAGCCCGTACTCGAAACCATCGGCGAAGCGCGTCGAGGCGTTGATCATGACCGAGGCCGAATCGACCTCGCGCAGGAAGCGCATGGCCTTCGGGTGGTTGTCGGTGACGATGGCCTCGGTGTGATGCGACGAGTACTGGTTGATATGGGCAATCGCCTCGTCGATGCCGGCGACGACCTTGACCGAAATGACCGGGGCGAGGAATTCGGTGTAGTAATCCTCGTCGGTCGCTGCCCTGGCCTCCTTGACGATGGCCTGTGTCTCGGCGCAACCGCGGATCTCGACGCCCTTGCCGGTCAGCATGTGGGCAATCGGCGGCAGCAGCATGGCGGCGACCGAACGGTCGACGAGCAGCGATTCAGCCGTGTTGCAGGTGCCGTAGCGCTGGGTCTTGGCGTTTTCGACGATCTTCAGTGCCTTGTTCGGATCGGCTTCCTCTTCGAGGTAGACGTGGCAGTTGCCGTCGAGGTGCTGGATCATCGGCACGCGGCACTCGGCGAGCAGGCGCGAGATCAGGCCCTTGCCGCCGCGCGGCACGATGACGTCGACGAACTCGCGCATGGTGATCAACTCGCCCACCGCCGCGCGGTCGGTCGTGTTGATGACCTGCACGGCATCGGCCGGCAGGCCGGCGGCCTGCAGGCCTTCCTGGACCAGCGCGGCAATCGCGCGGTTGGAGCGGATCGCTTCCGAGCCGCCACGCAGGATGGCGGCGTTGCCCGACTTCAGGCACAGGGCGGCGGCGTCGGCCGTGACGTTCGGGCGGGCCTCGTAGATGATGCCGATGACGCCGAGCGGCACGCGCATCTTGCCGACCTGGATGCCGGACGGCTGGTATTTGAACTCGCCCATCTCTCCGATCGGGTCCGGCAGCGAGGCCACCTGTTCGACGCCGGCCGCCATGTTGTCGACGCCCTTTTCGCTCAGCGTCAGGCGGTCGAGCATGGCGGTTTCGAGCCCGGCGGCGCGGGCGGCGGCCAGGTCTTCCTGATTGGCGGCGACCAGGGCGGCCTTTTCACGGCGGATGGCGCCGGCGATGTGCATCAGCGCGGCGTTCTTCTCGGCGGTCGTCGCCGAAGCCAGACGCCGCGAGGCGGCGCGGGCCTGACGACCGACTGTCTGCATGTATTCCTTGATTTCCATGGCGTTCTTCATTGCGGAGCAAAGGAACATTATAGCCAGACAAATAAACGGGAACTTCCAGAACCGGGTAAACTCTTATCCGCAACGACAACAGGGCTTTCCGTCGAGGACAAGATGGCTGAAAAATTGATTTTGCCGACCGAGGTTAAGGTCTGCGCTACATGTAGCTACTGGGATGGGGAACGGCAGGTGGATGCCGACATGAAACTGGTCGTCGTTTCAGGCGAGTGCGCGGGCGAATGTCTCGTGCAGGAGCGTTCCAAACCCGGCTTGCACGATGTTCGTCGGGAACGTACCTGCCTGTGGGAGGACCTGAATCCCGATGAGGTGCCGGCTGATGCCGGCGAGGCAGGCCACAAGACTGCCTGATTATTTGGCGGCGGCGAGGCGCAGGCCCAGTCGCAAAAATTCTTCCCAGATGTTGCCCTGACCGATGCCCTTGGCCAATCGGTCGATTTTCCCGGCGTGTTGCAAAGCGGCTTCAAGCACGCTGGTCGAAAGCCGCTGCAGGGCCCGTTTGACCGGCGTGGCGCGCGGTCCCCACACCTTGGCATCCTTGAGCAGCATGTCCACCGGTTTGCCGGCGTCCATGCCGGCGCGGATGATGGTCAGCGCCCGGATTTCCTCGCTCATTGCCCACAGCACCAGCGGTGGCGCTTCACCTTCCTGCATCAGGCCGTCCAGCGTCCGGGTCAGGCGGGCGATGTCGCCAGAGAGCAGCGCATCGCGCAGGCCGTCGATGTCGTAGCGGGCGACGTTGAGCACAGCTTCGCGAATCTGCGCCAGGCTCAACTGGCCGGCCGGGTAGAGCAGGCCGAGCTTCTGGATTTCCTGATGCGCGGCGAGCAGGTTGCCTTCGACGCGCTCGGCGATGAACTTGAGGCCATCGAGTTCGGCGCTTTGCTGCTGGCGGCGCAGGCGGCCGATGATCCAGCCGGGCAGTTCGTTGAGGGTCGGCGCGACGAGCTTGATGGCGACGCCGGCGTTGACCAGCGCCGTGAACCACACCGCCTTTTCCTCGCGCCAGTCGAGTTCGGGCAGGGTGATGAGCAGCAGGTTGTCCATCGACAGGTTCTGGCACCACTGCTGCAGCGCCGCGCTGCCTTCCTTGCCCGGCTTGCCGGTCGGGATGCGCAGGTCGATCAGTTTCTTGTCACCGAACAGCGACATGTTGCCGCCGGCGGCGAGCAGCGTGCCCCAGTCGAATTGCGGCAGGACGGTGAGCACTTCGCGTTCCGTGTAACCCTGCTGGCGCGCCTTGGCGCGTATGGCGTCGGCCGCCTCGATGACGAGCAGCGGGTCGTCGCCATAGAGCACGTAGAGCGGACGCAGGTCGCGCTCGAGATGGCCCGCCAGCTGGTCGCCCTTGAGCAGCATTACTCGCTGTCTTCTTCGAGGTCGGGATTCTTCGGCTTGATGATGCTCAGGCGACGCATGATCTGGTTGACCAGGTCGTTGTTCATGTCGCGCCAGAGCAGGCCTTCTTCCAGATCCTTGGCCAGTACGTTCGAATCGTCGAAGGAGATGTCGCGGGTCAGGGCGACTTCATTGACCGGCACCAGGACCTGCCCCTTCTGGTTGACGACCCGGAACTTGTAGGTCAGTTGCAGCCGGTATTCCCGCACGCGGCCCTGGGCATTGACGCTGAGGATGCTCTTCAACCGGTTGTCGCTGACTTGCTGGAAGATGGCATCGGCGGCCTTGGGGTTGTCGACGATCGTCGTGCTGCCGCTGGCGCTGATGTAGCGCTGTAGCCAGATATTGACTTCCGCCGTGTCCGGCAAGGCGATGTACATCGATTTGTACGGCAGGTTGCCGCTGCCTGCGCCGCGCAGATGGAAGCCGCAACCGGCGACGGCAGCGGCGATGATCAGTGCGAGAAGCAGGCGGAGCGGCGAACGCATGGCGGCTTTCCTTAAACGACGATATTGACCAGACGGCCCGGCACGACGACAACCTTCTTCGCCGGCTTGCCTTCCATGAACTTGACGGCACCTTCGGAAGCCAGCGCGGCGGCTTCGATGCTCGCCTTGTCGGACTCGGCGGCGACGCGGATGGAACCGCGCAGCTTGCCGTTGACCTGCACCATGAGCTCGATCTCGTCCTGCTTGAGGGCAGCGGGATCGGCCTTGGGGAAGGGCTGGACGCCGGCATCCTGGCCCGGCTTCAGCTCAGCGTAAAGCGCCTGACCGATGTGCGGGACGATGGGGAAGAGCAGCAGGGCGATGCTTTCCAGCGTTTCCTGCGCCAGCTTGCGGCCGGTGGCGTCGGAAAGGTCCGTCTTGTCGTAGGCGTTGAGCAGCTCCATGACGGCGGCGATGGCCGTGTTGAACTGCTTGCGGCGGCCGTAATCGTCGGCAACCTTGCCCATGGTCTGGTGTAGCTTGCGGCGCAGGTCGGCTTGCACGGTCGACAGGGAATTTTGCTCAAAATCGGAATCGACGAGGCCGGCCTGAACGTGGTCGTAAGTCGTCTTCCACAGGCGACGCAGGAAGCGATAAGCCCCTTCGACACCGGCGTCGGACCATTCCAGCGACTGGTCGGGCGGCGAGGCGAACATGATGAACAGGCGGGCCGTGTCGGCGCCGTACTGGTCGATCAGCGCCTGCGGGTCGACGCCGTTGTTCTTCGACTTCGACATCTTCTCGGTGCCGCCGATGACCACCGGCAAGCCGTCGGCCTTGAGCGTGGCGCCGGTCGGGCGACCGCGTTCATCGGTGACGACGTCCACGTCGGCCGGGTTGATCCACTGCTTCTTGCCGCCGTCGAGTTCGCGGTAGAAGGTTGGGGCGACGACCATGCCTTGCGTCAGCAGGTTGGCGAACGGTTCGCCGAGGTCGCCGATCAGGCCGACATCGCGCATCAGCTTGGTGAAGAAGCGCGAGTACAGCAAATGCAGGATGGCGTGCTCGATGCCGCCGATGTACTGGTCGATGCCGCCCTTGCACCAGTAGGCGACGCGCTCGTCGACCATGGCCGTGGCGTTGTCCGGGCAGGCGTAGCGCAGGAAGTACCAGGACGACTCGAAGAAGGTGTCCATGGTGTCGGTTTCACGCCGGGCGTGACCGCCGCACTTTGGACAGGTCGTCTCGTAGAACTCGGGCATCTTGGCCAGCGGCGAGCCGGCGCCGGTGATCTCGACGTTCTCGGGGAGCACAACGGGCAATTGGTCGTCGGGCACCGGTACGTCGCCGCAGGTCTTGCAGTGGATGATCGGGATCGGGCAGCCCCAGTAGCGCTGGCGGGAAATACCCCAGTCGCGCAGACGGAACTGCACCTTCTTGTCGCCGAGATTCTTGGCGGCGAGGTCGGCAGCGATGGCGTCGACGGCGGCTTCGTACCCGAGGCCGTCGTACTTGCCGGAATTGACCAGTTTGCCCTTGACCTTGTCGGCGTACCACTCGGCCCAGGCTTCGTGGCTGAACGAGGTTTCGCCGTCGACGGCGACGACCTGCTTGATCGGCAGGTTGTACTTCAGCGCAAAGGCGAAATCGCGCTCGTCATGCGCCGGCACGGCCATCACGGCACCGTCGCCGTAGCTCATCAGCACGTAGTTGCCGACCCAGACTTCGACTTCCTGGCCGGTCAGCGGATGCGTGACGTAGATGCCGGTCGGCATCCCCTTCTTTTCCATCGTCGCGATGTCGGCTTCGGCGACGCCGCCCTTCTTGCATTCCTCGATGAAGGCGGCGAGTTCCGGATTGTTCGCGGCAGCTTTGGTGGCCAGCGGGTGCTCGGCGGCGACGGCGACAAAGGTGACGCCCATGATGGTGTCGGCGCGGGTGGTGAATACCCAGAGCTTTTCGTCCGGGTTGGCGGCCAGCGGGAAGGCGAAGCGCACGCCAGTGCTCTTGCCGATCCAGTTTTTCTGCATTAGGCGAACTTGTTCCGGCCAGCCCGGCAGGTTGTCGAGTTCGGTCAGCAGTTCGTCGGCGTAGGCGGTGATCTTCATGTAATACATGGGGATCTCGCGCTTTTCGATGAGCGCGCCGGAACGCCAGCCGCGGCCGTCGATGACCTGTTCGTTGGCGAGCACGGTGTGATCGACCGGGTCCCAGTTCACGGTGCCGAGCTTCTTGTACACCAAGCCCTTTTCATAAAGGCGGGTGAACAACCACTGTTCCCAGCGGTAGTACTCGGGCGTGCAGGTGGCGAATTCGCGTTCCCAGTCGATGGCGAAGCCGAGCGACTTGAGCTGCTGGCGCATGTAATCGATATTGGAATACGTCCAGCCAGCCGGCGGTACGTTATTTTGCAGTGCAGCATTTTCGGCCGGCATGCCGAAGGCGTCCCAGCCCATCGGTTGCAGGACGTTGAAGCCCTGCATCTTGTGGAAGCGCGACAGCACGTCGCCGATGGTGTAGTTGCGCACGTGGCCCATGTGCAGTTTCCCGGATGGATACGGGAACATGGACAGGCAGTAGTACTTGGGTTTCGTTGCGTCTTCGACGGCGCGGGCAGCGCCGGTCTTGTCCCAGTGAGCCTGGGCGGCGCGCTCGATGTCGGCCGGTGTGTATTTGTCCTGCATGGGCATGGCGGAGTTCATTCGCTGAAAATCGGAGATTAACCGCGAATTATACCGGTTGAAGCGGGTACATCGGCGACAAGGACGAAGCGATATCGTCCGCCGTCGTATGATGGCGAATCTCGATGCCTGCCGTTGTCGGCAGGCCCTTCCAGCTATGGCAATGCAGTGACCGGGGCTGAAGCGCTGCCTGCACGCATCGCTTCAGCGGGGTTCAAACTATTCTTGCCCGGTCACGCCGCTTTTTTTTGCTGGTACATGCCTTCCATCGTGTTTTGCCACAGGCGGTAGGCATTCTGGGTGGCCAGCAGGGACATCATGGACATCCGGGTCTGGTGACGCCACATCCACGACAGTTGCGGTGCGGGCGTCAGGCTGTAGGCGGGGGCGTTGCCGGCTTCGTCTTCGACGATGGCCAGGAAGCGATCAATCGCCAGGCCCCAGTAGGCAGAGCCTTCGGTGGCGCCGGTGAGATACTCGGCTTCGCTGACGGCGCGACGCCACAGCTTGAGCGCGAGCTCGTCGCTGATGCCGGCCTTGCGGGCGATCCAGGGCAGGATCTTCGGTGCATTCATGCTATTCATGCTGTTTCTCCTTACTACTTGTAGCGGTAGCTACTGCTGTTTGACTGCCTTGTGGGCAAATAGTTTTGTGCACTGCAATATTTTTGGTTGAAGTATACGTGTGCGCTCGGCTTCTGTATGTGAAAAAATGCACGCGTTTGTGGTTTCGTTGTACAAATGCAACGAATTGGTATGACCAATTTGCCGGGTTTACCCGGATTACCCTGAGACTTCATGTCCGACCTCCTTGCCAACCTGAATTCCCCGCAACTTCAAGCGGTTACGCTGCCTCCTGTCCATGCGCTCATCCTTGCCGGGGCGGGCAGCGGCAAGACCAGAGTGCTGACCACACGCATTGCCTGGCTCATGTCCACCGGCCAGGTCGGGCCGCACGGCGTGCTGGCCGTGACCTTCACGAACAAGGCGGCCAAGGAGATGACGGCGCGGCTGTCGTCGCTGGTGCCGATCAATACGCGCGGCATGTGGATCGGCACTTTCCATGGCCTGTGCAACCGGCTGCTGCGCGCGCATTTCCGCGAGGCCGGGCTGCCGCAGACCTTCCAGATTCTCGATTCGGCGGACCAGCTGGCGATGGTCAAGCGCCTGCTCAAGAACCTCAACGTCGATGACGAGAAATATCCGCCGCGCGAGCTGTGCCATTTCATCAATGCGCACAAGGAGCAGGGCGTGCGGGCCGCGCAGGCCGAGGTTTACGACAATTACACGCAAAAACGCGTCGAGCTGTACGCCGAATACGAGAACCAATGCAACCGCGAAGGCGTGGTCGACTTCGCCGAACTGCTCTTGCGCTGCTACGAATTGCTGCAGCGCAACGAACCTTTGCGTCGGCACTACCAGGAACGCTTCCGCTACATCCTCGTCGACGAGGTTCAGGATACCAATCGCCTGCAATATGCCTGGCTGAAATTGCTGGCCGACGGCGGGGCCAAGGTGTTTGCCGTGGGCGATGACGACCAGTCGATTTACCGCTTCCGTGGCGCCGAAGTCGGCAACATGCGCGAGTTCGAGCGCGATTACGCCGGCGACAACGTGATCCGCCTCGAACAGAACTACCGTTCGCACGGCAACATCCTGGCGGCGGCCAACGCCATCATCAAGAACAACCGCGAGCGCCTCGGCAAGAATTTGTGGACGGATGCCGGCGAGGGCGAGCCGATCCGGGCCTTCGAGGCTTATTCGGACCTCGACGAGGCGCGTTTCGTCGTCGAGGAAATCCGCGAACTGGTCCGCGACGGCGTGTCGCCGACGCAGATAGCGCTGCTGTATCGCTCCAACGCCCAGTCGCGCGTGCTCGAAAACGAGCTATTCACCAAGAACGTGCCGTACAAGGTTTATGGCGGCCTGCGCTTTTTCGAGCGGCAGGAAATCAAGCACGCGCTGGCTTACCTGCGCTTGCTCGGCAACCCGGACGACGACACCGCCTTCCTGCGCGTCGTCAATTTCCCGACGCGCGGCATCGGCGCCCGTTCGCTGGAAAACCTGCAGGCGACGGCGCATCAGACCAATTCCAGCCTGTACAACGCGGCGGCGTCGCTGACCGGCAAGGCCGGGCAGACGGTCGGTGCGTTCATCCGGCTCGTCGAGCAGCTGCGCGTCGAGACGAATGGCCTGCCGCTGCCGGAAATGGTCGAGCACGTCATCGAGAAATCCGGCCTGGCCCAGCATTACCGGACCGACAAGGAAGGCCAGGATCGACTGGAAAACCTCGACGAACTGATCAACGCGGCGGCGACCTTCATCGATGACGAAGGCGCCATCGGCGAAGGCGGCGCGCTGGTCTCCTTCCTGACCCTGGCTTCGCTCGAAGCCGGCGAGCATCAGGCCGGCGAGGGGCAGGAGGCGGTCCAGCTCATGTCCGTGCATGCCGCCAAGGGCCTGGAGTTCGACGTGGTGTTCATCACCGGCCTGGAGCAGGGGCTGTTCCCGCACGACAACTCGGTCAATGAGGGCAAGGACGGCATGGAGGAAGAGCGCCGGCTGATGTACGTCGCCGTGACGCGCGCCCGTCAGCGCCTCTACGTCTCCTGCGCGCAGACGCGCATGCTGCACGGCCAGACGCGCTATTGCGTGCCGTCGTGCTTCCTCGACGAAATTCCCGAGAACCTGCTGCTCAAGCTCAACAAGAAGGCCGAGCCGGCGGCGTATCCCGCCTTCGGTTCGTTCGGCGGTGGCTACGCGGAACCGGCCCCGGCCGGCGGGCTGCGCATCGGGCAGACGGTCGAGCATGCCCGGTTCGGCATCGGCGTCATCGTGTCGACCGAGGGGCGCGGCGCCGATGCCCGCGTGCAGATCAATTTCGGCGGCAGCGGCATGAAGTGGCTGGCGCTGGAATACGCCAAACTGACCCCGGTTTGAGCGTTTTGGACCGGATTTCACGGTCAACCGGAAAAAATGCCCAAAATTGAAATCGCCGGACGGTAGATCGCCGGCCGGCACGGTGATAACCTCGTTGTCTCGCAAAAAATAATCAGACAACGAGGAGATATCCATGCCCTACGCCATTCGCCTGCATCAAAACGGCGGTCCGGAAGTGTTGTCCTGGGAGACCGTCGACCTGCCTGCGCCGGCTGCCGGCGAGGCGACCATTCGCCAGCACGCCGTCGGTCTCAATTACATCGATGTCTACCACCGTACCGGGCTCTATCCGCTAGCGCTCCCGTCGGGCATCGGCATGGAAGGCGCCGGCGTCGTCGAGGCGCTCGGCGAGGGCGTGACCGATCTCAAGGTCGGCGACCGCGTCGCCTACGCCGGCGGGCCGCTCGGCGCCTATGCCGAAGTCCGCAACATTCCGGCGCACCGCCTGCTCAAGCTGCCCGACGCCATTTCCTTCGAGACCGGCGCGGCGATGATGCTGCAAGGCCTGACCGCCGCCTACCTGCTACGCAAGACCTACCGCGTGCAAGCCGGCGATGCCGTGCTGATCCAGGCTGCGGCCGGCGGCGTCGGTCTGATCGCCTGCCAGTGGGCGCGGGCGCTCGGCGCGACGGTGATCGGTACCGTCGGCTCGCCGGCCAAGGCCGAACTGGCCAAGGCGCACGGCTGCCACCATGTCATCAACTACAGCACCGAGAACTTCCCGGTCCGCGTGCGTGAAATCACTAACGGCGAAGGCGTCGCGGTGGTTTACGACGGCGTCGGCAAGGACACTTTTGCCGGCTCGCTCGACAGCCTGCGGCCGATGGGCATGATGGTCACCTTCGGCAACGCCTCCGGTCCGGTGCCACCGCTCGATCTCATCCAGCTCTCGCTGAAAGGCTCGCTGTTCGTGACGCGCCCGACGCTCATGAACTACACGGCCAAGCGCGAAGATCTTGTCGCGCTCGGCAGCGAGCTGTTCGACGTCGTCGTCTCCGGCAAGGTGAAGATCGAGGTCAATCAGCGCTACGCGCTCAAGGACGCCGCGCAGGCCCATAGCGACCTCGAGGCGCGCAAGACCACGGGTTCCACCATCCTGTTGCCATGATGGCCAAGCTCAAAGCCGGCCTGCTCTCGCTGCGCGACCTGTTCGCCACGGCCTGGTGGATCGTGCTGCTGGCCGGCATCGGCTTTGCCGTGGCCTACCAGTTCGTCGAGCCGGCGCCGCCGAAGAAGATCGTCATCAGCACGGGCAGCGAGAGCGGCGCCTACTACCAGTTCGCCCAGCGCTACGCGGCGATCCTCGCCAAGAACGGCATCACGCTGGAGGTCCGGTCGTCGGCCGGTTCGCTGGAAAACCTCGATCGCCTGAAAAACGACGAGGTCCAGGTCGGTTTCGTGCAGGGCGGCGTCGTGCCGCCGAATCCCGACCCGGACGCCGAGGACGATTCCGGCCTGCTTTCGCTCGGCAGCGTTTTCTACGAGCCGGTCTGGGTTTTCTATCGTGGCGACAAGGTGCTGACGCGCCTGACCGAACTCAAGGGCAAGCGCATCGCCATCGGCCAGGAAGGCTCGGGCGTGCGCCAACTGGCGCAGCAGCTGCTCGAAGCCAACGAGATTCCGGCCGGCAATAATCTGGTGCCGGTGGCCGGCCTGGCTGCCGCCGAAGAATTGCAGCAGGGACGGATCGACGCCGCCTTCATCATCGCCGCCGAGAAAGCGCCGGTCGTGCAGGTGCTCTTGCGGTCGCCGGGCGTCAAGGTCATGAGTTTTGCCCAGGCCGGCGCCTACCAGCGCCGCTTCCCCTTCCTGACCAAGCTGACCTTCCCGCAGGGCGTGGCCGATCTGGTCCGCGATTTCCCGCCGGAAGACATCAAGGTGCTGGCGCCGACGGCCAACCTCATCGTCCGCGACGACCTGCATCCGGCCTTGCAGACCCTGCTCCTGCAGGCGGCCAGCGAGGTGCATGGCAAATCCGGCTTCTTCCAGGATGCCGGCGAATTCCCGGCGTACAAGGACCCGATGCTGCCGCTGTCGCCCGAGGCGGCGCGCTACTTCAAGTCCGGCGCGCCCTTCCTGCAGCGCTACCTGCCGTTCTGGCTGGCCGTGCTGGTCGATCGGCTGATCGTCATGCTGGTGCCGATCTTCGCCCTGCTCATCCCGCTGCTCAAGGTGGCGCCGGCGATCTACAACTGGCGCGTGCGCTCCAAGATTTTCCGCATCTACGGCGAGTTGAAGTTCCTCGAAGAGGATCTCAAGCACCACTTCGATCCGGCCAGGCTGGCCGACTACCGGAGCCGCCTCGATGCACTGGACGAGGAGGCCAGCACGCTGCACGTCCCGCTCGGCTTCACCGATCTGGTCTATACCCTGCGCGAACACGTCAATCTGGTGCGCAGCATTCTCAGCAAGAAGGAAACGACGGCATGAAGGCTTTTCTGGTTGCCAATCCCAAGGGCGGGTCTGGCAAAAGCACGCTGGCCACCAACCTGGCCGGCTATTTTGCCCACCGCGGGGCAGAGATCATGCTCGGCGACATCGACCGCCAGCAGTCGTCGCGCGAGTGGCTGGCCATCCGCCCCTTCGCCCTGCCGACCATCGACACCTGGCATGTCGGCGAGGACAAGATTTCACGGCCGCCCAAGGGCACCACGCACGTCGTGCTCGACACCCCGGCCGGCCTGCACGGCAAGATGCTCGAACGCGTGCTCAAGCTGTCGACGCGCGTCATCGTGCCGGTGCAGCCATCCATGTTCGACATGCTGGCGACCCGTCACTTCCTGACCGAACTGCTGTCCGAAAAGGCCATCCGCAAGGGCAAGGCCGATGTCGCCGTGATCGGCATGCGCGTCGATGCGCGGACGCGGGCTGCCGCGGAACTGGAAAAATTCTTCGCCACCTTCGACCTGCCGGTCCTGGCCTACCTGCGCGACACGCAGACCTACGTGCAGGCCACCGCCGCCGGCATGACCATCTTCGACCTGCCGCCCTCGCGCGCCGAACGCGACATCGAGCAATGGCAGGCCATCATCGACTGGGCAGAGGCAGGCTAGGCCGGCCTGCCGGCGATTTGGCCGGATTTGACGGTCAACCGGAAAAAAAGCCCAAATTCGAAATGTGCCGTCAGGCGCCGGGCTTCGCCTTGCCCAGCCAGGATTCGAGCATGGCAAAGAGCAGCTCGGGCTTGACCGGTTTGGCGATGAAGTCCGACATGCCGGCCGCCAGGCAGCGCGCCCGGTCTTCGGCGAAGGCATTGGCGGTCATCGCCAGGATCGGCGTGGCGGCATAACCGGTCAGCTGGCGAATGGCTTTCGTTGCCTCCAGCCCGCCCATGTTCGGCATCTGCATGTCCATGAGGATCAGGTCGTAGCGCTTCGCCGCAGCCATGGCCAGCGCCTTCGCGCCATCGTCGGCGACGTCGATGCTCAGGCCGGGCAGCGTGAGCAGCAATTCGCGGGCAACTTCCTGGTTGATCGGGTCATCTTCGGCGAGCAGGATGGTCTTGCCGTCAAAGTTCGCCAGCCAGGAACGGTCGGCAACGACTGCGGGCGCGGCGGCCTGTTCGCTCACCGGCTCCTTCTCGAAGGGAATCGTCACCGTGAAGGTGCTGCCCACGTCCGGCGTGCTGGTCAGTTCCAGGTGGCCGTGCATGAGCCCGACCAGCCGCCGGACAATGGCCAGGCCCAGCCCGGTGCCGCCGTGACGGCGGGTGATCGAGCCGTCCGCCTGCTCGAAGGGCGAGAAAATCCGCGTTTGCGCCTCAGGCGGGATGCCGATGCCGGTATCCCGGAAGCTCAGGCGGACGCTCAGCCCGGTCGGCGTGTCGTTCACGCACTCGGCGGTGATGGAAATGCTTCCGTGGTCGGTGAATTTGACCGCGTTATCGACCAGGTTGATGAAAATCTGCTGCAGTCGCAAGGGGTCGCCGAGCAGGCGGGCCTCGGCCAGCGACTGGGGAATGTTGATGCTCATCTGCAGGCCCTTGGAGCGCAGCTTTTCGCTGACCAGGCTGTCGATGTTGGCAATGATGCTGCCCAGCCGCAACGAGGTTTTTTCGAGGACCAGCCGCTCGGCATCGATCTTCGACAGGTCGAGAATGTCGTTGAGCAGCTTGAGCAGGTGAATGGCCGCCGCGTCGATCTTGCCCAGCTTGTCGCGCTGTTCCGGATCGGTGCTGCGACGTCGCAGAATGTGCGTCAGGCCGATGATCGCGTTCATCGGCGTGCGCAGTTCGTGACTCATGTTGGCCAGGAAGGTGCTCTTGGCCCGGCTGGCCGATTCGGCTGCTTCCTTGGCCAGCAGCAGGTCGGCCGTACGCGACGCCACCTGCTCCTCGAGCTGGACTTTGTAGCGTTCCAGCACGGCCTCCGCCCGCTTGCGTTCGGTCACATCGGTCACGATCCCGATCACCGCCGGCTCGCCTTCGTAGTCCACGGCGGTGCCGAAAACCTCCACCTCGATCCGGTTGCCATCCTTGCGCAGGCCGGTAAATCCGTAATGCAGCGCTTCCACCTCTCCCGTTTCCCTGCGCCGCACGTTGGCCGCCACCTTCGGGCGGTCCTCAGGTGCCACCAGTTCGCTGACCGGCACCTTGTCGACGATGTCATCCGCCGTGGGATAGCCGAAGATTCGGGCGAACCACGGATTGACGTAACGGAAATAAGGGCCCTGGATGATGTAAACCCCGGCCAGGGATTGCTCGATCAGGCCGCGGAACTTCCGTTCGGCCGAACGCAGTTCCTTTTCGACCTGGACCCGCTCGGTCATGTCGTGGCCGACCATGACCAGCGACTGCCGGGTACGGTCGGCGTTGAAAAGCGCGACTTTGGTGACCTCGAAGACATGGTTCTTGCCGTCGCTGTCCTCGATGACCAACTCTTCGCGCAGCGGGTGGCCAAGCTGCCAGGCGCTTTCGTCCGACGCACACAGCAAGCTGATCGCGGTCCGGTCGAAACGACCGGAGGCGGCCAGTTCCTCGCTCGTCGAACCGCGGAAGTCGGTATTGCCCAGGCCCAGCAAGCGGAGCATCGTGGGATTGGCTTCCGTCCACCGGCCCTCGCCATCCTTCAGGCAGACGATGTCGGGCAGGGTGTCGATCAGGGTGCGCAGGCGTTTCTCGTTCTTGCGCAGCCGATCGGCTGCGCTGGTGAGGTTCCGGCGATAGCTGTTGGTGCGCCGGACCCAGAAAAATGCGATCAGCCCGCCCAGCACGCCGCCAATGGCAATGCTCAGCGGCAAAATGGGCGTCGTGATGTTGTCGAACTCCGGCCTGCTGCGTAGCTGGGCGATCCACTCGTGACCGCCAAAGTTGACCGGCAGGGTGACACGCTGGCGCCCGTAGGCGTTCGTGCCATCGTTCCGGTGCGAATCGAAGATCAGATTGTCCGGCGCTACCTTCGTATCGTAGAGCTCGATCTCCACGTCCTTGTTCGATGCGTTGAAAATGCTGCCGAGCAGGTCTTGGGTGCGGAAAGCCGCAAAGCTGAAGCCGCGCAGCGCCGCCCGCCGTTCCTCGATGCTGCCGTGCGGCAGGTTGTTGTTGTAGACCGGGACGTAGATCAGGAAGCCGGGCTGGGGCGGACCGTCAATGTCCTGAAGCAGCGTTATTTTCCCCGACAGCGCCGCAGCGCCGCTATCCCGTGCCCGCTCCATCGCCGCGCGACGCACGGATTCCGACAGCATGTCGTAGCCAAAGGCGCGCTGATTGATCTGGGAGAACGGTTCGAGAAAAACGATGCTGCTGTACAGGTCGCGTTCTCCGATGGGCTTGATGGCGTAGTTCGGAAAGCCTTCGCTGCGGACCGAACGCTCGTGGGCGGCTTTGTCCCGAGGCGGGATGATCAGCGAAAAGCCAGTGGCCTGGATGCCTGGCAGCGTATCGTCCAGTTGCAGGTTTTGCACATAGCTACGCCACTCGTCGCGCCTGACGTCATCGCTCGCCTCGAAGAATGCGGCGGCACCACGCAAGACCTGGGCATGCGCCTGCAGGCGGAATAGCAGGGCACTCCGCTCCTGTTCCGCGCGGTAAAGGAATCGCTGGTAAATCTGTTCCTCGGCGCTTTGGCGGACGATGCTGTAGAGCATCCCGGTGATGGCCAGGATGATACCCAGCGCCAGCCAGGCGCCAGCTTCATGCCGCAGGATGCGCGGAAGATGGCGTCCACTGCGCATGCCGTCGAATGGGCTTGGCCTTGGATTTTCCATTGTTGTACTTTTTGCCGAATACATCCTCACGATAGCACTTTATGAGGCGGCTGTGTCTTGCCTTAAACGTCGGCGTGCAGCCCTTCCGTCAGTGCGCGCTTGACCTCGGCATCCGCCAGTTTTTCGACGAACCAGAGCAGCGCCTTGCCATCCTGGCGGGTGCGCCAGGCGGTGTGGAGCGGAACGGACGGACGCGCGGCGGCGAGCGGCTTGACGACCAGGCGTCCGGCGGCGATTTCCGGCTCGGCCAGCCAGCGCGGCAGGTGGCCGATGCCCAGGCCGGCCACCTGCGCGGCCACCTTGGCGCGAATGTCAGGGACGCGCAGGACGTCCTGGCCTTCGAGCAGGCCGATGGTGCGGGCGTCGAGTTCCTGCGATGTGTCGGCGACGACGATGGCCCGGTGGTGCAGCAGTTCGCTGGCGGGAATGATGTCCGGCCACGCGGCCAAGGGGTGATCGGGGGCGATGGCGAAGACGAAATCAGTGTGTGTGCACAGCAGGCTGGCGGCAATGCCGCCGCGTGACGGCGGATCGCCCGGCGCGCCGATGGCCAGGTCGGCCCGGCCGGTGGCCAGTGCATCCCAGGTGCCGCCGAGGACTTCGCCGAAAAGCCGGATCTGGGTGCCGTGTCCGGCCGCGTAGAAACGTTTGAGCAGCGGGAAGATGCGTTCGATCGGAATGATGGCATCGAGCGCGATGCGCAATTCCGATTCCCAGCCGTCGGCGACGCGCTGGACGCGACGTTCCAGTTCGCTGGCGGCGCGCAGCAGGTGGCGGCCGTCGTCGAGCAGGGTTCGACCCGCTTCGTTCAGCGTCGCCTTGCGGCCTTCGCGCAGGAAGAGCGTGACGCCGAGATCGCTTTCCATCTTGGCCACGGCGTGGGACAGGGCGGAGGGGACGCGGTGCAGCGCCGCGGCCGCCGCCGTGAAGCTGCCGTGGCGTTCGATGGCATCCAGGATGAGCAAGAGATCGAGCGAAATTTTCATGTGAAAAATATTAAACGATAAGCTCAGAATAATTCGCTATTTTTAAATGAACGCCATGAATAACATGATGACTAAGCTATACGAATTATTCACAAGGATGCTGTCATGATTCAGCTTCGCCCCTCTGCCGAACGCGGCTACGCCGACCATGGCTGGTTACGCGCCCGGCACAGCTTTTCCTTTGCCGATTACTACGATCCTGCCGAGATGGGCTGGGGCGTGCTGCGCGTCATCAACGAAGACCGCGTCGCGCCGGGTACCGGTTTCGGCCGCCATGGCCATCGCGACATGGAAATCGTTACCTACATTTTGTCCGGCGCGCTCGAGCACAAGGACAGCCTGGGGAGCGGCGGCATCATCCGGCGCGGCGAAGTGCAGCGAATGACGGCTGGCCAGGGCATCCTGCACAGCGAGTTCAATCCGTCGAATGACGAGGAAACGCACCTCCTGCAGATCTGGATCGAGCCGGCACAACTCGGCACGCCGGCCAGCTACGAGCAGCAGGCCCTGCCGCTCGACGAGCTGCGCGGTCGCTGGCGCCTGGTCGCCTCGCCCGACGGTGCCGATGGCAGCACGACCATCGGCCAGGACGCCCGCCTGTGGGCCACCGTGCTGGCCGGTGGCGAAACGATCGACTACGGCCTGCAGCGCGGTCGCCTGGCCTACGTGCAGGTTATCTACGGTCAACTGGAAATAAACGGCAAAACGCTAAAGTCCGGCGACGGTGCAAAAATCGCCGACGAAACCGCATTGAACTTCCTGGCAAGCGATGAGGCGGAATTCCTGCTCTTCGACCTGCCGCCCCAGGCATGAACCCCACCCCAACGAGTATGAAAAAGGAGAACGCCATGAGCAAAACCATCGTCGTCTATCACTCCGGCTACGGCCACACCAAGCATGTCGCCGAAGTCGTCGCCGAAGGCGCCGGCGCCGAGCTGCTCGCCATCGATGCCGAAGGCAACCTGCCCGAAGGCGGCTGGGACAAGCTGGCCGCGGCCGACGCCATCATCTTCGGCACGCCGACCTACATGGGCGGCCCGAGCTGGCAGTTCAAGAAGTTTGCCGATGCCTCGTCCAAGGCCTGGTACACCCGCGCCTGGCAGGACAAGGTGTTCGGTGGCTTCACCAACAGCGCCAGCCCGGTCGGCGACAAGGGCGCGACGATGATCCAGCTGCAGACGCTGGCCTCGCAGCATGGCGGCCTGTGGGTCAGCCTCGGTTTGCTGCCGGCCAACACCAAGGCCGCGACGCACGCCGACGTCAATCATCTGGGCGGTTCGGTCGGCCTGCTCGTTCGTTCGCCGTCCGATGCCGGCGTCGATGAAATTCCGGCCGGCGACCTCGAAACGGCCAAGCGCTACGGCCAGCGCGTCGCCGACATCGCCGCTCGCCTGAGTCGCTAAACGCACTACCGGGCGGCCCCACAAGGGCTGCCCGCTGCTATAGTGAGATCATTCCCTGGTATTTCGGAGTGATCGCATGGCACTGACAACTTCCCTGGCCGACCTGTCGATCATCCTCGTCGAGCCGTCGGCAATGCAGGCGCATCTGGTCACGCGCATGCTTGAGCATCAGGGTGTCCGCAAGGTAACGCACGTCGATTCCGCCAAGGCCGCCCTGGCCGCGCTCAAGGGCCATGCGACGAACGTCATCGTGATCAGCAGCCTCTACCTGCCCGACCAGCCGGGCACCGAACTCGTCGCCGCCATGCGCGCCAACGCCGATTTCGAAACCGTGCCCTTCATTCTCGTCTCCAGCGAAACCCGGCCGCAAGTGCTCGAACCCGTGCGCCAGTCCGGCGCCTGCAGCATTGTCGCCAAGCCCTTCAACGAACAGCAGTTGTCGCGCGCCCTCTACGCCGCGGCCGATTACCTCAATCCGCCCGAAGACCTGGATGTTGCCGAAATCGAAAACCTGCGCGTCCTGCTCGTCGACGACAGCCTCTCGTCGCGCCGCCACCTGCGTCGGCTGCTTGCCGAGCTGGGCATCGAGCGCGTCACCGAGGCGGTCGATGGCAAGGAGGCCGTTGCCCTGCTCGAACAGGCCATGGTCGACCTCGTCATCACCGACTACAACATGCCGGAAATGGACGGCCGCGAGCTGACCGAATACATCCGCACGCAAAGCTGGCAGGCCGAAGTGCCGGTGCTGATGGTGACCAGCGAGCAGAACATGGGCCGCCTGGCGGCCGTTGAGCGGGCCGGCGTCTCGGCCATCTGCGACAAGCCTTTCGAAGCCGGCACCATCCGGCGCCTGATCAGCGAGTCCTTGACGCGATAAGGCGCACCACCTGCTGCCGGCCGACGACGATCAGCGCCAGCATGACGAGCAGCGGGTCGAACAGCACATCCCACAGATTGCCGAAGACGCCGCTGGCGTAGCCGGCGAGATCGATGGCGAGGATCGCCAACCAGGCATCCTGCCGCTTCCACCACAGGGCCAGGCCGAGCGGCAGCAACACGCCGAGCAGCAGGGCCGGCTGGTAGCCGAGGGCATAGGGGTCGAACGTCCCCAGGCCGAGCGCCGTCGCGTAGAAGGGCAGGGCGAAGGCGAGCAGGCCGAGGGCCGGCCGATAGGTCAGCGGCGAGGGCGTCTTGTCGGCCAGCTGAATCACGGCCAGGGCGAGCAGGGTCAGCGACGGCGTGCCGAAATAGGCGTGCATGCCCGGCGCGATGCCGACGAGCAGGGCGAGCGTACTGGCCGACAGCGCCACCCGGGCGCGCAGTTCGCCGAGCGGGATCAGCGTGGCCAGCGCGCCGAAGATCACGGCATGGGCGAGCAGGCCGTACGCGGCGAGGATGTTCATGGCTGCCCCCCGTCGAGCCAGGCTTCGCTGAAGGCAACGTACTTGATGCCTTGCTGGCGCCAGGCGTAGGCGAGGTGGATGCGGCCGTCGCGGCCGAGCAGCAGGGCCGGGTGCGTGTAGTCGGCGCCGCCGTCGGCGGCCGTGTCGACCGTGCGCGCTTCGCGCCAGGTCTTGCCCTCATCGGCTGAGAGCCAGAGCAGCAGCGATTGCCGTCCGGTCGCCGGGTTGCCGGCCAGCAGCAGGCGGCCGCTGCCCAGACGCAGCACGGCCAGCGGCGTGGCGGGCGTGGTGATGGCCGGGGCTTCGGTTGCCTGCCAGTGCGCGCCAGCGTCGGCGGTGGTGGCGATGCGGATCGGGGCGGGCATTGCGTCGGCGGCGGTCAGGACGGTAACCGCGCGCTGTTCGTCGAGCACTGCACTCGTCGGGTGTGCGCTGCCGCCGGTGCCGGACAGCCGCCGCTTGTCGATGATCCGGCCGGTCGCCGAGAGGCGCAGCCATTCGCCGTGACGGCCGATGAAGTCGTGGCCGATGCTCAGCCCGAGGCCGCCATCGGCCAGCGGCAGCGGCGGCGAACGCAGCTGGCCGCCGAAGTTGGCGAAGGGCGAGGTGGTCAGGCGGGCCGGCTGGGTCCAGGTCTTGCCGCCATCGGTCGATACGCTGTGGTTGATCGAATCGCCCAGCGCGCTGCTGCCGTACCACAGGTGCAGCCAGCTGCCTTCGGCGTAGATCACCGGGCTGGCGAGCTGGCCGATGCGGGCGAAGGTGCCGCCGGCCGTGCTTTCCCGGCTGGCGATCTGCAGCGGCTGGCGCCAGCCGTCGCGGTCGCGCACGTTGAGGCGCACGGTCATGGCGTCGTCCGTCCCGGCCAGCCAGACGGCGGCGATGCGGCCATCGGGCAATTCGCTCAGGCTGGGGGCGGTGGCCACGGCGCTGGTGTCGCGCCACAGCATTTCACCGACGAAGCTGGCCGGCAGCGCTGCCAGGGCTTTGGCCGGGGGCGTGAAGCCGGTCGGCGCCGGGGCGGGCGCGCGCCAGAAGGCGGCGCCCAGCGCAGCGACAAAGAGGACCAGCAGGAGCGGGCGGGGAAACGGCATGGGCGGGAATTCTACCCGGTTCAACCAGCTGGATCCCCGCTTGCGCGGGGATGACGAGCGGGCCGGCTCGGAAACGAAGCCCGGTTCGTCAGCAGCCCTTGTATTCCGGCTTGCGCTTTTGCATGAAGGCGTCGATGCCTTCGCCGGCGTCCTCGCTCATCATGTTGCAGGCCATGACTTCGGCGGCGTAGGCGTAGGCATCTTCGAGCCCCATTTCCAGTTGCTTGTAGAACATGCCCTTGCCGGTGCGGATGGCGACGGCGCTCTTGCCGAGGATACTGCCGGCCAGTCGTTCGATTTCGGCGTCCAGGGCGTCGAGCGGCACGACGCGATTGACCAGGCCCTTGGCCCTGGCTTCCATGGCGTCGATGAATTCGCCGGTAAGCAGCATTTCGAGCGCCGCCTTGCGACCGAGGTTGCGCGCCAGGCCGACGGCCGGCGTTGAGCAGAACAGGCCGACATTGATGCCCGACACGGCGAACTTCGACACGTCGGCAGCGACGGCCAGGTCGCACATCGACACCAGCTGGCAGCCGGCGGCGGTGGCGATGCCATGCACGCGGGCGATGACCGGCTGCGGCATTTTCGTGATGGTCAGCATGAGTTCGCCGCATTGCTTGAACAGCGCCTGCATGTAGTCCTTGCTGTGGTTGGCGCGCATTTCCTTGAGGTCGTGGCCGGAGCAGAAGGCCTTGCCGGCGCCGGCGATGACCACGACGCGCACGGTTTCGCTGGCGGCGATGGCGTCCAGTTCGGCCCGCAGGGCGGTGAGCAGATCCTTCGACAGCGAGTTGAAGGCGTTCGGGCGGTTGAGGGTCAGTGTGGTCAGGCCGTCGGCGCGGTCGGTGCGCAGGACGAGCGGTTCGGTGGTGGTCATGGTGTCTCCAGCGTTGGTGTTATGGGTTGAGGCTTATCCGGAAAGGCTGATTCTACGCCGAGCGGTGAATCTTACGGTCAACCGGAAAAAACGGCCAAAAACGAAAATCACAGCCCGGTTGCATTGCCCCTTCCTTGTGTAGCTTTTGCTACAGACCGCCCTTCGGCCCGGGCCTAAGCTGGGCCTCGCTATATTCCATAGCGATTTCTGGAGAACAGCCAAATGCAAGCCATGCGTTATTTTCTCGATACCCACGACCGCAGCCGCGGCACCTTTCCGGCGCAACTGAGCGCGGATGACTTCGAGGTCTTTTTCGCGCAGTACGAAACCGCCTGCCAGGCCGAGGGCGTCATCCCCTTGCGCACCCATGTCGGTTACGCCGATGGGCGCGCCTTCTGCCTGAACCTGGCGCCGGATGCCGATGCGGTGCGCCGGGCGCATGCGCGTGTCGGGTTGCCCTTCGACGACATCACCGAAATCACCACGGCCACGCCGGGCGACACCTTCTTCCGTCGCCGCACGTAAGCCACCTGGCGGCGGGGCGACCCACCGCTGACGCTCAGCGAGATTCCATCATGGACAACGCACTCCTCGACATCGGCCTTCCCGCCGTCCTCATCGGCTTCGCCAGCCTGGCCCTCATGGTGCACAAGGAACTCGGGCCCTTCGCCGGCCTCAATGTCGCCGGCCGCTGGTTGCTCACCGGCCTGTTCGGCATGGGCTTTGTCGCCTTCGGTATAAAGATGGCGGTGGCGATTGCCATCGAACGCCTGCCCGAGCAGACCATCGCACCCCTGCTCGATCGACCCGTGGCCGAGCGCTTGAGCGTCGAGGGCGACGCGTCCTTCCTCAACCCGGCAGCCATGCGGCCGGCCCATTACGTATGGCAGGCGCTGCCCGAGCAGGCGCCCGAGCCGGCCGACAACCCTGGCAATGCGGCCAAGGTCGTGCTCGGCAAGCGGCTCTTCAACGAAAAGCGGTTGTCCGGCGACGGCACCCTGTCCTGCGCCAGTTGCCATGATCTTTACAGCCACGCCGGTGCCGACGCCCGGTCGACGGCGCTCGGCATCGAGCAGCAACGCGGGCCGCGCAATACGCCGACGGTCTGGAACGCCGCCTTCATGTCGCGCCTGTTCTGGGATGGCCGCGCCGCCACGCTCGAGGAACAGGCCATGGGGCCGATCCTCAACCCCATCGAGATGGGGATGTCGACGCCGGCCGAAGCCGAGCGCCGCCTGCGTCTCGACGCCAGCTATCGCAAGGATTTTGCCCGGGCCTTCGGCGACAGCGAGCCGATCAGCTTCGTCCGCGTCGCCCAGGCCATCGCCGCCTACGAGCGCACGCTCATCACGCCCGACGCACCCTACGACCGCTTCGTGCGCGGCGATGCAACGGCGCTGACGCCGGCCCAGCTGCGCGGCATGGCGCTCTTCGAGTCGGTCGGCTGCGTGCTCTGCCATCGCGGCCCGAGCTTCAGCGATGCTGGACTGGTCGGCGGCGAATCGGCCTTCCGCATCTTCCCCGCCAACGCCACGCCCTACGAAAAGCAGTACGACCTGCTGCTCGACGGCAAGCGCGGCACCTGGCGCATCGCCTCGCTGCGCAACGTCGCGCTGACCGGTCCGTGGCTGCACAACGGCTCGGTCGACAAGCTCGAGGAAGTCGTCCGCATCATGGCCAGCGCCCAGCTTGGCCGCTCCGGCAAGCTCAACGCCTGGCTCAACGACGACCGCCAGCTCGGCAAGACCGATCGCTCCCCGATTGGCGACAAGGAAGTGGCCGACATCGTCGCCTTCCTCGAAGCCCTGAGCAGCGACCGGCTGGCGGCGGAAACGCGTAAAACGGTGAGGGGCGGATGACGTAATGGGGCTGGCCGGCAGCGCCAGGCCGGCCCCGGTACATTTCAAATTTGGGCGTTTTTTCCGGTAGACCGTCAAATCGGGCTGACGCCCCGGTCGGGCAGCCTATTCCGACTTGTCGCCGGTCACGGTCTTCCGGAGGAGTTCCAGCTGCTCCTCTTCGGTGTACTCCGAATCGTCATTCGCCACCTTGATGAGGAGTACGCCCAACCCGAAGGACGCCAGGCCGAGGAACAGGAAGAGGACCATGGGCGCATACGCCCAAGTGCCATCGCCGTGGTAACGCGACCGATCGAAAACCCCGGCCATCCAAGCGATGAACGGCGCCGCGATGAACAGATACCCGATGACCTTGGAAAGCCCCGGGGCTTTCTTCGTCAGCCAAGCCAGCCCGAAGACAAAACCCGCCAGTACGCTCGCCAGGATCAGCGAACCCAACGACGGTTTGTCGAGCAGCCAGGGAACGACAAACACGGCGAGGGCGACCAGCTGGGCGTGACGGACTTTGGAGGAAGTGCTCATAGGGGGCTCGTGTTCAGGATATGACCGGCTTCCCGGTCCAGGTGGCGAGTTTGGCGGCAGCGCTGGATGCGTTGATGGCATCGCCGGATTCACCCAGGGTCACGGACGAAAAGCTCCCCAGCGAAAGTGAAACGGTGTAACCCCGCTGGAAACCATCGTTGTTCGCGCCTGAATCGCGGATGCGGATACTCTTGATTTGATCGAATGAGCAAAGCACACGTTTCAGATTCGCCACCGTTCTCGCCTGGCGATTGACCACCAATGCTTGCACGCTCCCCCGAATCACGAGTTCATCGTCCTCTTCGCTGATCACCTCGAAGTCGTTGTGTTCAACAGTCGGAAGAGATATTTCCGGGAAGAGGTTTCCATCGTTCTTGATCCATCGCGAACCTCGCAGCAGGTAGTAGGCAAGACCCAGTCCTAGTGCGCCCATCACGAACGAATAGGCCCCGGCAATGGCGGCAAAAATCAGGAGTGAGCCGATAAAGAAATAGAGGACACGGACCATGGATGTTAATGCGCTCCTTCTTCTCTTTGCGCTCTCTTGAGTCGGCGAGCGACACCTGGCCAGCCAATCGCTTGTATGAGGACCAATGCGATGACAAGTGCTACTACCAAAAACCCAACAATGTCCCTGTGGCTGGGGTGGGCGGTGATCAGGAGTATTGAAAGCAAAGGAAACAGGAAGACGAGAATGATCGGGTAATAGGTCACGATTTTTGGGATGACCACAACCGGGTTTTTCGTTACCGGATCTACCCATCCAACAATATCTTTTTTGGAATTGCCCCGAAAAGCAGCAATTACGTCCATGCCTGGATTTGGTTTGCATGCCGAAGCGATGGGTAGTTCAGCGATGCTCAGGCCGTCAATGGAGATGGATACGACCGAGTGGGCTACTCCTCCACGGGAGGGCACCGTTACGAAATGATTGACAGCGAGGTTGGAGATTTTCTCTGTGCGCAAGTGAGGGTTCTCTAGCATGGAAGGTCAGCGGACCGTCCTGTCGGGTGGAGCGGAATGTTTGGCATTGGTTTTTCAGTCGCCATGTGCTTCACCTGCGATGGCAGAAGCGCCATGTTCAGATTTGTTTAGCTCGACGAGTACCATTTTTTCGGAGTCCTCCGGAAATGCGCGGGTATCGTATTTGCCCCAGTTGTACTGGCTGCGAACAAACGCCCAAATGCCAACAACTCCGAGCAACGGAACGAGCCAGACGATTAGGCACTGAGCAACTTTCTGGGATGACGAAAACATTGGGCATTTGATTACCAGCGCTGAAACCCGAATGTTTGCGACCACAATGGCGCCAATTGCCGCAAGCGAGATGATGGAAAATGGGCTCAACTTTGTTGCCTAACTATTGAGGGGCGACAATGCTGTCGCCAGATCCAGAAGCCTGTCCAATAAGCTGGCGGATAGGGTAGTCGGGGGTGAGTTCAAAGCAGCGGTATGGGGCAAATACTTGCATGTTCTTGAAGTGCTTCAGGCAACAAACCGGACAGTATGAATATTCCGGTGAAATTGCAATGTCATTTCCATTCGCGCAGTTTTTCGGGGCGCTTCCCGGTGCGCGCGGGATTTCAATTTTGGCCATTTTTTCCGGTTGACCGTCAAAGCCGGCCTTGCTCCGGAAATTCCGTCGGCATTACACTCGCCGGCACTGCCGGTCGTGGCGCGTGGGGGTGTTGCCGGATTTTGGCGGGGTGAGGGGGCGGCGATGGTCAAGCTGGAGAGTTTTAGTCCGTTTTGCAATCTGACGGCGTCGGGGAAGACCCGGTTGCGCGAGGGGTTGGTGAGTCGTCACGAGGCCTCGGCGGCGCCCTTGCTGTTCAAGGGGCAGCAGATTTCCGGGGCGTATTTCGTGCTGGATGGGCGCTTGCGTGTGTATTCGCTGGCGCCGAACGGGACGGAGGCGACGATGTATTTCATCGATGCCGGCGAGACTTGCGTGTTCGCGCTGAACAGCCTGTTCAACGATCTGCTCTACCCGGCCTGGGTGCAGGCAGAGTCGCCGACGACGCTGGCTTTCCTGCCCGGGCCGCTGTTCCGCAGCCTGTTCGCCGAGGAGCCGGTGATTCGCGACCTGACGGTGCGCACCTTGTCGACGCTGGTGTTCCGGCTGATGGCCGAGCTCGAGGAGGTGCATTCGTTCAAGCTGAACCAGCGCCTGGCCAACCTGCTGCTGACGCATGCGTCGTCGGGCGGGGTGCTGGCGATGACGCAGCAGCAGATGGCCTTTCACCTCGGCACGACGCGCGAGGTGGTGGCGCGGCTGATGCGTGAGTTCGTGGCGCTGGATTATGTCGAGACACGGCGCGGGGTGACGCTCATCCGCAACGTTGCCGGGCTGCGCCGGGTGGTCAGCGAAGCCTGAGCGATGCATGGCGGGATCATGTAAACGGGAACGGCCGGGCCGGGCGCGGTAAAATGCCGGCCATGAATTCGCCGCGCTACGTCCACCTCCGTCTCCATTCCGAATATTCCGTTACCGATGGCATCGTGCGCATCGGCGATGCCGTCAAGCGCGCGGCGGGGGACGGCATGCCGGCGATGGCGCTGACCGATCTCGGCAACCTGTTCGGGCTCGTCAAGTTCTACACCGGGGCGCGCGGCAAGGGCGTCAAGCCGATTGCTGGCGCCGACGTGTGGATCGCCAACCCGGATTCGCCGGAGGACGCCTACCGCCTGCTGCTGCTCGTGCGCAACAACGCGGGTTACAAGCAGTTGTGCGAGTTGCTGACCAAGGCTTATCTGGTCGAAGGCCGGCGCGACCGCGCAGAAATCCGCCGCGAGTGGTTCGGCGAAGTCGGCTGCGACGGGCTGATCGCCCTGTCCGGCGCGCATCTCGGCGATGTCGGCGAAGCCTTGCTGAACGGCAATTTCGATCTGGCCGGCGAGCGGGCCAAGGCCTGGGAGGCGACCTTCCCCGACGCTTTCTACCTCGAAGTCCAGCGCTACGGCCAGCCGCAGCAGGAGGCCATCGTCCAGCAGACGGCCGATCTGGCCGGCGAAACGGGTTTGCCGCTGGTCGCCACGCATCCGATTCAGTTCATGAACCGCGACGACTTCCGCGCCCACGAGGCCCGCGTCTGCATCGCCGAAGGTTACGTGCTGGGCGACACCCGGCGGCCGAAGATCTACACCGAGGAGCAGTATTTCAAGACGCAGGCCGACATGGTCGAGCTCTTCGCCGACTTGCCCGAGGCGCTGGAAAACACGCTGGAAATCGCCAAGCGCTGCAACCTCACGATGACGCTGGGCAAGAACTTCCTGCCCAACTTCCCGATTCCGCCGGGCATGACCATCGACGAATTCCTTGTCGACGAGGCGAAGAAGGGGCTTGAGGTCCGCCTCGCCGAGCTCTATCCTGATCCCGAAGTGCGTGCTCAGCGCCGGCCGGAATACGACGACCGCCTCGTCTTCGAGTGCAACACCATCGTCCAGATGGGCTTCCCCGGTTACTTCCTGATCGTGGCGGACTTCATCAACTGGGCCAAGCAGAACGGCGTGCCGGTCGGCCCCGGCCGGGGTTCCGGCGCCGGCTCGCTGGTCGCCTACAGTCTGCGCATCACCGACCTCGATCCGCTTGCCTACGCCCTGCTGTTCGAGCGCTTCCTGAATCCGGAACGGGTCTCGATGCCCGACTTCGATGTGGACTTCTGCCAGGACAACCGCTGGCGCGTCATCGAGTACGTGCGCGAGCACTACGGCGCCGACGCGGTCAGCCAGATCGCCACCTTCGGTACGATGTCGTCGAAGGCCGTGATCCGCGACGTTGGCCGCGTCTTCGGCCTGCCGTACTCGATGTGCGACCGGATTTCAAAGCTCATCCCCATCGTCCAGAACAAGCCGGTGTCGCTGGCCGAGGCGCTGGAACAGGAGCCGCAGCTTCGGGAAATGATGGAAGGCGACGGCGATGGCGAAACCATCCGAGAACTGTTCGACCTGGCCAGCCGCCTCGAAGACTTGACCCGTAACGTCGGCATGCACGCCGGCGGCGTGCTCATCGCGCCGGGCAAGATCACCGAATTCTGCCCGATCTACCAGGCCACCGGCTCGGACGCCTCGCCCGTCTCGCAATTCGACAAGGACGACGTCGAAAAGGCCGGCCTCGTGAAGTTCGACTTCCTGGGGCTGCGCAACCTGACGATTATCGAGCTGGCCGTCGAGTACATCCGACGCATGACCGGCGAAAAGCTCGACCTCATGTCGCTCGGCTTCAACGATCCCGCCGCCTACCAGATCCTCAAGGACGCCAATACGACGGCCATCTTCCAGGTGGAATCGGACGGCATGAAGAAGCTGCTCAAGAAGCTGGCGCCGGACCGTTTCGAAGACATCATCGCTGTGCTCGCGCTCTATCGTCCCGGCCCACTCGGCTCCGGGATGGTCGATGACTTCATCCTGCGCAAGAAAGGCCAGCAGAAGATCGACTATTTCCACCCCGACCTGACCGCCTGCCTGTCGCCGACCTACGGCGTCATCGTGTATCAGGAACAGGTCATGCAGATCTCGCAGATCATCGGCGGCTACACGCTCGGTGGCGCCGACATGCTGCGCCGGGCGATGGGCAAGAAAAAGCCCGAGGAAATGGCCAAGCACCGGGAGACCATCGCTGCCGGTGCCAAGGAGAAGGGCTACGACCCGGCGCTCGCCGAGCAATTGTTCGACCTGATGACCAAGTTCGCGGAATACGGCTTCAACAAGTCGCACACCGCCGCCTACGCCGTCGTCACCTACCACACCGCCTGGCTCAAGGCCCACCACTGCGCGGCCTTCATGGCGGCGACCATCTCGTCCGACCTCGACAACACCGACTCGGTCAAGATCTTCTACGAAGACACCATCGCCAACGGCATCAAGGTGCTCGGTCCGGACGTCAATGTCTCGAACTACCGCTTCGAGCCGGTCGACCGCGGCACCATCCGCTACGGCCTGGGCGCGGTCAAGGGCACCGGCGAGCAGGCCGTCAACGTCATCCTCAAGGCGCGCGAAGAGGGCGGCCCGTTCAAGGATCTGTTCGATTTCTGCCAGCGCTGCGACAAGCGCATGGTCAATCGCCGCACCATCGAGGCGCTGATCAAGGCCGGCGCCTTCGATGGCATCGCCCCGGCCGTCGAGGGGGCGACGCTGGCCGACCGCCACAAACTGCTGGCCACCGTCGGTGTCGCCATGGACTTCGCCGAGCAGGCCGAACGCAACGCCATGCAGACCAGCCTGTTCGACATCGCCGAAGTCGCCGACGAACATGCGCCCGAATACATATCGGTCCGGCCGTGGGACGAAAAGACCCAGCTCATGGAAGAGAAGACGGCGCTCGGCTTCTTCTTCTCCGGCCACCCGTACAACACCTGCAAGAAAGAGCTGGCGCGCTTCGTCCGTCGCCCGCTCAATCGCCTGGAACCGGCCAAGGAAATGACCACCCTGGCCGGTCTGGTGGTCGGCGTGCGCACGCAGATGACCCGGCGCGGCAAGATGCTCTTCGTCCAGCTCGACGACGGTACGGGCATGGTCGAGGTCTCGGTCTTCAACGAACTGTTCGAGGCCGAGCGAGCCAAGATCGTCACCGACGAGGTCCTCGTTGTCGAAGGCAAGGTCAGCTACGACGAGTTCTCCGGCGGCAACCGCGTGGTCGCCGACAAGCTCATGACTCTGGGTGAAGCGCGTGCCCGCTTCGCCAGGCATCTGCTGCTCAAGATGAACGGCAATTCCGATGCGCACAAGCTCAAGTCACTGCTCGTGCCATTCGCGCCCGGCCCGGCGACGGTGCGTGTGCGTTACCGGAACGCCGATGCCGAATGCGAGCTGGTGCTCGGCAACGCCCTGAGCGTCCGCCTCGACGAAGCGCTGCTCGACGCCCTGAATGGCTGGCTGCAACCGGAAAACGTCGAGATCGTCTACCCGTGACCCGTTTGATCGACCAAACCCTGTTCGATGCCCTGACGCAGGAGGCCGGCCAGTTGCCGCGCGGACGCCGGCATCACAGCTTTCATCCGAATGATGCCTATCCGGCCCATCGCCTGCTCGTCGCCATCGAGCCGGGTTCGTACGTTGCCCCGCATCGCCACCTCGATCCCAACAAGGACGAAACGCTGATCGTCCTCCGCGGCCGCCTCGGCGTCATCTTCTTCCGCGAAGACCATGCCGTCGACCGTTGTGTTGTCCTGCAGGCCGGTGGTGACACCATCGGTGTCGATATTCCGCACGGTGTTTTTCACACGGTGCTGGCACTGGAACCCGGTACGATTTTCTTCGAAGCCAAGGCCGGGCCCTACGTGCCCGTCGCCGAGAGCGAGCGCGCAAGCTGGGCCCCGCCCGAAGGCGCGCCAGCCGTCGCCGACTATCTGAAGCAACTCCTCTCCCTTTTCGCCTGAGTCTCGTCCCTTCGCTGAGTCGCGGCATCTGATCGACGATTGCCGGGCGGCAGGCCTTCAATCACCCTGTCCGCCGCTCATTTGGCCTAACCAGGCCCGTGCGCCCCCCGTTTTCGTCCTTTCTTGGGCGCCGGATGGGTCTGGGGAGTACGCCGCCGCGATACATCCCTGCTTTTTGGCCAATGACATATCCGTTTGTAATAAAAATAACATATAAAACAAATGCTGCAATGCGGTTTCTGTTTTTGTTTTGTGATAAAAAAACCAATAAAAATAGATTGTTATATGCAGAAAGTTATATGCTGCGTAACAAAAATTTAATTGACATTGGTATTTTCGGTCGATAGCATGGCACGTCGCTTGTAACCTCTTTGCGAGCTTCCCAGATTGTTTTTCCCCCTGCAGGAGAATGTATGATTCACAAACTCAAACCATTGGCGGCATTGCTGGCTAGTGCGTTGATCTCGACCGGCGCGCTGGCTGCAACTCAGACGCTGGATGCGGGCAACTACACGATTACGTATGACGATACGGCTCTTGGGCTGTTTGGTACGCCAGTTCTGACTTCTTCTGGTATCGCCTTTGCGCCGGGTGGTACCCCTGGTTTCACGGCTGTCAACACCGTTCTTCAATCGATTGCGGCGCTGACAATTACGGCGGATGCCGGGTACAAACTGACGAGTTTCAATCTGAACGAGAAAGGTTCCTATTTCAAAGTAGGGGGCGATTCAGTCGTGTTCGTTGGCGGAAAGCTAACTGTTCAGGATTTGGTTAATACCGGCAATAGCGTGGTCAAGGATATCTCGTCGGGTTCCCCTCTGAGCGTTACGACGACCTTTGATCAGAACTTCAAGACCGAGACTTGGAGCGCAACTGCTGGTGCATCTCTGGCGGCATCCAAGGTGCATGTCAGTATCTTTGACGTCCTCGGGGCTATTCCGTTCAACGGAGGATATGCATCCATTGGCAAGAGCAACGTGATTCTGGATGTGACGGTTGCCGCCGTTCCGGAACCGCAATCCTTTGCCATGCTTCTGGCTGGTCTGGGTATCGTCGGTGCTGTGGCGCGTCGTCGCCGTATCGGCGCTTAATTGCCGCCGCAAGGCGCCACCCGCAAGGCGTGGCGTTGAAAAAGAGAAAGCCCCTCGCGAGGGGCTTTCTTTTTGGGTGATGATGGCTGGCGGCTATTTCACCAGATCGGTCTTGAAGCCGATGCGAACCGCGCCCCAGTGGCGACCGCCAATCTTGATCGGCATGGTCAGGTCGGCGAGGATTTCGCCGGTATCCCGAACGTAGGTTTGGAACAGCGAGTTTTTCTGATTCTTGGCGCCCTTGCTGCCGACCGGGTCGTCAAAGATGCGCTTGTGCCGGCATTTGGCCAGATCGATGGCCGGGTCGCCGGTGGGTGGGTTGGAGAACACGGCATTGTGGGCCGGCGCGTAGCCGTTGCTGTCCATGGCCAGTGAATAGACCAGGCCGGGGACGTTCTGCAGCAGATTGTCGAACATCCGGGTCAGTTCGCTGTCGCATTGGCTGTCGTAGGCCGTTGTATACCGCTTCGGATTGGAGCCGGGGATTTCCCGGTAGGTCTGGTCGAAGATGTTGACGCCCCGATCCGCGAGCTTTTGCAGCACGCCGGTGACTTCATCGCGGAACACTGCGCACTTGTCATGCAGCGTGTCGAACATGCTGTTGCCGGTGCGGAAATCGGCCAGTGTGCACTGCAGGTCTTCGGTCGATTCGCGCAAGGTTTTTGCATTGTCGAGACACTGTCGCATGCGTCCTGAGATGTCGCGGGAGTGATCGCGGATGCCTTCGACTTCGCGGTGGATGGTCTGGTTGCTTTCGCGCAGGTTGTAAATGGCGGTCGAAATCGACGAGAGTTGTTCGGTCGTTTGCTTGAAGTCGCCGACCATGGTCGCCAAGTCAGAGGAGGATGTCTCGATATATTCGTTGGCGCGGGTGACTTCGCCGACGATGGTCTGGGTTTTTTCCGACGTGTCGGAGACGAGGTTGATCATCGATTGCGTATTCTGACCGATCACCTGCGTGGCTTTTTTGACCTTTTCCGCCAGTTTGCGGACCTCGTCGGCCACGACGGCGAAGCCGCGCCCGGCTTCACCGGCACGGGCGGCCTCGATGGCGGCGTTGAGGGCCAACAGGTTGGTCTGGTCGGAAATGTCGTTGATCAGCGAAACGATCTCGTTGATCTTCATCGAATTGCTGTGCAGTTCGGTGACGGTCGTCGAGAAATGCTCGATGTGCGCATTGGTCGAGCGCATGGTCGTGGCCACGGTTTCCATTTGTTCCAGCGAGCGCTGGGCCAGGTCCAGATTGTTGCGGGTGGAGGCCTGGATGGCGTCGGAGTTGCTGACGACTTCGTTGACCGCCTGGTTGACCAGGTTGCTGGACTCGAAGACGTTGGCGGCCAGCGCTTCCTGGCGGCGAACGGCGTCGTCGGTTTGCTGGACCAGGCTGTTCATGCGCGCAGCGTCAGCGGCGATGCTCACGCTGCGCTCTCGGGCGTGCGAGATCAGACCGCGGACGCGCCCGAAAAAGCGGTTGATGTTGGCCGATACGCGGCCTGCAGCATCGCTGCCGGGATTGCCTACCGAATGCGATAGGTCAGCGTTTCCGTCGGCAATCGCCGCAATGTCGCGGTCAATCTTGTCGAGGGATGCGCTGTTTCCAAAGAATCCCATGGGTGTCTCCTGAATAATTATTGGATGGGATTGCGTGAACCGAACCAGCCCCGCATGGCGAGGCGGTCCTTATTTTTATATTAGTTGCTGCGCTGGCGGGCCGACAGGCGGCCGAGGACGAATCCCTTGATTTCATGGAAGGGAATCGGCTTGCCAAATATGGTGATGTCGGAGGGCAGGCCGCGTTCGAGAATTTCTTCGCGGTCGATGGCGCTGACGACGATGATGTCCATGCGGGCGAGGTCGCTGTTGGCACGCAGGCGACGGATCATCTCGAAGCCGTCCATGCCGGGCATCATGAGGTCGGCGATCAGGATGTCGGGCACGCGCTGACCGACTTGCAGCAGACCGTCGAAGCCGTTGGCGACGATGCGCAGCTTGACCGGCAGATTCCAGCTGTCGACTGTCATCTGATAGAGCATTTGCAGGGTCAGGTCGTCTTCGGCAACGAGAAGGTCGATCTGACCGTTGTATTCCTGCGCGCTTGGCGTCAGGTTGCGACGACGGGCGAGTAGCGCTTCGACGGAGGCGACCGGAATCCGGCGGTGTCCGCCGGCGGTTTTCCACGCTTCGAGCGCACCGCTCTCAACCATGTTCTGAACGGTGCCCAGAGAAACACCCAAGCGGAGCGCCGCCTGACGGGTGCTAAGGTATTCGGAATCGGCCATGTTTTTTAACTTTGTGAAATTACAAATTCGGCAAATTTTATCCTGTAATCTCGCGAAATTACAATAAAAAAAACCCGGGACAATATTTGTCCCGGGTTTTTTGGTCGAATCGCCCTGCCAGTGGACGAAGTGTGACTTACAGCTTCTTGTGGTTGCCCCTGAGATAGACGGCGACGCCTTCGGTTGTCGCAACCATGCCGGGTTTGCCCTTGTTCCAGCCAGCCGGGCAGACTTCGCCGTGCTCTTCGAAGAACTGGAGTGCGTCGACCATGCGCAGCATCTCGTCGATGTTGCGGCCGAGGGGCAGCATGTTGACGACCTGGTGCATGACAATGCCATTTTTATCAATAAGGAAAGATCCGCGCAGGGCGACGCCGGCGGCTTCGAGTTCGACGTCATAGGCGCGGCAGATGTCGTGCTTGACGTCGGCGACCAGCGGGTAGCCAACCTGGCCGATGCCACCGTCCTTGATGGCGGTGTTCTTCCAGGCCAGGTGGGTGAATTGGGAGTCGATGGAGACGCCGATGACTTCGACGCCGCGCTGCTTGAATTCTTCCAGGCGATGGTCGAAGGCGATCAGTTCGGACGGGCAGACGAAGGTGAAGTCGAGCGGGTAGAAGAACAGGACAACCGGCTTGCCTTTGAAGGAGGACAGTTTCAGTTCCTTGATTTCGTTGTTGCCATATACGGCGGTGGCGGTGAAATCAGGGGCTTGCTTGCCAACGAGAACGGCCATGGGGTACTCCTTTTTTGATGGGTTTATGGGATGGGGTTGAACTATCCAATCTAACGAAGCGGGAAGGTCATGTCAAACGGGCATTTGATATGCCTCAAAGCGGCTTGTTGGCGGCGGGGCTTGTCCGTAAAGCGCGGGTCGCTGGCATAATCGCGTTATGAAAATAATGATAGCCGAGCAGACTGGCGGAGGGGCCGGGACTTGCTGAAGGTGCTGGTTTTTCTGCCGGTGGTGGGGGCTGTCCTGATGGCCGTGCTGCCGGTGCGCCGCGCCCTGCCGCTCTGGCAGGTGGCGATGGCATTCGCTTTGGCGGCGCTGGGCTACGCCTTGTGGCTGGCCGGGCAGTTCGATCCGGCCGGGGCGGCCGTCCAGATGTTCGAGAGCCAGGCGTGGAACCGCCGGCTGGGTTCCTATTTTGCACTGGGTGTCGATGGCATTTCGCTGGCCATGGTCTTGCTGACGGCCTTGCTGTCGCTCATCGCCATCCTGGTGTCGCGCCGCATGGAAGAGGGCGCCCGACTGTATTTCCTGCTCGTCCTGCTGCTTGAGTCGGCCATGTTCGGCGTTTTTCTGGCGCGCGACTGGTCCCTGTTCTACGTATTCTGGGAAGCGACGCTGCTGCCGCTGTTCTTCCTGATCGACCGCCTGGGGGGCGTCAACCGGCAGCGGGCGGCGCTCAACTTCTTCCTGTACACCCTGGGTGGATCGGTGTTCATGCTTGTCGCGCTGCTCTTTCTATATGACGCGGCGCCCGGCCACAGCTTTGCCATGGCCGACATGGCCGAGGGCGGTCGCAATTTGCCGCTCAACACGCAGCTGCTGATCTTCGCCGGGCTGTTCATCGGTTTTGGCGTCAAGATGCCGGTGTTTCCGCTGCACGGCTGGTTGCCGCTGGCCCACGTCGAGGCGCCCAGCCCGGTGTCCATCCTGCTCTCCGGCGTGCTGCTCAAGATGGGCGCCTACGGGCTGATACGTGCTGCCGAGACGCTGCCCGCCGCCTTGCTGGCGACGCAGGACTGGCTGGCCATCCTCGCCTTCATCAGCCTGCTCTACGGCGGCATCCTGGCCTGGCGCCAGCAGGATCTCAAGGCCATGGTGGCGTATTCGTCGATTTCGCACATGGGCGTCGTGCTGCTCGGCATTTCGACGCTCAATGTCACCGGCCTGACCGGCGCCGTGATGCAGATGGTTGCGCACGGGCTGACGGCCGGCATGTTGTTCCTCATCGTCGGTCTGCTCTACCAGCGCCAGCACAGCCGCGACCTGGCCGACTATGGTTCGCTGGTCGGCAAGGCGCCGCGTTTCGTTTTCTTCACGGCCTTCGCGCTGCTCGCCGCCATCGGCCTGCCGGGCAGCGCCGGCTTCATCGCCGAGTTGCATGCCCTGGTCGGCGGCTTTCCGCGCTGGGGGGCGTGGATTGTGTTGCTCGGCCTCGCCATGCTGATCGGTGCCGCCTACAGCCTGCGGGTGATCGGTCGGCTGTGCCTGAAAGGCGAGCCGATGGAGCTGGCCGACATGACACGAACCGAAACCATGGCGGCCGGGCTGCTCGCCGTCTGCGTCCTCGGCCTCGGCGTCTGGCCGGCCCCCTTGCTCGATCTGGTCGCCGGCAGCGTTGGCCAGGTCGCCCGCCTGTTCGGAGCCTGAGATGAGCGCCGAGCACGAGCTGCCAATCCGCGAACGTCTGGCTCACTGGGTCGAGCATCTGACGCACGTGCTGCCGGCCCAGGCGCCGATTCGCGATTTCGTGCATCACAACACGCTGCACGGCTTCCAGCACCTGCCGTTTGCCGAGGCCCTGGGTGCGGCCAGCGCCCTGAGCGGGGCGGCGACCTACTGGCCGGAATCGCGTTTTCGCGACTGTCTGGCCAGCGGCCGAATCAGCGCCGACGATCTCGCCGTGGCGCTCGACGATGTCGGCCTGCCCGAACTTGACCAGCCGGTCGTCCGGGCGCTCACACGGCGCGACATCCTGCTCGCCAGCCTGCAGGTCGGCGATGAGGTGCCCGATGCCAGCCGCTTCGACTGGCTGCAGCGGGAAGGCGCGCTCGACGCGGATTTCATTTTTGGGCATTTTTTCCGGTTGACCGTGGAATCGGTGTCCAGCCCGGAAGCGCAGCCCTGGCGCGAGCAGGCGTCGGCGCGCTGGGCGGTCTTGCAGGCGCGGGTCGGCAACAGCTGGACCTGGCGCGGCCTGCTCGAACATCTGGCCGACGAGGACATCCTCGAACGCGTGCGCAGCATCCTGCAACGGCATCTGGCGGCGCATCTCGACCTCGGTGTCGCGGCCTGGCGCAATCCGGCGCAGGCGCAGGGCTTCTTCGCCGCCTGGCGGGCCAGTGCCGGGCTCGATCTGTCCTGGGAAATGGACGAGCTGCCCAATGTCCGGGACGAAATCCTGCACCTGCCGGACAACCCGATCGATGTCCTGCTCGACGAACTGCGCCGGCTGATGCCCGACGACAGCCTGTGGTATGGCTACCTGCAGCGTCTGGGCCTCGAACTGCCCGGCTGGTCGGGCATGTTCCTGTGGCGCGACCGCAACCCGGAACGCGGCGACGGCACGCCGGTCGCCATGGTCGATTACCTCGCCGTCCGCGTCCTGCTCGAACGCCTGCTCATCGACGACCTGCTCCGGCGCCTGACCGGCAGCCCGACCACGCTGGCCGACCTGCCGGCCTACTACGCCGAGCATCCGGAAGAGCTGCTCATCCGCGACATCCGCCATGCCCCCTGGCTTCCCGAAACCCTGCAGGGACGAGCCGCGCGCCTCGTCGACCTGGCGCGCAACGGCCATGTCGATGCGCAGGAGTGGCGGCGTCTCGCCGAAGCCGTCGCGCCCCTCGTTGGCCGCGCCAAAGCCCACGGCGATGCCTGGCGCCTCGCCGGGCTGTGCCGGCAGCTCGGCCTGACCCTGGCCGACGTGCAGACCTTGAGCGCCGATGACCTGGCCGCCCTGCAAGCCTGCGCAGCCAGCCTCACGGCAATGCAGCGCAGCCAGATCTGGCTGCTCGCCTACGAGCGCCACTATCGCGAACAACTCTTTTCGGCGCTGGCCGCCAATCATCCACGCCAGGCGGCGCCGGCCACACCGTCGGCTCAGGTCGTCATGTGCATGGACGACCGCGAGGAGGGCACGCGCCGCCATCTCGAGGAAATCGCGCCGGACATCGCGACCTACGGGGCGGCTGGCTTCTTCGGCGTGCCGATGTACTGGCTGGGCATCGATGACGCCGACAAGACGGCGCTCTGCCCGGTGGTCGTCAGGCCGACGCATCTCGTGCGCGAACTCAGCGCGCCCGGCGCCGAGATATTCCGGGGTCAGCACACGGCCCGCCGCGAACGCCGCCTGGAATGGCGCGAGCGTTTCTACCAGACGACGCGCCGCCGGGCGGTGGCCGGGCCGGTGCTCACCGCGCTGGGCAGCGTGCCGGCGCTGGCCGCGTTGGCGGCAGTCACGCTGGCGCCCGGCTGGTTCGGCGAAACAGCGCGGCGCTGGCGGGAGAAATACGACGGCCAGGTGCCGACCCGCCTCGCTATAACCGCCGAGCAGGCGATTGCCGCGACGCCCGAGCAACCGCAACTGGGTCTCACCGACGCCGAGCAAATCGGCCGCGTCGAGGCCTTCCTGCGCATGATCGGCCTGACCACGAATTTCGCTCCGCTCGTCCTCATGTTCGGCCACGGCTCGGGCAGCCAGAACAACCCGCACCTCTCGGCCTACGATTGCGGCGCCTGTTCCGGCAAGCACGGCGGCCCCAACGCGCGCGTCTTCGCTGCCATGGCCAACCGGCCGGAAGTCAGGGCCGGCCTGGCGGTGCGCGGGCTGACAATTCCCGACGGCTGCTGGTTCGTCGCCGCCGAGCACAATACCTGCGACGACGGCATCGAATGGTACGACCTCGATGCCGTGCCAGAACGCTTCCAGGCAGCGCTCGACACCCTGGTGCGCCAGGTCGGCGAAGCCTGCCGGGCGCATGCCGCCGAGCGCTGCCGCCGACTGGCCTCGGCGCCGGTGCGCCCGTCGGCCTGGCGAGCCCGCCAACACATGCTCGGCCGGGCCAGCGATATCTCCCAGGCCCGACCCGAACTCGGTCATGCGACCAACGCCGCGGCCTTTGTCGGCCGGCGCGAGATGAGCCGGGGCCTCTTCCTCGACCGTCGCGTCTTCCTGATTTCCTACGACCCGATGCCCGACGACGACGGCGCCATCCTCGAAGGCATCCTGCTTGCCGCCGGGCCGGTCGGGGCCGGCATCGCCCTCGAATACTATTTCTCGACGGTCAATAACGAGCATTTCGGCTGCGGCTCCAAGATCACGCACAACATCACCGGACTGTTCGGCGTCATGGAGGGCGCCGATTCCGACCTGCGCACCGGCCTCCCCTGGCAGATGGTCGAGATCCACGAGCCGATGCGCCTGCTCGTCGTCGTCGAGCAGACAACCGAGGTGCTGACCGCCATCCTCAATCGCCAGCCGCCGTTGCAGGAACTCATCAACAACGAGTGGATCGTGCTCGCCGCCAAGTCGCCGACTACCGAAGCCCTCGCCCGCTATTGCCCGCGCCGCGGCTGGTTGCCCTGGTCGGGCAAGGCCGTGCTGCCGCAGGTGGCGCGTTCGGCCGACTGGTTTGCCGGCGAGTCGCAGCCGCTCAGTCCGGCCATCATTCTCGGGGGCGTGTCATGAACCCGGCCTTCGCAGCCCTCTTCGACTGGATCTGGCTTGTCCCGGCGTTGCCGCTTCTCGCCGTGGTCATCAACAGCGCCCGCGTCCTGCTCGGGCGGGCCACGGGCGATGCGGCCGAGCCGCTGACGGCGCGCCTGTCCTCGCTCGCCGCCTTCGGCGGGCTGGCGCTCATGGTCGCCATCGATGCGTTGGCGCTGGCCTGGGGGGCGCCGGGTCACCGCCGTCTCGGCCACTGGTTTGGCAACGGCAACTGGGAAGCGACCTTCTCCTTCATGCTTGATCCGCTGTCCCTGACGCTGGGCACGCTGACGGCGCTGATCGGCTGGCTGGTCGTCCGCTTCTCGGCCAACTACCTGCATCGCGAGGCAGGTTTCCACCGTTTCTTCATCGCCCTGAGTTTCTTCCTGGCCGGCATCCAGCTCGTGCTGCTTGCCGGCAACGGTCTGCTCGCCTTTGTCGGCTGGGAAATGTGCGGCGTTTCGTCCTTCCTGCTCATCGGCTACGCCTGGCATCGGCCGGTGGCGACGGGCAACGCGCTGTTCGCCTTCGTCACCAATCGCGGCGGCGACGCCGGCTTCCTGCTCGCCCTCGGCCTGGCCGCCACCTGGCTGGGCGGTTTCGAGTGGTCCTTGCTGTCGAAGGCCTCGCAACTCAGCATCGTCAATGATCGTCTTCTCGTCATCGGCTTCGTCATCGCGGCCCTGGCCAAGTCGGCGCAACTGCCGTTCTCGGCCTGGCTGACCCGGGCGCTCGAAGGGCCGACGCCGTCCTCGGCCATTTTCTACGGTGCGGTCATGGTCCATGCGGGCGTCTATCTCATGCTGCGCCTCGAACCGCTACTCGTGCAGGCGCCCGACGTCATGCTCGGCCTCGTCGTGGCCGGTACCCTGACCGCCATCTACGCCTGGCTGTGCGGCCTGGTGCAGACCGACGTCAAGTCGGCGCTGATTTTTGCGACCCTGTTCCAGGTCTCGCTGATGTTCGTCGCCATCGGGCTGGGCTGGACGACGCTGGCGCTCGTCCATCTCTGCCTGCACGCCAGCTGGCGGGTCTGGCAGTTCCTTGTTGCGCCGTCGTGGCTGGTCATCACCCGCCAGCGGCCGCCACCGCCGCCGGCCTGGCTGCGCAACAACCAGCTTCTGTACACCGTGGCCCTGCAGCGTTTCTGGATCGACAAGCTGGCCGATACGCTGGTCGTCCAGCCGACCGTCGCCTTCTCGCGCGACGTGCATGCGCTGGAAGAGCATTTCATCGACCACGCCATCGGTCAGCCGGGGCAGGGCCAGGTGCTGCATGCCGATCGCCCGCTGGTGGTCGCCGACGGCCTGCCGGGGCGCTTGCTCGCCGCCGTGTCGGATGCCCTGCAGCGCATCGAGTACCGCCTGCTGCTGCGGGGCAAAGGCGGCACAGCCGAGAAACTCATGCATCGCGCCGGCGCCTATCTGCGGACGCTGGAAAGTCTGCTCGAACAGCCGCGCTACCTCATGATGGCGGTCATGGCGACCTTTGTGGTGATCCTGTGAGCGGCGGCCTGAGCGAAATCCTGTGGACCGAGCAGGCCGGCCTGCCCCTGCTGCTGCTCCTGCAGTTGCTGCCGCTGCTCGGCGCCGCCGTGGTCTATGCCTTCAACGAGCGGAAGACGGCGGTGATTCTCGGCAAGGTCTTCGCGCTGGGCGAAATGCTGCTCGCCATCGTCACGGTCAGCCACATCAATCCGACCCTGCCGTCCCTGCAACTGGCCGAACGCTTCGCGCCGCTCGCCTACCACGTGGCGGTCGATGGCTTGAGCCTGCTCTTCCTGCTGCTTACCGCGCTGCTCACTTTCCTCATGACCTTGTACGGCATGAGCCGCGGCATGATCTCGCCGGGACGCCTGTTCGCCGTGCTGCTGCTGGCCGAGGCCGGGCTGGTCGGCATGCTGGTCACGGTCAATGTCGCATGGTTCGCAGCCTTTTCGGCGCTGGAATTGTGGGCGGTGGCCTATCTGCTCCGGCGCTGGGCCTCGTCGCGGGCCGAAATCCAGGCGCTGGCGCGCTTCGTCCAGTACCAGGCCTTCGGCTGGGTGCTCTTCGCGGCGGGTTGTGTCGTGCTCGGCTGGGGTTTCGCCGAGGCCAACGGCGGGCGCTGGAGCTTCGATTTGTTCGATCTCATGGGGGCGATTCCCGTCGGCAAGTTCCAGACGGCAGCCTTCTATCTGCTGTTCTACGGCCTGGCCGTGCGCACGCCGCTCTTCCCGCTGCACGGCTGGTTGCCCAACATGGCGCAGCATGGCCTGATCGCTGTCGCACCGGCGCTCATGGTCGGCGTCAAGGTCGGCATCTACGGCATGATGCGCTTCGTGCTGCCGCTAACGCCGGCGGCCGTGCAGTACTGGCAGCCGTATGTCGTCGGCTTCGCCATGGCCGGTGTTTTCTTCACCGCGGCGCTCGCTTTCCAGCAGACCAATCTGCGCCGGCTGCTCGCCTTTGCCGTGGTCAGCCACACCAGCTTGCTCGTCATCGGCCTGTTCAGCCTGCACGAATCGGGCATCCAGGGGGCGATGCTGCTGGCCGCCAACTTCGGGCTGGCGGTAACCGGCATGTGGTTCATCGTCGGCTTCGTCTTCCGGCGCACCGGGACGACCGAACTGCACGAACTGTCCGGGCTGTTCGAGCGCATTCCCTTCCTCGCCATCGCCTTCCTGAGCTTCGGTCTGGCCATCGTCGGCATGCCGGGCACGCCGGGCTTCGATGCGGCCCACCTCGTGCTCGAAGCGTCCATCGACAACTTCGGCGCGCTGTCCACCGTGGCGACGGCGCTCGGCAACGTGGCGGCCGCCGGCTTCCTGCTCTGGGCGTTCCAGAAGGCTTTCCTGTCGCAGGCCAAGGCGGGCGGGCATGATGTCGACCGGACGCTGATCATGGAATACCTGGTCTGCGGCATCGCCCTGGCCGCCATGCTGGCCATCGGCTTCTTCACCGAACCCTGGCTGTATCTGACGGAAACGGCGAGCCAGGTCGCGGCGGCGAGGTTTGCGCGATGAGCCTGCCGCTGCTTTCGCTGCTCATTTTCACGCCGCTGGCCGCCATCGCGGCGATCTGGCTGCTGCCGGCACGGCTGACGCGTTACGTGGTCGCCCTGGCCATGCTGGTCGGGCTGGCGCTCGGCACGGCGGCGCTGGTCGCCTACGATCCGGCCGGGGTGCGCTTCCAGCTGGTCGAGCGCGTGGCCTGGATCGCCAGCCTGAACATTCATTATCTGGTCGGGATCGATGGCATTTCGGTGCTCTTCCTGCCAGCGACGGCACTGCTCTTCCTCGGCTCGCTGGTGGCCAGCTGGAATGCGGTCAGCGATGCGCCGCGCCTGCATTTCAGCCTGCTGCTCTTGCTTCAGGCGGCGACGCTGGGCATCTTCTGCGCGCTCGACACGGCCCTGTTCTTCGTGTGCTGGGAACTGACGCTGGTGCCGCTCTATTTCCTGCTCGGCCGCTGGGGCGTCGGGGCGGGCAGCGGGCTGGTGGCGGCGCGTTATTTCCTGATCATGCTGGCCGGCGGCGTTCCGCTGCTCATCGCCTTCGTCATGCTGGCGACCAGCCAGCCTGTGCCGACCTTCGACCTGACCGTGCTGCTCGGCACGCCCTTGCCGCGCTCGATGCAAACGGCCTTTTTCCTGCTCTGCCTGATCGGCTTCGGCGTCAAGGTACCCATCGTGCCGATGCATACCTGGCTGCCGCAGTTCGCGCTGGCCGCGCCCGGTTCGCTGGTGGCGCTATTGGTCGGCCTCAAGCTGGGGGCGTACGGACTGATCCGCTTCGCCATTCCGCTGGCGCCCGAGGTCGCCGCCGAACTGCACTGGCTGCTCGCCGGGCTGGGCACGGTGGCCATTCTGTACGGTGGCGTCGGCATGCTGGCGCAGAGCAACCTGCGCGTCGGCATGGCCTACGCGAGCATCTGCCACGTCGGGCTGGCCGTGCTCGGCTTGGCGTCCTTCACGGCGCAGGCGGTGCAGGGCGCAGTGTCGCTGCTGCTCAGCTTCTCGGTGGCGACGGGCGGGGCGTTCCTGTTGCTGGAGTTTCTGCGCCAGCGGACCGGTTCGACCGATGTCCATGCTCTGGGCGGTGCGGCAAAGACCATGCCGCTGCTGGCGACGGGCTTCCTGATCTGCGGCCTGGCCGGGGTCGGCATGCCGGGGACGAGCAGCTTCCCGGGCGAATTCATGCTCATCATCGCGGCGCTGCAGAGCCACACCGGCGCCGGCATGGCGGCGCTGTTCGGGCTGTCGATTGCAGCCGGCGGCTTCCTGTCGCTCTACCGCAAGGCCTTCTTCGGCCCGGTGACCCGCCCGGCCGTGGCTGACGCCAGCGACCTGCGGCCACGCGAATGGGCGGTGCTGGTCGCGCTGATCGTCATGATCGCCAGCATCGGCATCTACCCCGGGCCGTGGATTGAAATCGTCCGGCCGGCGGCCGAAGCCTGGGCGACCGGATTGAAGCACTGAAGCAAGCAAAAACGGCCAAAACCGGATTTCGATTTTGGCCGTTTTTTCCGGTAGACCGTCAAAGCCTGAAAATCAGGCCTTCTTGACGAATTCCGACTTCAATTGCATGGCGCCGATGCCGTCAATCTTGCAATCGATGTCGTGATCGCCCTCGATGAGGCGGATGTTCTTGACCTTGGTGCCGACCTTGACGACGGACGAGGAGCCCTTGATCTTGAGGTCCTTGATGACGGTGACCGAATCGCCGTCCTGCAGCACGTTGCCGTTGGCGTCCTTCCAGACGCGGGCCTGCTCGACGGCTTCGCCGGCGTCCTTGCTCCACTCGTGGGCGCATTCCGGGCAGACGTAGTTGGTGCCGTCTTCGTAGGTGTACTCCGATTTGCACTTCGGACAGTTCGGCAAGCCGCTCATGGTGTTTCCTTTTCAGTAGTCTTCTTCAAAGCCGCCCATCAGATTGGGCAGCAGGATATAGGCACGCTTCAGGGCGTCAGACAGGTCCGCGCAGACATTGTCGTCGCCGAGATGGTCGATGAAGCCCGAGCGGTACAGCAGCGAGCCGGGCTGCGAATTGAGGCCGCAGACGAGCAGCGTGCAGCCGCGTTTCGAGAGCTTGTCGCGCAGGTTTTCCAGGCCCTCGAGGCCGGTGGTGTCGAGCTGGATCAGCCGGGTCATGTCGAGGATCACGACCTCGGGATGGCCTTCTCGCGGGTCGAGCAATTCTTCGAGCTTGTTCACGGCGCCGAAGAACAGCGAGCCGAACATCTGCCAGGCGGCGACGCGCATCGTGCCGTCCGGGTAGAGGAACTGCGGCTCGTCAGCCTCCTCGGCCAGCGGCAGGCGCTCGATCTTGGTCAGTTCCGACATGCGGTAGATGAAGAACAGGCTGGCCAGCACCATGCCCAGCTCGACGGCGATGGTCAGGTCGAAGAGCACGGTTACGAAGAAAGTGGCGAGCAGGATGATGCGGTAGTTGTAGCTGTAGCGGCGCAGCTCGAGGAACTCGTGCCATTCGCCCATGTTGATGGCGACGACCATGACGATGGCCGACAGCGTGGCGAGCGGCACGTAGGAAGCGAGCGGCGCGGCGATGAGCACGATGCCGAGCAGCACGACGGCGTGGATGATGCCGGCAATCGGCGTCCGGCCGCCGGTCTTGACGTTGGTCGTCGTCCGGGCGATGGCGCCGGTTGCGGCAAAGCCGCCGAAGAGCGGCGCCGCGATATTGGCCAGGCCCTGGGCGACCAGTTCCTGGTTGGGATCGTGACGGTCGTCGATCTGGCTGTCGGCCACACGCGCTGAGAGCAGTGACTCGATGGCACCGAGCAGGGCGATGGTGATGGCCGGCGAGATCAGCTTGCCGAAGTCGTGAATCGACAGGGCGGGCAGGCCGAAATTCGGCAGTTCCTGCGGAATGCCATGAAAACGGCTGCCGATGGTTTCGACCGGCAGTTCGAAGACGAAGGACACCAGCGTGCCGACGATGAGCACGACAAGCGGCCCGGGCGCCCGACGCAGCGGTGCGAAGCGCTGTGCCAGCTTGTTGTACGAAAGCAGGAAGACGAAGCAGGCCGAAGCCAGGCCGAGGGTCGGCAGGTCGACCGTGTGGGCATAGGCGGCCAGCGTCTTGATGCGGTGGAAGAATTCGGCCGGCAGGTTGTCGATCTGCAGCCCGAAGAAATCCTTGATCTGGGCGAGGAAGATGACCACAGCGATGCCGTTGGTGAAGCCGATGACGACGGTGACCGGGATGAAGCGGATCAGTTGCCCCATGCGGGCGAGGCCCATGGCGAGCAGGAAAACGCCGGCCAGTATCGTGGCGCCCATGAGGTTGGCAAAGCCATGGATGGCGACGATGCCATAAACGATGGGAATGAAGGCGCCGGTCGGGCCGCCGATCTGCACCCGTGAGCCGCCCAGTGCCGAGGTGATCAGGCCGGCGACGATGGCCGTCCAGATGCCGGCGGTCGGCGAGCAGCCCGAGGCGATGGCGAAGGCCATGGCCAACGGCAGGGCCAGCACGCCTACCGTGATGCCTGCGGCGAGGTCCTTGCCAAACTGCGCGCGGGTGTAGGTCGGCAGGCAATCCAGCAGCTTGGGGTGGAAGGCGATTTTCATGGGGCGCGCTTTGTCGTTAAGCGACGCATTATATGAGTAGCCTGTTAATCGTCAATGTTAATCGTATGTTAATATGATGCAATACGAACCTAATAAATGAGTGCATCATGGAGAACAGAACCGCGCGCCTGACCATCCTGATTGATCCTCAGAAGAAAAAGCTCTTCGAGGAAATCTGCGCAGCCAATGACCTGACGCCCTCGCAGGTCGTGCGTCGCCTGGTCCGTCAATACGTCATCGACAACGCCGGCGGTCGCGAATTACCCGACTGGCTCAAGCCGAACAGCAAGATCGCCGATTAATCGGCCTTGTCGTCGGGCGACTTTTCGGCCTGCCCGGTGGCTTGCTTGCCCAGGTAGTTGTCGAACTTGGCCTGCATTTCCGGCGCCTGTTTGGTCAGTTCGCGCAGGATGCGGGCGACCGCCCAGATCATGATGGCGACGCCACCGGCGGTACAGGCAACGGCTTCCACATTCGAAGTTGGAAAGCCGGTCAGGATGGCGCCTTTGCCGGCCGCGAACCAGCTCGCGCCGATGCCGACGCAGGCCAGACCGAACATGTCGACCAGCGCGTAGAGGAAAATCGGGCCGGTTAACCGCGGCCGAGGCGGGCGAACGGAGGGATTCAGCATGGCAGATCAGACAATTTGTAGCGCAATTTGATCTTTCTCAAAAGGCCTGGAAAAAATAAAAAACAAGTCTTGACTTATGCACAGAGTTGGGGCGTTTTGCATGCGGCCTGCTCGAGCCCCCTGATACATTTGCCATATTGACTTTTTGTTTATTGTTTTCTTTTAAAACAGTAACTTATGGTGTAGCTCAAGTTTCGGGCAGGGTAAGGAAAATCCTTGTGGGCCGGCCACTTAGCTACTTACCCCTTGATTCATTCACAGACTTATCCACAGATTTTGTGGATAGTTCCAAAAGACTAAACGGTATAGCTAGATTGGTGGGCTAACTTAAAGTATTACTTTAGGTTGCTGCTGGGTTTTGTTGCGGCGCAGCATGGAAATCCCCGCTGCGCCGGCCGTCTTCGCTAGCCTTGAATTATTTGACACGCATGCCCGGTTGAGCGCCGGAATCGGGCGACAAAAGGAAGATCCCCGGCGTTTTGCCATCCGCATCCGAGGCTGCCAGCACCATGCCCTCGGACAAACCGAACTTCATCTTGCGCGGTGCCAGGTTGGCCACCATGACGGTCAGCCGGCCGATCAATTGCGCCGGGTCGTAGGCCGACTTGATGCCGGCGAAGACATTGCGCGTCGTATCGCCACCAATGTCCAGCGTCAGGCGTACGAGTTTGTCGGCGCCCTCCACATGTTCGGCATTGGCAATGCGGGCGATCCGCAGATCGACCTTCATGAAGTCGTCGATTGTGCACAGCGAACCGGCTTCGGCAGCAGTTTCGGCCGCGGCGGTCTTGGCTTTGGCGTCGTGTTGCTGCTGCTCGGCGTGACGCTGGGGCGTGGGCGCTGCCGGTGCTGCCGTGAGCGATTCCTTGTTGGCCTCGACCAGTTTTTCGATGAGCTTGGGATCGACGCGCGTCATGAGATGTTCGTAGGCGTTGATGCCATGTCCGGCCGCGAGCAGGCTCTGTGAGTCGTCCCAGACCAGCGGCGCGATATTGAGGAACTTTTCGACCTTGCCGGCAACGACAGGGAGGATGGGCTTCAACAGCACCGTCAGCAATCGGAACAGGTTCAAGGCATTGCTGCAGGCGACGTGGAGTTCCTGGTCGCGTCCTTCCTGCTTGGCCAGTTCCCAGGGTTTGACGCTGTCGACGTATTGATTTGCGGCATCGGTGAGCGCCATGACTTCGCGCATCGCCTTGCCGAACTCACGGGCTTCGTAAAGCTCGGCAATGCGCGGCGCTGCCTCCTGAATGCTCTTGATGGCCGGCAAATCAGCCGTCGCCGGGGCGAGCTGGCCGTTGAAACGCTTGGCAATGAAGCCGGCCGAGCGGCTGGCAATATTGACGTACTTGCCGACGAGGTCGGCATTGACGCGGGCCACGAAGTCATCGAGGCTGAGGTCGATGTCTTCCATGCTGGCCGAGAGCTTGGCGGCGTAGTAGTAACGCAGCCATTCGGGGTTGAGGCCGGTGTCGAGATAGCTCTGGGCCGTGATGAAGGTGCCGCGGGATTTCGACATCTTGGCGCCGTCGACGGTCAGGAAACCGTGGGCGAAGATCTTGGTCGGCGTGCGGTAGCCGGCGTGCTGCAATTCGGCCGGCCAGAACAGCGCGTGGAAATAGAGAATGTCCTTGCCGATGAAGTGGTAGAGCTCGGTCGTCGAGTCCGGCTTGAAGTATTCGTTGAAATCAAGGCCGTTCTTGCTGCACAGGTTCTTGAAGGAACCCATGTAGCCGATCGGCGCGTCGAGCCAGACGTAGAAATATTTGCCCGGTGCATCGGGGATTTCGAAACCGAAATAAGGTGCGTCGCGCGAGATGTCCCAGTCGGTGAGCTTGTTTTCCCCCGGTGCGCCCAGCCATTCCTGCATCTTGTTGGCTGCCTCGTTCTGCAGGACGCCACTGCTCGTGTATTTGCGCAGGAAGTCCTCGCAGCGCGGATCGGACAGCTTGAAGAAATAGTGCTCGGATTTGCGCAGTTCCGGCTTCGCGCCGGAAACGGCCGAATAGGGCTCGATGAGGTCGGTGGGGGCGTAAGCCGCACCGCACACTTCGCAGTTGTCGCCGTACTGGTCCTTGGCGTGGCACTTCGGACATTCACCCTTGATGAAACGGTCCGGCAGGAAAAGCTGCTTGACCGGATCGTAGTACTGCTCGATGGTGCGGATGTCGATCAGGCCGCCGGCGCGTAATTTCAGATAGATGTCGTTGGCGCATTCCTGGGTTTCCGCGGAATTGGTGCTGTAGAAATTGTCGAATCCCACGCCAAAGCCGGCAAAATCGCGCGAATGTTCGCCATGCACGCGTTCGATCAGTTGTTCCGGCGTGATGCCTTCCTTTTCGGCGCGCAGCATGATCGGGGTGCCATGCGTGTCGTCGGCGCAGACGTACCAGCATTCATTGCCGGCCATTTTCTGAAAGCGGACCCAGATATCGGTCTGGATATACTCGACGAGGTGGCCGAGGTGGATGGCGCCGTTGGCGTAAGGCAGGGCGGATGTGACGAGGATTTTGCGCGACATGGATGGGCAAGGCTGATGAAATAAGCGGCAATTTTACCGCGAGCAGGCGGGGCAGAACCGAAAAAGCGGTTGTACGGTCTACAGCCCAATTGTGAGATAACGTAAACCAGTGTAACCGCTTGGTAAAATATGAATGTTGGATCATTGCCGAAGCCGGACGAAGAGCGCAGAATTCGCCGCGAAACGGGAGGGTTTATGATTTTTGCGGTGGTCGAAGATAGTAGAAGCCAGGCTGAAGTGCTCAAGGCTCTTTTGAAGAGCGAAGGGCATCAGGTCGAAGTGTTCTCGGACGGTAATTCCTGTGTCGAAGCACTGAAGACCAGAACTTTCGATTTTTTCATCATCGACTGGACCTTGCCCGATATCGGCGGCGACGAGGTGTTGCGGCATGTTCGCGAAAAATGTGGCTGGGACGTGCCGGTGGTGTTTTGCACCGGGCGTACCGACGAAGAGGCCGCTTCGGACATCCTGCGCCTGGGGGCCGACGACTATATCCCCAAACCCATTCGCTACATGGAGTTCATGGCGCGTATCCATGCCTTGTTGCGCCGTCGCAAATTACGTCCTGAAACCCTCCTGTTCGGCAGTATCGAGATCGATATGGAAGGCCGGAAAATCCGCCTTGCCGGTGTGGAAGTCGATCTGACCCAGCGCGAATTCGAGTTGGCTGTCATCCTGCTGCGTAACGTCGGTCGTGTCCTCTCCCGGGAAGAGTTGCTGACTAGCGTCTGGGCGCGGGATGCGGGGGTCGATACGCGAACGGTCGACACCCATGCCAGTCGTCTGCGCAAGAAGCTGGGCCTGGCCGGCGAAAGTGGTCTGATGCTGTCGTCGGTGTACGGTCAGGGCTATCGTCTGGATACCGTTCAGCAGGGCTGATCGTTTGCCCGGATTGGGTGTACTAGACCAAATTACTCGGGTATTCTCTCGCGGTACCCCAATCCCGGAGTTTCCATGAGTCTCACAGAACAGCAAATCAAGGCTGCGCTATCCGCCGCAGTCGACCCGAACACCGGCAAGGATTTCGTTGCCGGCAAGGCCGTGAAGAATCTCAAGATCGATGGCGCCGACGTGTCCTTCGACATCGAGCTGGGTTACCCGGCCAAGAGCCAGATCGATCCGATCCGCAATCAAGTGATTGCTGCCGTGCGCACCGTGCCGGGTGTCGGCAACGTTTCGGCCAACGTCTTCAGCAAGATTGTCGCGCACTCGGTGCAAATGGGCGTCAAGCTGTTGCCCGGCGTCAAGAACATCATTGCCGTGGCATCCGGCAAGGGCGGCGTCGGCAAGAGCACGACGGCCGTTAATCTCGCCCTGGCGCTGGCCCAGGAGGGTGCTCGCGTCGGCATTCTCGACGCCGACATCTATGGTCCGTCACAACCGCAAATGCTGGGTCTGGGCGGGCAACAGCCCGAATCGAAGGACGGCCAGAGCATGGAGCCGCTTGAGGCGTACGGCGTGCAGGCCATGTCGATCGGCTTCATGGTCGATGTCGAGACGCCGATGGTGTGGCGCGGTCCGATGGTGGCCCAGGCGCTCGACCAGATGCTGAGCCAGACCAACTGGAACGACATCGATTACCTGATCGTCGACATGCCGCCAGGAACGGGTGATGTGCAGTTGTCCATGGCGCAGAAGGTGCCGGTGACGGGCGCCGTCATCGTGACCACGCCGCAGGACATCGCCCTGATCGATGCCCGCAAGGGGCTGAAGATGTTCGAGAAGGTCAATATCCCGATCATCGGCATCGTCGAGAACATGAGTATCCATATCTGTTCGCAGTGCGGCCACGAGGAGCACATCTTCGGCACTGGCGGTGGCGAGAAGATGTGTGCCGACTACAACGTCGAGTTTCTCGGCAGCCTGCCGCTCGAACTGGCCATTCGCGAAATGGCCGACGGCGGGAAGCCGACGGTTGTCGGCGCGCCGGATTCGCGGACGGCGGAGATTTATCGGGGCATCGCTCGTCGCGTTGCCGTGAAGATCGGCGAAAAGGCCAAGGACATGAGTTCGAAGTTCCCGAACATCGTGGTCCAGAACACATAAGTTTTTGCCAAAACCCCACGCAAAGGCGGGTAAAATCCCGCCTTTGTTTTTTGTTGAGCGGGATCGAAGAAATGGCCATCAAATCAGACAAGTGGATACGCCGCATGGCGGCCGAGCACGGCATGATCGAACCCTTCGCGCCGGAACTGGTGCGCGAGGTGAATGGCCAGAAAATCGTGTCCTATGGCACGTCGAGCTACGGTTACGACATTCGCTGTGCCCGTGAATTCAAGGTGTTCACCAACATCAACTCGACGGTCGTCGATCCGAAGAACTTCGACCCGAAATCCTTCGTCGAGATCGAATCCGACGTCTGCATCATTCCGCCGAATTCGTTTGCCCTGGCCCGCACGATGGAGTATTTCCGCATTCCTCGTTCGGTGCTGACCGTCTGCCTCGGCAAGAGCACCTATGCACGCTGCGGCATCATCGTCAATGTGACGCCCTTCGAACCGGAGTGGGAGGGTCATGTGACCCTGGAGTTCTCCAACACCACGCCGCTGCCGGCCAAGATCTACGCTGGCGAGGGCTGTGCCCAGGTCTTGTTCTTCGAGTCCGACGAAGTGTGCGAAACCTCGTACAAGGACCGCGGCGGCAAGTATCAGGGACAGGAAGGCGTCACCCTTCCCAAGATCTGACCTCAGTCCGTCACGAAATCGTCTTATCCTGTGACCCGCTGCGGCGGGTCGCCGCATTTTAAGGATCCAACATGCGCTTCCATTTTCCCGTCATCATCATCGACGAAGACTTCCGTTCCGAGAACACGTCCGGTCTGGGTATCCGGGCGCTGGCCGAGGCCATCGAGAAGGAAGGCATGGAAGTGCTGGGGGTGACCAGTTATGGTGACCTGACTTCGTTTGCCCAGCAGCAGAGCCGGGCGTCGGCCTTCATCTTGTCGATCGACGACGAGGAGCTGGCGCTCGAGCCGGAAGAAACGCTGGCCGAACTGCGCGCTTTCGTCAGCGAAATCCGCAACCGCAATGCCGAGATTCCCATCTTCCTGCACGGCGAAACGCGCACCTCCCGTCACATTCCCAACGATGTGCTGCGCGAGTTGCATGGCTTCATCCACATGTTCGAGGACACGCCGGAATTCATCGCCCGCAACGTCAAGCGCGAAGCGCGGGCTTACCTCGATTCGCTGCCGCCACCGTTCTTCCGGGCGCTGGTTCATTACGCTGCCGACGGTTCTTATTCGTGGCACTGTCCGGGCCACTCCGGCGGCGTGGCCTTCCTGAAGTCGCCGGTCGGCCAGATGTTCCACCAGTTTTTCGGCGAGAACATGCTGCGCGCTGACGTCTGCAACGCGGTCGAGGAGCTCGGCCAGCTACTCGACCACACCGGGCCGGTTGCCGCTTCCGAGCGGAACGCGGCACGCATCTTCAATTCCGACCACCTGTATTTCGTCACCAACGGAACGTCGACCTCGAACAAGATCGTCTGGCACTCGACCGTGGCGCCGGGCGACATCGTGGTCGTCGATCGCAACTGTCACAAGTCCATCCTGCACGCGATCATGATGACCGGGGCGATCCCTGTTTTCCTGATGCCGACGCGCAATAATTTCGGCATCATCGGGCCGATTCCAAAGAGCGAATTCGCCTGGGAAAGCATCCAGAAGAAGATTGCGGCCAACCCGTTCATCACCGACAAGACCGCCAAGCCGCGCGTGCTGACGATTACCCAGTCGACCTACGACGGCATCCTCTACAACGTCGAGGATATCAAGGAAGAGCTGGACGGCAAGATCGACACCCTGCACTTCGACGAAGCCTGGCTGCCACACGCCGCCTTCCACGACTTCTACGGCGACTACCATGCCATCGGCGCTGACCGTCCGCGCTGCAAGGAGTCGATGGTGTTCTCGACCCAGTCGACGCACAAACTGCTGGCTGGTCTGAGTCAAGCCTCGCAGATTCTGGTTCAGGACGCCGAGAACCAGAAACTCGACCGCGACATCTTCAACGAGGCTTACCTGATGCACACCTCGACCTCGCCGCAGTATTCGATCATCGCCTCGTGCGACGTGGCGGCGGCGATGATGGAAGAGCCGGCCGGTACGGCGCTGGTCGAGGAGTCGATCACCGAAGCGCTCGACTTCCGCCGTGCCATGCGCAAGGTGGATGAAGAGTGGGGCGCCGACTGGTGGTTCAAGGTCTGGGGGCCGGACGATCTCTCCGAAGAAGGCATCGAGGAACGCGACGCCTGGATGCTCAAGCCCGGCGAGCGTTGGCACGGCTTCAACAATCTGGCTGACGGCTTCAACATGCTCGACCCCATCAAGGCGACGATCATCACCCCGGGTCTCGATGTCGATGGCGATTTCGCCGACGAATTCGGCATCCCGGCCGCGATCGTCACCAAGTACCTCGCCGAGCACGGCGTCATCGTCGAGAAGTGCGGCCTGTACAGCTTCTTCATCATGTTCACCATCGGCATTACCAAGGGCCGCTGGAACACGCTGGTGACGGCGCTGCAGCAGTTCAAGGACGACTACGACAAGAACCATCCGCTGTGGAAGGTGCTGCCCGAGTTCGTGCAGAAGAATCCGCGCTATGAGCGCGTCGGCCTGCGCGATCTATGCACGCAGATTCACAGCGTCTACAAGCAGAACGACGTGGCCCGCCTGACTACCGAAATGTATCTCTCGGACATGGTGCCGGCCATGCGTCCGGCCGATGCTTTCGCCAAGATGGCACACCGTGACATCGAGCGCGTGCCGGTCGATGAACTGGAAGGGCGCGTCACGGCAGTGCTGCTGACGCCTTATCCGCCGGGTATTCCGCTGCTGATTCCGGGCGAGCGCTTCAATGCCACGATCTGCAGCTACCTCAAATTCGCGCGCGAATTCAACGCCCGTTTCCCGGGGTTCGAGACCGACGTTCATGGCCTGGTCAAGGGCGCCGATGGGCGTTACTACGTGGATTGCGTCCGCTGACGCTATCGGGCAGCGGTGTGGCGGCGCTGTCGCCACACCGGGTCGGCCATCATGACCGTTGGTAGGTCACGAAAGCGCAGCCCGCACTTTTCGAATTTGAGGTTTTTTTCCAGTTGACCGTCGAAATCTCGGGAAACCAGGCATCGCCCTCGGGTTCGAGGTCGACTTCGGTGATTTCCAGACGATCGGCCAGCGCCATGGCCTGCGCGTAGATCTGTTCGCCGCCGATAATGAAGGCGGTGTCGGCATTCGCCGCCAGTTTCAGGGCGCTTTCCAGCGAGTTGGCCAGCTCGGCGCCGGGGGCATCGTAATCCGCCTGGCGGCTGATCACGATGTTGCGCCGACCGGGCAGCGGACGAAAACGCGGCGGCAACGATTCCCAGGTCTTGCGACCCATGATGACCGTGTGGCCGGCAGTCAGGGCCTTGAAATGCGCCATGTCTTCCGGGAGGTTCCAGATCAGCTGGTTGTCCTTGCCAATCACGCGGTTCTTGGCGACGGCGGCGATGATGACGACTTCAGTCATGGGGTTCGTTCCGGAAACGGCGCAAATGATTGATCAAGCCGCGCGTCGAGGGATCGAGCCCGTCGGTAGGCGCGTCGTCGCGGATGCAGGGGGCGAGCTTGTTGGCCAGTTGCTTGCCGAGCTCGACGCCCCACTGGTCGAAGGAGTTGAGGTTCCACAGCACGCCGAGGCAGAACACCTTGTGCTCGTAGAGGGCAATCAGCTGACCCAGCGTGAACGGCGTCAATTCGGGGAGGATCAGCGTGGATGAGGGCTGGTTGCCCGGGAAACGGCGGAAGGGCAGCAAATGCTCGGGGATGCCGGCCGCCCTGGCTTCCTCGACGGTCTGGCCGAAAGCCAGGGCTGACGACTGGGCCAGGCAGTTGGCGAGCAGACCGCTGTGATGTCCGGGCAAGGGAAAGTCGGATTTGCCAAGTGCGATGAAATCGCAGGCGACCAGTTCGCTACCCTGATGCAGCAACTGGAAGAAGGAGTGCTGGCCGTTGGTGCCGGCTTCGCCCCACAGAATCGGATTGGTCGGGTAATCGACCGCCAGGCCATCGCGGTTGGCGCGCTTGCCGTTGCTTTCCATTTCGAGTTGCTGCAAGTGCGATGGCAGCAGGGCCAGCGAGTGGCTGTAGGGGAAAACGCCATGGCTGTGGGCGTTGAGGAAATTGGTGTTCCACAGCGCAATGAGGGCCATGGTGAGCGGCAGGTTGCTTTCGGGTGCGGCGGAGAAAAAGTGCTCGTCCATCGCGTGGGCGCCAGCCAGCAATTGTTCGAAATGACGGAAACCGATGGCGAGTGCGATGGGCAGGCCGATGGCCGACCACAACGAGAAGCGTCCGCCCACCCAATCCCAGAATTCGAAAACGTTTTCCGGCGCAATACCGAATTCGGCCGTGGCGGCAAGATTGGTCGAGGCCGCGACGAAATGCTTGGCAATCGCGGCGTCGCTGCCCGCTGCTGAGAGTACCCAGTTGCGGGCGGTGCGCGCGTTGGCCATCGTTTCCAGCGTCGTGAAGGTCTTGCTGGCGACGATGAACAGCGTGCTGCGCGGATTGAGGCGAGTCAGCATGCTGGCCAGATCGGCACTGTCCAGGTTGGAAACAAAATGGACGTTAAGGTCGGGTTGCTGGAAAGCGGTCAGCGCATGAGTCGCCATGCGCGGGCCGAGGTCGGATCCGCCGATGCCGATATTGACGACGTCGGTGATGCGTTCCCCCGAGAAACCTCGCCATTGGCCGCTGTGGATCTGTTCGCAAAAGGCGGAAAGTCGGGCCAGCACGGCCTTCACTTCAGTTGGCGCAGCATCCCCGGCGCGCAGGTCGACATGGCGAACGGCGCGGCCTTCCGTGTGGTTGATTGCCTCTCCCGCACGCATGCGTTCCATCCAGGTACGCAGACTGGCCTGTTCGGCCAGTTGTCGCAACAGACCCATGGTGTGCTGATCAAGGCGCTGCTTCGAGTAATCCAGTAAGAACTTGTCTGCTTGTACTGAGAAGTGGTCGAAGCGTGACGGGTCGGATGCGAAGAGGTCGCGCAGGTGGCGATGCTTGATGCTGCGGGCGTGGTCGGCCAGGGCCAGCCAGGCGGGACGGAGTGGGACTTGCATGCCTAGACGGCCACCTGGGCGGCGATGTGCGGATGCGGGTCGTAGCCGTCGAGACGGAAATCTTCGAACTTGAAGGCAAAAAGGTCGTTGACTGCGGGATTGATCCACATCGTCGGCAGCGGGCGCGTTTCGCGCGAAAGTTGCAGCCGGGCTTGCTCGAAGTGGTTCGAGTAGAGGTGGGCGTCGCCGAAGGTATGGACGAATTCGCCCGGCTGGTAGCCGCAGACCTGAGCCAGCATGAGCGTGAGCAGGGCGTACGAGGCGATGTTGAAGGGCACGCCGAGAAAGATGTCGGCGCTGCGCTGGTAGAGCTGGCAGGACAGCTTGCCGCCTGCAACGTAGAACTGGAATAGGCAGTGGCAGGGTGGTAGCGCCATGCTGTCCACGTCGCCCGGGTTCCACGCCGACACGATATGGCGGCGCGAATCCGGGTTGTTCTTGAGGCTATGCACCAGTTGCGAAATCTGGTCGATCAGGCGTCCATCCGGCGTTTCCCAGCGGCGCCATTGCTTGCCGTAAACCGGGCCAAGGTCGCCGTTCTCGTCCGCCCACTCGTCCCAGATACGCACACCGTTTTCCTTGAGGTACGCAATGTTGGTATCGCCCTGAAGGAACCACAGCAATTCATGGACGATCGACTTGAGATGAAGCTTCTTGGTCGTCACCATCGGGAAGCCCTTGGCCAGGTCGAAACGCATCTGCCAGCCGAAGACCGAGCGGGTGCCGGTGCCGGTGCGGTCGGATTTGTCGTGCCCGTTCTCGAGAACGTGGCGCATCAGGTCAAGGTAGGGCTGCATTGGCTTGGCTGTCGAGGCGAACAATAAACGATCTATTTTACATTGAGGGGGCGAGCTTGGCGCGGTAGCAGAACGACGATTATCCGAAGTAAATATTTCCGCCAAATGGAAATTGCTCACGATTTCGGGCGAAATATCGGGCTAAACTGAAAAAAACAAATAATTTGAACCAAGGAGAGAGGCAGTGCTGAACAAGGTTGCCAACCTGGGCGGAATGTTTGCCCAAAAATCGGATCATCCACTGGCCAATGCCCGCGAACTGAAACGCGTCGTCAGTGAATTGCCGCGCGACAATGCGTTCAAGGCGCTCGATGAAATGTCGGGCTGGCTGGAGTCGCTGGAGGGCGTGAGCGGGTTTCCGGGTGCCAATTTGCTCGAGGTGCTCGAGCAGTTCGAGGAAGCAGCGCAGCCTCACCTGAAGCGTTTGTCCAAGGACTATTTCGGTTCAACCCGCCTGTCGAAGTCGGAGGAGAACCGTCTGTGGTCGATCAACGCTGTTTTCTGGGCGCGCCTGGCGGCGGGTTACGAGCGGTGCCTGGACTCGGTCGCCGACAAGCCGCGACCGGGGGAGGTGGCGAAAACCGCCTTGCCTGCGCTGTGCGTCCGCCTGATCGTCGCGCTGGCCCGCTCACTCAAGTGGCAGCAATTTCACTACGGGCCGTCGCCCGACGGCTGCTGGCTCAGTCTCGGCCGGGCGCTCTTGGCGGCCGAAGCGGCTGGCGTGGCCGGCAAGGCAGTGAGTCTGCCGGGCCTGGGCGGCATGACGACGGCGCTTCAGGAATACCAGAAAGCCATGATTTTCCAGGCGGCATCGCTCGACAGTCTGCTGCCGGTCGGCATCGAACTGGCCGAACATTTGATCGCCCATTTTTTGCCGGGCTTCGTATTTTCGACCGAGGCCCACGAAGACAGCGTTTACTGGGTCGATCTCAAGCTGGCGCAGCCACCGCTGCGGCTTGCTCGCATGCCGGCGTTTGCCGAGCCGACGCAGCGTTTTCTCAAACCCGGCGCCTCCCATGCCGCCATGCAGTCGCTGCTCGAGACCCTCGAGCGCGGAGGCGACATGCCGCCGGACATCAAGCTGGGCGGTCAGTATTCCGTGAAATGGCTGATTGCGGTCCTGCGCCACCTGACGAACTACCTTTCGCCCATGCCGCCGCAGCGTTTGCATGACCGGCATCGGGTCATGCACCGGATGTCGGTGCTCAACGGACTGGTCAATGCGTTCGTGGTTTATTCCGACGAGTTTCGCGGCAAGCCGGCGGGCTTGCCCATGGAAAGCTGGGTTGCCGAAAACGTCAGTCGCGGCGGATTCGGGGCCTTGGTCGGTGCCGTTCCGGGGGAATGGCTGAAAGTGGGGGCCTTGGTCGCCATGCAGCCGGAAGGCGGCGAAAACTGGCTGCTTGGGGTGGTTCGGCGCTTCCATCGGACCTCGGATGCCGATGCGCGCGTCGGCATCCAGGCGCTGGCAACGAAAGTGAGTGCCATCGAATTCCGCATCCGGGGGGCCTCCAGCTATGCCGCTGCGGCAGGAACCCCCGCCTTGTTGCTGCTCGACGGCAACGAGGCCAACGAGTTTCGCGTGGTGTTGCCGCCCATGACCTTCGATCTGCGCGAGGGGCTGGAATACGTTCGCGACAAGCAGCGCTACCTGCTCACGCCGATTGCCCAGGTCGAACAGAATGCCGACTTCGAGCTGGCGCGTTACCGCCAGACCCGGCTCGGCTGATTACGACTGCTGGGGACGAATGGCGGATTTGGGCCGGAAGGCCTTGATCACGGCGTCGTTCGTTTCGGCGTAGGGGCCGCCGATGAGGTCGATGCAGTAAGGCACGGCGGCGAAGATGCCGACGTGGGCGACGGAGCCATCGGCGTTGCGCACGCCTTCCAGCGTTTCCTTGATCGATTTCGGCTGGCCGGGCAGGTTGATGATCAGCGCCTGCTTGCGGATGACGGCGACCTGCCGCGACAGGATGGCGGTCGGCACGAAGTTGAGGCTGATGCGGCGCATTTCCTCGCCGAAACCGGGCATTTCCTTGTCGGCCACGGCCAGCGTCGCTTCCGGCGTAACGTCGCGCCGGGCCGGGCCGGTGCCGCCGGTGGTCAGCACCAGATGGCAACCGGTCTCGTCTACCAGGGCTTTCAGGGTGGTTTCGATGGTGCCCTGATCGTCGGCGATCAGGCGGGTTTCGGCGCGCCAGGGCGTGGTCAGCGCGGAAGACAGCCATTCCTGAAGGGCGGGAATGCCCTTGTCTTCGTAAACGCCCGTCGAGGCGCGGTCGCTGATCGAGACCAGGCCGATGATCAGTTCATCACTCATCGTTTTCTTCCCCGGCAGTCTCGGCGGGCGTTCCCTGCTGATCGAGTTCCTGCAGCACCTGGAAGATGGCGCGGAAATTCTTCGGCGGCTTGTTGTTTTCTTTTTCTTTCAGCGCATTGCGGCGCAGCTGGCGCATGTGCTGGAGGTCGATGTCGGGCCAGATCGCGGCAATTTCGGCCAGGAAGCCTTCGTCTTCAAGCAGGCGCAGGCGGAAGCGTTCGAGACGATGCAGGCGCGCCGTTTCGGCGGAGGATTCGCCACGCAGCATGGCCAGCCCGGCGCGGATCGGCTCGTCGTCGACGCCGCGCATGAGTTTGCCAAGATACTGGACCTGCCGGCGACGGGCACCGTGCGCCGTGATCTTCTGGCATTCGCGGACGGCGTCGAAAATGTTCTCGGGCAGGTTGATTTTCTTCAGCTGGCCGACGGAGAGCTCCACCAGTTCGGCCCCGAGGTCTTGCAGTTCGTGCATGGCCTCCTTCTGTTTGGTCTTCGAGGGGCGGCCGGTATCTTCGGTGAAATCTTCTTCATGCATGGTAGCGCTCGGTAGCTGGCTTTGGCGGGCTGTTATGATAGCGACTTTCCTGTCCAGACGCCGCTTCCATGTCCGAAACCGCTGCATTTTCCTATTCCTTCGCCACCCTGCAACAACTTTCCGAGGATGTGCTCAAGCATGCTCGCGCCAAGGGGGCGACGGCCTGCGAGGTCGATGTGTCCGAGGGCTTCGGGCAATCGGTCACGGTGCGTTGCGACGAGGTCGAGACCATCGAGTTCAATCGCGACAAGGGCATCGGCATCACGATTTATTCCGGGCAGCGCAAGGGGTACGCGAGCACTTCGGACTTTTCGGCACAGGCCTTGCGCGAAACCGTCGAAGCGGCGCTCGACATCGCCCGCTTCACGGCCGAGGACGATTGTGCCGGTCTGGCCGATGCGGCGCTGATGGCGAAGAATCCGCCCGATCTCGATCTGTACCACCCCTGGGCCTTGACCGTCGAGGATGCCATCGAGACGGCGCGCCGTTGCGAGCAGGCGGCGTTCGATGCCAGTCCGCTGGTCAGCAATTCCGAAGGGGCGTCGATTTCGACCCAGCAGGCGCATTTCGTCTCGGCCAACAGCCTGGGCTTCATGGGCGGTTATCCGACCTCGCGCCACTACATTTCGTGTTCGGTCATCGCCGGCGAGCAGGACGCGATGCAACGCGACGACTGGTACACGACGCACCGCGATGCGGCCCGTCTCGACGATGCGGGCAAGGTCGGGCGCATTGCCGCCGAGCGGGCCATCGCCCGCCTGAACGGGCGCAAGGTCAAGACCGGCGAATTCCCGATCATCCTCGAAGCACCCCTGGCCGGCGGCCTGCTCGGTAGCCTCGTGCATGCGGCGAGTGGCGGTGCGCTCTACCGCAAGTCGTCCTTCCTGATCGACCATCTGGGCAAGAAGATCATGCCGGATTTCGTACAGATCGTTGAGCGGCCACATATTCCCTGCGGCCTGGGCAGTGCCTCGTTCGACAGCGACGGGGTGGCGACGAAGGATCGCGACGTGGTCACCGACGGCGTGCTGCAGGGCTACTTCCTGAGCACCTACACGGCGCGCAAGCTGGGCATGCAGACGACGGCCAATGCCGGCGGCAGCCATAACCTGATCATCCAGCCGGGCGAGCACGACCTGCAGGGGCTGATTGCCAAGATGGGCCGCGGCCTGCTGGTGACCGAGCTGCTCGGCCACGGCATCAATTACGTGACCGGCGACTATTCGCGCGGGGCGGCGGGCTACTGGGTCGAGAACGGCAAGATCGCCTATCCGGTCGAGGAAATCACCATCGCGGGCAACCTCAAGGCCATGCTGGCCGGCATCGTCGCCGTCGGCAACGACGTGCAGGTGCGCGGCACCAAGCAGAGCGGTTCGATCCTCATCGACCGGATGACCATCGCCGGCGAGTAGCGCGTCTTAGGGTTTTCCTCAACTCGCCAAGACGAACGTTTTGGCTAGAATGGAATGGCATGATTCTGACGTGCCCAACCATTCCTGGAGGAGACAAGATGCAACGTCGTGATTTTCTGAAAAAAGCTTCCGTCGGTGCCGTTGCCGGTGCCGCCGCCACCGTCGCCGCGCCGGCCATTGCCCAGGCGCTGCCCAATATCAAGTGGCGCCTGACGTCCAGCTTCCCGAAGAGCCTGGATACCATCTACGGCGGCGCTGAAGTGCTGGCCAACCGTCTGCGTGCCATGACCAACGGCAAGTTCGACATCCGCGTTTTCCCGGGCGGTGAAATCGTTCCCGGCCTGCAGGCGCTGGACGCCGTGCAGCAGGGCACCGTCGAGTGCTGCCACACCTGTTCCTACTACTACGTCGGCAAGGACAAGACCTTCGGCTTCGGTACGTCCGTTCCATTCGGCATGACGGCCCGCCAGATGAACGCCTGGATCTACTACGGCGGCGGCCAGAAGCTGCTCGACGACTTCTACAGCAACTACAACGTCGTCTCCTTCGCCGGCGGCAACACCGGTACCCAGATGGGCGGCTGGTGGCGCAAGGAAGTGAAGACTGTGGCTGACCTCAAGGGCATCAAGATGCGTATCGCCGGCCTCGGCGGCACCGTCTTCTCGGCGCTCGGCGTCGTGCCGCAGCAGATCGCCGGCGGCGACATCTACCCGGCGCTGGAAAAGGGCACCATCGACGCGGCCGAGTGGGTTGGCCCGTACGACGACGAAAAGCTGGGCTTCTACAAGGTTGCCAAGAACTACTACTACCCGGGTTGGTGGGAGCCGGGCCCGACCATCCACTTCTTCGTGAACAAGGCCGAATGGGCCAAGCTGCCGAAGGAATACCAGGAAGCCTTCCAGGCCGCAGCCTTCGAAGCCAACGTGACGATGATGGCCGAATACGACCACAAGAATCCGACCGCGCTGGCCAAGCTCATGCAGTCCGGTGTCAAGGTCAGGGAATTCTCGTCGGAAATCCTCAAGGCCACCTACAAGGCGGCGACCGACCTGTATGTCGACGAAGCCGGCAAGAACCCGGCCTTCAAGAAGATCTACGTCGAGTACGACAAGTATCGGCGAACGCAGTCCGCCTGGTTCAGCCTGGCCGAACGCCGGATGGACGGCTTCCTGCAGACCGGGAAGTAAATCTCACGGTCAACCGGAAATTTCGGCCAAAATCAAAAAACCCGCGAAGTTCGCGGGTTTTTTATTGCGGCCATCGTATTTTCATTTTGGCCATTTTTTACGGTAGACCGTAGCAAGCCCGGTTGACCGTCAAAGCCTACTTTTCCAGCAGGCTGCGCAACATCCAGGCGTTCTTTTCGTGGATCTGCATGCGCTGGGTCAGCAGGTCGGCGGTCGGCTCGTCGCCGGCCTTGTCGACGATGGCGAAAATGCCGCGGGCGGTTTTGGTGACGGCCTCCTGGCCGGCGACCAGTTGCTTGATCATGTCCTCGGCCGAGACCTTGCCTTCGCTTTCCTTGATCACGGTGAGCCTGGCGAATTCGGCGTAGGTGCCGGGGGCGGGGACGCCCAGTGCGCGAATGCGTTCGGCGATGAGGTCGAGCGCGTTCCACAGTTCGGTGTACTGGTCCATGAACATCACGTGCAGCGTGTTGAACATCGGCCCGGTGACGTTCCAGTGGAAGTTGTGGGTCTTCAGGTAGAGCGTGAACGAGTCGGCCAGCAAATGGGACAGGCCGTCGGCGATTTTTTCGCGGTCTTTCTTGGTGATTCCGATATCCATGATGACTCCCTTCGTCGGTTGAGTGGGCGGGGCCAGATGGGCTGCGTTGTCTGGCGATGGATGGATGATGCGCGCTTTGCCGACGCACCGCCAATTCATTTTGGCTATTCTGACGATAGCCCGCCCCACCCTCCAGGAGACACCGGGGGAACCCCCTATTTTTCGACGAAGGCGCGTTCGATGACGTAATCGCCCAGCTTGCCGGTGTGATGGTTGCCGACCTCGAAGCCGCGGGCGTCGAGCATGGCCGCGGTGTCTTCGAGCATGGCCGGGCTGCCGCAGATCATGGCGCGGTCGGTGGCCGGATCGAGCGGCGGCTGGTTGATGTCGGCGAAGAGTTTGCCGGACTCGATGAGGTCGGTCAGCCGCCCCTCGTTGCGGAACGGTTCGCGCGTCACGGTCGGGTAGTAGACCAGCTTTTCCTTGACCCAGTCGGCGAAGTACTCGTGCTCCTTGAGGTCGTTTTCGATGTAGTCGTGGTAGGCCAGCTCATTGGTCCAGCGCACGCCGTGGATGAGGATGACCTTCTCGAAACGCTCGTAGGTTTCCGGATCGTGGATCAGGCTCATGAACGGCGCGAGGCCCGTGCCGGTGGCGAACATGAAGAGGCGCTTGCCCGGCCTGAGATCGCGCAGGACCAGCGTCCCGGTGGGCTTCTTGCTGACCAGCAGCGGGTCGCCAGGCTTGAGGTGCTGCAGGCGGGAGGTCAGCGGGCCATCAGGCACCTTGATGCTGAAGAATTCGAGATATTCCTCGTGGTTGGCGCTGGCAATGCTGTAGGCGCGGGTCAGCGGACGGCCATCGACTTCCAGGCCAATCATCACGAACTGGCCGTTGGTAAAGCGCAGGCCGGGGTTACGGGTGGTGCGGAAGGTGAACAGACTGTCGTTCCAGTGATGGACGGCGGTGACGGTTTCAGTGGCCAGATTGCTCATGCGGGTGCTCCTGCTCATACGAATGAGACCGATCTTAGGGCGCATCGTTTATCCATAAAAGCGGGTAATTTGCATATCAGTCATCTAAAATGAAGATATGAAAATCACCCTGCGCCAGATCGAAGTCTTCGCCGCCATCGCGCGCCTCGAGAACGTGTCGCGTGCCGCGGCGCAGCTCAACATGTCCCAGTCGGCGGCCAGTACGGCCCTGCTCGAACTGGAACGCCAATTCGATTGCCCGTTGTTCGACCGTATCGGCAAATCTTTGCGTCTCAATGGCAGCGGCCGGGGCTTGTTGCCGCAGGCCGAGGACATGCTGGCCCGGGCCGGCGAACTGGAGGGGTATCTGGCGGGTGGCCGGCTGGCCCCGGTTGCCGTGGGGGCGACGCTGACCATCGGCAACTACCTGGCGACACTGGTCGTCGTCGATTACCTGAAGAACAACCCCGGGAGCCGGATCGATCTCAGCGTCTGCAACACGCAGCAGGTCATCGAACGCTTGCGCCGTTTCGACCTGGATATCGGCCTGATCGAGGGCGATGCGAGCGATTCGGACCTGGTTTTCGAGCCCTGGCTGGACGACGAACTGGTCGTCTTCTGCGCGCCCGGCCATCCGCTGGCGAAGCCCGGCGTGGCCGGTGCCGCACAACTCGCGGAACAGCAGTGGATCGTTCGCGAATCCGGCTCGGGAACGCGCGCCCTGTTCGACCGGGCGATGCGCGCGGCCGGTGTCGATGCCGAGGTCTGTCTGCAACTGGAACACACCGAAGCGATCAAGCGGGCCGTCGAGTGCGGCATGGGGGTCGGTTGCCTGTCACGCCTCGCCCTGCGCGAAGCACTTCGACGCGGCAGTCTGGTCGAGATCAAGACGCCGGAACTGGCGCTGCGCCGGCGATTCCAGTTCGTTCGTCAGCGCCAGCGCCATGTCAGTTCGGCCACCCGGATGTTCATGCAGGCCTGTCTGGATTTTTCGGCTGGCGCACGTGACACCACCGAGCTGGTGCTGCCCTTCATCCCGTGAATGGGCGAAAAAAAGCGGGGTCCGCAGACCCCGCCTTGATGTGAGCGCACCGGATTACTTGTTCTCGCTCTGCAGATTCTTCAGCAACGCAGCTGCATCGGCGTCTTCGTTGCCTTCCTTCTTCTCCTCCGCCTCTTCCTCGCTCGGCTTCATGAGCGTATCGAGATCGATGGCGGCCGGGGCCTTGCCTTCCTTCTCCAGGCGCTGCATTTCCTTCTGCGCCTCGTCGCCGTAGCTGACGATGTTCGGGAAGATGATGATGAGCGCGACCATGATGATCTGGATGCAGACGAAGGGAATGGCACCCCAGTAAATATCCGTCGTCTTGATCGAGGCCGGCGCCACCGAGCGCAGGTAGAACAGCGCAAAGCCGAAGGGCGGGTGCATGAACGAGGTCTGCATGTTGACCGCGAGCAGTACGCCGAACCAGACCAGATCGATCCCCAGCTTGTCCGCCACCGGTGCCAGCAAGGGCACGATGATGAAGGACAGTTCGAAGAAGTCGAGGAAGAAGGCGAGCAGGAAGACCAGCAGGTTGACCACGATCAGGAAGCCGACCTGGCCGCCGGGCAGGCCGAGCAGCAGGTGCTCGACCCACAGGTCGCCGTTGACGCCGCGGAAGACCAGGCCGAACACCGTCGAACCGACGAGGATGAAGACCACGAAGGACGACAGCTTGCCGGTGGTTTCCATGGCCTGTTTGAGCAGCTTCATGGTAATCCGCTTGCGGGCCAGCGCCAGAATCATGGCGCCGGCGGCACCCATGGCGCCACCTTCGGTCGGCGTTGCGATGCCAAGGAAAATGGTGCCCAGCACCAGGAAGATGAGCACCAGCGGCGGCACCAGCGTGGTCAGTACGCGCAGCATCAGTTTCAGTCCGCGCAGGGTACGCGCTTCGGGCGGCAGGGCCGGGCAGCTGTTGGGCTTGATGATCGACAGTACGGCGACATAGCCGACATAGAGGCTGGTCAGAATGAGGCCGGGAATCATGGCGCCTTCGTACATGTCGCCGACCGACTTGCCGAGCTGGTCGGCCATGATGATCAGCACCAGCGACGGCGGGATGATCTGGGCCAGCGTGCCGGAGGCAGCGATGACGCCCGAGGCCAGCCGCTTGTCGTAACCGTAGCGGAGCATGATGGGCAGCGAGATCAGACCCATCGAGATCACCGAGGCGGCCACCACGCCGGTCGTCGCCGCGAGCAGGGCGCCAACGAAGATCACGGCGTAGGCCAGACCGCCGCGCATCGGGCCGAACAGTTGGCCGATGGTGTCGAGCAGATCCTCGGCCATGCCTGATCGTTCAAGTATCAGCCCCATGAAGGTGAAGAAGGGGATGGCCAGCAGCGTGTCATTGGCCATGATGCCGAAGATGCGTTCCGGCAGGGCCTGGAACAGGGCAGGGGTGAGCAGGCCGAGTTCGATGCCGATCAGGCCGAAAACGATGCCGTTGGCGGCCAGCGCAAACGCAACCGGGTAGCCGAACAGCAGGAAAAGGACGAGGGCGCCGAACATCAGCGGCGCCATATTGGCAATGATGAATTCCGCCATTATTTGGCCTCCTGAGCTTTGGCGGCGGCAATGGCGGCGGCCAGTTCTTCTTCGGGGGTCGGACCCTTTTCCTTCTTGTTCGGGTCGTCAATGCGACCGGCCAGGAAGGCGATGCGCTTGAACAGCTCGGACACGCCCTGCAGGGCGAGCAGGGTGAAGCCGATCGGCAGCAGGATCTTGACGGGCCAGCGCAGCAGGCCGCCCGCATTGGCGGACATTTCGTTGATCTTGATCGATTCGGCGATCAGCGGCAGCGAAAGCCAGAGGACCAGGATGACCATGGGCAGCAGGAAGAACAGCGTGCCAATGATGTCGATCACGGCCAGGCCGCGCGGCGACAACTTGCCGGAGAGCACGTCGATGCGGACATGCTCGTTTTTTTGCAGGGTGTAGGGCGAGCACAGCAGGAAAATCGCAGCAAACAGGTACCACTGGATTTCCAGCAGGCCGTTGGAACTATAGTCAAAAAGAAAGCGCACGACGGCGTTGGCAGAGCTGATGGCCGTCATGATCAGCACCAGCCAGAACGCGCCTTTGCCGACGCGCTCATTGAGCCAGTCGATCAGCTGCGAGAGCTTGAGCAGAAGGGTCACGAAAAGTCCTCCTCGGTTGATAGAATTCCCGACTTCTGAGGTCGGGGTGAATTGAAATTCCCAGTGGCCCAAATTTACAGTGAAGGCGGAAGGCAGAGAATGGTGGAAATCCCTACAAACCGGTCAACGCGAATCTGCCTGGTGCGCCACGGCGAGACCGAGTGGAATGCCGAACGGCGCATCCAGGGGCAGATCGACATCGGGCTCAATGAAACCGGCCGCCGGCAGGCCGTTGCGGCCGGTCGCTGGCTCAAGTCGGCCGGTATCGTCGCGCTTTACAGCAGCGATCTGCAGCGCGCCTGGACGACGGCGCAATCGATCGGCGCCGAACTCGGGCTGACCCCGACGCCGGTGCCCGAGATGCGCGAACGGCGCTACGGCGTGTTCGAGGGGCTGACCTACGATGAAGCGAAAGCCAATCATCCGGCAGGCTATGCCGCCTTCGAAGGGCGCAATGCCGACTACGATTTCGAGAATGGCGAAAGCCTGCTCACCATGTTCGAGCGCGTAACCGGCAAGCTCGCCGAACTCGCGGCGCGGCATGCCGGGGAGACCATCGCCATCGTCCTGCACGGCGGCGTGCTCGACATCATCAACCGTTTCGTGCGGGGCAATCCGCTCGAAATGCCGCGCGACTTCCTGATTCCCAACGCCGGGATCAACTGGATATCCTCCGTCGATGGCCAGTGGAGCCTGAATACGTGGGGCGAAACGGATCATCTCGAACCGGGCGCCCTTGACGAGCTTCCGGCATGATAAAATTCGACCCCTTTTCAATGGCTTGAGGCATTTGACATGTTTTCCGCGAAAGACACCCTGGCAAAAGTTGACCCTGAACTCTGGCAGGCCATTCAGGCCGAAGTGCAGCGTCAGGAAGACCACATCGAACTGATCGCGTCTGAAAACTACGTGAGCAAGGCCGTCATGGAAGCCCAGGGCTCCCAGCTCACCAACAAGTACGCCGAAGGCTACCCGGGCAAGCGTTACTACGGCGGTTGCGAACACGTCGACGTCGCCGAGCAGATCGCCATCGACCGCCTGAAGAAGCTGTTCGGCGCCGATGCTGCCAACGTCCAGCCGAATTCCGGTTCGCAGGCCAACCAGGCTGTGCTGATGGCCTTTGCCAAGCCGGGCGACACCATCATGGGCATGAGCCTGGCCGAAGGTGGTCACCTGACCCACGGCATGGCGCTCAACATGTCCGGCAAGTGGTTCAACGTCGTGTCCTACGGCTTGAACGAGAAGGAAGAGATCGACTACGAGCGCATGGAAGCGCTGGCCCGCGAGCACAAGCCGAAGATCATCGTCGCCGGTGCCTCGGCCTATGCCCTGCGTATCGACTGGGAACGCTTCGCCAAGATCGCCAAGGAAGTCGGCGCCATTTTCTGGGTCGACATGGCCCACTACGCCGGCCTGATCGCCGCCGGTTTCTATCCGAACCCGGTGCCCTTCGCCGATGTCGTGACCTCGACCACGCACAAGACCCTGCGTGGTCCGCGCGGTGGCGTCATCCTCATGAAGGCCGAGCATGAAAAGGCCCTGAATTCCGCCATCTTCCCGGGCCTGCAAGGCGGTCCGCTCGAGCACGTCATCGCCGCCAAGGCCGTCGCCTTCAAGGAAGCTGCGACGCCGGAATTCAAGCGTTACCAGGAACAGGTCATCAACAACGCCCGCGTCATGGCTCGCGTGCTCGGCGAGGAGCGCGGTCTGCGCATCGTTTCCGGCCGTACCGAAAGCCACGTGTTTCTGGTCGACCTGCGTTCGAAGAACATCACCGGCAAGGACGCCGAAGCTGCTCTCGGTCGTGCCCACATCACGGTCAACAAGAACGGCATTCCGAACGACCCGCAGAAGCCGTTCGTTACGTCCGGCATCCGCATCGGTTCGCCGGCCATGACGACGCGCGGTTTCACCGAAATCGAAGCCGAGACCATCGCGCACCTGGTTGCCGACGTGCTCGACGCGCCGAACGACGAAGCCGTCGCCGCCACGGTTCGCGCCAAGGTGGCCGAGCTGTGCAAGCGCTTCCCGGTTTACGGGGCCTGAGGAGAGTTGTTAGTTGCTAGTGAGTCAGAGTTGCCAGAAGGCGCGCTGACAACTAGCGACTAGCGACTAGCGACTATGAAATGTCCTTTCTGCGGCGCTGAAGATACGGCGGTTGCCGATACCCGTCTCAACGACGAGGCTGATGTCGTTCGCCGCCGCCGGAAGTGCAATGCCTGCGACAAGCGTTTCACGACCTACGAGCGGGCGGAAATCCAGCTGCCGCAGGTGGTCAAGAAAAACGGCCTGCGCACGGAGTTCAGCCGGGCCAAGCTGCGCGCCAGTCTCGAACTGGCCCTGCGCAAGCGGCCGGTGTCCATCGAGTCGGTCGATGCGGCCGTGGCGGACATCGAGGAACGCCTGCTGTCGGCCGGCGAGCGTGAAGTCAGTACGCAGCAACTGGGCGAACTGGTCATGCGCGAGCTGAAGAAGCTCGACAAGGTGGCCTACATCCGCTTCGCCTCGGTCTATCGCAATTTCGAAGACGTGGATGCCTTCTCCAAGGCCATCCGCGAAGTTTCACCCACGCCGAAGAAAAAATGAGCTTCTCGGCCGTCGACCACGGCATGATGGCGCGCGCCCTGCAGTTGGCTGAGCGCGCCCTGTGGACGACCTCGCCCAATCCGCGGGTCGGCTGCGTGCTGGTCCGCGATGGGGAAATCGTCGGCGAAGGCTGGCACGAGAAGGCTGGCGAACCGCACGCCGAGGTGCATGCGCTACGTGCAGCCGGCGACAGTGCCAAAGGCGCCACCGCCTACGTCACGCTGGAACCGTGCAGCCATCACGGCCGGACGCCACCCTGTGCCGAGGCGTTGATCGCTGCCGGCGTGTCACGCGTCGTGGCGGCGATGACCGATCCGAATCCGTTGGTGTCCGGCAACGGGATGGCCCTGTTGCGGGCGGCGGGCATCGAAACCGCGAGCGGATTGCTCGAAAACGAGGCGCGGGAACTGAATATCGGTTTTGTCTCGCGCATGACCCGTGGCCGGCCGTGGCTGCGCCTCAAGGCGGCAGCCAGCCTGGATGGCAAGACGGCGCTCAACAACGGCGTCAGCCAGTGGATCACTGGCCCGGATGCCCGCCGCGACGGCCATGCCTGGCGGGCCCGGGCCTGCGCCATCCTGACCGGCATCGGCACCGTGCGCGACGACGATCCGTCGCTGACCGTGCGCGATGTGACAACGACGCGTCAGCCCCTGCGCGTGGTGGTCGACAGCAAGCTGGAAATTTCGCCGACGGCGCGCATCCTGCAAGGCGAGCCGGTTTTGATCGTCGGTGCGGTCGAGAATGCCGAAAAAATGGCTCTCTTACGGTCAACCGGAAATTTTGTCGAAATTCGAAATAATGGTGCAGGCAAGGTGGATCTCAAGGCGCTGCTCGAATTGCTCGCCCAGCGCGGCATCAACGAGGTACACACCGAAGCCGGCTTCAAGCTCAACGGTTCATTGCTGCGCGAAGGGCTGGTCGACGAGCTGCTGCTCTATCTGGCGCCCTGCCTGATCGGCCACGCTGCGAGCGGCCTGTTCAACCTGCCGGAACTGACTACGCTAGACGGCAAGCAGCGGCTGCAGATTCGCGATCTGCGCCAGCTTGGCGAAGATATTCGCCTGATCGCACGTTTCCGCTAGGTCCGCACACCGCACAATCACTGTCCTTCTTGAAGCGGACGGTGCGCCATTCCATGGTCAGCGCATCGAGCAGCAGCAGCCGTCCGGTCAGCGCTTCGCCAATGCCGGCCGCCAGCTTGAGCGCCTCGGCCGCCTGCATGGTGCCGATGATGCCGGTCAGCGGCGCGAAAACACCCATCACGGCGCAGCGCACTTCCTCGACATCCTCGCCTTCGGGGAACAGGCAGTGGTAACAAGGCGAGTCGTCCTGGCGCAGGTCGTAAACGCTGATCTGCCCGTCAAAGCGAATCGCGGCGCCGGACACCAGCGGCTTGCGGTGGTGCACACAAGCCCGGTTGATCGCGTGGCGCGTCGCGAAATTGTCGGTGCAGTCGAGCACCAGATTAGCGCTGGCGACCAGCGCATCGAGCGCTTCGCCGGACAGGCGTTGCTGCAGCGGAATGATCTCGATGTCGGGGTTGATGGCGCTTAGCGCCTGCCGGCCGGATTCGGCCTTGGCCATGCCGACGCGCGCCTGCGTGTGCAGGATTTGCCGCTGCAGGTTGGTGAAATCCACGGTGTCGTCATCGACCAGCGTGATCCTGCCGACCCCGGCCGAAGCCAAGTAGAGCGCGGCCGGCGAGCCGAGTCCGCCGGCGCCAATGATCAGCGCGTGCGTGTCGAGGATGCGGGTCTGACCGTCAATGCCGAGTGCGTCGAGCAGGATGTGTCGGCTGTAACGAAGAAGCTGCTCGTCGGTCATTAAGTTGCTAGTGCTAAGTTGCCAGTCGTCAGCAGGAACGCCGGATTGCCGTTGCTGGCAACCAGCAACTGGCGACTAGCAACTACTTGTATTCCCGCCACTCCGGCGGTGTGTCGTCGTGGTCGCCGTGCGGGTGGTGTTCCCAGGCGTTAACGTAGGCTTCCTGTGCCGAGCGCTTGAGGCGTTTTTCCGGGGCGCCGATGTTGTGCAACTGGGTGTCTTCAACGTAGTAGATCAAGGCCCGGGTCAGCTTGGTGAATAGCGTGTTGTCGAGGTGATAGCCCTTGTCGACCAGATGTTCGTCGAGCTCGCGCAGGGTGTGCTGCTGCAGGTCGTAACTCACGCCGAGCGAACGTCGTTCGTGCTTGGCTTCGACCTCAAGCTCGTCCAGTCGTTTAAGATCGTCGGCCGCCTCGGGCACCTGCCCGGGCGGGAACTTGGAGAACAGGATCTCCCGATTTTTCTTGAGGTCTGCTGTGTTGGCCATCATCCCTCCCGGTCAATGAACTATTGGGCTTTATTCTGCATGATCTGCAGGCCCTTGAGAAGATTCAGCGCCTGCTGGAACTGGTAGTCGGCCTTGGTGGCGTATTCCAGGCGTTGCGGCATTTCATCCTCGGCGTCTTCCTTCTTGTCCTTGCCATTCTTGACCGGCTTGGCCGAGGCCTTGGCTTCCTGCTTGGCCGCTTCCTTTTCGCGATCGTTGCTCAGGTGGCGATCCAGATCAGCCTCGCGCAGGCGCATGCCGCTGCTGTTGCCGTTGGCGCTTTCCTCGACGACGATGTCCGGCGTGATTCCCTTGGCCTGGATGGAGCGCCCTTCCGGCGTGTAGTAGCGGGCCGTGGTCAGCTTGATGGCGGTGTTGTTGGGCAGCGGCAGGACGGACTGCACCGAGCCCTTGCCGAAGGTCTGGGTGCCGACGATGATGGCGCGCTTGTGATCCTGCAGCGCGCCGGCGACGATTTCCGATGCCGACGCCGACCCGCCATTGACCAGCACGACCATCGGCACCTTCTTGGCTTCGACGGGCAGGTTCTTGAGCGGATCATCCTTGCCGCCACGCAGGTAGTCCTGCGCCCGGGCCCGGAATTCCTGCTTGGCATCCGCCGTGCGGCCGTCGGTCGACACGACCTTGACGTCGGGCGGCAGGAAGGCCGCGGAAACGCCGATGGCGCCGTTGAGCAGGCCGCCCGGATCGTTGCGCAGGTCGAGCACGAGGCCCTGCAGCTTGTTGCCATCCTTGTAGAGAGCGGAAACGTGCTTGGCGACCTCTGCGATGGTGTTTTCCTGGAACTGCGTGACGCGAACCCAGCCGTAGCCCGGCTCGACGAGCTTGGATTTGACGCTCTGCACCTTGATGACTTCGCGGACCAGGGTGAGTTCGATCGGCTTCGTTTCGCCCTTGCGGATGATCGACAGCTTGATCGGTGTCTTCGGCTTGCCGCGCATCTTCTTGACGGCCTCGGACAGCGTCAGTCCTTTGACCGGCGTTTCGTCGAGCTTGAAGATCAGGTCACCCGCCTTGACGCCAGCGCGATAGGCCGGGGTGTCCTCGATCGGCGAAACGACCTTGACCAGTCCGTCTTCCATGCCGACTTCAATGCCCAGTCCGCCGAATTCGCCTTGTGTGCCGACCTGCAGATCCTTGAAGGCATCGGCATCGAGGTAGGTCGAGTGCGGATCGAGGTTGGACAGCATGCCGGAAATGGCATTGGTGATCATCTTCTTGTCTTCGACCGGCTCGACGTAGCCCTGCTTGATGGCGCTGTAGACCTCGGCAAAGGTGCGCAACTCGTCGATGGGCAGCCCCTGCTTGGCTTCCTTGTCGGCCATGGCCGGGAAGTTGAGGCTGATCAGTGCGCCGGCGACAAAGGCGCCAACGGTCAAGCTAATGGTTTTCGTTTTGCTCATTTCAAGCTGGCCCATTTCATCGGGTCGATCGGTTGCCCTTGGTGGCGGAGTTCAAAGTATAAACCGGAATCCGGGTTGCCTCCGCTGTTACCCACGGTGGCGATTGTTTCTCCGCCCCTCACGGCCTGGCCGACCTGTTTGAGCAGCGAATCGTTATTGCCGTAGATCGACAGGTAGGCGTCGCCGTGATCGACAATCAGCAGATTGCCGAAACCGCGCATCCATTCCGAGAAAACCACGCGGCCGCCGGCGATGGCCTTGACCTCGCTGCCCGAGCCGGCCTTGATGAACAGCCCGCGCCAGGTGCCGCCGCCGTCGCGTGCCGAGCCGAAGCGACCGGAGACTGAGCCACGCACCGGCAGGCGAAGGTTGCCGCGCTGGCGGGCGAAGCTGCCGTCGCTGGGGGCGGGTTCGTAGCGGTTCTCGGCTTCGACGGAGCGCGGGCGAGTGGGTTCGACGCTCGGTGTGGTGCGGGCAACTTCCCGCTCTTCCGTCTGCGAATGGCGTTTTTCCTTGTCCCGCTCCCTCTCGCGTTCCTTCTGCTGGGCGGCGGCCCGGCGCGCTTCAGCCAGGCGGGCGGCTTCGGCCTTGGCGGCCTGGGCGGCAAGGATTTTCGACAGGCGGTCGATGAGCTGGGTCATCCGCTTTTCGTTTTGCTGGAGGTTGCCGATTTCCTTGCGCTGGGCGTTCACCTTGCTGGAGATCTGCGCGTACAGGGTCTGTCGTTCTTCGCGCTGTTTTTTTAGATCGGCATGGCGTTTTTGCTGTTCGGCTTCGATCTCGGCCAGTTCGGCACTGCGCTCCTTGGCATCGGCCGCCAGTGACTTCTTCTTGTCGAGCGTGGCGGCGATCTCGCCCATCAGCTCGGCGCGAGTCAGGGCGATGGCCGACAAATAGTGCAGATCGCGCGCCATCTGGTTGGGGTCGTCGCCGTTGAGCAGCAGTTGCAGCGAATCCGGGTTGCCGCGCAGGTATTGCTTGTAGAGCAGCTTTTCCAGTTGGGACTGCTGCTGGTTCAAGGTCACGCCGAGTTCCTGGGATTGCTGTTCGAGGTTCTTGAGCTTGCGTTCAAGCTGGCTGCGCGTGTCGGTCAGCTCATGCAACTCGCGCTGGAGGCGGGAAATCTGCCGGTCCGATTCGCGCAGACGGTCGCCGGCATCGGCCTTGTTTTCCTCGTTGGCGGACAATTCCTTGCGCAGGCCCTCGATGCGGCTGCGCAATTCGCCGAGGTCGGCCTGCTTTTCGGCGATTTCAGGCGAGGCGACGGCTGGTGCGGATTTTTTTTCGGCGGCCGGTTTGGCCCCGGCCGGTGCGCTACCAAGAAAAACGGCGGCAATCAGCGCCGCCGTCAGCTTCTTGCTGCTGCATCGTGGCCAGCGCAGGCCAGTCCGGTTGTGTCCGAGGATCATCGATGAGTGAATTGGATTAAGCGAAACGCAAAACGCTATTTTATAATGCGCCATTCATCGAAACGAGGTTTTATCTTGGAAACGCCATCCTTCAGTTTGATCGACAAGCAGGAGCACATCGAGTTGGCCGCCCGTGCGCTGAAATCCATCGCCCACCCGCTGCGCCTCAAGATCCTTTGTGTGCTTGGCGATCAGGAGGCGTGCGTGCAGGAAATCGTCGATGCCGTGGGGACGTCGCAAAGCAATATCTCCCAGCATCTGGCCATCCTGCGTGAGAAAGGCGTGCTGGTCACCCGCAAGGACGCCAACCGAGTCTATTACCGGGTGGGCGATCAGCGCACCCTGCAGCTTGTCGGCATGATGCGCGAAGTTTTTTGTGGAACAGGGGTTTAAGCAATGCCGATGGAGTTTATCAACCAAAATATCCTGCTGATTTCGCTGGTCGTCGTCAGCGGCTTGTCGCTGCTCTGGCCCGTGCTCATGCGTCCGTCCGGCAACAGCGTCGGGCCGGTCGAGGCGACCCAGCTCATCAATCGCGAGGATGCCCACATTCTCGACGTGCGTGAGGCGGACGAGTTTGCCGCCGGGCATCTGCCGGAAGCGAAGAACATTCCGGTGAGCAAGCTGGCCGAGCGTCTGGGCGAGCTCGAGAAATTCAAGGACAAGCCGGTCATCGTCTGCTGCGCGTCGGGCATGCGCTCGAACAAGGCGTGCGGCGAGCTCAAGAAGCAGGGCTTCGAGAAGCTGTACAACCTGGCCGGCGGCGTCGACGCCTGGGTCGGTGCCGGTTATCCGGTGAAAAAGGGCGGCAAGAACAAATGACCGCACACGTGCTCATGTATACGACCGCGGTCTGTCCGTTCTGCGTCCGTGCCAAGCAATTGCTGGGCGCCCGGGGCGTGACGCAGATCGAGGAAATTCGTGTCGATCTCGATCCGGATCGTCGCGATGAAATGATGCAGAAAACTCAGCGGCGTACAGTGCCGCAAATCTTCATCGGCGATACCCACGTGGGTGGCTGTGACGATCTCTATGCTCTCGATGCGGCGGGTAAGCTGAAACCCCTGCTCGAAGGCTGACCTGAACCGATTTAACTTCTGAAAGAAAACCATGGAACAAAACGCGCAACCCGTCTTCGGTATCGAAAAGCTTTACATCAAGGATCTGTCCGTTGAAGTGCCGAATGCTCCGGAAATCTTCCTGGAGCGCGAAGCGCCGCAGGTCGAGATCAAGCTCAACAGCAACGGCCGCGCCGTTGGCGAAGGCGTTTTCGAAGTTGTGCTGACCGTGACCGTGACAGCCAAGCTGGGCGAAAAGACGGTTTTCCTGGTTGAAGTCGGCCAGGGTGGCATCTTCCGCATCCAGAACGTGCCGGAAGACCAGGTCGAGCCGCTGATTGCCGTGGCCTGCCCGAACATCCTGTTCCCGTACGCTCGCGAAACCGTGTCGGATGCCGTCACCCGCGCCGGCTTCCAGCCGATCGTGCTGCAGCCGGTCAATTTCGAAGGCATGTACATGCAGCGCCTGCAGCAGCAGGAAGCCGCCGCCGGTGCGCCGGCCGACGCTTCGATTCAGTAACAAACATGACCATCTGGCGTCGCGCGCTTGTCGCCCTCTCGCTGATCAGTGCCGCCGGTGCGGCACTGGCCATCGACTACCGTTCGGTTGGCGTGCCGGCGGCCATCCTTTTCGATGCGCCGTCGCTGCAGGGCAAGAAGCTGTACCTGATCAAGGCGCAGACGCCGGTCGAGGTCGTCGTCAAGCTGGAAGGCTGGCTCAAGGTACGCGATGCCGAAGGGACGCTGGCCTGGCTGGAGTCGCGCAACCTGGTCGATAAGCGGACGCTGGTCGTGACCGCGCCGAAAGCGGAAATCCGCCAGTCGGACAAGCCGGAATCCCCGGTGCTGGCCGAACTGGACAAATGGGTCGCCGTTGAATTCATCGAGCCCGCCGCGCCGGGCTGGGCCAAGGTTCGCCATCGCGATGGCGCCACCGGCTACATCCGTTCCACGCAGGTCTGGGGCCTATGAAAATCACGCTGCTCGGGGCCGGTGCCTGGGGTACCGCGCTGGCGATCGCCTTCGCCGGCAAGCATGACCTGACCTTGTGGTCGCGTGAGGAAGACGTCGCGGCGGATCTGCTGGCGACGCGCGAAAACCATCGCTTTTTCCCGGGCTACAAGTTGCCGGAATCGGTCGCCGTGGCGACGGATTTCGAGGCCGCGGTCGCCGTGGCCGAATTGCTCATCGTGGCGACGCCAATTGCCGGCTTGCGCCCGACGGTCGAGCGCCTCAAGACCATCGGCTGCACGCTGCCGGTGCTGTGGGTGTGCAAGGGCTTCGAGGCGGGTAGTGGCAAGTTGCCGCATCAGGTCGTGATCGATGTGCTGGGCGAACAGGTGAAATGTGGCGCCTTGTCCGGCCCCAGTTTTGCCGAGGAAGTGGCGGCGGGGCAGCCGACGGCTGTGGCGCTCGCAGCCAACGATCCGGCTTTCGCGCGGGAAGCAGCGCGCCAGTTGCACACGACGCGCCTCCGGATTTACGCCAACGATGACCTCGTCGGCGTCGAGGTCGGAGGTGCCGTGAAGAACGTGCTGGCCATTGCGACCGGCGTGTGCGACGGGCTCGGCCTTGGCCTGAACTCGCGCGCGGCGCTGATGACGCGGGGCCTGGCGGAAATTGCCCGGCTTGGCCTGGCCCTGGGCGCCGAACGGCAGACCTTCATGGGGCTGGCCGGCATGGGCGACCTCATTTTGACCTGCACGGGCGACCTGTCGCGCAATCGTCGCGTCGGTCTGGCGCTGGCGCAGAACAAGTCGCTGCCGCAGATTCTGGAAGAACTCGGCCACGTCGCCGAGGGCGTTTATACGGCCCGCGAAGTCGATCAGTTGTCGCGTCGACTGGCGGTCGACATGCCGATCAGTGCGGCTGTGGCGGCGGTGCTGGACGGTCGTTTGAACGCAGCGCAGGCCGTCGAGCAGTTGATGGCCCGCGATCCGAAGGAAGAACTCGCCTAAGAGGCGCAAACAAAATACTCCTGGCGTCGTTGTTGCCTCCTCGCCGTACTAATCGTACTGTCTTCGTCGGCACGCCTAGCCAGGACCGCTTCGCTGCATTTTGTTAGCGCCTCTAGCTTGAGCCAGCGAAGCCGGCCTGGCGCCAGGCTTCGAAGACCGTAACGGCGGCAGCGTTGGAGAGGTTGAGGCTGCGCTGGCCGGCCTGCATGGGCAGGCGGAGGCGATATTCCGGTGGAAATTCGGCGAGGACCTCGGGCGGCAGTCCGCTGGTTTCGCGCCCAAAGACAAATACATCCTGATCCTGCAGGGCCGTCGAGAAGGGACTGCCCGTGCCCTTGGTCGTCATCGCGAACAGCCGGCGGCCGGCCAATGCCGCCTTGCAGGCTGCCCAGTCGGCGTGCCGGACGACGCGGGCGTACTCGTGATAATCCAGGCCGGCGCGGCGCAGGCCCTTGTCGGTGATGTCGAAGCCGAGCGGCTCGACGAGATGGAGTTCGGCCCCCGTGTTGGCGCACAGGCGAATGATGTTGCCCGTGTTGGGCGGAATTTCGGGCTGGTAGAGAACGACGGCAAACACGCGACGGCTTTCAAACGGTAACGGGGGCGAATTAGAGCACGAATTCAGTGTCTTAGCGCGCGGGCGATGACGGCGACGGTGACCGAGGCCGCGCCGTGCAGTTTGAGGACGCGGGCGCATTCGCGGGCGGTGGCGCCGGTGGTCATGACGTCGTCGATGAGCAGCAGATGCTGCCCGCTGAAGTCTTTGCGGCATTCGAAGGCGCCGCGGACGTTCTGGTGGCGTTCCTTGTGCGGCATGGCGGCCTGGGGCGGCGTGGCGCGCGTGCGCAGCAGGCTTTCACGGTCAACCGGAATTTTTGCCCAAAATTGAAATGCCTTCCCAATCTCGGCCGACTGATTGAAGCCGCGTTCGCGCAGGCGTTCGGGGTGCAGGGGCAGGGGAATGACGTGGTCGAGCCGGGTGCCGGCCAGTTTGTCGGCCAGCTGTCGTCCCGCCCAGTCGGCCACCGGCAACTGGTGGCCGTATTTGAGCGCATGGACGATGCGGTCGGCCGGGAAGTCGTAGGCGTACAGCGCGACGGTGCGGTCGAAGGCCGGCGGCTTGCTCAGGCAGGTGCCGCAGCGCTCGCCGTGGGTGGTCGGGATGGCGCAGATCGGGCAGAGCGCTTCGGGGAGGCGGGGGAGATCGTCGGTGCAGCCCGGGCAAAGCAGGCTGCCCGGACTGTCGGCGGCGCACAGCAGGCAACTCCCCGGCAGCACGGCATCGAGGATTTTCCGGCCGAGGCGTTTGAGGTCTTCGGGCTGGGGTAAAATTGACAGCCTGCCGGAGCGTTCGGGATAATCCATAATTACCGATACGTTTCGTATCTGATTTTTATAGCATTTTTCACGCAAGGCCTTTCATGCAAGCTAGTTCCGTCGCCGCCGTTCAGTCCGTCTCCGAGTCCGCTCCCGTCCGTCGCTGGTCGGTCGACGAAGTGCTCGCCCTCTACGATCTGCCGTTGATGGATTTGATCTGGCGCGCGCAGGGCGTGCATCGCGACAACTTCGATCCGAACGCCATTCAACGCTCGACCCTGCTCTCGGTCAAGACCGGCGGCTGTTCCGAGGATTGCAGCTACTGCTCGCAGTCGGCCCGCTACGACACCGACACCGAACGCGAACGCCTGATGCCGCTTGACCAGGTCGTTGCTGCGGCCAAGGCCGCCAAGGACAAGGGCGCTTCCCGCTTCTGCATGGGCGCCGCCTGGAAGGGACCGAAGGACAACGACCTCGACCGCGTGCTCGACATGGTGCGCGAAGTGAAGGCGCTCGGCATGCAGACCTGCGTCACGCTGGGCATGCTCAAGGACGGCCAGGCCGAGAAGCTCAAGGACGCCGGCCTCGACTACTACAACCACAATCTCGATACCGACAAGGAATTCTACGGTCAGGTCATCAAGACGCACACGCACGACGACCGGCTCGATACCCTCGACCAGGTCCGCGATGCCGGCATCAACGTCTGTTCGGGCGGCATCATCGGCATGGGCGAGTCGCGCAAGAACCGCGCGGCGCTGATCGCCCAGCTGGCCAATCTGCCGACGCCGCCGGAATCCGTGCCGATCAACAACCTCGTGCCGATCCCCGGCACGCCGCTGGCCGACAACCCGCGCCTCGACCCCTTCGAGTTCGTGCGCACCATCGCCGCCGCCCGCATCACCATGCCGAAGTCCTGGGTTCGCCTGTCGGCCGGTCGTCAGGAAATGGGCGACGAGCTGCAGGCCCTGTGCTTCCTGGCTGGCGCCAACTCGATGTTCTACGGTGACTTCCTGCTCACCACCGGCAACCCCGACATCGAGCGTGACGACGCGCTGTTCGCGCGTCTCGGCGTCAAGGCCGTTTGAGCGCAGGCGCGCCACACGCCGGCTTCGTCGACCGCCAGCAGGTCGGTCGACGTTTCGCCCGCATCGCGCCGAAATACGGCGAGGGCGACTTTTTTGCCCGAGAGATCGATCGCCGGATGCAGGAACGACTCGATGTCGTCACCCTGCAACCCAAGCGCATCCTCGACCTCGGCTGCAGCCGGGGCGGTAGTTTTGCCGGCCTGGCCGAGCGTTATCCCGACGCCGAGCTGATCGGCCTCGATGTGGCGCCGGCCATGCTCACCGCGGGCCGTACGCCGAAGGTAGGCTGGCAACGCTGGCTGAGCTTCGGCAAGAACAGCGAACCGCTTCGCCTGGCGGCGGATGCGGCCAATCTGCCGCTGAAATCCCGGTCGGCCACGATGGTCTGGTCGAACCTGCTGCTGCACTGGCTCGACGATCCGATCCCGGCGCTGGCCGAGGCGCATCGCGTGCTCGAGATCGGCGGGCTGCTCATGTTCTCGACCCTCGGGCCGGACACCCTCAAGGAATTGCGTACCGCCTTTGCTGACGGCTACGCCCACACCCAGCGCTTCGCCGACATGCACGACCTCGGCGACATGTTGGTCGGCTGCGGCTTTGCCGATCCGGTCATGGACATGGAAGTCATCACGCTGACCTACGACGACCTCGACACGTTGTTCGGCGAACTGCGCGCCGCCGGCTCGTCATGCGCCATGAAGGCCCGGCGCCACGGCATGACGGGGCGGCAGTCCTGGGCGAATGCCCGGGCCGCCTACGAGGCCCTGCGCAAGGATGGCAAGCTGCCGGCGACCTTCGAAGTCGTCTATGGCCACGCCTGGAAGGCCGAGCCTAAAAAGACGCCAGACGGTCGCGCCATCGTCCGCTTCGACCTGCCGCGCAAAGGCTGAACGCCGCCACGCGGCATTTCGATTTTGGCCGTTTTTTCCGGTTGACCGTGAGATTGCGTTCCGGCGGTGCTGAACGCCCCTATTCCGGCCGCTGCTTGAAGAATTTGATCGGTTTGACAGCGGTGGTGGCCGGCGGCACCGGGATTGCCTTGCGCTTGCGTTCCCGTATGCGCCAACCCAGCAGCAAGCCCAGCGCGATGCTGTAGCCGATCGGCCACAACAATGCCGTGGCCTTGACCAGCCAGAAATAATGCAGGCAGGCCAGGATGCCGATGAGGTAGATGTTGCGATGCAGTTCCTGCCACTTGCGTCCGCCGAGCTGGCGGATCGCCCAGTTGTTCGACGTCGCGGCCAGCGGAATCAGCAGCAGGAAGGCGGCAAAGCCGACGGTCACGAAGGGGCGCTTGAAGATGTCCTTGGCGATGTCATCGATGACGAAATCGTGGTCGAAGCCGATGAAGCTCAGGAAGTGCAGGACGGCGTAGAAAAAGCAGAACAGGCCGAGCATGCGGCGCAGCCGGGTCAGCCAGTGCATCTGCGTGTAGGCGCGCAGCGGCGTGATGCACAGCGTGATCAGGAGCAGGTTGAAGGTCCAGCTGCCCGTCCAGCGTTGCACGAATTCGACCGGGTTGGGGCCGAAGTCGCCGGTATGGGCGGCCCACACGAGGCGAAGCGCGGGCAGCAGGCAAACAGCGAAGAGAACGGACTTGATCAGGCCGAGCTGGCCTTGATTCGGGTTGAAGCTCATGTCAGAAATTCTTCCGTAAATCCATGCCGGCATACAGTCCGGCGACTTGATCGGCATAGCCGTTGAAGGGCAGGGTCTTGCGTTTGAGGAAGTCGCCGAGACGACGCTCGCTGGCCTGGCTCCAGCGCCGATGCGGGACGTCGGGATTCACGTTGGAATAGAAACCGTATTCGTCTGGCCCGGCTTTCATCCACGCCGTCTGCGGCTGCTTTTCGACAAAACGGATGCGGACGATGGATTTTGCACTCTTGAAGCCGTATTTCCAAGGCACGACGAGGCGAATCGGCGCCCCGTTCTGCTTGGGCATGACCTCGCCGTACATGCCGACGGCCAGCATGGTCAGCGGATGGCGGGCTTCATCCATGCGCAGCGCTTCGACATACGGCCAGTCGAGCAGCGGAATGCGGACGTAAGGCATTTGTTCCGGATCGGCCAGGCTCCAGAATTCGACATACTTCGCGTTCCCGGTGGGCTCGACGCGTTTGAGCAATTCGCTGAACGAAAAGCCGACCCAGGGAACGACCGCGCTCCAGCCCTCGACGCAGCGCAGGCGGTAAATGCGCTCTTCGAGCGCCGCCCAGCTCAGGATGTCGTCGATGCCGAAGGTCTTCGCCGTCTTCACCTCGCCATCGACGGTGACCGACCACGGTCGTGTCCGCAGCCGATGCGCGTTTTTGGCCGGGCTGTCCTTGTCCGGGCCGAACTCGTAGAAATTGCCGTAGGTGGTCATCGATTTGTAGGGCGTGAGCGTCTCGTCGCGGGCCGACAACGGGCTGGACAGCAGTTTGGCAAAGGGGCCGGATTTGGCGTCGGGCGACGGCGCGGCATGGGCCAGGCCCAGACTGGCGGAACCGAGCCCGATGGCGAGCGCCCGGACGAAGTCGCGGCGTCCGGCATAAACGGCCGGCGGGGTGATTTCGGAGCCGGGGATGGTCGGGGGTTTGCGGATGAGCATGGCGTTTCCTGGTGGCGGGTATGACCATTAGTCGGCCTGCTGCTGAAATTCTTACAGCAGCAGCCGTGTCGATGCCATTGAGACTGCCAGGACGCCGGTGGGTTCAGCCGGAAAGCGCGGCGCGCAACTCGGCGATGTCGTCTTCCGCCGTCTTCAGCAGATCGGCGTAGGTGGCGCGCGCGGCCTCGCGCCTGGCGGTTTCCGCCGGGTCGGCGGCAGCCGCCTGCCAGGGCAGGTCTTCGCTGGCGAGCAGGATCGCGAAATAGAGCATGTCGCCGATGGTGCAGGGAATTTCGTGGGCACTCAGGCGACGCTGGTTGCGCACGGCATCGGTGATCTCCGCGGGCATCCCGAGCGCGTGCAGGAGATTTTCGCCAATCTCTTCATGCCAGCCGGCCAGCAATTCGACCAGCGCGGCTTCGTTGTCGCGGTATTCGGCGTATTCAGCCGCCCGGAATAGCAGATAGAAAACCCCGATGCTGTGCACCAGCCCGCTCAGCATGGCCTTTTCCGGATGCACGCGGCCCAGTTGCCGGGCCAGTACGCGGGCAATGGCGGCGACCTGGAGCGAGTGTTCCCAGGTTTGCCGGGCAATATGCTGCCAGGTCGACAGGTTTTTCGACTTCAGCATCTGATCCATGGCTACGGCCAGCGATGTGGTGCGGACGATGTCGAAGCCCAGGCGCCGGATGGCGGCGTTCATGCTGGATACCTCGCCACCGCCGGGGTTGTAGGCGACCGAATTGGCCAGGCGCAGGAGCTTGCTCGAGATCAGCGGCTCGACACCAATGGCCTGAACCACCTGTTCGATGCTGGCGAAGGGATCTTTCAGCGCATTGCTGACCAGAACCGCTGCATCCAGGCAGGTCGGGAAATTGATATCGCCCGTCAGATCACGGGCGATATCGTCGAGAATGCGGAAGTGGATGCTGCTGCCGCTGCTCATGTCAGCTGGCGATATATTTTTCCAGCTGAGCGATGAGGAACTTCTGGTCGCTGATGGTTTCCTTGACCAGGTCGCCGATGGAAATGATGCCGGTCACATTGCCGTCGTCGTCGAGCACCGGCAGGTGGCGGAAATGCTTTTCGGTCATCAGCGCCATGCACTCGTCGAGCGAGACATTCGGGGTCACGTAGGCGACCTTGTCGCTCATGATTTCGCTGACCAGGGTTTCCTTCGAAGTCTTGCCCTGCAGGATGATCTTGCGGGCGTAGTCGCGTTCGGAAAAGATGCCGACCAGTTGTTCGCCATCGAGCACCATGACGGCGCCGACTTCGTGTTTGGCCATGACGGTCAGCGCGTGATAGACCGTATCGCCGGGGGCGACGACGGCCAGAGGGCGATTGCGGCCGGCGAGTAGCTGTTTGAGCGTCTTCATTTTTTGTCTCCTACTCCGTTGGGGTATGGTTCGACCAGTCTAGCCTCGTCACCGAGGGCTGCCAAGTCTCCAAAATGCAAAAAGGCAGCCGAAGCTGCCTTTTCCTGTGTGTCCGCAGATTAGCGCAGGCCTGCTGCGTATTCGGCGACGGCCTTGATCTCGGCGTCGGAAAGCTTGGCAGCGATCATGCGCATCATCTTTTCCGGATCGTTGGCGCGCTCATCAACACGGAAGGCCTTCAACTGGGCCTCGGTGTATTCCTGGAACTGGCCAGCCAGTCGCGGGTATTGGGCGGGCAGGCCGGCACCGGACGGGCCGTGGCAGCCGGCGCAGGCCGGGATGCCCTTCTTGAAATCACCCTGGCGCCAGATCTTCTGGCCCAGCGCGATCTGGGTTTCGTCCTTGGCGGCAGCCGGCTTCTGCTTCTGGCTGGCAAACCAGGCTGAGACGTTCTTGATGTCGTCATCGGACAGCGGAGCAGCCATGCCGGCCATGATCGGGTTGTTGCGCAGGGCCGGCTTGTCGCCGACGGGCTTGAAGTTCCTCAGTTGCTTGGCGATGTATTCTTCAACCTGACCGGCCAGGTTCGGGTTGGCCGGGGTCGGGCTGTTGCCATCGGCGCCATGGCAGGCGACACAGATGGATTCAGCGATGGCCTTGCCCTTGGCAGGGTCAGCCTTGGCATGGGCTTCTTCGGAAGCGTGGGTGACGAAACTGGTGGCAAGAAGAATTGCCATTGCCGCTGTACGGATCATTTCGAACTCCTAATGCGCGTCTTGTAGGCGCTTTGGCCGGAACGGAGGTTACAAACCTGTTATTCTATATCAGTTCGCCGCCCTCTTGGCGCGTCTTCCGAGTTTTTTATGCCTCTGTTCCAACAGGCGGTTTTTTTGACAACCGTCGCCAATCTCCGTGATTTACCGCAGGATGCCATTCGTGAAGTGGCTTTCGCCGGGCGCTCGAATGCCGGTAAATCTTCTGCCATCAATACCCTCGCCGGGCGAGTCCGTCTGGCCTATGTGAGCAAGACGCCGGGGCGCACGCAACACCTCAACTATTTCACGCTGGCCGACGGCAAATATTTCGTCGATCTGCCCGGCTATGGCTATGCCAAGGCGCCCGAGGCGATCCGTTCGCAATGGGAAGGCTTGATCGGCCCCTATCTGAACAAGCGGGATCAGCTGGCCGGTCTCGTCGTCATCATGGACGTCCGGCGGCCGATGACGGATCTGGATTTGAAGCTGATCGACTGGTTCCGGCCGACCGGGCGGCCGATCCATATCCTCCTCTCGAAGGCTGACAAGCTGAGCCGTCAGGAGCAGACCAAGGCCCTGCGTTCGGTTAAGGCGGAAGTGGCGACCTGGGGCGATGCAGCGCTGTATTCGGTGCAGCTGTTTTCAAGCCTGAAAAAGACGGGCGTGGACGAAGCGGAACGGGTGCTCGCCGACTGGCTGGAGATCGAAATCAAGGCCAAGGAAAACAAAGGGCCCCCGGATAAGGGGGGTCCGGGGGCCAAAACGCCTTAACATGATCAAGGCGCCCGCTCAGGGAGGTGAAGCGGGAGACAGCGCGTGCCATCTGCGGACTTGGATGCAGGGGATGGAAGGAAGTTCCGCGCTGAATGAAAATTTTGTGTGTTCAATTGATTGAGGTTGAAGCATGGCTGTAGTGAGCGGTAGTTTTCCCGGTAGCCGGATGCGCCGGATGCGTCGTGACGATTTTTCCCGCCGACTGATGCGGGAATCGGTTTTGACGGCCAACGATTTCATCTATCCGGTGTTCGTGCTCGAAGGCGAGGGGCGGATCGAGAAGGTGTCGTCGATGCCAGGTGTCGAGCGCCAGTCGCTGGATATTTTGCTGAAAACGGCGGAGCGGGCGGTCAAGCTCGGAATTCCAGCGCTGGCCTTGTTTCCCGTGGTCGATGCGTCGCTGAAGTCGCTCGGCGCCGAGGAGGCGTTCAACCCGGACGGCCTGGTGCCACGCGTCGTTCAGGCGCTGAAGCGCGAGTTTCCGGAGTTGGGGGTGATTACCGACGTGGCGCTCGATCCCTATACCAGCCATGGTCAGGACGGGTTGATCGACGACACGGGTTATGTGCTGAACGATGAAACCCTGGCCGTGCTGGCCAGGCAGGCGCTTTGCCATGCCGAGGCGGGGGCGGATGTCGTCGCGCCGTCGGACATGATGGACGGTCGCATCGGTCGCATTCGCAGCGAACTCGAGTCGGCCGGCAAGATTTATACGCGTATCCTGGCCTATTCGGCGAAATATGCTTCTGCTTTCTATGGTCCTTTCCGCGATGCGGTCGGTTCGGCAGGCAACCTGGGCAAAGGCAACAAATACACCTACCAGATGGATCCGGCCAACACCGACGAGGCTTTGCGCGAGGTGGCGCTCGATCTCGAAGAGGGCGCCGACATGGTCATGGTCAAGCCGGGCATGCCGTATCTGGACATCGTTCGCCGCGTCAAGGATGAGTTCAAGGTGCCGACCTACGCCTACCAGGTGAGCGGCGAATACGCCATGCTCAAGGCGGCGGCGCAGAATGGCTGGCTGGACGAAAAGGCCTGCGTGCTGGAGAGCCTGCTGGCCTTCAAGCGGGCCGGCGCCGATGGCATCCTGACCTATTTCGCGCTGGATGCGGCGGAATATCTGAAGGGCTAGCTGCTAGTCGGTAGTTGCCAGTTGTTAGCGAAGTTAGGGGGCGCCATGGCGCCCCCTGTTTTTGCTAAAGACCAATGACTGGCAACTAACAACTGCTTCTAGGCGCCCGGTGCGCCGGATTGCGACAGGCAGGCGAAGTAGAGCATGGGCCATTGTTGCGGCCACTGCGTCAGCGGTTCGCGCGTAAAGCCGCTACGGGCGTATTGTTCCCAGCGACCGACGACGTAGCAGCGCAGCAGGTTGGCCAGGGCGCCGAAATCGGCATCCGGCTTGAGGTTTTCCTGCGTGGCGGCGATGCGCAAGGCTTGCTTCAAGGCAGCTTCGACCTTGTCGAGCAGGGCATTGATGCGGACTTGCAAGCGTTCGTTTTCATTGACCAGCGCATCGCCGATCAGGACGCGGGTCATGCCCCGGTTGCGCTGGGCAAAGCGGAGCAGCAGGCCGATGATCAGTTCGACCTGCTTGAAGCCTTCGCTTTCCTCGGACGTGATCTGGTTGATGACGCTAAACAGGCTTTGTTCGATGAACTCGATAAGCCCCTCGAACATCTGCGCCTTGCTGGCGAAATGCCGGTAAAGCGCCGCTTCGGAACACTCAAGTTTGGCGGCCAGCGCCGCGGTGGTGATCTTTTCCCCCTTCGGGGTTTCCAGCATTTCCGCCAGGGTCTGCAGGATTTGCAGGCGGCGTTCGCCCGGTTTTGTCGCCATCTTTTTCCTCTCCTCAAATTTCATTTTTGGCCAAAATTTCCAGTTGACCGTAGCATTTTGTGAGTTGTGTTGCTGCGCGGATTTTAACGTCAACAAAGGGCGATTGGCGTAAGCCAGCACTCACCCACACGGTTTTCATACCGAGTTTTTTGGCCGTGACGAGATTGGCCAGGCTGTCCTCGACCATGATGCAGCGGCGCGGGTCGAGGCGCTCCGCGCGGAGCAGCGTTCGAAAGCCGGCCAGCATGGGTTTGGGCTGGAAACGCAGGTTTTCGACGGTGTAAACGGCATCGAAGCAGCGCCCCAGTCCGGTAAGGTCGAGGATGGCTTCGGCGTAGTGCTGCGGGGCATTGGAGAAGATGATTTTGCGGCCGGGCAGGCGGCGCAGGGTGTGGATCAGGTGCTTGTCGAAGACCACCATGCGTTGCAGGTCGGGAAACTGGTGCGTCTCGCGCAGGAAATGACGCGGGTCGGTGTCATGGTGGCGCATCAGGCCGAGCAGGGTGGCGCCGTAGCGTATCCAGTAGTGCTGGCGTATGCGGTTGGCCTCATGCTCGTCTACGCCAAGGTGGCGCTCGATGTACTCGCGCATCGCCCGGTTGATGTGGGGGAAGATGTGCGGCGTCGCGTTGTGCAGCGTGTTGTCGAGATCGAACAGCCAGACCGGCTTTTTCATGGCGAATCCTGAGGCGGAAAGAAAAAGCCCGCGGCTGCGGGCTTTGCTGGGGCATGTCGCGGCTTAGTGCGACTTGATCATCGTGCCGACACCGTGGTCGGTCAGGATCTCGAGCAGCAAGGCGTGTTCGACCCGGCCATCGATGATGTGGACGCCCTTGACACCATTGCGGGCCGCATCGAGCGCCGAGCCAATTTTCGGCAGCATGCCGCCGGACAGGGTGCCATCGGCGACCATGTCGTCGATCTGCTTGGGTGTGATGCCCGTGATCAGGTCGCCCTTCTGGTCGAGTACGCCCGGCGTATTGGTGAGCAGCACCAGCTTTTCCGCCTTGAGGACTTCGGCGATCTTGCCGGCGACGACATCGGCGTTGATGTTGTAGGTCTCGCCGTTTTCGCCGACCCCGATCGGGGCAATGACCGGGATGAACGCGCCCTTGTCGAGGTGGTCGATCAGCGACGGGTCGATCTTGGTGATTTCGCCCACCTGGCCGACGTCGATGAGGTCGCCCGGATTGTCCTTGTTTTCCAGCATCAGCTTCTTGGCGCGGATGCAGTTGCCGTCCTTGCCCGTCAGGCCGACGGCCTTGCCGCCATGCTGGTTGATCAGGTTGACGATGTCCTTGTTGACCTGGCCGCCGAGGACCATTTCAACGACTTCCATCGTTTCGGCATCGGTGACGCGCATGCCCTGGATGAACTCGCCCTTCTTGCCGACACGGGTGAGCAGGTTTTCGATCTGCGGTCCGCCGCCATGGACAACGACGATGTTGAAGCCGATCAGTTCGAGCAGCACGACGTCGCGGGCGAAGCAGCTTTTCAGGTGCTCGTCGGTCATCGCGTTGCCGCCGTATTTGACGACGATGGTCTTGCCGTGGAAACGCTTGATGTAGGGGAGGGCTTCGGCCAGGACGGCGGCCTTGGTGCCGGGAGAAAGGTCTTCGATGCTCATGGCGGGCTCCTAATGGAATCGCCGCGGATTGTACAAAGAAAAAGGCCGGAACGGGGTCCGGCCTTTGCGGGGACAACGGGAATATCAGTTGATGCTGAGGCGCTTGCTCGTGCTTTCCGTGCGTTTCGGCAAGCTAAGTTCAAGGACGCCGTCGTTGTACTTCGCAACGGCCTTGGTGTCGTCTATTTCCTGGCCCAACTGGAATGAGCGCGAGACCTTGCCGAAATAGCGTTCCGAGCGAAGGACGCGTTCTCCTTCCTTGATCTCTTTCTCCTGCTTGATTTCGGCGCTGACCGAGACCTGGTTGCCATCCACCACCACGTGGATGTCTTCCTTTTTCACGCCAGGCAGATCGGCATGGATCAGGTAGCAGTCGGCTTGTTCCTTGACGTCCATCTTGATGGCGGGCGCCTGAGTCTGGGCGCCTTCAAAATCCACGGGGCGAACGAAAAAGCCGCGGAACAGGTCGTCGAATGGGTCGATTCGGGTAATGTTTGCCATGGTTTTCTCCTCGGTGAATAAAGCTTCCGTGCACCGAATATAGGAGAGGTTTTGGCGGTTTCAAGTCCCCGGATGTGGTCTTTGGGGAAGCATGAGAATGGCGTCGCGATTGCTCCACGAGAAGCAGCGCTCGGCAGCCTGCTCCCAAGGCAGCCATTGCCAGTCTCGGTGTTCCCGTGGGGCTATCACGATCTCCGGGCGGGTCGCCAGTTCAAGGCTGAAGACGTGTTCGACATTGTGCGAAACCCCGGGGGCATAGCGGTGCCGCCATTCAGCGAAGATTTCGAAGGTATTGGTCATGTGCCAATCGCGAAGTTGGCCCAGGCTGGTATCGATGCCCGTTTCTTCCAGGACTTCGCGTCGGGCGGTATCGACCAGTGCTTCCTCGCCTTCGCGACTGCCGGTCACGGATTGCCAGAATCCAGGATGCGCTGCTCGCTCAAGCAACAGTACCTCGCGTGCCGTCGTGTGGATGACGACCAGAACCGAAATCGGCTGCTTGTGGCCGATTGTCATGCCTCAGGGAAAGCAGGGATGCCGCGGGCGGGGGTATCGATCAGGATCCAGAATGGCGCATGCATCGTGCGACGGGTTTCCGCTGCATCCTGCAGAACCCTGATCAGGGTTGCAAAGTCGACCGGTGCCGACGAGCGCAAGCGGCTCATGCCGCTGATCTGAATGACCAAGCCTTTGGCGGGTTGCCATTCGCGGTCGGTCAGGCAATCGAAGAGCGCATCGAAATTGGCGCCAAACCAGGCCGGGAATTTCAGTGCCGAACCCAGTTGGCGCAGGAAGTCCTCAAGTGTCGAATGCTTCTGAATCTCGGCGCTCAACAAGGTGAGGCGGGCGTCTTTCGCCAACTGCTCGATGGCGGGTTGTCGGGAGGCATCCAGAAAATAGACGCCCGATGCCCGGGTATTGTTCAGAACATGGTCGCTCATCGATGCCGCCTATTCCGCAATCCGTCGAAACGTTCGGTAATGGTCGTCGGTATAGTAAAACTCGCCACGTTCTCCGGCGATGATCCGGCGTGGCCCGCGGTCACGTCGCCAGGGCGTTTTTACCGTGTATTCCCGATAGTAGCCACGAGAGCGAAGCGGGAGCCGTTTTTCGTAGTTGCCGAAATTAATCCCGTCACGCTCATACGGAAAAGGGCCGCCGCTCTTGATCAAGGCCAGGGTCTGCCTAGCCTCGACAGGCAACTCGGCAACCGACACCGTGTCGATTGCAGGTGAGTTACCAAAGCTGAAGCCAAAGGCGCTTCCGATCGCCAGCCAGGCGACGATCAGGAAGCGCAGGCAGAACTGCATGGCGGGTTAGGCTTGGCCGCTGATTTCGACCTGCGTTTCAACCTTCTGGCGCAGGCGAATGTGCAATTCGCGCAACTGTTTCTCGTCGACGCTGCTCGGTGCATCCGTCAGCAGGCACTGGGCGCGCTGGGTCTTCGGGAAGGCGATCACGTCACGGATCGATTCGGCACCGGTCATCATGGTGACAATGCGGTCAAGACCGAAGGCCAGGCCACCGTGCGGCGGTGCGCCGTACTTCAGCGCGTCGAGCAGGAAGCCGAACTTGGCTTGCTGTTCTTCCGGGCCAATGTTGAGGGCGGAGAAAACCTTTTCCTGGACATCGGCGCGATGGATACGCACCGAACCGCCGCCCAGTTCCCAGCCATTCAGCGCCAGGTCGTAGGCCTTGGCCAGGCACTTGCCCGGATCGCTGACCAGCAGGTCGAGATGCTCGTCCTTCGGGCTGGTGAACGGGTGATGGCAGGCCGTCCAGCGCTTGGACTCATCGTCGTACTCGAACATCGGGAAGTCGATGACCCACAGCGGTGCCCACTTGGCGCCGGTGACGAAGCCCTTCTCGTGGCCGATCTTGATGCGCAGGGCGCCGAGGGCGTCATTGACGATCTTGGCCTTGTCGGCACCGAAGAAGATCAGGTCGCCGGATTGAGCGCCGGTGCGTTCGATGACGGCCTTCAGCGAGGCTTCGGAGAGGTTCTTGACGATCGGCGATTGCAGGCCGGTTTCGTTGATCTGGGTGACGTCATTGACCTTGATGTAGGCCAGGCCCTTGGCACCGTAGATACCGACGAACTGGGTGTAGGCGTCGATCTCGCCCCGGGTCAGTGTGGCGCCACCCGGGATGCGCATGGCGGCGATACGGCCGCCTTCGCTGTTGGCAACGCCGGCGAAGACCTTGAAGGCGACATCCTTGAAGGCGTCGGTGACTTCAGTCAGTTCCAGCGTGACACGCAGGTCAGGCTTGTCCGAGCCGAAGCGATGCATGGCTTCGGCATAGGTCATGCGCGGGAATTCCGGCAGGTCGACGTCGATTGCTTCCTTGAAGACGGTACGGATCAGCTTTTCCATAAGGGCGGTGATTTCGTCCTCGCTCATGAACGAGGTTTCGATATCGACCTGGGTGAATTCCGGCTGGCGGTCGGCGCGCAGGTCTTCGTCGCGGAAGCACTTGACGATCTGGTAGTAGCGGTCGAAGCCCGCCACCATCAGTAGCTGCTTGAACAATTGCGGCGACTGCGGGAGCGCGAAGAACTGCCCGGAATGCACGCGGGACGGGACGAGGTAGTCGCGAGCGCCTTCGGGAGTGGATTTGGTCAGCATCGGTGTTTCGATGTCGATGAAACCGTTGTCATCGAGGAAGCGGCGGAAAGCCCGGGCTGTCTTGTAGCGCAGCTGGAGATTGGTCTGCATTTGCGGACGACGCAGGTCGATCACACGATGCAGCAAGCGGACGTTTTCGGAGAGGTTGTCCTCGTCAAGCTGGAAGGGTGGCGTGACGGAGGGATTGAGCACTTCGATATCGTGACAAAGGATTTCAATCTCGCCGGAAGCCAGGTTGGCGTTGGTCGTGCCAGCCGGACGGGGGCGGACCTTGCCGGTGATCTTCAGGCAAAACTCGTTGCGTACCGATTCGGCAATGGCGAAAGTGGCTGCGCGATCGGGGTCGCAGACCACCTGTGCCAGGCCTTCGCGGTCACGAAGGTCAATGAAGATAACGCCGCCATGGTCACGCCGGCGATGAGCCCAGCCGCAGAGAGTGACGATTTGCCCGTCAAGGGAGGCGTTGAGTTGTCCGCAATAGTGGGTACGCATGAAACTTTCCGTTTGATTCAGGTGTTGGTGATAACGCGCGGGTGTGGCTGCGGTGCAACAACACCCATCGAGATGATGTATTTGAGGGCTTCATCGACAGTCATTTCCAGCTCGATGACGTCTTTGGCCGGGAGCATCAGGAAGAAACCCGATGTCGGATTTGGCGTAGTAGGCACATAAACGCTGACGTATTCGCCATCAAGGTGATTGACGATGTCGCCGCCCGGGTGTCCAGTCTGGAACGCAATGGTCCAGCTTCCCTGATGCGGGTAGTGGATGAGCAGTGCTTTGCGAAAAGCGTTGCCATTTGGCGAAAAGAGCGTATCCGAAACCTGTTTGACGCTGTGGTAAACCGAGTTCACCACCGGTATGCGGGCCAATACCTTTTCCGACCAAACGACCAGTTTTTGCCCGATAAAATTGGTGGCGAGCAGGCCGGTCAGCAAAATCATGGCCAGTGTGAGCACGGCGCCCGCGCCAGGAATGGCGAACCCAACCAGGTTTTGCGGGTGCACTCCTTCGGGCAGCAGACGCAAGGACTGGTCCAGCGTGCTTACTATCAAGGACAAAACCCAGCCGGTGATGACCAGCGGGACCCAGATCAGGAGTCCAGTAATGAAATAGCGTTTGATCAACTGGCCGCGCACGATGAGCAGCTTCCTTCCCCTGTCTGGCAGGGGGGCGGCGTATCGGCCTTTTTGCTGCCTCCCTTGAAATCGGTGGCATACCAGCCATTGCCCTTGAGCTGAAAACCAGCGGCAGAGAGTTGCTTACTGTAGTTTTCCTTGCCGCATTCCGGACAAATCGTGAGCGCGGGATCGCTCATTTTTTGCAAATGTTCTTTCTGGAAGCCGCAGGAGTCACAGCGATATTCGTAAATCGGCATGGGAGTCCTCCAAAACCTTGAATTATAACTGAGAGTTGGAGTTCCCCATATCAGGGCAAGCTTGGCATTTTCAAGCCATTAAACCAAGATAGCTGCGCGTGATCGAATCACCCCAAAACAGAGCGATCCCGCCTGCTGCGGCAAGGTAGGGGCCAAACGGGATGGGTACATTCCGGCCATGGCGAGCGGCTACAATCAACGTAATGCCGACAGTAGCGCCAACGACGGATGAGAGCAGGATGATCGCAGGCAACATTTGCCAGCCCAGCCATGCCCCCAGCGCAGCAAGCAGCTTGAAGTCGCCATAACCCATTCCTTCCTTGCCTGTGGCCAGCTTGAAAAGCCAAAAAACGCTCCAAAGCGCCATGTAGCCAAGCATGGCGCCAATGACGGCTGAAGACAGGTCCGTATAAGCACCCCAAAGGTTTGCGCCCAGGCCCAGCCAGAGCAAGGGCAAAGTGATGGAATCTGGCAGTAATTGCGTATCGAGGTCAATCGCCGCCAATGCAATCAGTGCCCATAACAGGAGGAGTGCTCCTGCCGCCTGAATTGTCGCGCCGAAATGCCAGGCTGCGTAAGCCGATAGCAGACCAGTCAACGCTTCCACAATTGGGTACCTCGGCGAGATTCGGGCGTGGCACCCCGAGCACTTCCCTCTAAGGATCAGCAAATAGCTGATTAAGGGGATGTTCTCCGATGCGGATATCTGATGACCACATTCCGGACATCGCGAGCGGGGCCTCGCAAGTGAAAATGGCTCGTCAGAAAGTGGAAGCGACTCACCGCGCAATTCGGCGCATTGCGCATGCCAGTCCCGCTCCATCATCTTGGGTAATCGGTGAATGACTACATTCAAAAAACTGCCGACGCACAAGCCAAGCAGCCCGGCTAAGACAGCCAGGCCTACAGGAAAATCAGGGGGCATCAGACTACCGAGCCGAGTTTAAAGATCGGAAGGTACATGGCCACAACCATGCCACCAATGAGTGTGCCAAGAACAACCATGATCAGAGGTTCCATCAGACTGGACATGGCTTCTACCGCATCGTCAACTTCCTGCTCGAAAAAGTCGGCGACCTTGGAGAGCATGGAGTCCAAAGCGCCGGATTCTTCACCAATGGCAACCATTTGGGTCACCATGTTCGGAAACAGATTTACGTTTTGCATGGCTGAAGTGAGATTCGTTCCGGATGATACTTCGCTCTGGATCTGACGCGTTGCTACTTTGTAGACGTAATTTCCTGCAGCTCCACCCACTGATTCCAGCGACTCAACCAGTGGAACGCCAGCGGCAAACATTGTAGACAAGGTTCTGGTCCACCGGGCAATAACAGACTTACGTACGATATCACCGAAAATCGGTGTGCGAAGCAGAAGGCGATCCATGGTCATTTGAATTTTTTCGGAGCGTTTCCATGCCTCAAAAAAGGCATAAAGACCTCCGCCAATTGCCCCAAATATTGCCCACCAATAGGCCACGAAGAAGTCAGAAATCGCGATGACAAAAAGGGTCGGTGCGGGTAAGTCAGCCCCAAAACTTTTGAATACATCTTTAAAAGCGGGGATGACAAAAATCATGATCACTGCAGTGATTACGAATGCAACCACGATTACTGAAATCGGATAAAACAATGCTGACTTGATTTTGCTTTTTATTGCCAGAATTTTTTCTTTGTAAGTGGCAAGGCGATCAAGAAGTGTATCCAGGATGCCAGCCTGTTCGCCTGCGGCAACTAGATTGCAATACAGCGCGTCGAAATATAAAGGAAATTTGCGAAATGCTTGGGACAATGAACTGCCTGTCTCGACATCAGATTTAATATCCAGCAGCAGTTTGCCGACGGCAGGATTGGCGTGTCCACGCCCAACAATGTCGAACGATTGCAATAGCGGAACGCCTGATTTCATCATCGTCGCTAACTGCCGGGTGAATAGTGCTATATCTTTTTCAGTGACTTTGCCGCCAGTTTTGAAGCGAACTTTTTTAACTTTGGCGTTCGTTACGCCTTGGCGGCGCAACATTGTCTGGACGACCGATTCGCTTGCGGCTCGAATCTCTCCTCGTATCGACTTGCCGTCCTTGTTTTTCCCCTCCCAGAGGAAAGTGCTCTCCTTGACTGCCGAGGCCTTAGATCTTGCGGCGGTAGCCATATCTTTTCCTTTTCATTAGGCGTTGGTCGTACTAAGTACTTCGTCGAGCGATGTCATGCCTTGCTTGACTTTCAGCAAACCCGATTCGCGCAGATTTTTTACACCTTCGGCCTTTGCTTGTTCTGCCAGGTCAAGCGCTGATGCGCCGCTCAGGATCAGGCGCTGCATTGCTTCGGAAATCGGCATGACTTGGTATATGCCGACACGTCCCTTGTATCCGCTACCTTTGCAGCGGTCGCAGCCGCCTGGGCCATAGAGCGTCCATGATCCATCGAGGTCCGTTTCGGAGAAGCCGGCATCAAGCAGGGCCTGTTCGGGAACGGTGATAGGCTGTTTGCAATTGCAGAGTCGCCGCGCCAGTCGCTGGGCCGTGATCAATAGTACGCTGGACGCAATGTTGAACATGGGAACGCCCATATTCATCAGACGGGTCAGCGTTTGGGGGGCGTCATTGGTGTGGAGGGTCGAGAGTACAAGGTGGCCGGTTTGTGCTGCCTTGATGGAGATTTCGGCTGTTTCCAGGTCGCGAATTTCGCCGACCATGATGATGTCCGGGTCCTGGCGCAAGAAGGCTTTCAGGGCCACAGGGAAGGTCAATCCTGCACGGTCGTCGACGTTGACCTGATTAATGCCGGCAAGATTGATTTCAGCAGGGTCTTCTGCTGTTGAAATATTGATGCCGTCTTTATTCAGGATATTGAGGCAGGTGTAAAGTGACACCGTTTTGCCTGAACCGGTCGGGCCAGTGACCAGAATCATGCCGTAAGGCCGGCTGATCGCATCCATCAGCATGGCTTTCTGTTCGGGCTCGTAACCTAGCGCTTCGATGCCCAGCGTGGCGGAACTGGGGTCCAGAATACGCATGACGATCTTCTCGCCCTGCAAGGTGGGAAGTGTGCTGACCCGGAAGTCGATAGCGCGGTTCTTTGAGAGCACGAGGCGCATGCGACCGTCTTGGGGGACGCGTTTTTCGGCAATGTTCAGGCGCGAAATAACCTTGATCCGGGAAGCGATTTTTTCCTTGATGGCGAGCGGCGGCGTGGCCACTTCGCGCAAGACGCCGTCGACCCGGAAGCGGATGCGATAAAACTTTTCGTAGGGCTCAAAGTGGATGTCGGAGGCGCCATCATTGATGGCGTCAAGCAGCATCTTCTGAATGAATTTGACGACCGGGGCGTCGTCGATTTCTTGCCCGGCTGCTTCATCTGCTTTGCCTGCGGCTTCTTCGTCGAGAAAGTCGAGGTTGATGTCTTCGCTGGTGAAACTCTTGAGCGCATCGGCGGCTGATTCTGAATACTTGGCAACCAGCGGAGCAAGTTTGGGTTGTTCGACCACAATCGGATCGACGGCGAGCCCTGTCTGGAAACGAATTTCATCGAGGGCGCGAAGATTGGTCGGGTCGGCGATCGCGACGGAAAGACGATTGCCTCGCTTGTTGAGCGGAATGACCTTGTGCGTCGCAATCAGCTTGCGGTCGATGGCGTCGGACGGGATTTGTCCTTCATCGAAGGCGCCGAGATCAAGCAGTGGATAACCGAAGGTGTCGGCGACGAAACGGGCGATGTCCAGTGCCCCCGCTTTCTTGCTGACAATGATCTGTTCGATGAGCGAGGTTTTCGAGCTCTGCGCTTGTGCCAGCAACTGCTCCGCCTCAGCCTCCTTGAGTTGCCCGGCTTGCACAAGCGCCCTTGCCAGGCCGCCGAGTGGAGGATTTTGAGGAGTTGCTGCCATTGATCAATGTGTAATGCCGTTTAGATTCGTCGATAATGCTACGCAGGCGCGGGTTTGTAAAGGACGGCTGGGCTTCTAGCCCTTGTCGGGGCGAAAGATTCGGACGGTGACGACGCTTCGATCCTGCGTTTGCAGAATCTCGACGGCGACCCCGGCCAGTTTGATGCTGGTGCCTGACTCCGGAATGTCCTGGAAGTGTTCCAGAATGAGGCCGTTGAGTGTCTTTGGACCGTCGATGGGGAAATCGAGACCAAGCATGCGATTCAGGTCGCGCAAGGCGCGGGAGCCCTCGACGATGGCGTCTCCTGCGGCCGACCAGCCCAGTTCGTGGCCGAGGCCGGGCAACGACGTGGTGAAGTCACCGACAAACTCCTCGATGATGTCTTCCAGAGTAAGGAGGCCGAGGATTTCGCCGTATTCGTCGACCACGAATCCGATGCGCTGGCGGTTTTCCTGGAAGAAGGCGAGCTGCGAAAAGACAGGGGTGCCCGGGGCAATGTAGTAAGGCGCCTGCAATTGCTGGAGCAGGGCCGCTTCGTCAAAATCCGGGTCGCCAAGGTTGGTCAGCAGGCGGCGAACGGGCAACACGCCGATCAGTTGGTCCAGGGATTCGCGGCAGACAGGCAATCGGCTGTGATGGCTGGTGGCGAGTTGGGCGTGGACAGCCTCCCACTCCTGATCGAGATCGAGAATCTCGATATGGCCACGCGGGGTCATGACGTCTTCGACCGTGATGTTGTTGAGTTCGAACAGGCTGGACAGTATCGCGTGGTGTTTTTGCGGCATCAGGTGCGATGATTCGAGCACCAGGCTGCGTAACTCTTCCGGGGAGAGCTTGGCCTGTGCATCCGATTCTTTCGGTGAAAGACGGAAAAGGTGCAGGAGGCCACCTGCGAAAAGGTTGATGAACCAGACGACCGGGTAAAACAGCCGAAGCAGAGGGGTCAGCAGGTAGCCGAGGCGGATGGCCAAGCTATCGGCATGGGTGGCGCCGATAATTTTGGGTGTGATTTCCGAGAAAACCAGGATGGCAAAGGTGACTGCCAGGGTGCCGCCAGCTAGCGCCCATTTTTCTTCGCCGAACAACTCGATGGTAATGACGCCGACCAGCGTGGCGGCGGCCGAATTGATGAGATTGTTGCCGAGCAGGATAACGCCGAGCATCTTGTCGGTCTTGTCGAGCAGCGCAATGGCCTTTTGGGCGCCGTGATGTCCTTCTTGTGCCAGGTGGCGCAGGCGAAAACGGTTGCTGGCCATCATCGCGGTTTCGCTGAGCGAGAAAAAGGCCGACATGGCCAGAAGGACGATCAGCGCGATGAGCTGTGCTGACAGCGAGATGTCATCCACTGCTTAGACTCGACCGAGGATGACTTCGGCAACGAAACGGCTGCCGACATAGGCCAGGATGAGCAGCGCGAATCCGGCCAGGGTCCAGCGCAGGGCGCGTTTGCCACGCCAGCCCCAGGCATGCCGTCCGACCAGGAGGGTGGCGAAGATGCTCCAGGAGGCAAAGGCGAACAGTGTCTTGTGATCCAGTGTCAGGGGTTTGCCGAAAAGGGCTTCGGAGAAGAAGACGCCGCTGCCGACGGTCAGGGTTAGCAGGATGAACCCGAGCGTCAGCATCCTGAACAGCAGCTTTTCCATCGTGAGCAGGGGGGGCAGGCTGTTCAGGCTGCGTTTGAGCGAGCGCTTGTGCAGAGCGCTTTCGGTAAAGCCCATGAAGATGGCGTGCAGGGCGGAGAGGGTCAGCAGGCTGTAGGCCAGCATGGCAGCAAGGAAGTGGAGCTTGAAGCCGGTGGCGCTGGCGTTGGCGACCAGATGGACATGCGGAAAGAGGACGGGGGTGGCGGTGCACACTGCGGCGAGCGGCAGGACCATGGGTTGCATGCCTTCCATGCGCGCCATGAAGCTTTCCAGCCAGTAGATGAGCACGGCCAGCCACATCATGAGGGAGAGGGCGAAACTGAAGGAGAAGCGCATGCCGACGTCGGCAAAGAGCGCGTCGTAAAGGCCGCCGGCATGAATGGCCAGCGCGGTGGCAATGGCTACGCGCTCCCAGGTTTGCATGGGGCAGGCAACGCACTGTTTTTCGCCTTCGCGCCAGCGGGTATTCCAGAAATGGAAGCCAAGTGCGCCATATATCAGGGCGGCGAGAATGTGCGGCAGAAGCTGAATTACAATATCAACCATCCTTAGATTCTACTAGAAGCCCAAACGACATGCTCGATAACCTGACCAATCGCCTTGCTCGCGTCATGAAGACGCTCAAGGGCGAAGCTCGCCTGACTGAAACCAACATCGCCGACGCGTTGCGCGAAGTGCGCATGGCGCTGCTCGAGGCCGACGTGGCCTTGCCGGTGGTCAAGGAGTTTATCGCCGCCGTCAAGGAAAAGGCGCTGGGCGAGGCGGTCATCGGTTCGCTGAGTCCGGGGCAGGCATTGATCGGTGTTGTGCATGCCGAACTGACCAAGATCATGGGCGATGCCCACGAGGGCATCAATTTCAATACCCAACCGCCGGCGATTGTGCTGATGGCGGGTCTGCAGGGCGCCGGCAAGACGACGACGGTCGGCAAGCTGGGCAAATTCCTCAAGGAAAATCACAAGAAGAAGGTGCTGGTGGTTTCCTGCGACGTTTATCGTCCGGCGGCTATCGAGCAGCTGAAGTCGGTGGCCGGGCAGGCCGGGATCGATTTCTTCCCGTCGACGACGGGCGAGAAGCCCGAGGCGATTGCGCTGGCGGCCATCGATTGGGCCAAGCGTCACTACCACGATGTGTTGCTGGTCGATACGGCCGGTCGTCTGGCTATCGACGAAGAGATGATGGCCGAAATCAAGCGTCTGCATGCGGCGATCAATCCGATCGAAACGCTGTTCGTCGTCGATGCCATGTTGGGTCAGGATGCGGTCAATACGGCCAAGTCCTTCAACGAAGCGCTCCCGCTGACCGGCGTCGTGCTGACCAAACTGGACGGCGATGCACGCGGCGGTGCGGCGCTGTCGGTGAGGCACATCACCGGCAAGCCGATCAAGTTCTCGGGTGTGGGCGAAAAGCTGACGGGTCTGGAGGCCTTCCATCCGGAGCGGATGGCGTCGCGCATTCTGGGCATGGGCGACGTCCTGTCGCTGATCGAGGATGCCAAGAAGGGGCTCGACGAAGAAAAGGCCATGGCCTTCGCCAAGAAGCTCAAATCGGGCAAGGGCTTCGATTTGAATGACTTCAAGGAGCAGATTGCCCAGATGCGCAACATGGGCGGCCTGACGGCGATGATGGACAAGATGCCGGCGCAGATCGCCCAGATGGCCGGGCAGTTGCCGGCCGGCGCGGAAACCAAGATGGTGGGTCGTGTCGAAGGCATCATCAATTCGATGACGCCGCTGGAGCGCGCCAAGCCGGAACTGATCAAGGCCAGCCGCAAACGCCGTATCGCGATGGGGGCGGGCGTGCAGGTGCAGGAAGTCAATCGTCTGCTCAACCAGTTCGAGCAGACGCAGAAAATGATGAAGATGATGAGCAAGGGCGGCATCGGCAAGCTGATGCGCGGCATGAAGGGCATGCTGCCCGGCATGCGCTGATTTCCATTTTGGCCGTTTTTTCCGGTTGACCGTGAGATTTGACGGTCAACCGGAAAAAAAGGCCAAATTCAGAATCTCAGCGTTCGGCCTGCGCCAGGCGGGCCGGCTTTTCGTAACTCCACTGGTTTTGCCAGGCGGCACGGACCATGTTGGGATATTCCGGTTTGCCCAGGCTGCCGTTGTAGCGGCCGAGGGCGCGGAACAGGTCGCCCTTTTCGATATCCAGGTAGTGACGCAGGATCGTGCAGCCGTAGCGCAGGCTGGTGCGCAGATCGAACAGCGAATCCTCCGGCCGGCCGATGACCTTGACCCAGAACGGCATGACCTGCATGTAGCCACGCGCCCCGGCCGACGACACGGCGTATTTGCGGAAACCCGACTCGACCTGCATGAGGCCGAGCACCAGTTGCGGGTCGAGCCCGGCGCGCGTCGCTTCGTAATGCACGCTACGCAGCAGGTCGATGCGGTATTCCCGGTTCGGGATGCGCTTTTCCAGGCGGCGTGACATCTCGCCCAGCCAGTCGGCCGCTTCCATCGGGTTCTTGAACGAACTGACCGTTGGCCGGCTGTCCGAAACGGCCTTGTGCAAGGCGGCCTGTACGCTGGCCGAGAGCGGTTCGTACTTTTGTGCGCCGGCAAACGCCGCCGACGCACCGCACAAACACAGCGCCGTGATTAGCCGGCGCACAGCTTTCCCCTGATCAGGTCAAGGATTTCACTTTGGGCGACCATGGTCGCTTCCGCATCGGTCCGCCCCTTGTATTCGAACTGAGCTTCCTTGAGGCCGCGTTCGCCAATGACGATACGATGCGGGATGCCGATCAGTTCCATGTCGGCGAACATCACGCCCGGACGCTCGTTGCGGTCGTCCAGCACGACGTCGACGCCAGTCCTCTTGAGGTCGGCGTAAAGCTGGTCGGCAGCCGCCTTGACCGCATCGCTCTTGAAATAGCCCATCGGTACGATGCAAACCTCGAACGGCGCGATCGCCGGCGGCAGGATGATGCCCTTGTCGTCGTTGCCCTGCTCAATGGCGGCGCCGACGATGCGCGACACGCCGATCCCGTAGCAGCCCATCTCCATGATCTGGCTCTTGCCCTGCTCGTCGAGGAAGGCGCAGTTCAGTGCTTCGGCATACTTGGTACGCAGCTGGAAGATGTGACCCACTTCGATGCCGCGCAGGATGTCGAGCGAACCCAGGCCATCCGGCGACGGATCGCCGGCGACGACATTGCGCAGATCGGCCACTTCCGGCTCGGCCACATCGCGGCCGAAATTCACGCCGGTCAGATGGAAGCCCGCCTCGTTGGCACCGCAGACGAAGTCGCTCATCGCGGCCACGCTGCGGTCGGCAATGACCAGCACCTTGCTCCGGTCGGCCGTTGCCGGGCCGATGTAGCCTGGCTTGCAACCCAGAAATTCCTCAACCTCGCCTTCCGTCGCGAAACGGAAGGGCGTGATGGCGGCGATCTTGCCCGCCTTGATTTCGTTCAACTCGTGATCGCCACGCAGCAGCAGCAGGGCGAAAACCTTGCTGCCGTCCTCCTTCTCGCTCATGACGGCGATGGACTTCACGATCTTTTCGAGCGGAACGCCCAAAAACTCGGCGACATCGGCACATGCGGCCTTGCCTGGCGTCGCGACCTTGCTCAGCGCCTGGCTGGCCGCACCGCGCGGGGTCGTCGGGGCAATCGCCTCGGCCAACTCAATATTGGCCGCGTAATCCGAGGTCGGGCAGTAAGCGATATCGTCCTCGCCAGAATCGGCCAGCACGTGGAATTCATGCGAACCCGTGCCGCCGATCGAACCCGTATCGGCGGCGACCGCACGGAATTTCAACCCCAGGCGCGTGAAAATGCGGCCATAAGTCTCGTACATGTTGCTGTATTCGCGCTTCAGGTCATCAAAGGAAGCGTGGAAAGAGTAGCCATCCTTCATCAGGAATTCACGGCCGCGCATGACGCCGAAACGTGGGCGAATCTCGTCGCGGAACTTGCTCTGGATCTGGTAAAGGTGAATCGGCAACTGGCGATAGCTCTTCACGTCGCGGCGCACGACATCGGTGATGACCTCTTCGTGCGTCGGTCCGATCACGAAATCGCGCTGGTGGCGGTCCTTGAAACGCAGCAATTCAGGGCCATAGGCCGGTCCGCGACCAGATTCTTCCCACAACTCGAAAGGCTGCACGGCCGGCATCAGCAGTTCCAGTGCGCCAGCGTTGTTCATCTCCTCGCGCACGATATTCTCGACCTTGCGCAACACGCGCAGGCCCAGCGGCATCCAGGTATAAATGCCTGCGGCGGCGCGCTTAATGTAACCGGCCCGCAACATCATTTTCTGACTGATGACTTCGGCGTCGGCCGGGGCTTCCTTGAGAGTGGTGAAAAAGAACTGCGAAGTGCGCATGGGATGCTCTTGAATTCGTTGCGAAACCTCGATTTTACACGGTCCCGCTTCTTTGCATGCGGACGCCCTTTGTGAAAGAATCGGGGTAACCATTAATTTTTGCAGGATTTCTATGCTCGACCGTGAAGGCTACCGCCCGAACGTCGGCATCATTCTTTGTAACACCAAGAACGAGGTTTTCTGGGGCAAGCGCATACGTGAGCATTCCTGGCAGTTTCCGCAAGGTGGCATCAAGCGGGGCGAAACGCCCGAAGAAGCCATGTACCGTGAACTGTACGAAGAGGTCGGGCTCTTGCCCGAGCACGTGCGCATCCTTGGGCGAACCAAAGGCTGGTTACGTTACGAAGTGCCGACAAACTGGATCAAGCGCGAGTGGCGCGGGTCTTACAAAGGCCAGAAACAAATCTGGTTCCTGCTCCGCCTCGTCGGGCGCGATACCGACGTGAGTCTGCGCGCCACCAGCAAGCCGGAATTCGACGCCTGGCGCTGGAACGATTACTGGATTCCGCTCGATTCGGTGATCGAGTTCAAGCGTTCCGTCTATGAACAGGCGCTCAATGAACTCGTCCGCTTCATCGATTTTGATCGAAAGGCCGCAAAGCATCGTCGGTCGCTTGCGGACTCCCCGGAAAATGACCTTTCGGGCTCGTTCGAGGACTCGCCATGAGCTTGCTGCGTAGGGCTTCTTTTGCTTTCGTCACCCTCTTCTTGTCGGCCAGCGCGTCGGCTGAGTTCGACGACGATTACGAAAACAAGCAATGGCAGGAAATCGAAGTTCAGCTGCCCGCGGCCCCCAGGCAGGAAACGCTGTTGCCGTTTTATGTGAGCGCAGCAACGGAAAACCGGTTTTTTATTGATGGTGCAACGCTCAGTGTCGGTAGCGACGGCGTTGTGCGCTATGTCCTGGTTGTCCTGACGCCGCAAGGTGTACGCAACGTCACCTACGAGGGAATGCGGTGCGAGGCGCGTGAGCGGCGCATTTATGCTTCGGGTAGGGGTGATGGCACTTGGTCAAAGGCGAGAAAAAATGAGTGGGTCCGCATCCAGGATGCCTATGCGAACCGTCAGCACGCCGCCTTGTTTCTCGAATATTTCTGTCCGATCGGGAACATCGTTCAGGACGCCGAAGAGGCTCGCAATGCCTTGCGGCGAGGTGGTCACCCGGATATCAAACGCTGAATCATGACCGCTGACCAGTTCATTGTCGAATTCGATCGTGCCTTGCGCACGGTTCTGGCGCCTGCGCGCACTGTCCGGGCGACGCCAGGGGCTGCGCTGCCGGACGCCAATCTCGATGAGGCGCAAAGGCGTCACGTCATTGGTTTGATGCGCGTGAACCATTGCGGAGAAATCTGTGCCCAGGCCCTCTATCAAGGGCAGGCACTGACGTCTCGGGATCCCGCGATACGCGACGCGCTGCGTAGCGCAGCAGACGACGAGACCGAGCACCTGGCCTGGACCGAGCAGCGAATTGCCGAGTTGGGTGGGCGAAAAAGCTTGCTGAACCCGCTTCTGTATCTGGGTTCCTTAACCCTTGGCGTCACTGCGGGCGTGCTCGGGGATAAATGGAACCTGGGCTTTCTCGCTGAAACGGAGAGACAGGTTGAGCGCCATCTCGATGGCCATCTGCGAAGTCTGCCGCCGGAAGATGCTCGCTCCCGAGCCATCGTCGATCAAATGCGCCTGGACGAAATCCAGCATGCCGAAACGGCAATCGCGCATGGTGCCGCTGAATTGCCTGCGCCCATCAAGTCAGCCATGAAATTGGCGGCCAAGTTCATGACCGGGACCGCCTACCGCCTCTGAGCGCAGGCTAATGGCTGTCAGGCCTCTTCGATAATCTCGAAGTCGTGCGTGATTTCTGCTGTTTTGCCAATCATGATCGAGGCGGAGCAATATTTGTCTTTCGATAATTCGATCGCCCGCGCCACGGCATCCGACTTGAGTTGCTTGCCTTTGACGCGGTAGTGGAAATGGACGTGCGTAAAGATCTTCGGATCGCTCTCGGCGCGTTCGGCTTTCAGGCTTACGTCGCAACCGCTGACGGCATGGCGTCCTTTCTTCAGGATCAAAACGACGTCGAACGCCGTGCAACCGCCGGTTCCGGCCAGCACCATTTCCATCGGCCTGAGGCCGATATTCCTTCCGCCGGCTTCCACTGCGCCATCCATGACGACAGCGTGGCCGCTTCCGGTTTCTGCGACAAACGACATGCCTGCGTCGTTACCCATCCATCTAACGGTGCATTCCATTTTGGTCTCCTTGCAAGACATTGGATTCTAGCGGATGAGCGGCTTTCGGTGGCAATTGCAGGGATATGCTGCAGCGCAGCATTATTTCAGTCGTTGTCTATGCGATACGGCACAGGTACATTATTTATCATTGGTTAAGTATGAACATATTTATATTAAAGTTGTAATTAATACAACGATATTTGTTATATTAAATAATTAAATTAACGCATACATTTATGTATTGTGCGTTGCACAAATAATTCTTGCGCCGACATCGTGCTTCGTGGAGAATGAGAAGCGTACGAACTGTAGTGACTTAATAGCGATGAGTTCTTCGGTTCAGATTTGTCTCCTCCACCCTCCTCCTTTGGTGTGGATTTAACGCGGCTCAGCGAGCCGCGTTTTTTTTGTCTTTCATCGAAATGCGCTCAAAGTGATTGACAGTCTTTGCTGTAGTCGACTAGAATCCGCGCCTTTCTCCAATCTGCGCCCAAATTTTTCAGGACGGCACTTACATGAAAACGTTTTCCGCCAAGCCACATGAGGTGAAGCGCGAGTGGTTTGTGGTAGACGCCACAGACAAGGTGCTCGGCCGCCTCGCAACCGAAATTGCCCGCCGACTGCGTGGCAAGCACAAAGCTATCTATACCCCGCACGTTGATACCGGTGATTTCATCGTCGTTACCAATGTCGAAAAGCTGACCGTGACCGGTAACAAGGCCGACGACAAGAAGTACTACCGCCACTCTGGCTATCCCGGCGGTATCTACGAAACCAACTTCAAGAAGATGCAGCAGCGTTTCCCGGGCCGTGCTCTGGAAACTGCCGTCAAGGGCATGCTGCCGAAGGGTCCGCTGGGCTACGCCATGCTCAAGAAGCTTAAGTGCTACGCTGGCGAACAGCATCCTCACACTGCCCAGCAGCCCAAGGCTCTGGAAATTTAAGGGGTAATCATGGCTGAAGGTTATTTTTACGGTACCGGTCGTCGCAAGAGTGCTGTCGCCCGCGTATTCATGAAGCGTGGTTCTGGCGCGATTGTTGTCAACGGTAAGCCGGTTGATCAGTTTTTCTCTCGCGAAACCGGTCGCATGATTGTTCGTCAGCCGCTCGAGCTGGTAGAGCAATTGAGCGGTTTTGACATCAAGGTCAATGTTGTCGGTGGCGGCGAGTCTGGTCAGGCTGGTGCTGTGCGTCACGGCATCACTCGTGCTCTGATTGAGTATGATGCTGCGTTGAAGCCGGCTCTCTCGAAGGCTGGTTTTGTTACCCGCGATGCTCGTGAAGTTGAGCGTAAGAAGGTCGGCTTCCACAAGGCGCGTCGTCGCAAGCAGTTCTCCAAGCGTTAAGCTCGCCCAAGACCGAAAGCCGCCCATTGGGCGGCTTTTTTATTTTGGGGTTTCGAGAGCGTATGATGTCTGGCTGAAATTGCAATTGAGTAATTTATGGGGTGTTGCGTCCGTAACCCGCCCATCTCCACATTTTTGAATATCGGCAGAATTGTGATGTATCCCATGCAGGTACTGCTTTTCTGGATATGAAAACCCCTACTGTGACATTGAAGTTGCGGCGATTCCGCAGGCGCTTCGGTATTACTGCCCCAAAGGTTGTGGTGAAAAGCCATTTGCCTTGGCAATGGTTTGCCGTGCCGGTGATTTTGCTGGTGCTGTTGGTTGGCGTAGTAAGTTCGTTGATTGCCCAGCGAAATGAGGCGGGGGAGCTTGAGCATGAGGTTGGCGAATTGCGGGAGCAATTGCGCGCGCAGCGCGAGGAGCTAAACGTTCTGCGATCTGCTGTCGGCACGGGGCAAAATGCAGTCAGTATTGAGCGTGCCAGTCAGCAACAATTGGTATCGAAAATCAATGGCTTGGAAGCACAAAATGCCCGGCTTAAGGAAGATATCCTGCTGTTTGAGCGCTTGATTCCAGTGGCAGGGGATGTTGCATCTCTTCGGGTTGAGAATTTTCGTGTTTCTGCTGAGCGTCGCGGAATGTTTCGATATCGATTGCTTCTGGCATTTCAGCCGGACAAGCAGAACGCTGAATTTCGAGGTCGTTTGCAACTGACAATAAATTACACGTTTTCTGGGAAGGAGTTCAAGGTGCTGCTACCGGATAAAAAGGAAGTATCCGCTGACTATCATCTTGAAATAAAACATTTCCTTCGGAGGGAGGGTGTGTTTGAGTTGCCTGAAGGCGCGATGTTGCAAAGTGCTGAGGCGGCGATTTTGCAGGGTGATACACTTAAAGCAAAGCGATTGGCTGAACTCTAGGAGCGAAACGGATGTTCGGAAAGAAAACTGAAGTAACCCCATCAGGGCGGATTGATAGTTTGATTGGCGCGGGTACTTTTGTAGAAGGAAGTATCCGGTTCACGGGTGGGTTGCGCATTGATGGCGAGGTGAAGGGGAGTATTCTGGCGGCGGACGGCGCCTCATCCTCGGTGCTGGTGCTGAGTGAGCACGCGCGAATCGAAGGAGAGGTCAGGGTGGCTCATTTGGTTACAAACGGGAGCATTGTTGGTCCGGTTGTGGTGGCCCAGTCGCTCGAAATGCAATCCAAGTCGCGCATTGTTGGCGATGTTGAATATGCTGTGATAGAAATGCAGCAAGGGGCTGTCATCGAAGGGCGCTTGCTGCATTCTGCAAGCAAGCCGGTTGAACTAAAGTTGGCGACTTCTGCCTAATTCAATCGGTAGGTCCGTATTTTGGCCTCGAAATTTTTACCAATTTTTCTGGAGTTATCTTTATGACCGCGGTCGCTGAAACGACGACACCCTTTGTTTTTACAGATAGTGCTGCAAGCAAGGTTAAGGAATTGATTGAAGAAGAGGGTAATCCCGGTCTGAAATTGCGGGTATTTGTAACCGGTGGCGGGTGCTCTGGTTTTCAATATGGTTTTACGTTCGACGAAGAAGTTAATGAAGACGACACGACCATGGAAAAAAATGGCGTGACCCTTTTGATTGATCCGATGAGTTTTCAATATTTGGTTGGTGCTGAGATCGACTACAGCGAAGGCTTGGAGGGATCGCAATTTGTGATCCGAAATCCAAATGCGACATCGACCTGTGGGTGTGGGTCCTCGTTCTCCGCATAACCGATTATCGTGATGGTTCAAAAAGCGGCTTCGGCCGCTTTTTTTGTTCCTGGGTTTTCGGCTTGATCTCAAATATTTTTGAGAATGTATTGACGGGTAGGATTTAATCTGTAGAATGCGCACCTCTCCTGCGGTGCCGGGCGTTTTCGGTGTTTCAGGGGGAGTCAGGCGGAGCAAAAATAAATTGCTGAGATGCTTGACTGAGGTAGAGAAGTTGTTCATAATCTCGCCTCTCTGCTGCAGGCGGTAAGCGTGTAGTGGTGCTGATCTTTAACAAATTGGACAACCGATAGGTGT